>OGSF01000015.1_pt1 | contig 161269 bp, 137 predicted proteins | sample 1573811 | NCBI WGS metagenome assembly OGSF01 (sample SAMN03295835, study PRJEB24534) | human gut metagenome | isolation source: fecal sample 3 from infant 5 | host: Homo sapiens | place: USA: Pittsburgh, PA | collected 2014-07 | reverse complement strand
CCGATGGTAGTGTGGGGTCTCCCCATGTGAGAGTAGGGAACTGCCAGGCATCAAACAAGTGAAGAGGCCATCCGAAAGGATGGCCTTTTTGCGTTTCTGCGCTGCACAAACAGATCCCCCAACGCCCTGCTTATACGGTAAACTACCTGCGTTTTTGCATCAGGATAGCGTCTATGAACCACTCCCTTAAGCCCTGGAATACCTTTGGCATTCAACGCAATGCTAATCAAATTGTACGTGCCGATACTGCACAGCAGCTGCTGGATGCATGGCAAAGCGCAACAGAAAATAACGAACCCGTACTGATTTTGGGCGAAGGAAGTAATGTCCTGTTTCTCGAGGATTTTGCGGGAACGGTGATTATTAACCGCATCATGGGAATTGATGTGGAAGAGCATGCCGATAGCTGGCATCTGCACGTGGGTGCCGGAGAAAACTGGCATCACCTGGTGCAATTTACCCTCGAAAAAGAGATTCCGGGTCTGGAAAACCTTGCGCTTATTCCAGGCTGCGCCGGCTCGTCACCCATTCAAAACATCGGCGCCTACGGCATCGAACTGAAGCACGTCTGTGGCTATGTCGACTGCATCGAACTGGCGACCGGAACGGCCAAGCGTTTAACGGCAGAACAGTGCCGTTTTGGCTATCGTGACAGTATCTTCAAGCATGAATATCAGGATCGCTACGTGATTGTCGCCGTGGGCCTGCGTCTGTTGAAGAACTGGCAGCCCGTATTGACCTACGGGGATTTAACGCGTCTCGATCCGGCTACCGTTACCGCACGCGACGTTTTTGACTCGGTTTGCCATATGCGGATGACCAAGCTTCCCGATCCCAAAGTTAACGGAAATGCAGGAAGCTTCTTCAAAAACCCGGTGATCGGCGGCGAAAATGCCCGACGTTTTCTGGAGGAGTGGCCAACCGCGCCACATTACCCTCAGGCGGATGGCAGCGTGAAGCTGGCAGCAGGATGGCTTATCGATCAATGCCAGCTAAAAGGCACTTCAGTCGGCGGGGCAGCCGTTCACCGACAGCAGGCTCTGGTGCTGATTAACCAGCGCGATGCAACCAGCGACGATGTGGTACAGCTGGCTCATTATGTTCGCCAGCGTGTGGGCGAAAAATTTAACGTCTGGCTGGAGCCAGAAGTCCGCTTCATTGGTCGCACAGGTGAAGTCAACGCCGTGGAGACTATCGCATGAAGGACAATACGGTCCCGTTAACCCTGATTGGTATCCTGGCGGATGGTGAATTTCATTCCGGCGAGCAGCTGGGTGAACAGCTTGGCATGAGCCGCGCCGCCATTAATAAACATATCCAGACGCTTCGCGACTGGGGGGTTGATGTGTTCACGGTTCCCGGAAAAGGGTACAGCCTGCCGGAGCCGATACAATTATTGAATGAAGACACGATCCGCAGCCAGATTGGACACGGTAATGTGGCGGTGCTGCCGGTGATTGATTCGACGAACCAGTATCTGCTGGATCGTCTGCCTGAGCTGAAATCCGGCGATGCCTGCGTTGCTGAGTATCAGCAGGCCGGTCGCGGTCGTCGTGGCCGCAAGTGGTTTTCCCCCTTTGGTGCCAACCTCTATCTGTCTATGTACTGGCGACTCGATCAGGGCCCGGCCGCTGCCATTGGCCTGAGTCTGGTCATCGGTATCGTTATGGCGGAGGTGCTTCACGATCTGGGGGCGGATCAAGTGCGTGTTAAATGGCCTAACGATCTGTACCTCAACGATCGTAAACTTGCCGGCATTCTGGTGGAACTGACGGGCAAAACGGGCGATGCGGCGCAAATCGTCATTGGCGCGGGCCTCAATATGGTGATGCGCAATGTCCAGAATGATGTGGTGAATCAGGCCTGGACTAACCTCCAGGAGGCGGGGATCGTCATCGATCGTAACACCCTTGCCGTACGTATGATTAAAGAGCTGCGCAGCTCGCTCACGCTTTTTGAGCAGGAAGGGCTGGCACCGTTCCTGTCTCGTTGGGAAAAACTGGATAACTTCATCAACCGCCCGGTGAAATTGCTGATTGGGGATAAAGAGATCTACGGCACTTCCCGCGGTATTGACGCTCAGGGCGCGCTGCTCCTGGAGCAAGATGGCGTGATCAAACCCTGGATGGGCGGTGAGATTTCCCTGCGGAGTGCCGAATAACCGGATGGAGTGAATGATGCGAAAAACCGTCTGCGCGACGCTGGCCGTCATGATGAGCGTGTTGTTCTCACCCCTCTCTCAGGCGGGTCAGGCCTGGGAGAGTTATAAGGCACGCTTTTTCAAACCGGAAGGCCGCATTGTCGATACCGGCAATGGCGGCGTGTCGCATACGGAAGGTCAGGGATTTGCCATGCTGATGGCAGTGGCCAACGACGATAAGGCCACGTTCGATAAGCTCTGGCAATGGACAAACCGTGAACTGAAGAACAAAGAGAACGGTCTGTTTTACTGGCGCTATAACCCCGCAGAGTCCAACCCGGTCGCTGACAAAAACAATGCCGCCGATGGCGATGTGCTGATTGCCTGGGCGCTGCTTAAAGCCGATGCCCGCTGGCACGAAAAACGCTACGGTGCCGCATCGGATGCCATTACAAAAGCGCTGGTTGCCCATAGCGTCATCCGCTATGCGGGTTACCGCGTGATGCTGCCCGGCGTCCAGGGATTTAAGCTTGACGGTGAAGCGATCCTTAACCCTTCCTACTTCGTGTTTCCGGCCTGGCAGGCCTTCGCCGGACGCAGTCATTTACCGGTCTGGCGCGATTTGATTAAGGACGGGAAGCGCCTGCTGGGAAAAATGGGCTCGGGTAAAGCGGATCTGCCCGCTGACTGGGTCTCGCTGGCATCAGATGGCAAGCTGGAACCTGCCAAAAGCTGGCCGCCGCGGATGAGCTATGACGCGATTCGTATTCCGCTGTACCTTGCCTGGTCTGATAAGCAAAGCCCGCTCCTGGCGCCGTGGAAAGCCTGGTTTGGTCAGTTCCCCCGGGAACAAACGCCCGCCTGGGTTAACGTCATGACCAACGAATATGCGCCCTACATGATGGAAGGCGGGCTGTTGGCTGTACGCGATTTAACGATGGGACAGTCTTCCGGAGAACCCGAAATTACCTCTAAAGACGACTACTATTCGGCAAGTCTGAAAATGCTGGCGTGGATTTCGGCGCAATAACAACGCACTGACTATCCCCTCTCCCTAATGGGGAGAGGGTTAGGGGTAAATCAGTTACTGCGGATACGGTACCCAATCCCCGCCGTTCAGGCGAACGTACGGTTTGTTCTGATACTGAATGACGACCGCGTTGGCGTTCTCAGAGACTTCTGCCGTTTGCGGCAGGTTGCTGGTGAGCTGATCCCAGTTCACGCTATCTTCCACAAACAGCTTCCCGTCAACGGCACGGGCAACCAGTTCAGAGATCGCCAGATAGCTGGTCGGCTGGGTGATTTCAATCGGTGCGCCCTGATGGGGTGCTTTCATACCAAAGAATTTAATGCCAGCAGGCACGTTGGTGATGGATGGGCTTGGGATATCACGCAGACCCGACACCTGCATTCTGTCGCCTTTCAGCGCGCCGCCGTGCTCAGGTACCACAACCACCATCACTTTACGGCCTGATTTTTCCAGCTCCGTGAAGAACGCGTCCAGCTCGTCGAAGAACTTCTGCGCACGCACTTTATAATCTGCCGTTTTGCTCACGCCCGGGAAATGGTTACCGTCGCGGAGCGGCAGGGTGTTAAAGAAGGTCGCACTGCGCGGATTACTGTCTTTCTCGATGGTCTGAAGCCAGCGCTGCAGCACGGCGGTATCGTCATAAACCGGCGAGCCGTCGAAGCCCAGCAGAGTAACGGGAAGACCAGTTTGATCCATCAACGGTGCCTGCATACCACCCTGTTCACGCACCTCTTTCAGGAAGTTACCGAACTGGCCGTTATGTCCCAGCATCAGATGCTGCGTAAAGCCCAGTTTGGCGAGGTTATCAAACAGATAACACTGATTGCCGGCAGGCTGATACAGATTCTTATGCGATGCCTGACCGCAGCTTGCACGCAGCAGGCGGATTGCTGCCGGGCCGCTGTACGAGGTGGCAGAGTTAAAATCTTTAAACTGAATGTCGAAATGCGACCACAGCGGATGGGACATCAAACCGGCTGCATCCACGTCGGCCCATGAGAGAGAGCAGATGTTGATCACCAGCAATTCAAACGGCTGAGCATCCGCCGGCAGCTCGTCCGGGAATTTAGTCTGTCGCTTGTCTTCCGCAGTGTAGAAGCTGGAGAGCCAGGCGTTCAGATTTGTGGAGGTCGGCGGTGCGGTCTGGGTTGGGATATCGCCCACTACAGGCGTATCGCCGGCCGTGGTAACGGTTGCTGCTGCGCTTCCCCCTGTGGTGGTCACCGTGGTGGTCGGTTGACCAGCAGGCCACAGCGAAAAGCCCGGACCAGCCAGCGTCAGCACGTTCAGCCAGATCATAATCGCGACGACAAACACCGTGATGCGGATCCACTGTGACAGGAACAGCCAGGCTACCAGCAGCACAAATACCGCGCCAATCATCTGCCAGTTAATAAACCGCTCGGTCAGATCGAGGACATAGCCGGCGCTAAAGCCTGCCACCTGCGACCCCTGGCTCATAATGCTGTCCGGCCCCGGTAACCAGGTATCATGCCAGAACAGCGCAAAGCCGACAGGGATGGCTATCCAGTGACGCAAGCGATGCAGCCTGATGTTCGGCAGGGGCATCAGCAGGAAGGCCATAAACACCAGGTTGAGAAGGGGATGGAAATTCAGATAGCCTGCCCACAGCAGACCAAACTTCACCAGAAAGTAGAAGTTCCAGCCGGAAAGGCCGCGCCAGTATTGCCAGAGCGGCGAGGGTGACGAAGCGGTATAGGTAGAATTAGTCATGTTTTCGGTCTGCCTTGACGTGTGATGCCCGTGTCAGTGTTCCGGCTGGTTTTACATAGCGAGGTTTTATAAACAGCACTCTGGCCGTATCACGGATACGACGTATGGAATGGCGTGCATAGTAGCCAAGCGGGAAAAAAATCAGCGCACAGAATATAACCAGTTGGATGATATCGCTGATATTCATGATGGTGCGTTCTCCGCGTTGTCCGTTAATAAGCGAAGGGGCTCCGGAACCCGGCGCCAGATATGGCCATCATGTCTGGCATTGAGGATCGGTTTCGCATCGCTCTTAATTGCGAGCGGTTTAGCCCATTGTTCAGGCTGGAGCGCACGCATCTGTACCAGCTCCGCGCTGATCGTATTATCTTCGAACCAAATCATACGGTTCGAGAAAATATCCCCGGTAGGCAGGGGGAAGATATGGTTTAGCGCCGTATCGAGATCGTTTACCCGGCAGAAGGACAAAAACAGTACCAGGCGATTGTCGCCAATGGTCATGATATCTCCCGTACGGTTGGGGCGACACAAGGTGAGCGCCTGTTCAACGCGGATACCCGGTACAGGACGCAGGGCAACCATAACCCCTTTTCCGTCTGCAGGAAGAAGCGTATTGCTCATCATATTGCCGACGGCGTCGCAGAAGGTATCCCATTTTTGATATCCACGCAGCTTCATCGGCTGCGTCATAGAGAGCAGTGTGGAAATGTCTTCCGGTACATGGCGGCTAAACTGCTGGCCCTGAACGCTTTCGATCAGCGTCAGGCAGCGTGACAGCGGCGCATTCCACGGAATAACCATATTTGCCCCGCAGCCAAGAAGCAGGCGCTCATCGGTGGCGCGCAGGCTGGTATTGTTTTCGCGCACGATGATTTTTAACGCGCTTCCGCGCTGGCGGCGCAGGGTGTGGATTTGCCTTGCCAGCGTCTCAATCTGGTTATTCTGCATCAATGAGAAAATAAGGGTCGCCGCCTGGGTTATGCGGGCTTCGTGGAAAAGGTCTTCGTTAGATTCAAACAGCGACCAGTTTTCCGACAGGGCCGGTGCCCCCTCTAAAACCGCGATATGGCTCAGGATACGTTTTTCATCACTGCGCGGTTGCACCACGGTTTCTTCCTGCTGTGCCAGGTGCCACTTACCCTCGATATGTTTCAGCGTAAGTTGTTGTCTGGCGCTCACGCCTTTTTCATTACACCAGAATGCAATATCGTAGAGATAGCTGCCCACCTGGTCACGAACGCTTGCCAGACCGAACAGAGAACGATATTCACCCATTAAAAGTGAGAACAACTTGTCATTATTACTGCCGGGATTGACTATCAGTAGCGTGCAATTTTGAAATTTTGCCCATTTATTGATTTTTTCCAGCCAGGGCAGCAGTTTTTCAGCAGGGATATTTTGCAGGACGTTATTTGCACATTTAAGAATCACTAAATAGTGATCCGGATCAATAGTGCACTGAACGTCGCGGGACAAAAAGTATAGACTATCGGCTTCCGATGTCATGGAAAATAATCGCACCGTCTGAGGGCCGCGATCGTTTTCCAGCGTGATAATTTTCTTCGGATCTTCGCCCATGCTAATGACAGCCACGCGGGAATCCTTATCCTGGGCAGCAATTGTCTGGTTTACCAGACTGATAGCATCTTCATTACGGTCCGTATTAATCCACCAGACTCCTCCGACTGGCATGTGGCTCAATTCGTCCCATAATGACTGGATGCCAATAGAAAATATGGAGTCCACGGTGTCCCTCTTTTCGTCTAATTTATCTGTATCTCAGTTTACTAGCGAAAGCGTAGAAATAAACCTAACATTGAAATTAAAGAACATCAGATTTAGCATGTAAATGAAATTTCATAGGGCAGGATGCCTCGCTACTTCTGAACTGGCGATTTTACGCAAAGGGATGGAAAAAGAATGGATAATAACGAACCCGGAACCCCAGTCGACTCGACCCTGGGTTACACATTCCAAAACGATTTTCTGGCGCTGACGCAGGCCTTTTCTTTACCTGAAATAGATTACACCGATATTTCCCAGCGGGAACAGTTGGCTGCGGCTATTAAACGCTGGCCGTTATTAGCTGAATTCGCCCATCAACAATAAGGGAGCCATTGATGGCCATACTCGGATTACAGGGTGTCCGTGGGGGTGTGGGTACCACATCTGTTACCGCGGCGCTGGCGTGGTCATTACAGCTTTTAGGTGAATCGGTGCTGGTTATTGACGCCTGCGCCGATAATTTGCTGCGTATGTCGTTTAACGTCGACTTTACTCGCGAAGAGGGCTGGGCCCGCGCGCTGCTTGACGATAAAGACTGGCAGGATGCAGGTATGCGCTATACCTCCCTTCTTGACCTGCTGCCGTTTGGTCAACTGACCACTACGGAACGCGAGAATGAAGCCGCGTACCAGCGCCTGTTTTCACAGTTCACGCTGGCGCTGCAGAGCCTGAAGGAAAAGGGGCACTACAAGTGGATCCTGCTGGATCTGCCGCACGGTGCCGGCACGCTGACCCGACAGCTTATCGCCCAGTGCGATCATGTCCTCTCGATCGTTAACGTCGATGCGAACTGCCATATCCGCCTGCACCAGCAGGGACTGCCTCAAAATGGCCATATCCTGATTAACGATTTGCGCATTGGCAGCCAGATCCAGGACGATCTCTATCAGGTCTGGCTGCAAAGCCAGCGCCGCCTGCTTCCGATTGTCATCCATCGTGATGAGGGAATGGCGGAATGCCTTGCGTCTAAGCAACCGCTCGGTGAATACCGCAGCGATTCACTGGCGGCAGAAGAGATCCTGACGCTGGCTAACTGGTGTCTGCTGAACTTCGCCAACAGGGCGGAGCATGCAGGGAGTGCTGTATGAGTCGTCTCGCCAGCTGGTTACTCATCCCACCGGTCAGTTCGCGTTTGAGCGAACATTACCGGCATTTTCGCCGTCACGGTGCGTCGGCATTTAGCGCCGCGCTCGGCTGTTTCTGGATGATTCTGGCCTGGATGTTTATACCGCTTGAACACCCGCGCTGGCAGCGCATACGTGCCCGGCACAGCGAGCTATATCCGCACATTAATCCTGACCGGCCGCGTCCACTGGATCCGGCGCGCTATCTCATTCAGGCCATCTGGCTGGTGGCAACCTCCTCCCGCGCGGAGACAAAAACGCCGCACTGGCGGAGCTTCTCCCGCGTGCAGCAGTTACGTGAACGCTATCATCAGTGGCTGGACAGACTGCCCGACAGCGTAAGCGATAAGACCAGCCATCTGGATAACCATAAAGAGCTCGGGCATCTCCACCCGGGCCTGCGGCGTTTTATCCTCGGCGTAATCGTCGTGTTCTCGCTCATTCTGGCGCTGGTCTGTATTACGCAGCCTTTCAACCCTCTGGCGCAGTTCACTTTCCTGATCCTGCTGTGGGGCGTGGCGCTACTGGTGCGCCGAATTCCGGGCCGCTTCTCGGCGCTGATGCTGATCGTGTTGTCGCTGACCGTCTCCTGCCGCTACATCTGGTGGCGTTATACCTCGACGCTGAACTGGGACGACCCGGTGAGTCTGGTGTGCGGCCTGGTGCTGCTGTTTGCTGAAACCTATGCCTGGATTGTGCTGGTGCTGGGCTATTTCCAGGTGATTTGGCCGCTCAACCGCCAGCCGGTTCCGCTGCCAAAGGACACCACCCAGTGGCCAACCGTCGATCTCTTCGTGCCGACCTACAACGAAGACCTGAGCGTGGTGAAGAACACCATCTATGCCGCGCTGGGCATCGACTGGCCGAAAGACAAGCTCAAAGTCTGGATCCTGGATGACGGCAACCGCCCGGCGTTCCGCCAGTTCGCGGAGGAGGTTGGCGTCGAGTACATCGCCCGTCCGACGCACGAACACGCTAAGGCGGGGAACATCAACAACGCGTTGAAGTATGCCACCGGGGAGTTTGTCTCGATTTTTGACTGCGACCACGTGCCGACGCGCTCGTTCCTGCAGATGACCATGGGCTGGTTCCTGAAGGAGAAAGAGCTGGCGATGATGCAGACGCCGCACCACTTCTTCTCGCCGGACCCGTTTGAACGTAACCTTGGCCGCTTCCGCAAAACTCCGAACGAAGGCACGCTGTTCTATGGGCTGGTACAGGACGGAAATGACATGTGGGACGCCACCTTCTTCTGCGGCTCATGCGCCGTTATACGCCGTAAGCCGCTGGATGAAATTGGCGGTATCGCCGTCGAAACGGTCACTGAAGATGCGCACACCTCTCTGCGCCTGCACCGTCGTGGCTATACCTCTGCCTATATGCGTATCCCGCAGGCAGCCGGTCTGGCAACCGAGTCACTGTCGGCGCACATTGGTCAGCGTATTCGCTGGGCGCGCGGCATGGTGCAGATCTTCCGTCTTGATAACCCACTGATCGGGAAAGGACTCAAGCTGGCGCAGCGTCTTTGCTACGTCAATGCCATGTTCCACTTCTTGTCCGGCATTCCGCGGCTGATCTTCCTGACCGCGCCGCTGGCGTTCCTGCTTCTTCATGCTTATATCATCTACGCTCCCGCGCTGATGATTGCGCTGTTTGTTCTGCCGCACATGATCCACGCGAGCCTGACGAACTCGAAGATACAGGGTAAATACCGCCACTCCTTCTGGAGTGAAATCTACGAAACGGTGCTGGCCTGGTACATCGCGCCGCCGACGATGGTGGCGCTGATTAACCCGCATAAAGGGAAATTCAACGTCACCGCGAAGGGCGGGCTGGTGGAGGAGGAGTACGTCGACTGGGTGATCTCCCGGCCGTATATCTTCCTGGTGCTGCTGAATATCGTGGGCGTCATTGCGGGTATCTGGCGCTACTTCTACGGCCCCGAAAACGAAATCCTGACCGTCTTCGTCAGTATGGCCTGGGTCTTCTACAACCTGATTATCCTCGGCGGCGCGGTGGCGGTGTCGGTGGAGAGCAAACAGGTTCGTCGCGCGCATCGCGTGGAAATCTGCATGCCAGCGGCGATCGCCCGTGAAGATGGCCATCTCTTCTCCTGTACCGTGCACGACTTCTCTGACGGCGGTCTGGGGATCAAAATCAACGGCCAGGCAAAGGTGCTGGAAGGGCAAAAAGTTAACCTGCTGCTTAAGCGCGGCCAGCAGGAGTATGTCTTCCCGACGCAGGTCGTTCGCGTGGTGGGCAATGAAGTCGGCCTGCAGCTGATGCCGTTGACCAAAAAGCAACATATCGATTTTGTGCAGTGTACGTTTGCCCGCGCGGATACGTGGGCTCTCTGGCAGGACAGCTTCCCGGAGGATAAGCCTCTGGAAAGCCTGCTGGATATTCTGAAGCTGGGGTTCCGTGGCTATCGTCACCTTGCAGAATTTGCCCCGTCGTCGGTGAAATTAATTTTCCGGTCACTTACTTCGCTGGTTTCCTGGGTCGTGTCGTTCATTCCTCGTCGTCCTGAGCGGGATGAGGCGAAGCAGGCGGACCCGGTTATGGCTCAACAATGATGATAACGCGATGAAAACAAAACTTTCCTGGTTATGTGCAGTGGCAATGGGGATGAATGCGATCCCCGCAACAATGGCTAACGCAGCCCCGGGTAACGCAGCGGCAACGCCTGCGCCAACCGTACCTGTCGTCGCGCAAGCAACCGATCCGGTTGTCACCGCGGCACCGGGTCAAACTGAAAACATCATGCCGAACCAGCCAACGGAGGGGAACACCCTGCCGGCAGACGGCCAGGTCATCGGGCAGGTGATGCCGGGCGTCCGGGGGGCGAATGCGCCCGTCGTTGCGGACAATGCGCCGTCGCGTGACGTGAAGCTGACCTTCGCGCAAATTGCGCCGCCTCCGGGCAGCATGGTGCTGCGCGGCATCAACCCTAACGGCGGCATTGAATTTGGCATGCGCAGCGACGAGGTCGTCTCTAATGCGGTGCTGAATCTCGAATACACGCCGTCGCCGTCGCTGCTGCCGACCCAGTCTCAGCTGAAGGTCTATCTGAATGACGAGCTGATGGACGTTCTGCCGGTCACGAAAGAGCAGCTCGGCAAGAAAACGCAGGCGCAGGTGCCGATCAACCCGCTGTTCATCACCGACTTTAACCGTATCCGCCTGGAGTTTGTCGGCCACTACCGCGATGTCTGCGAAAACCCGGCCAGCAACACGCTGTGGATGGACGTCGGGCGTAACTCCTCGCTGCAGATGACCTACCAGTCGCTGGCGCTGAAAAACGATCTCTCGGCCTTCCCGGTTCCGTTCTTCGATCCGCGTGATAACCGTCCGCTCACGCTGCCGATGGTGTTCGCATCGTCCCCGGACGTGACCGAGCAGCTGGCGGCCACCATTGTGGCCTCCTGGTTTGGTTCACGCGCGGGCTGGCGCGGCCAGAGCTTCCCGGCGATGTATGACAAACTGCCGGACAGAAATGCCATTGTGTTTGCCACCAATGCGAAACGTCCGGCCTTCCTGCGCGATCATCCGGACGTCAACGCGCCGACCGTTGAGATGATAAGCCACCCGGAAAACCCGTACGTGAAGCTGCTGGTGGTCTTTGGTCGTGATGATAAAGATCTGGTGCAGGCAGCAAAAGCCATTGCCCAGGGCAACGTCCTTTTCCGCGGCAACAGCGTCGTGATAGATGAGGTCAAACCGCTGCTGGCGCGTAAACCTTATGATGCGCCAAACTGGGTGCGTACCGACCGTGCGGTCACCTTTGGCGAGCTGAAAACCTATGAAGAACAGCTGCAGGCGACGGGGCTTGAGCCAGCGCCGATTAGCCTGTCGCTGAATCTGCCGCCGGATCTGTACCTGCTGCGTACCAACGGCATTGATATCAATCTGAACTACCGCTATACCGCGCCAGCCACCAAAGACAGCTCGCGTATGGATATCAGCCTGAACAACCAGTTCCTGCAATCCTTCAGCCTGCAAAGCACGCAGGATACGAACCGCCTGATGCTTCGCCTGCCGGTGCTGCAGGGGTTGCTGGACGGTAAAACGGATGTTTCTATTCCGGCACTGAAGCTGGGTGCGATAAACCAGCTGCGCTTTGATTTCCAGTACATGAACCCGATGCCTGGCGGCTCGGCGGAAAACTGCATCACCTTCCAGCCGGTGCAGAACCACGTGGTGATTGGCGATGAGTCGACCATCGACTTCTCGAAGTACTATCACTTCCTGGCGATGCCGGACCTGCGCGCCTTTGCTAACGCGGGCTTCCCGTTCAGCCGTATGGCCGATCTCTCTGAGTCCATTGTGGTAATGCCAAAAGCGCCAAACGAAGGTCAGGTTACGACCCTGCTCGACACCATGGCGACCGTTGGAGGACAAACAGGATTACCGGCCATTAACGTCACGCTGACGGACGATGGCAGCCAGATTCAGAACAAAGATGCTGACATCATGGTGATCGGGACCATTCCGGATAAGCTGAAGGATGACAAACGTATCGATCTGCTGGTGAAAGCGGCTCAGTCCTGGGTCAATACGCCGCTGCGACAGACCGAGTTCCCGAGCATTATGCCGGATGTGAACGATCGTCAGGCCAGCGCGCAGACGACGGTAACGTCTCAGGGGGCGATGGCCGCGGTGGTGGGCTTCCAGTCGCCTTACAACGAACAGCGCAGCGTGGTGGCTCTCCTCGCGGACAGCCCGCGCGGGTATGAACTGCTCAATACGGCCATGAACGACAGCGGTAAACGTGCCGCGATGTTTGGTTCCGTGTCGGTGATCCGTGAGTCCGGCGTCAATAGCCTGCGCGTGGGGGATGTGTACTACGTGGGCCATCTGCCGTGGTTCGAACGCCTGTGGTATGCGCTGGCTAACCATCCGGTTCTGCTCGCTATCCTGGCTGCGGTCAGCGTGGTCTTGCTGGCATGGGTGCTGTGGCGTCTGCTGCGAATCATTAGCCGTCGTCGTCTGAACCCGGATGAGTAAGATGTGATGAAAGCCTTTCGCTGGTGTGTATTAGCAGCGGTGATGCTGGCGGCGCTTCCTCTTCGCGCCGCCTGTACCTGGCCTGCCTGGGAGCAGTTTAAAAAGGACTACATCAGTGAAGGCGGGCGCGTCATTGATCCCAGTGACACGCGCAAAATTACGACCTCGGAAGGGCAAAGCTACGCCCTGTTCTTTGCCCTGGCGGCGAACGATCGCAAAGCCTTTGACCTGCTGCTGACGTGGACGCGCGATAATCTCGCCAGCGGCGATCTCAACGCCCATCTGCCTGCCTGGCTATGGGGTCAGAAAGATAAAGACGCCTGGGCGGTGATTGATACCAACTCCGCCTCTGATGCCGATGTCTGGATCGCCTGGTCACTGCTCGAAGCAGGTCGGCTGTGGAAAGATCGGGACTATACCCGCACGGGTAAGGCGCTGCTGAAACGCATTGTCAGCGAGGAAGTGGTCAACGTCCCGGGGCTCGGCGCAATGCTGCTTCCTGGTAGAGTCGGCTTTGCCGATGAGAACGCCTGGCGTTTTAACCCCAGCTATCTTCCTCCGCAGCTAGCGGCTTATTTCACGCGCTTTGGTTCCCCGTGGACCCAGCTTCGTGAAACTAACCTGCGCCTGCTGCTTGAGAGTGCGCCGAAAGGTTTTTCGCCGGACTGGGTGCAGTATCAGAAAAACAAAGGCTGGCGGTTACAGCAGGAGAAAGCGCTGGTGGGCGGCTACGACGCCATCCGCGTGTATCTCTGGGTGGGCATGATGAGTGATAAAGATCCTCAGAAAGCCCGGCTCCTGACGCGCTTCCAGCCGATGGCGGCAAAGACCATGAAACGGGGTGTGCCGCCGGAGAAAGTGGATGTGGCGACGGGGAAACGTATCGGCGACGGCCCGGTCGGGTTCTCTGCCGCTATGCTGCCGTTTTTACAACAACGTGATGCCCAGGCGGTTCAGCGCCAGCGCGTTGCAGACCATTTTCCCGATAACAATGCCTATTACAGCTATGTGCTGACGCTTTTTGGGCAAGGATGGGATCAGCATCGTTTTCGCTTCACCGCAAAAGGTGAATTAATACCGGATTGGGGCCAGGAATGCGCAAGTTCACAGTAAATCTACTCAGTTTATCGCTTGGCCTGGCGCTTATGCCGTGGGCACAGGCCGCCAACTCTCCGCAGCAGAAACAGCTGCTGGAGCAGGTCAGGCTGGGCGAATCGACACAGCGTGAGGATTTGGTTCGTCAGTCGCTCTATCGCCTTGAGCTGATTGACCCCAACAACCCTGACGTCATTGCCGCGCGCTTTCGCTACCTGCTGCGTCAGGGCGATAACGCCGGCGCGCAAAAAGAGCTGGATCGTCTGAAAGGGATCGCCCCGGGTTCGAGCGCTTACCAGTCCTCACGCAACACCATGCTGCTTTCTACTCCGGATGGCCGACAGCAGCTCCAGCAGGCGCGACTGCTCGCCACTACGGGGCACACGCAGGAAGCGATTGCCGCCTATGACAAGCTGTTTGACGGCAACCCGCCGGGTGGCGATGTGGCGACGGAATACTGGAACGTCGTGGCGAAAGATCCAGCTCGCCGCGGTGCGGCCATTAACCAGCTGAAAAAAATTAACAGCAGCAGCCCCGGGAATACGCAGCTGCAGACAACGCTGGCCCTGCTTCTGTTCCAGAGCGGACGACGTGATGAAGGCTTTGCGGTACTGCAGGAGATGGCCAAATCCACCAATGGCCGCGGCCAGGCGTCTGATATGTGGTACGACCAAATCAAAGACCAGCCTGCCAGCAGCGCCAGCGTCAGCGCGCTGCAAAAATATCTGAGCGTATTCAGCGACGGGGATAGCGTCGCTGCGGCGCGTGCCCAGCTTGAAGCGCAGCAAAAACAGCTCGCCGATCCGGCGTTCCGCGCGAAAGCGGAAGGGCTCGCGGCGGTGGACGCCGGGCAGGGCAGTAAGGCGGTGGCCGAGCTGCAAAAAGCCGTCAGCGCCAACCATGCCGACAGTGAAGCGGTGGGTGCCCTGGGGCAGGCGTATTCCCAGAAGGGCGACCGTGCCCGCGCGGTAGCCCAGTTTGAAAAGGCGATTGCCCTCGATCCGCAGAGCGATAACCGGGGTAAATGGGACAGTCTTCTGAAGGTTAACCGCTACTGGCTGCTGATCCAGCAGGGCGATGCGGCGCTGAAGGCGAATAACCCGGCGCAGGCAGAGCGTTACTATCAGCAGGCGCGTAACATCGACAATACCGACAGCTACGCGGTGCTGGGGCTGGGCGACGCCGCCGCGGCGCGTAAAGATAACGACGCGGCGGAGCGTTATTACCGTCAGGCGCTGCGAATGGACAGCGGCAACAGCAACGCGGTTCGCGGCCTGGCCAATATTTACCGCGCGCAGTCCCCGGAGAAAGCCTCGCAGTTTATCCAGTCGCTCTCCGCCAGCCAGCGTCGGAGCATTGATGATATCGAGCGTAGTCTGACCAACGAGCAGCTCTCCGCCCAGGCCGAACAGCTGGAAAATCAGGGGAAATACGCCCAGGCAGCAGAAATCCAGCGTCGTCGTCTGGCGCTCTCTCCCGGCGACGTGTGGATAACCTATCGTCTGTCGCGCGATCTCTACAGCGCGGGTCAGCGCAGCCAGGCAGACACCCTGATGCGTCAGCTTGCCCGCCAGAAACCGTCCGATCCGGATCAGGTCTATGCCAGCGGGCTCTATCTTTCCGGAAACGATCAGGACCGTGCCGCGCTGGCGCATCTGGACACGCTGCCGCGCAGCCAGTGGAACAGCAATATTCAGGAACTTGCCGACCGCCTGCAAAGCAATCAGGTGCTGGAAACCGCCAACCGCCTGCGGGACAGCGGCAAAGAGCAGGAGGCGGAGAATCTTCTTCGCCAGCAGCCAACCTCCACCCGCATCGACCTGACGCTGGCGGACTGGGCACAGCAGCGTGGCGATCTGAACTCCGCGAAAACGACGTACAACGCCGTCCTGCAGCGTGAGCCGCAGAACGAAGACGCGATCCTCGGCCTGACCGAGATTTACAGCGCCCAGGGTAACAAAGATGCCGCGCGCGCGGAGCTGGCGAAGCTGCCCGCCGCGCAGAACGGCCAGCCGCTGTCGCTCAATATGCAGCGCCGCATCGCGATGGCGCAGGCGGGGCTGGGTGATTCCGCCGCGGCAGAACAGACCTTCAGTAAAATCATTCCGCAGGCTAAATCGCAGCCCGGATCAATGGAAAACGCGCTGGTGCTGCGTGATGCCGCGCGTTTCCAGGCGCAGAACGGGCAGCCTCAGCAGGCGCTGGAAACCTATAAAGATGCGATGGTATCGACGGGTATCACCACGACGCGTCCGGCTGATAACGACAGTTTCACCCGTCTGACGCGTAACGATGAAAAAGACGACTGGCTGAAGCGCGGCGTGCGCAGTGATGCCGGTGAGTTGTACCGCCAGCAGGATGTTAACGTCACGCTGCAGCACGATTACTGGGGCTCCAGCGGCACGGGCGGCTATTCCGACTTGAAAGCGCATACCACCATGCTGCAGGTGGATGCGCCGCTCTCTGACGGGCGCATGTTCTTCAGAAGCGATCTGGTCAATATGGACGTCGGGTCATTCGATACCAGGAACGGGACTTACGACCCTAAATGGGGAACCTGCTACGAAACGCCGTGTAGCGGTAACACCCATCAGTCAGACAATGGCGCAAGCGTCGCTGTCGGCTGGCAGAATAAAACCTGGGCGATGGATATTGGCACCACGCCGATGGGCTTTGACGTCGTCGACGTGGTGGGCGGCATCAGCTACAGCAGCGATCTGGGCCCTATCGGCTATACCGTTAACGCCCATCGTCGGCCAATCTCCAGCTCTCTGCTGGCCTTCGGCGGGCAAAAAGACACCAACACCGGCACCACCTGGGGCGGCGTACGCGCGACCGGTGGCGGCGTCAGCATCAGCTATGACAAAGGGGAAGCGAACGGCGTCTGGTCAAGCCTGAACGCGGAAACGCTGACGGGTAAAAATGTTGAGGATAACTGGCGCGTCCGCTGGATGACGGGTTACTACTACAAGCTCATTAATAAAAACAATGAGCGCCTGACGGTCGGCGTCTCCAACATGCTCTGGCACTACGACAAAGACCTGAGCGGTTATACCCTGGGTCAGGGCGGCTATTACAGCCCGCAGGAGTATGTCTCCTTCGCCTTGCCGGTGACCTGGCGTAAGCGCACGGAAAACTGGTCCTGGGAGCTGGGGGGCTCGGTCTCCTGGTCTCACTCCAAAACCAAAGACGAGCTGCGCTACCCGATTCAGAATCTGATCCCGACCGATGAGCCAGACCGCTATACCGACCGGGGCGTGATGGAAACCGGCAGCAGCTCCTCAGGCACGGGTTATACCGCGCGGGCCATTATTGAGCGCCGGGTTACGTCCAACTGGTTTGTTGGCATGGGCGTGGACATTCAGGAAGCGAAAGACTATACCCCAAGCCATGCGCTGATCTATGTGCGCTACTCTGCTGCAGGCTGGCAGGGCGATATGGACTTACCGCCGCAACCGCTCATCCCTTACGCGGACTGGTAATCGGATTTTCCTTAATCCATTTGTAAGTCTCTCTTAACAGCGCAGCAATCGGGTATACTCAGGCGCGCCAGGTTTACACCCTGGCGCGCCCTGCGCTTCGAGTTTTGTGGAGAGTCATTTTGCGTGTCAGCCGTTCCTTAACAATCAAACAGATGGCGATGGTCTCTGCCGTCACCATGCTGTTTGTCCTGCTCTTCTGCGTAATTTTGCTGTTTCATTCCGTACAGCAGAATCGCTATAACACGGCTTCGCAATTAGAAAGTATCGCCCGCTCGGTACGCGGCCCGCTGTCTGCCTCCATCCTGAAAGGGGATATCCCCGAAGCGGAAACCATTCTGAAACGTATTCAGCCGGCCGGTGTTGTGAGCCGGGCGGACGTCGTGCTACCCAATCAGTTTCAGGCGCTGCGGATGAGCTTTATCCCGGAGCGTCCCGTCCCGATGATGGTGATGCGCCTGTTTGAACTGCCGGTGCAAATTTCGCTTCCCGTCTATTCGCTTGAGCGCCCTGCGAATCCACAGCCTCTGGCCTACCTGGTGTTACAGGCAGACTCCTACCGCATGTATAAATTCGTCATGAGTTGGGTGGTTACGTTAGTGACCACTTGCTTACTTATGACGCTTATTCTCAGCGTGGCGCTGACGTGGTGCATTAACCGGTTGATTGTCCATCCCCTGCGCCGTATCGCCCGCGAGCTGAACACGCTTGCGCCGCAGGATCAGATGGGACATCAGCTTGAGCTGCCGCGTCTGCATCATGACGATGAGATCGGCATGCTGGTGCGCAGCTACAACCTCAACCAGCAGCGCATCCAGCGTCAGCAGGATGAGATGAACAGTAGCGCCACCCGTTTTCCGGTATCGGAGCTTCCCAATAAAGCGTTCCTGATGGCGATGCTGGAGCAAACCGTTGAGCGCCAGCAAACCACCGCGCTGATGGTCATTGCCTGTGAAACCCTGCAGGACACGGCTGGCGTGCTTCAGGAGAGCCAGCGAGAGATGCTGCTGCTCACCCTGGTGGAAAAGATCAAATCTGTCCTTGCCCCGCGCATGGTGCTGACCCAGGTCAGCGGTTACGACCTGGTGGTGATTGCCAACGGCGTAAAAGAACCCTGGCATGCGATCACGTTAGGTCAGCAAGTACTCACTGTCATTAATGAGCGGCTGCCGATTCAGGGTATCCAGCTTCGCCCGAGTGCCAGTATCGGGATTGCCATGTTCTATGGCGACCTGACCGCGGAACAGCTTTATCGCCGCGCCTTCTCGGCGGCCTTTACCGCCCGGCGCAAAGGGAAAAACCAAATCCAGTTCTTCGACCCGGCGCAGATGGAAAAGGCGCAGCAGCGCCTGACGGAAGAGAGTGACATCCTGACCGCGCTGGATAACCGCCAGTTTGCCCTCTGGCTGCAGCCGCAGGTGGATCTGCGGACGGGAGAGGTAAAAAGCGCCGAGGCCCTGCTGCGTCTGCAGCAGCCGGATGGCACATGGGAGCTGCCGGAAGGGCTGATTGAGCGCATCGAGTCCTGCGGCCTGATGGTCACCGTCGGCTACTGGGTGCTCGAAGAGTCCTGTCGTCAGCTTGCCGCCTGGCAGGAGCGCGGCATAACGCTGCCGCTGTCGGTCAATTTGTCTGCCATGCAGCTTATGCACCCGACCATGGTTTCTGAGATGCTGGAGCTGATCCATCGTTACCGCATCAAACCGGATACCTTGACCCTGGAAGTGACGGAGAGTCGACGCATTGACGACCCTAATGAGGCGGTCGCGATTCTTAAGCCGCTGCGTAATGCCGGCATTCGCATTGCCCTGGACGATTTTGGCATGGGCTACGCCGGGCTGCGCCAGCTTCAGCACATGAAGACGCTTCCGGTGGATGTACTAAAAATTGACAAAGCGTTTGTCGACGGTCTGCCGGACGACAGCAGCATGGTGCAGGCGATTATCCAGATGGCGCGCAGCCTCAACCTGCATCTTATTGCCGAGGGAATTGAAACCGACGCGCAACGCGCCTGGCTGGCAGAGGCGGGCGTGGAGAGCGGGCAGGGTTTCCTGTTTGCCCCCGCAGTGCCTTCGGATGTCTTTGAAGAACGATACCTTTCTGGTGCTGACAATAACGCAAAAGTGTAATTTTTTTGCTGGCTTGTGCGAGCCAGCTCAAATTTCTTAACATTTGTGTTTCAAATTTGAACTGAGTTTATTTCTGTCCTGTTATGCGGGTGTTATTTTAAAGCCGCAGGTTAACCATAACCTTACAAAGCCTGTGGTTTTTCTTCCCAAGGACACCCTATGAAAACCTCACTCTTCAAAAGTCTTTATTTCCAGGTCCTGACAGCCATCGCCATCGGTATTCTGCTGGGTCACTATTACCCTGAACTGGGCGCGCAAATGAAACCGCTTGGCGACGCGTTCGTTAAGCTCATTAAAATGGTCATCGCGCCGGTGATCTTCTGTACGGTCGTCACGGGCATCGCTGGCATGGAAAGCATGAAGGCGGTTGGCCGTACCGGTGCAGTGGCGCTTCTCTATTTTGAAGTGGTCAGTACCCTTGCGCTGATTATTGGTCTGGTCATCGTTAACGTGGTGCAGCCAGGTGCGGGGATGAACGTCGATCCCTCGACGCTGGATGCCAAAGCGGTTGCGGTCTATGCCGAACAGGCGAAGGATCAGGGCGTGGTGGCCTTCCTGCTGGACGTCATTCCTGGCAGCGTCATTGGCGCGTTCGCCAGCGGAAACATCCTCCAGGTGCTGCTGTTCGCCGTGATGTTTGGCTTCGCCCTGCACCGTCTGGGCAGCAAAGGCCAGCTGATCTTTAACGTGATCGAAAGCTTCTCGCAGGTCATCTTCGGCATCATCAATATGATCATGCGCCTGGCGCCCATCGGTGCCTTCGGTGCGATGGCCTTCACCATCGGTAAGTATGGCGTCGGTACGCTGGTCCAGTTGGGTCAGCTGATTATCTGTTTCTATATCACCTGTATTCTTTTCGTGGTGGTGGTGCTGGGCTCCATCGCCCGCGCGACCGGTTTCAGCATCTTCAAATTTATCCGTTACATCCGCGAAGAGCTGCTGATTGTTCTGGGAACCTCCTCGTCAGAATCGGCGCTGCCGCGCATGCTCGATAAGATGGAGAAACTCGGGTGTCGTAAATCGGTGGTGGGGCTGGTGATCCCGACGGGCTACTCCTTCAACCTGGACGGCACCTCGATATACCTGACGATGGCGGCGGTGTTTATCGCACAGGCCACCAACAGCCATATGGATATTTTCCATCAGATCACCCTGCTGGTGGTGCTCCTGCTCTCCTCTAAAGGCGCGGCGGGCGTAACGGGCAGCGGCTTTATCGTGCTGGCTGCCACTATCTCTGCAGTGGGGCACCTGCCGGTGGCGGGCCTGGCGTTGATTCTCGGTATTGACCGCTTTATGTCAGAGGCGCGTGCGTTAACTAACCTGGTGGGTAACGGCGTGGCAACGGTAGTGGTCGCGAAATGGGTGAAAGAGCTGGATCACAAAAAGCTCGACGATACTCTGAATAATCGTTCAACTGACAGCAAAAATCCTGGCTTATCCTCTTAATCTTGTCACAAATGCCCGTATTCCCTTGTGGGGATGCGGGCTCCTGCGCATAATAACTGTTCATACCTGTCATAATTCGACAAGATTTTTTTTGGGTATATTTCACTTCGGACCGTGACGTTTTGCCGAACGCGCGGTCTAATCGACGTGTTTTCATCGTCATCTTTAAGAGTGAAGCGCGTCGCGAGGCACTCTTTTTTAACCAGGAATGTTGATCAGGGGTTCACATGCAGGGCACAAAAATTCGACTCTTAACCGGCGGTTTGCTGATGATGGCAGCAGCCAGTTATGTGCAGGCAGATGCGCTCCAGCCAGACCCGGCCTGGCAACAAGGGACACTAGCGAACGGTTTTCAGTGGCAGGTGTTAGCCACGCCGCAACGTCCCAGTGACCGTATTGAAATCCGTCTGTCTGTTAATACCGGTTCCCTTACGGAAAGCACTCAGCAAACCGGTTTCAGCCACTTTATTCCCCGGCTGGCGCTCACGCAGAGCGGCAGCCTGCAAGCGGTTCAGGTGCGTTCGCTCTGGCAACAGGCCATCGATCCGAAACGCCCGCTTCCTCCGGCTGTGGTCTCGTATGACTACACCATGTTTAACCTGAGCCTGCCTAATAACCGCAACGATCTGCTTAAAGAAGCCCTGACGTATCTCTCCGATGCCTCCGGCAATCTGGCGATTACGCCGGACACCGTCAACTATGCGTTGAGCAACAGCGACATGGTGGCGACCTGGCCTGGTGATACCAAAGAGGGCTGGTGGCGTTACCGCCTGAAAGGCTCGACGTTGCTGGGACATGACCCTGCCGAGCCGCTAAAACAGCCGGTGGACGCCGAACAGGTGAAATCGTTCTACCAGAAGTGGTACACCCCGGACGCGATGACGCTGATCGTGGTGGGTAACGTGGACAGCCGCGCGGTGGTGGAGCAGATCAACAAAGCGTTTGGCGATCTGAAAGGCAAGCGTGAATCGCCTGCCCCTGTTCCGACACTCTCCCCGCTGCGTGCAGAGCCTGTCAGCATTATGACGGACACCGTGCGTCAGGACCGACTCTCCGTGATGTGGGATAACGCCTGGCAGCCCATCCGTGAGTCCGCGGCGCTGTTGCGCTACTGGCGTGCCGACCTGGCGCGTGAAGCGCTGTTCTGGCACGTTCAGCAGACGCTCAGTAAGAACAACGTGAAGAATATCGGTCTTGGCTTTGACTGCCGCGTGCTGTTCCAGCGTGCGCAATGCGCCATTAACGTTGAATCACCGGGCGATAAGCTGAATGCCAATCTGGGTGTCGTCGCGAAAGAGTTGGCAAAAGTGCGTAAAGAGGGGCTTTCCGAAGAGGAATTCAACGCGCTTGTGGCGCAGAAAAAACTCGAGCTGCAGAAGCTGTTTGCGACCTACGCGCGCGCCGATACCGATATTCTGATCAGCCAGCGTATTCGTTCCCTGCAGAATCAGGTGGTGGATATTGCGCCGGAACAGTACCAGAAGCTCCGTCAGGATTTCCTGAACGGTCTGACCGTCGAAATGCTCAACCAGGATCTCCGTCAGCAGCTGTCGCAGGAGATGGCGTTGATCCTTCTGCAGCCGAAGGGCGAACCGGAATATGACATGAAGGAACTTCAGAAGACCTGGGATTCCATCATGGCGACCGCGCCGCAGCCGACGCAGGCCGCGACGGCTGATGATTTACACCCGGACGCGACGGATATCCCGCAAGGGCAGTAAGACGTAGACTAACCCTCTCCCTGTGGGAGAGGGTTAGGGCATCAGCCCGCACCCTACTTAAACAGGCATCGCCTCACGCGGAATAATCGCCCCGCGATACTGAATCACCGTGCTGGCCGTCAGATGTCCACGCTGTGCCGCCGCTTCCGGCGTTCCGCCCGTCAGGCGTACTGCCAGATAGCCCGCGCTGAATGAATCACCCGCCGCCGTGGTATCAATCACTTTCTCTTTGGCAAGCTTCACCGCCGGGACCTCAATCGTCGCTTCACCCGTAGTCGCGACCAGGCACGACTCCGCACCGCGCTTAATCACCACTTCGCTCACGCCAGCCGCCTGCGTGCGTGCAATCACGTCCTCTACCGGTTTTTCCCCCCAGAGGGCGTCTTCATCGTCGAGCGTCAGGAAGGCGATGTCGGTGCATTGCAGCATCTGCTGATAGACCTGCTGCGTCTCTTCACGGCTGGCCCACAGGCGCGGGCGGTAGTTGTTATCGAAAATGACCTTGCCGCCGTTGGCACGGCATTCGCGCAGCAGCGAGAGCAGCTTTTCACGGCTGGTGGGGCTCAGGATCGCCAGGCTGATCCCGCTCAGATAGAGATAGTCGAAGGTCGCCAGCGCTTCGCAGATGGCCGCGGCATCCTCGCTCTCCAGCCAGAATTTGGCCGCGGCTTCGTTACGCCAGTAATAAAACGTGCGTTCGCCGGTGTCGTCGGTCTCAATGTAATACAAACCCGGCAGGCGGTTTTCCATACGCTGGATCAGCGAGGTATCAATATGTTCACTTTGCCAGGCCTCAAGCATCTGCTGGCTGAAGCTGTCCGTCCCCAGGGCGGTAACGTAGTTCACGGTGAGCGCCTCAGGCGCAACCTGGCGGGCAATATAAACGGAGGTGTTTAACGTATCGCCACCAAATCCGCGGCTCACTTCCGCGCCTTTTTGTGACAGCTCAATCATGCATTCGCCAATCACGGCAATTTTTTTAGACATAATCGTGAACCTGAACAGAAGAATGATCAGCAGTGTGCGCTGAGTGAATTAACAGGTCAACTATATTAAAACAACGTTCCATTATTTTATTTGAGCCAGCGCGTGTTCCTGCGCATTTCTGTCATCTTAATTTCATTTTCCCGGTGAATTGAACATAAAGTTCTCAATTGTCGCGCCGATAATCCTGTGACGAGTCCAGAAAGGCCATCCCAACAACAGGACATCTGAAATGAAGTCAGAGCAGGTTACCCAGCGGCTGAGCACCACGCCTGAGGCAAGTATTGAGAACTTGCAGGAGCATCGCTACTGGCTGCAATGTGAGCGTGCGTATACCTATCAGCCGATATACCGAACAGACGGTCGACTGATGGCCATTGAAATTTTGACCGTCGTGACGCATCCCTCAAACCCTACCCAGCGCATCGCACCGGATCGCTATTTTGCCGAAGTGGCCGTTCGCCAGCGTCTTGACGTGCTGGAAGAGCAGCTCCGTATGCTGGCAACGAAGCAGCCCTTTTTCGAACAGCACGATATCCTCGCTTCTGTGAATGTTGATGGCCCCACTCTGCTGGCGCTGCGTCAGAACGCGAAATTGCAGGCGCTGATCGCCACCCTGCCGTGGGTGCGCTTTGAGCTGGTGGAGCATGTCCGCCTGCCGCAGGACTCCTCGTTTGCCTCCATATGCGAATACGGCCCGCTGTGGCTGGATGACTTTGGCACCGGCATGGCGAACTTTTCGGCTCTGAGTGAAGTGCGTTATGACTACATTAAAGTGGCCCGCGATCTGTTCATTATGCTGCGTCAGACCCCGGAAGGGCGGAACCTGTTTACGCTGTTATTACAGCTGATGAACCGCTATTGCCAGGGCGTGATTGTTGAAGGTGTGGAAACGCTGGAAGAGTGGCGTGATGTGCAAAGCTCGCCTGCCGCGGCGGCGCAAGGCTATTTCCTCTCCCGACCGGTACCCATGGATCGCCTCGATAGCGTGATAACTACCCTCTGATAAGCCCGCTTCCCTTTGTCTGGACTATAGTTTTACAGGACAGGTCATCAGGAAAGGGGATAAAAATGACAAGAACAACCAGGGTGATCTCCTGGACAGCAGGGATTTTCTTGTTGTTGATCGTGGTCGTCGCCATCATTATCGCGACGTTTGACTGGAACCGTCTTAAGCCGACCATCAACCAGAAAGTCTCAACCGAACTGAACCGCCCCTTCGCCATACGCGGTGATTTAGGGGTCGTGTGGGAGCGTCAGAAAGAGGAGCCCGGCTGGCGACGCTGGATCCCGTGGCCACACGTCCACGCCGACGACATCATTCTCGGTAACCCGCCGGATATCCCGGACGTCACCATGATCCACCTGCCGCGCGTTGAGGCCACGCTGGCCCCGCTCGCGCTGCTGACCAAAACGGTCTATCTGCCGTGGATCAAACTTCAGCAGCCCGACGCGCGCCTGATCCGCCTCTCAGAAAAAAACAACAACTGGACGTTTAACCTTGCCAGCGATGGCGAAAAGGATCCGAATGCCCAGCCTTCCTCCTGGTCATTCCGTCTCGACAATATTCTCTTCGATCGCGGGCGGATCGCCATCGACGATAAGGTCAGCAAGGCCGACGTGGAGATCCTGGTCGATCCGCTCGGCAAGCCGCTGCCGTTTAGCGAGGTCACGGGGACGAAAGCCAAAGGTGACACGGCAAGCGTGGGCGACTATGTCTTCGGCCTGACGGCAAAAGGACACTACAACGACCAGCCGCTCAGCGGCAAAGGGAAAATAGGCGGCATGCTGGCGCTCCGGAGCGAAGGCACGCCGTTCCCGGTGCAGGCGGACTTCCGCTCCGGTAACACCCGCGTGGCGTTCGTGGGAACGGTTAACGACCCGATGAACATGGGCGGCGTCGATCTTCAGCTTAAATTTGCCGGTGATTCGCTGGGCGAGCTGTATGAGCTGACCGGCGTGCTGCTGCCGGATACCCCGCCGTTCGAAACGGACGGGCATCTGGTCGCCAAAATCGACAGCGAAAAATCGTCGGTTTTTGACTACCGTGATTTTAACGGCCGCATCGGCGACAGCGATATCCACGGCTCGCTGACCTACACCACCGGAAAACCGAGGCCGAAGCTGGAAGGGGACGTTGAGTCCCGCCAGCTGCGTCTGGCCGATCTCGGCCCGCTGATCGGCGTGGATTCCGGTAAAGGTACGAAGTCAAAAGAGGTGAAAAAGGACATTCAACCTGCGGGAAAAGTGCTGCCTTACGATCGCTTTGAAACCGATAAGTGGAACGTGATGGATGCGGATGTGCGCTTCAAAGGGCGTAAAATTGAGCATGGCAGCACGTTGCCGCTGAGCGATCTCTCGACGCATATCATCCTGAAAAATGCCGATCTGCGCCTGCAGCCGCTGAAGTTTGGCATGGCGGGCGGGACGATTTCCTCCAACATTCACCTGGAAGGCGATAAAAAGCCGATGCAGGGGCGCGCGGAGATTCAGGCGCGCAGGCTTAAGCTGAAAGCGCTGATGCCGAACGTCGAGCTGATGCAGAAGACCCTCGGCGAGATGAACGGCGATGCCGACATCCGCGGCGTGGGGAACTCCGTGGCGGCGCTGCTGGGCAGCGGTAATGGCAACCTGAAGCTGCTGATGAACGACGGGCTGGTGAGCCGCAACCTGATGGAGATCCTGGGGCTGAACGTCGGGAACTACATCATCGGGCAAATCTTCGGTGATGATGAGGTGCGGGTGAACTGCGCGGCGGCCAATCTGGATCTGGTTAACGGCGTGGCGCGTCCGCAGATTTTTGCCTTCGACACGGAAAATGCGGTGATTAACGTGACCGGTACCGCCAGTATGGCGTCCGAACAGCTGGATTTGACCATCGATCCGGAAAGTAAGGGGATCCGTATCATCACCCTGCGCTCGCCGCTGTACGTGCGCGGAACCTTCAAAAATCCGCAGGCGGGCGTGAAGCCCGGACCGCTGATTGCGCGTGGTGCGGTGGCTGCGGCGCTTGCGACGCTGGTTACCCCCGCCGCAGCGCTGCTGGCGTTGATATCGCCGTCAGAGGGCGAGGCGAATCAGTGCCGGACCATTTTGTCACAGATGAAGAAGTAAGGTGCGGCCTGTTTTTGCCGGGTGGCGCTGCGCTTACCCGGCCTACATTTGAATCGTAGGCCGGGTAAGGCGTAGCCGCCACCCGGCATTAGCTTACAGAGCCTGGTGCTTCGTCTCGTGCGTCAGCAGCAGCGCAATCAGCGTCAGCGCCGCCATGGCCGCCAGATAAACGCCCACATAGAACAGGCCGTAGTTTGCCTGCAGCCAGGTGGCGATATACGGCGCAACGGAGGCGCCCAGAATAGACGAGACGTTGTAGGAGAACGACGCGCCGGTATAACGCACTTCCGTCGGGAACAGCTCCGGCAGCAACGCCCCCATCGGGCCGAAGGTCAGCCCCATCAGGCTCAGGCCAATCAGCAGGTAGGCCATCACCAGCGCCGGGCTGCCTGAACCCAGCAGCGGCGGGAAGACGAACAGAGCAAACAGAACGATCAGCGTGGTGATGGTGATCATGCTTGCGCGACGGCCGAACTTATCCGCGAGCAGGCCCGCAATCGGAACCATCACGCCAAACCCGATCACCGCCATCATCAACATCCACAGCACTTCGTTACGCGGCAGACCCAGCCCAACCGGCGCGGCGGCGGTACTGAAGGTCATGGAGTAAACGGTCATGATGTAGAACAGCGTGTAGGTGGCCAGCATGATGAACGTGCCCAGTACGGTCACGCGGACGTGTTTGGTCAGCAGCGTGCCCAGCGGCACTTTCACCTGCTTGTTCGCCGCGGCCACTTTCGCGAAAACAGGGGTCTCATGCAGAGAAACTCGCACGTACAGGCCAATCAGCACCAGCACGGCTGAGAAGACAAACGGGATACGCCAGCCCCAGCTCATGAACTGTTCATCCGTCAGCAGCCAGGAGAGCAGCAGGAACGTCCCGTTGGCGAAGAAGAAGCCAATCGGTGCGCCAAGCTGCGGGAAAGAACCATACAGCGCGCGCTTGCGCGCCGGGGCGTTCTCGGTGGCCAGCAGCGCCGCGCCACCCCATTCACCACCCAGTCCCAGACCCTGACCAAAACGCGCCAGCGCCAGCAGGACCGGCGCCAGAATGCCGATGGTCTCATACGTCGGCAGCAGGCCGATGGCCACGGTGGAGATCCCCATCGTCAGCAGCGAGGCCACCAGCGTGACTTTGCGTCCGATGCGATCGCCAAAGTGTCCAAACAGCGCGGAGCCAATCGGACGCGCAACAAACGCGATAGCAAAGGTCGCCAGGGACTGCAGCGTGGCCGCCGTCGGATCGCCCTGCGGGAAGAAAATGTGCGGGAAGACGATGACCGCCGCGGTGGCGTAAATGTAAAAGTCGAAGAACTCGATGGCGGTGCCAATCAGCGAGGCGACGACAACTTTATTGCGCGAATTTACCGGAACGTTTTCCGTTTCTGAGTCGAGTGTGGTGGCGGTTGCTTGCATAATATTTTCTTATTTTTGTCGAACGAAAGGCCATATTACGCACAGCAAAAGCGACATTTCAATCTGTAACAAAGCCGCGACCTGGTGATAAAAGCAACAAAAAGCGGATAATTTTCAGGCCAGCCAAAACACGTCTATGAAATGCTTCACAGATTTTAAATATCAGTCAATAAAACTGGTTTTCGGTTAAATAAAAGTTACGGACTGGATTTATATGCTGAAATGATGAATTGGGCTGAAATTTCAGCCCGGGAGAGGGGTTAACGGTGCGTTTTGCCCGGCATTCGCGGGTCGTCTTTGTACTCGGCAGTGGCGATCCACGCGGCGCAGAACAGGGTTAAACGTGCGAAGAAGTAGAAGAACGCCATTAACCCCAGCACCGAGCCGAACGCCGCGCCGGAAGGGGATTTCACCAGCGACGGCAGGGTGTAGGTCATCACGATTTTAATCACCTCAAAGCCTATCGCCGCGATCAGTGTCCCTCTGATCAGCGCCTTCTTGCGCGGGCGATGGCGCGGCAAGCGCCAGAAGATCCAGAAGAACAGCAGGTAGTTGGCGAAGATGGAAATGGCCAGCCCAATGCTGCGCCAGGCGGGCTTCAGCCATTCGATGTAATCAAGATAGAGCGCGGAGATGATCATCTGCTGCGCGGAGCCCGCCACGGAGGTAATGGAAAGCGTCACGATGAGCGCGACGAGCAGGCCAATCAGCGAAACAAAATCACGGAGATACTTAACCCAGATTTTCTCCTGGTCCTGCGGCTTACGCTCCCAGACGTCGCGCGACTGGGCGCGAATGGCCTCGCGCAGGTTGCCCATCCAGTTAACGCCGGAGTAAAGGGCAATCAGCAAGCCGACGATACCGACGGTAGTACGCTGCTGCACGGCGGTATTGATGGTGCTTTTGAGCGTGCTGGCAAGGGTTGGGTCACTGACGTTATTCAGGATCTTATTAAAGATATCCTGCAGCAGCGTCGGGTGCGAGGCGAGCACAAAACCGGCCGCCGCAAACGACACCATCAGGATCGGGATCATCGACAGGAAGGAAAAATAGGTGATGGCGGCACCAAACTGGTTTCCCATGCGGTCATTAAAGTGTTCGGTCGCGCGTATCAGATGCGCAATCATGGGAAACTGCTGAATTCTGGCGACAATGCCGGTTACGGTCCCCAGCGCTTTGCTGGCGGTACCAGGGGACTTGGCCTCTTCAGGCCCGGTTTCCATCTTTTTGACGGGCTCAAACTCTAAATGTTGGGTGGGTCGTTGCGGGTTGTTTTCCGGCGTCACGCGACTTTTCCTTTTCGTTTGGCTGGATGTTATTGAATTATAGCTTGCGACTAGTCCACGTAAGCTTTTGTGAGTTCGGTCAGCCACTCCATGAACAGATGTACCCGGCGGGAGAGGTTGCGCCGGTGGGGATAAATCAGGGAAACAGGCATCGGTTCGGCCCGGTATTGCGGGAGGATCTCAACCAGCTTCTTCGCGCGCAGCAAATCTCGTACCCCAACCCGTGGAACCTGAATGATGCCCAGCCCGGCGAGGCAGGCCGCCTGGTAGGTTTCGGTGCTGTTAACGGTCAATACCCCGCCCGTTTTTATCCACTGCGTCGCACTGCCGTTATAAAACTCAAAGCCCTGCGGGCGAGTTCCCAGCATAGCGGTGTAGTGAATGACGGCGTGCGAGCCTAAATCGTCCAGCGTGTCCGGGTAGCCAAAACGCGCCAGATAGTCCGGACTGGCGCAGTTAATCACCGACAGCTTGCCCAACGGTCGGGCGATAAGCCCTGAATCCTTCAGCGTGCCGACGCGTACCACGCAATCAAACCCTTCGCGGATCACATCCACCAGACGATCGCTGCTGCTGAGCTCCAGCTCGATGCCCGGATAATGCTGCAGAAACGCAGGGAGTTTGGGGATGACTAAATTTCGAGCAACGGCGACGGGCATATCCACGCGAAGCCGTCCGCTGATGCTGGAGGGATCGTGCTGAAACATCCCGTCGAGCTCATCAAGGTTTGCCAACAGATCTTTTGCCCGTTCGTAATAGACCATGCCGTCCTGCGTCAGGCTGACGCGACGCGTGGTGCGGTGCAATAGCTGGGTGCCAAGCCGGTTTTCGAGGGCCTGAATCTGCCGTGACACGCTGCCTTTTGGCAGCGTTAAAGTTTCTGCCGCGCGGGAAAAACTCTCCAGTTCCGCGACGCGGACAAACAGCTGCATTGCGTGAATTTTATCCATAGATGAAGCTCATTGTTGTTTCCGATGAAACAGTGAAGCGTTTTAACCCACCTTTATTGATCTTCTATCACCTAATAAGCTCTTACTCAATCTCCATAACAGCCAAAACGAGGTTTATGATGACTGAACGTATCGCATTAGTGACGGGTGGTAGCCGTGGTTTGGGTAAAAACGCGGCCTTAAAGCTGGCGGCAGACGGCACGGGAATTGTGCTGACCTACAACCGTAGCCAGCAGGAAGCGCTGGCGGTTGTGCATGAAATTCAGCAAAAAGGCGTTAACGCGGCGGCAATACAGCTTAACGTCGGAGAAGTCACAAGTTTTGATCATTTTGCCCAACAGCTTCAGGAAACCCTCCGAACCGTCTGGCAGCGTGAAACCTTTGACTATTTATTGAACAATGCCGGAACGGGTTTATATGCGCCCTACACCGACACGACGGAAGCCCAGTTTGATGAGGCGCTGAACATTCATTTCAAAGGACCTTTCTTCCTGACCCAGCGCCTGCTGCCGTTGCTTAACGACGGCGGACGGATCCTTAACGTCTCCAGCGGACTGGCCCGTTTTACCCAGCCGGGCTCGGGAACCTACGCGGCGATGAAGGGGGCGATGGAAGTGCTGACGCGTTATCAGGCGAAAGAGCTGGGGGCGCGCGGCATCTCCGTCAATATCATTGCGCCCGGTGCGATCGAAACCGACTTTGGCGGCGGACGCGTGCGCGACAACGCGGAACTGAACCAAATGCTGGCATCCCAGACGGCGCTGGGACGGGTGGGGCTGCCGGACGATATTGGCGATGCCATTGCGGCACTGCTCAGCGACAAACTGGGCTGGATGACTGCGCAACGTATTGAAGTCTCAGGCGGCATGTTCCTGTGAGGTATGCGCTTGAGTAAATCCTTAAGATAAATGTGTCTAAATACTGACAGATATAAAGAACACCGGGGATTTGTAACGTATCCATTCGTTGAGTTTTTTCTTAAATAATGCCTCTGTAGAATCCCCCTTCGCTATTCTCAGAGGGGAAAAAACGATGCGAGTAATCATGTTTGACAGGCAGTCACTCTTTATTCACGGAGCGATACACAGTCTTCAGAGGTTGATTCCGGAAATAAATATAACTGGGACCTGTCAGGCAGAAGATTTATGGACTCAGATTTCTGCTTCACCGTCGGCTATCGTCATGATTGATGGGAATTTAATTCAGGACGAAGGGAGCACTTTGCTGGAAGCGATCCTGCATCGCTTTCCGGCGATACGTGTGATTTTGATTTTGGCGAAAAAAGAGGCCAAATGTGCTGAGCAGCTACGGCAGCGAAACGTCATGGCCATTGTTCCCCGAAACGCCAATCCCGAACGGTTTGCCGCCGTACTGGATTCGGTATCCAGAGGGATGGTCTGTTTTCCCGGAGAGTGGGTCAGAGAGCCGACGTCGCCTCAGGCATTATTATCCTTGAGCGAGCGCCAGCGCGAAGTCTTGAAATTGCTGGCGGCGGGGGAGTCGAATAAAGAGATTGGCCGCAATCTGAACATCAGTGCGGCCACGGTAAAAGCGCACCTCGAGGCGCTATTCCGGCGGCTGGACGTGAAAAACAGAACGCAGGCAGCCATGTATTATACCCGGGCGACGGCCTGAAAAAGCGCGTTTGGGAGCGACGTTATCTCTCCGAAACTGAATATCATCATCACCAGCGCATCATGCTGCTGTTGGGTTAATGGACGTGTCATATTTTCCCGCAGCAGCGCTTCACACAACCGGATATCTTCGCGCAACAAAGTCTCAGCCTCCAGAGGTGTGACAGGGCCGTGAAAATGCTCCTGATCGCGGATAACGTGACCATAGCCGATAACCCATAATCCTTTTTCGTCACGATATTTTTCCAGAGAAAGACCCTGATGTTTCTTTATTAACGCGATGGCGGCAGAAGATATTTTCAGCGCATGCTCTTTCATATTCATTTCCTCTTAATGGCGACACTGTAGAGGAAATGAGGTACGAGAAATATCCGCCAAATGGCTATTGATCAGGGATTGTTATTCAGATATTCCTGCCGCAATAAACCAAATAACCAGTCATTATGCCAACGTCCCGCAAGGTAATAGCTCTCGCGTAATTCGCCCTCCAGGCAAAAGCGGGCTTTTTCCAGCAGACGTCGTGAGGCGATATTCCCGGCGGTGACGGTGGCGGTAAGTCGACGTATACCGCCCTGATGAAAAGCGTAATCGCAAAGCGCTTTCAGGGATTCAAAGCCGTAACCTTTCCCCTGCGCCTCGGGAGCGAAAAGAAAACCGACCTCAGCGCAATCCTCCTCCCGATGAATATACCCGGTGACGCCCAACGGAGCCCTGGAAGCGGCGTCACGCACGACGAGGCACAGCCAGTGCGCGCTCCCTGGCGTCCAGGGCGTCAGGCGCGAATCAAACGCCTCGCGGATCGCCGCGACGGGGCGGTCTTCCGCCACAAAGCGCATGACGTCGGGATGCTGCTGTAGCGCCAGAAAAAAGGGCCAGTCTTCTTCTTGTAAAGGCGAGCAGTTCAGGCGAGGGGTAATTAAAACCGGCATTCAGATTCTCCTGAAACATTTTAAATGATTTTAGGGTTGTCACTTTATTTCAACAGAAAGTCAGGTATGGTTAAGCATGTATAAATAAAAGAAAAATGGCCATAAGTGCCCATTCCTGATGTCTTCGTTGTCGCTTAAGGAAAACAATGACTCTCAGCACATCACATCATATTCGCGAACAGTTCGAACACTGTCTGGCGGTCATTCGCCATGCGTCGGTGGAAATTTTGCTTCTTCTGAATGTACATGCTTCTGAGGGCAAAGATCCACGCTGGTTTCTGGAACAACTGGACAGCGCGCGATTAGCCCTGGGCGGCTGGGGAGCCGTGGCGAAAAAGCTCAACCTGAATGATGCCGAGATGTCGGAATTTACGCTCCAGCTGCGCCTGCTGCAGCAGCGCGTGCCGCAGTATGAAAGCGGACAGGATGTGAGTGAAAACCAGCTGATTGCGGCGATGCGGTTTGTCACCGCGCTGGAGCACCTTCGCCTGCAGCAGCCGCTGTTGACCTACAGCACGGAGCTGGCTCCGGGCAGCGAACTCCAGCAGCAGCAGGCGCATAAGCAGGTGCGGGCGATAGAGCTCATGATAAAAGGGCTCATCCAGCAGGCCTGGCCCGATCAGGTAAGGCTGAATAACCATCTCAAGACTTTGTTTAACGCCGATCGCGTACGGCGCTGGCTGAAGTTGGGCGAGATCAACGATGTCCTGAGCGGCATGATGTTCAGCGAACTGGCGCAAATGCTGGTGGATAAAAAAGAGTTCAGCCGCTATTACGCTTCGCTGTTCAGCGACCCGTCCATGCTGACGCTGCTGGTTGAACCGCGTAAAACGCTGCAAACCTTCCTCGATGACATTCGGCAAATTCGCAACAACATCACCGTCCAGAAAACGTTAAGCTCGGCGCAAATCCAGCTGCTGGATAACTACTACGCGCAGATCGCGCGGCCCGTTCAACGCGCGTTTGAAGAGGGGAGAACGCGCGTCAATCCGGCGGGATTCATGGCGGTAGATGCCAGCGAACTGCATACCTTCTGGGAAAAGGCGCAGAAAATGGATCGGGTCACCGGTGGGGATCTGTTTGAAGTCCGTGACACCATTGAAAAGCTGACCCAGCGCGCGCCGCGCACCCCCGAACAACGCGAGCAGCTCATTTCCGGTGCGTTATGGGGGGCGGTTGGCGTTATGGTGATTGCCATCGTGGCGGGAGGCTTCTGGCTGGTGACCAGCAGTAAACCGCAGCCTGCGGCCGTCAGCGCGGCTGAAGCGGCGCCGCCACAGGACATGCGTGAGACGCCTTCCTCGCGCGAAACGCTCACGCGCATGGGAGTGACCTGGGACGAGAATAATTTCCGCTCGGCCATTAACCGCAACGACACCCGCGTGACCCAGCTCTTTTTGCAGGGCGGTATGGACTGGAAGCTGTCCTGGACCGAAGAGGCGATGTCGGCAGGCTATGACGACGTGCTGGAGCTGATGCTACGCTACCGGCAAAACATGGTGGAGGAGAAGCCGTGTCGGCGCTTCATCAACACGCTCAGCCACGCGATGTCGAACGGCGAGTCTCTGACCTCGGTACGTAAAGAGTACCTCAAAGCTTTCTGCACCGTGCCAGCGGTGGTGAAACGCCAGCAGCACGATCTCGACATGGCCACACGCCGTGCGAAGTCACAGCCGGATGCCACCACCAAAAAATGGCAGTCTATTCAGAGCGCCATTTATGAGGTGATTCGCTGATTTCTCCTCCCTCTCCCCGTGGGAGAGGGCACCAGACCGCACCCTATTCAAGGCTCCCCATACAACCCAATCAGCCGCCGCACCACGCCGTTCGTCCAGCCGAAACCATCCTGCAGCGGATACTCACCCCCGCCCCCTTCGCGCGGCGTGCTGCTGGCGATGTGGTACTTCTCAATCAGCTTATGATGCGTCTGATAAAAATGGTTCACCGTATGCAGCCAGCTCCAGGCGATTTCATCCCCCAGCGAGTCGTTGCCGTACTGCTTGAACCCCTGGATCGCCATCCACTGCAGCGGCGCCCAGCCGTTGGGTTTATCCCACTGCTCGCCGGTTTCGTACTCGGTCGCCAGAATTCCGCCCGGCGTCAGCAGTCGCGCTTTGACCGCATCCGACAGGCGCTCGGCCTGCTCATGGGTCGCCATGCCGACATACAGCGGCACAATGCTGGCGGCAGAAAACAGCGCCAGCTCTTCGCGTCGCCAGTCGTAGTCGCGGTAACAGCCGCTCTCCTCGTCCCACAGATAGCGGTTCACCGCCTCGCGGCGATCGCTGGCTTTCTGGCGGAACAGGTCGGCCGTCTCTTTATCCCCTTTCGACGCCGAGATGTTGGCGATTGCGCTTTCCAGCTTGTACAGGAAGGCGTTCAGGTCGATGGGGATAAACTGCGTCGTGCGGATGCTGGCGAGCCGCGACGGATCGCGCAGCCAGCGGGAGGAATAGTCCCAGCCGGACGCCGCCCCGGCGCGCAGATCGCGATACACCTCGTTTGGCGGACGGCCCGAATGGCGGGCAGTTTCCACGTCCTCAATCCACGATTCATCGCGCGGGGTATCACGGTCATCCCAGTAGCGGTTGAGCAACGAGCCGTCCGGCATACGCACGGCGCTGCGGTAGGCCTGGTTAAGCAGGAGCGACTCCGCGCCGTCCATCCAGAAGGCGTACTCCATTTTGAGGTGTTCCAGATAGCGTTTCGCACCGCGAACGCCGTCCTCCTCAAACAGCTCCACCATCAGCGCAAAGACCGGCGGCTGGGAGCGGCTGAGATAATAGGTACGGTTGCCGTTGGGAATATGCCCGTAGCGTTCAATCAGCCAGGCGAAGTTATCCGCCATACATTTCAGCAGATCGTTACGACCGCTCTCCGCCAGCCCCAGCATGGAGAAATAGGAATCCCAGTAGTAAGTCTCGCTGAATCGTCCGCCGGGAACGATATAGGCTTGGGGCAGCGCCAGCAGGGAAGACCAGGGAATATGATCCTGCGGCTCGCGCGTCAGCACCGGCCACAGGCTGTCAATGTGCTCTTTGAGGGACAGACCGGGGTCGGAGACATATTCCGTACTGTAGGTCTCCGGCAGCCAGAAGTGGTTTTCCACAAACTGGCGCAGGTCGAAATCCCGGTGGCGTCTGACCTTGCGGTAGCGGATCAGGATATCCAGCGGATCCATCTTCGGCGCGCAGTCGGGAAAGGTTTTGCTGTCCGTGAACAGGCGCGAGGACTGCACGTGCTCAAACAGTTCAAGATAGCGGTCTGCGGGCGTCAGTGCATCGGAGGCGGGTAGCCCCTCGATCATCTCGGGTTCCGGCTCCGCCTCAATCATTTCATCCAGTTTCAACTCGCAGGGATCGGTCTCGTAGCGCAGCTCTTCTGCAATCTCGAATTCGATGTTCTCGGTAGCCTGTAGTTTCTGGTTGAACATGGTGATAGGGACCTCCGGTTGTGTGTTCAAAAGACAGGTTTATCCGGGCGTCTTATAAGCGTAGACATTCGCTTCGGTAGATGTGGAGGGATATGTGCGGTAGATCACTCTTTTCGGAGCATTCGTTTTGCAACGATTTATGAATGTGAATAAAAAAAGCCCCTCCGGAGAGGGGCTTATGCATTAACGCATGGTGACAAACTCTTCGGCGGCCGTTGGGTGGATCGCCACGGTATTGTCGAAGTCTTTCTTGGTCGCGCCCATCTTCAGCGCTACCGCAAAGCCCTGCAGGATCTCATCCATGCCGAAGCCAATGCCGTGGATACCGACAATCTTCTCGTCCGGGCCGACGCAGACCAGCTTCATGCGGCACGGCTGACGGTGCGAGGTGACGGCGGTGTACATGGCGGTAAACGCCGATTTATACACTTTCACCTGGTCGTCGCCGTACTGCTCACGCGCCTGCGGCTCGGTTAAGCCGACGGTGCCGATTGGCGGGTGGCTGAAGACCACGGTCGGGATGTTGCTGTAGTCCAGATGCTCGTCCGGCTTGTTATTGAACAGGCGCTCGGAGAGACGGCGGCCCGCCGCAACGGCAACCGGGGTCAGCTCAACGGCACCGGTATTGTCGCCGACCGCGTAAATGCCCGGTACGCTGGTGTTCTGGAATTTATCGACGACGATATAGCCTTTTTCGTCGGTTTTCACGCCGGTCACGCCCAGGTTGAAGTTATCGTTCGCCGGTTCACGGCCAATCGCCCAGATCAGGCAATCGACGGTCTGGCTGCGGCCATCTTCCAGCTCCAGGGTCAGGCTGCCGTCTGCATTTTTCACGACCGCTTTTGGCACGGCGTTGGTATGCAGGGTTGGACCTTCGGTGTTCATCACTTCAACCAGCGTATCAACGATCAGCGGATCGAAGCTGCGCAGCGGCGCGTGTTTACGCACGAACAGGTGCGCTTCGGCACCCAGACCGTTAATCACGCCAGCCAGCTCCACCGCGATGTAACCCGCGCCCACCACGGCAACGCGTTTTGGCAGGGCAGGCAGCTCGAAGAAACCGTCGGAGTCGATGCCGTATTCCACGCCCGGGATGTTCGGGTGGCTCGGACGGCCGCCGGTGGCGATCAGGATGTGATCGGCGGTGATCGTCTCACCGTTCACTTCGATCGTTTTCGCGTCCACAAAGCGGGCGAAACCGTGGATAACGTCGACGTTATTTTTACCCAGCACGTTGTCGTACGAGGTGTGAATACGGTCGATGTAGGCGGTACGGCTGGCGATCAGTTTGTCCCAGTCGAAGTGGTTGATGGTGGTGTCAAAGCCGTAGTCCGGGCCATACATATGGATAGCTTCACGGATTTGCGCCGCATGCCACATCACCTTTTTCGGTACACAACCCACGTTCACGCAGGTGCCGCCCAGCGCTTTGGCTTCAATCAGCGCACACTTCTGGCCGTACATGGCCGCGCGGTTGATGGAGGCGATGCCGCCGCTGCCACCGCCGATGGCGATGTAGTCATAATGCTTAGTCATAGCTTTTGTCCTTAATCGTGAATTGCCGCGATTGTATACCTGAAATCAATAGTTTCCACCGATGGCTGCGATTACTCCGGCACGATCCAACTGACGGAGGTATGACCCGTACCGGCTGGCACCAGCGTTTTGTGCAGCCACGGCAGCACGTTGTTCATCTGCGCTTCGAGTTTCCACGGCGGGTTAATGACGATCATGCCCGAGGCGGTCATGCCGCGCTGGTCGCTGTCCGGACGCACGGCCAGCTCGATCTGCAGGATTTTGCGGATGCCGGTGGCTTCCAGGTCTTTGATCATGCGCTTGATTTGCGCGCGCAGCACCACCGGATACCACAGGGCGTATGTCCCGGTGGCGAAGCGTTTGTAGCCTTCGTGAATACCCGTCACCACCGCCTGATAGTCGGTTTTGATTTCGTACGGCGGGTCGATCAGTACCAGACCGCGACGGGAAACCGGCGGCAGCTTGGCTTTAAGCTGCTGATAGCCGTCGGCTTTTTCCACGCGGGCGCGGCCGTCTTTCTGGAATTCAGAACGCAGCAGCGGGAAGTCGCTCGGATGCAGCTCGGTCAGCTGGATGCTGTCCTGCTCGCGCAGCAGCTGGCGGGCAATCAGCGGGGATCCCGGGTAGTAACGCAGCTGGCCGTTGCGGTTGAAGTGGTTCACCACGCCGATGTACGGCTCCAGCTCGGCAGGCAGGTCGTCCTGCTGCCAGATGCGGGCGATCCCTTCCAGATATTCACCGGTACGCTCGGCATGCTCGCCGCTCAGCTGATAACGGCCCGCGCCCGCGTGCGTGTCCAGATAGAGAAACGGCTTCTCTTTCTCTTTGAGCGATTCGATGATCAGGCTCTGAACGGTGTGTTTAAGGACGTCGGCGTGGTTGCCTGCGTGGAAGCTGTGGCGATAACTGAGCATGGGTAATGATATTCCGCTGAATTGACGATTTGCCACAGTTTACAGCAGAACGGCGCAGATTACCCGTAGGCCCGGTAAGCGCAGCGCCACCGGGCTCTTTTCCGCCACGTCTGGCATTGAAATCCTCTACACTTAACCCCATTCTAGATCGCATATGCACAGCGCCGGATGCGCGCTTCATTCACCTCTTTCAACAGGACAGCGTTTATGACCAATCCATTACTGACGCCTTTTTCGTTGCCACCGTTTTCTAAAATCCTCCCCGAGCATGTGGTTCCAGCGGTTACGCAATCGCTGGACAACTGCCGCGCGGCGGTAGAAAGCGTGGTCGCGCAGGGCGGGCCGTACACTTGGGAAAATCTGTGTCAGCCGCTGGCCGAAGTGGACGACGTGCTGGGGCGTATCTTCTCCCCGGTGAGCCACCTGAACTCGGTAAAAAACAGCCCGGAGCTGCGTGAAGCCTACGAGCAAACCCTGCCGCTGCTCTCTGAGTACAGCACCTGGGTCGGCCAGCACGAAGGGCTCTACAAAGCCTACCGCGACCTGCGCGACGGCGATCACTACGCCGAGCTGAACACCGCCCAGAAAAAATCGGTCGATAACGCCCTGCGTGATTTTGAGCTGTCCGGGATTGGCCTGCCAAAAGAGAAGCAGACCCGCTACGGTGAAATCGCCGCGCGCCTGTCCGAGCTGGGCAACCAGTACAGCAACAATGTGCTCGACGCCACCATGGGCTGGACGAGGCTGATTACCGACGAAGCAGAGCTGGCGGGTATGCCGGAAAGCGCCCTGGCGGCGGCAAAAGCGCAGGCCGAAGCGAAAGAGCAGGACGGCTTCCTGTTAACGCTGGATATCCCGAGCTATCTGCCGGTGATGACCTACTGCGACAACCAGGCCCTGCGCGAAGAGATGTACCGCGCCTACAGCACCCGCGCTTCCGATCAGGGGCCGAATGCCGGTAAGTGGGACAACAGCCCGGTGATGGCGGAAATCCTCGCCCTGCGCCACGAGCTGGCCCAACTGCTGGGCTTTGAAAACTACGCCGACAAATCTCTCGCCACCAAAATGGCGGAAAACCCGCAGCAGGTGCTCGACTTCCTGACCGATCTGGCGAAACGCGCCCGTCCGCAGGGTGAAAAAGAGCTGGCCCAGCTGCGCGCCTTCGCGAAAGCGGAGTTCGGCGTGGACGAGCTGCAGCCGTGGGACATTGCTTACTACAGCGAAAAACAGAAGCAGCACCTCTACAGCATCAGCGACGAGCAACTGCGCCCGTACTTCCCGGAAAACAAAGCCGTTAACGGCCTGTTTGAAGTGGTGAAGCGTATCTATGGCATCACTGCCAAAGAGCGTACCGATATCGACGTCTGGCATCCGGACGTGCGCTTCTTCGAGCTGTATGACGAGAAAAACGAACTGCGCGGCAGCTTCTACCTCGATCTCTACGCGCGTGAGAACAAGCGCGGCGGGGCGTGGATGGACGACTGCGTGGGTCAGATGCGTAAAGCAGACGGTTCCCTGCAAAAACCGGTCGCCTATCTGACCTGTAACTTCAACCGTCCGGTAAGCGGCAAACCTGCGCTGTTCACCCACGACGAAGTGATCACCCTGTTCCACGAGTTCGGTCACGGCCTGCACCACATGCTGACCCGCATCGAAACCGCAGGCGTCGCCGGCATCAGCGGAGTGCCGTGGGATGCGGTCGAGCTGCCAAGCCAGTTTATGGAAAACTGGTGCTGGGAGCCGGACGCGCTGGCGTTTATCTCCGGCCACTACGAGACCGGCGAACCGCTGCCGAAAGAACTGCTGGATAAAATGCTGGCGGCGAAGAACTACCAGGCGGCGATGTTTATCCTGCGCCAGCTGGAGTTCGGCCTGTTCGACTTCCGCCTGCACGCCGAGTTCAGCCCGGAGCAGGGGGCGAAAATCCTTGAAACCCTGGCGGAGATTAAAAAGCAGGTCGCGGTGATCCCTGGGCCAACCTGGGGTCGTTTCCCGCACGCGTTCAGCCACATCTTCGCAGGCGGCTATGCGGCAGGTTATTACAGCTACCTGTGGGCCGACGTGCTGGCGGCGGATGCCTTCTCGCGCTTCGAAGAAGAGGGGATTTTCAACCGCGAAACCGGCCAGTCGTTCCTCGACAACATCCTGACCCGCGGCGGTTCCGAAGAGCCAATGGTGCTGTTCAAACGCTTCCGCGGGCGCGAGCCGCAGCTGGACGCGATGCTTGAGCATTACGGGATCAAAGGCTGATTGTTACGTGAAGATCTGCTTAGTGGATGAAACAGGCGCCGGAGACGGCGCCTTATCTGTTCTGGCCGCCCGCTGGGGGCTGGAACATGATGAAGATAACCTGATGGCGCTGGTGATGACGACAGGACATCTCGAATTACGCAAGCGCGACGAACCCAAGCTCGGCGGGATTTTTGTCGATTTTGTCGGTGGCGCGATGGCGCACCGGCGTAAGTTCGGCGGCGGTCGCGGCGAAGCGGTGGCCAAAGCGGTCGGCATTAAGGGGAGCTATCTTCCGGACGTGGTGGACGCCACGGCGGGGCTGGGGCGCGATGCGTTTGTGCTGGCGTCGGTGGGCTGCCGGGTGCGGATGCTGGAGCGTAATCCGGTTGTCGCCGCGCTGCTCGACGACGGGCTGACGCGAGGCTATGCGGACCCGGAAATCGGCCCGTGGCTGCAGGAGCGTTTGCAGCTTATCCACGCGTCAAGCCTGACGGCGCTGACGGACATCACCCCGCGTCCGCAGGTGGTCTACCTCGACCCGATGTTCCCGCACAAGCAGAAAAGCGCGCTGGTGAAGAAAGAGATGCGGGTATTTCAGTCGCTGGTGGGACCGGATCTGGATGCGGATGGCCTGCTGGAGCCGGCTCGTCAGCTCGCGACGAAGCGGGTGGTGGTGAAGCGCCCGGACTACGCGCCGCCGCTGGCGGACGTTGCTACGACCAACGCGGTGACCACGAAAGGGCACCGGTTTGATATCTACTCCGGCACGCCGGAATAAAAAAAGCCGGGTGGCGGCTTCGCCTTACCCGGCCAACTTTCAGTGCCGCTTTTTTTGCACTTACTCGTCTTCTTCATCGCGCAGCGGAACAATCAGCATATCCACGTGAACGGTGTTAATCAGCTGACGCGCGGAAGACATCAGCTTGCTCCAGAAGTCCTGATGGTGACCGCATACCACCAGATCCATATCGTATTTCTTAATCGCATCAACCAGCACCTGACCCAGGTCGCCGCTGCCGCTCAGGGTTTCGGTGATCGGATAGCCCGCGTTGGTGGAGAGCTCGCTCAGCGCGTGATGCGTTTCTTCAGAGATGCGTTTCTGCATATCGCCCAGATTGACGTCGATCAGACCGGTGTAGAGGTCGGAGTAATTCACATCAACGTGAATCAGGGAGACTTTCGCGTTGTAGGGACGTGCCATAGATACCGCTTTATCAACCAGCACTTTGCTCTCCGGGGAGAGGTCTACCGCGATAAGAATGTGTTTGTAAGCCATAGTGTTACTCCTTCCTTAAGTTATCGATGACTAAATGGGAAAGCCGTCGTCTGATGCTTTCATTACGGCCCAGTTAAACATATTTTTCAAGCTTTGGTGTTGATAACGATTAACCTTGTGGCAAAAAAATTAACGGATCTCCTACACTATTTAATGAGCCGTTCGGATATTAAAACGCGAACCGGATCGACTTTTAGTCATTCTTTCACTGAACTGTCTGTCAGGGCATTGGGGTGCGGTAGCTCAGGAGCCTTGCTTCGTGGGCGGACGCCGGGGAGGATGTATGATTAGCACCGTCGCATTGTTTTGGGCGTTATGCGTAGTTTGCATAGTGAATATGGCGCGCTACTTCTCATCGTTACGTGCGCTGTTAGTGGTACTTCGTGGTTGCGATCCGTTGCTGTATCAGTATGTGGACGGTGGAGGGTTCTTCACCTCGCATGGACAGCCCAGCAAACAGATGCGTCTGGTGGGATATATCTACTACCAGCGCTACCGCGATCATCACGATGAAGAATTTATCCGTCGCTGCGAGCGCCTGCGTCGTCAGTTCATTTTGACCAGTGCCCTGTGTGGCCTGGTCGTGGTCAGCATGATTGCATTGATGATTTGGCACTGATTACCACAGCAGGCGGGGCCAGCCCCGCCTTCTTTCCTCTGGTTCAGGGCTTCACTGAGAACCGCAGATTGGAGATATTGGTCTCAATCGAAGTAACCTTCCCGCTATAGGCGATGTTAACGTCTCCGTTTGTATCAATGCTGGCCGCAGTAATTGTACCCGTACCTTCAATGACAGGATGCTTCTTAGCCAACTGATGGATAATGTCGGTGTCTTTCCCTGTTATCTTTTCCGAAAGATAGTAACGGTAGATTGTGGGTACGGTTGCGTCACCCTGATTGTTCACGGTCATATAGAGCCAGACGCTGTCAGATAATTTATAAACGTGTTGTAATTCATCGCTCCCTTGCCGGTTGGGCTGGTGGTTGAGCCACAAAAATCCAATGACCAGCGCCAGAAGCGAAACGGTAACAAGGCGATGAATCCATTTAGTAGCCGTTTTGAATGGCATACTCTATTCCTTCTCTGATATTGCGTTGGTCCGTTGGATCGTCCCCGTAAGGCGGCTTTTCGTGCCATTTTCCCCATTCAGGTTTTGACGTGCCAGCGCGGCCTTGAGCCCAGCCAGCGCCCATAAGCAGGATGTTTGCAGGAATTCCTGCTGCAGTCCCGGCGGCTCCGAAGTTGAAATTTCCAAATGCAGCAAAATAAGGGTCGAATTTCTTGTAATCCCAGGGACCACCATTTCGTACTTTTTGGTAGAACCAGTAATACGTTGAAGGCGTGGCCATATTACGCGACATGCCATGAAGGCGTGCTTCACGCATGTTGTTTGCTATAACCATTGAACCTGGTCCTGAAAGAGGGACAGAAGCCATACATTCTCCTTTGTCTGGTTTTTCTTCCGATCGCCATCATAGTATTACCTGCGCAATTTCGTTGGGCAAAAAATGTTCAGGAAATCCTGATGTTATACACTTTCCGATTGCAACTAACAGCCATAAAAAAAGCGGGTCAGTTTCCTGACCCGCTTTTTTGTCGCCTTCAACCGATTATATCAGCTTCAGCGAAATCCAGTACAGCCCGCCAGACAGCAGGATGGACGCCGGAAGGGTGAACACCCAGGCCATCAGAATGTTGGTCACGGTTTTGCGCTGCAGGCCGCCACCGTCAACAATCATGGTACCTGCCACGGACGAGGAGAGTACGTGGGTGGTGGATACCGGCATACCGGTGTAGCTCGCCAGACCGATAGACACTGCCGCCGTCATCTGCGCGGACATACCCTGCGCATAGGTCATGCCTTTCTTACCGATCTTCTCGCCGATGGTGGTCGCCACGCGGCGCCAGCCAATCATCGTACCGATACCGAGTGCCAGTGCGACCGCCATGATGATCCAGATTGGCGCGTACTCAATGGTATTGAGCATATCGCCTTTCAGTTTCTTCAGGAGACGCTGGTCGTCAGCATTCACGTCTGGCAGCTTCGCCACTTTATCCGTCACATCAGAGATGCACAGCATAATGCGACGCAGCTGACCACGCTGCTCAACGGTCAGTTTGTCATAGCTTTCGATATTGCCCAGCATGCCTTTCGCACGTTCCAGCGCGTTAATCGCGTTTGCCGGATGGCAGTGGAACTCGCCTGGCGCAGTCGTGGCACCGGCTTCCGGAGACGGGATTAACTGGTCAACGCCGGTCGCTTTTTTCAGCAGTTCAGGGTGCTGCTGGAAATAAGTTTCAACGTTGTTGACCGCATCGCGGGTACGGGTGATTTCGTAGCCGGAGGCGTTCATGTTTACCACGAAGCCTGCCGGAGCAACACCGATCAGTACCAGCATCACCAGACCAATGCCTTTCTGACCATCGTTCGCGCCGTGTGAGAAAGCCACGCCGATAGCGGAAATGATCAGGGCAATACGCGTCCAGAATGGCGGCTTTTTCTTGCCGTCTTTCTTTTCACGCTCTGCCGGCGTCAGGTGAATACGGGAGCGTTTTTTGGTATTGCTCCAGTAACGACGCAGGATGAAGATCAGCCCGCCCGCCACCACCAGACCCACGATAGGGGAGACGATGAGAGAGGCAAAGATCCCCAGTACTTTCGGGATATTTAACGCATCAACAACCGATGTACCGGTCATGAGGGCGTTGGTTAACCCGATACCGATAATCGCGCCGATGAGGGTGTGAGAACTGGATGCAGGCAGGCCGAAATACCAGGTACCGAGGTTCCAGATAATTGCAGCAAGCAGCATTGAGAACACCATAGCGAGGCCATGGCCAGAACTTACGTTAAGCAGCAGATCTGTTGGCAGCATATGCACAATCGCATACGCAACGCTCAGTCCGCCCAGGAGGACACCAAAAAAGTTAAATACCGCCGCCATAACAACCGCAAGCTGCGATCGCATTGCGCGAGTGTAGATAACCGTCGCTACTGCGTTTGCAGTGTCGTGGAAGCCGTTGATCGCTTCGTAAAACAGTACAAAAACCAGAGCAAGCAAGAGTAAAAGCCCGGTATGTAAATCCAGGCCGGCAAACAAATGTAGCATAGGACGTTACGCCATTTTGAGGACATGAACGCGGCGCATTATCCAGGACAAATGCGCAACGGGCAAAGTGAAATATAGACTTTTTTTGACATACCACCTGATTTGAGAAAAGGGCCTGAAAGGATATTCTTTAAATTTCAATGGAATGGCTTTGTAATATCTTTTTACGCTGGTGTGACCACAGAGGAAACTTTACAATCCGCGGCAGTTAACAAAGAGGGTTTTGACGTGGAAAGGTTTGATGCCGTGGTAATTGGCGCCGGTGCGGCGGGTATGTTTTGTGCGGCAATGGCCGGACAGGCGGGTCGTCGCGTGCTGCTGCTGGATAACGGTAAAAAGCCAGGCCGCAAGATCCTGATGTCCGGCGGCGGGCGCTGCAACTTTACTAACCTGTATGTTGAACCCGCGGCCTATTTGAGCCAAAACCGTCATTTTTGTAAATCTGCGCTGGCGCGTTATACCCAGTGGGACTTTATCGACCTGGTGGGTAAGCACGGTATCGCATGGCATGAGAAGACGCTGGGCCAGCTGTTCTGCGACGACTCCGCCCAGCAGATTGTCGATATGCTGGTGGCCGAGTGCGAGAAGGGCGGCGTGGTCATGCGCCTGCGCACCGAAGTGCTGGACGTTTCCCGCGATGACCAGGGCTACACGCTGCAGCTCAACGGTGAAACCGTCAGCGCCGATAATCTGGTGATTGCCAGCGGCGGCCTGTCTATGCCGGGGCTGGGCGCTTCCCCGTTCGGCTATAAAATCGCCGAGCAGTTTGGCCTGAAAGTCCTGCCTACGCGCGCCGGGCTGGTGCCGTTCACGCTGCATAAACCGCTTCTGGAACAGCTTCAGACGCTGTCTGGCGTGTCCGTTCCCGCCGTTATCACCGCCGAAGACGGCACGGTGTTTCGCGAAAACCTGCTCTTTACCCATCGCGGCCTCTCCGGCCCGGCGGTCCTGCAAATCTCCAGCTACTGGCAGCCGGGAGAGTTTGTCACGGTTAACCTGCTCCCCGATTGCGATCTGGATGCCTTCCTCAACGAGCAGCGTACCGCGCACCCGAATCAGAGCCTGAAAAACACCCTCGCAATGCAGCTGCCGAAGCGTCTGGTGGAATGTTTGCAGGTGCTGGGGCAGATCCCCGACGTGTCGCTAAAGCAGCTTAACAGCCGCGAGCAGGAAACGCTGGTCGAGACGCTAACAAACTGGCGCGTGCAGCCAAACGGCACGGAAGGCTACCGCACGGCGGAAGTCACGCTGGGCGGAGTCGACACGAATGAACTCTCTTCCCGTACCATGGAAGCGCGCAACGTGCCGGGGCTCTACTTCATCGGTGAAGTGATGGATGTGACCGGATGGCTCGGCGGGTATAACTTCCAGTGGGCCTGGGCAAGTGCCTGGGCGTGTGCTCAGGCGCTGGCAGAAGACAAGTGACACCAGCGCGCTGCCACTCATCGCGCTTGGCTTTACGAGCTGACGGTGGTGGCGTCCGTCACGGCCAGAATATTGCCCGCGGCCACGGTCCCCATCTTGATGTATGACGCGGCGGTAACGCCGCCAATATGCGGTGAAATCACCACGTTTTCTACGGACTGCCAGAGGTGCGGCGCCGTCAGCGGCTCCTGGGTAAAGCTGTCCAGCGCTGCGCTGTGCAGCGTGCCATCCCGGAGCGCCGCCAGTAACGATTCACTGTGGATCAGTCCACCGCGTGCCGTATTGACCAGAATGGCGTTCCGTTTGCAGTGTGCGAGCGCCTCGCTATTGATCATTCCCCGATTCTCATCGGTTAGCGGACAGTGCAAAGAGATGACATCGGAACGGGAAAGAAGTCCGGTCAGCGTCTCTGCACGTTCGCACAGGGCAGGCATCGATTTAGCATAGGGATCGTAAGCCAGCACCTTCATGCCGAAGGCATGACCAATAGTTGCCACGCGCGAGCCGATAGCGCCCAATCCGATTAGCCCCAGGGTTAATCCTTCCAGCTCAATGGATTTATGCGTTGCCTTATCCCAGTGCCCGTCCCGCAGCCGCTTGTCCAGAGGCACCACGGACTTTGCGCAGGCGAGGATCAGCGCCCAGGTATGTTCAGCCACTGCCGCCGCGTTTGCGCCTGGGGCAGCGCGGACGGCGATATTGCGCTCGGCCGCTGCCGTCTGGTCTATCACATCGATCCCGCTTCCGTGCTTGGAAATAACCTGCAGAGCCGGGGCGGCATCCATGACTTTCGCGGTGATCCGGCCGTAACGAACCAGAATCGCCACGGGATTGTGTCGTTCACACAGCGCGATCAGGTCATCTTCTGTCGGCTGGCGGCCCGCAAACACCACCTCAAAGCCCTGCAGCATCACCATGGCCTGCTCCGCCAGGTCGCTTCCGGTAACCAGAATTACGTCTTTGCCCCCCATCACAGCGTCTCCCCGTCAGCTAACATACCTGCCTTACGAAGCGCGTCATCAAGCCAGTGTGGACGCAAATCGCCTTCACGGATGGCGGCAAGACGCCGGGTCTCCATCTCCAGCTTTTCTTTTGCCAGCGCGATAACCTGCTGAACCTCATCGCGCGGGATGACGACCACGCCGTCGATATCCGCGACAACCAGATCCCCTGCCTGAACCGTCGCCCCGGCGACTGAAATGGGATGATTAACCCGGCCAGAAATTAACTTTGTCGGGCCGCAGGGGTTCAGACCGGCAGAAAAGACAGGGTAGTGGCCTTTGCTCAGGGAATCGGCGTCACGTACAGCGCCGTCAATGATGATGCCCGCAATGCCGCTCGCCTGAGCCTGGGTGGCCATGATTTCGCCCAGCAGCGCGCAGCTCAGGTCGCCTTTGCCATCGACGACCAGGACATCGCCGGGTTGCGCAACCGCCATCGCGGCATGAATCGCCAGATTATCACCCGGACGGACTTCCACGGTGATGGCCGGACCCGCAACGGACATGTGAGGAGCCAGCGGTTTGATGCGGCCGTGAAGCGTACCGCGGCGACCGGCCACGTCGGCCAGAATGGCTGCCTGATACTCGGCAGCCCGACGAACGTCCTCGGCAGAAACGCGTTCGAACTGGCGATTAATCGCTTTTTTTTCAGAAACGGACATGAATGCCTCCATATTGTTTTACTAAGTACAACGCAGGTGTACAGAACAAAACAACTATAGCGGTGTTGCTTTCCTTTTAGCCAGACCCGAGGTGGCGTTTGTGATGTAAACACGAAGTGACTCACAAAATTTGAGGTACACTCACTGCCGGGCTAACAAGGAGATAATGATGGGGAATGAAGGCGTTGTAGCGGTTGAAAAAGCGCTGGCTTTACTGGATTGCTTCCGTCCTGGGGATGAGAGCCTGACGCTGACCGCGCTGGCACAGCTGTCGGGTTATCACAAAACCACGGTTTACCGCTTGATGAATTCTCTTGAACGGATGAATTACGTCGTCAGGCATGAAGACGGCAATTATGCGCTTGGCCCACGTCTGCTTTACCTCGGCAAGCTGTATGAACAATCTTTCCATCTTTCGCGGGTGGTTCAGCCAGAGCTTCAGGCCTTATCCCTGGCGTCTCAGGAGAGCGCCAGCTGGTATGTGCTGGAGGGCGGGCAGCGCCTTTGCCTGTTTCGCGCGGAAGCGTCGCACGGCCTGCGACACAGCAATCTTCCCGGCAGCCAGTTCCCGCTCGATAATTCGGCCATCAGTAATGTCTTGCGCCACTGGGGGCTCAATGAGAGCCTGCCGGAGGGCGACGCTGAACTCCCTTTCTACACGTCAGGCGCACGCGATCCCCACACCGCGGCGTTTGCGATGCCTGTCTTCGGCGTTCACGACAAGCTGGTTGCGGCGTTAGCCCTGACCGGCCCCATCTCACGGCTGACGGAAGATCGTCGTGAGAAGGAGATAGGCCCGTTGATGAAGGCGGCGGCCAGCCGTCTGTCGCAGAAAATGGGAGCCAGTAAGCCCTTCTGTCAGCAGTTCTTTGGTGAAACGAGCGACGCGGCGGAAGAAAATCTTTAAACGCAGAAGCGGGACATGTGTCCCGCTTCTGTCATCATGAATGTGTGACCTGTTTTTCGTGTAGCTGAGCGTTGCGGGCCTGCCGTCCCATAATGAGTACCGCGATACCCCCGGCCAGGCACAGCACGGCCAGCGGAAGCATAGCCAGCGTGTAGCTGCCCGTTTGCTCGCTGATCATGCCGTAGGCATTTACCATGACCGCCCCGCCAATCAGGTTCGCGATGGCGCCAATCGCGGCCAGCCCTGCCGCCGCCGAGGAGCTGCTCATCCAGCCGGACGCCAGCGCCCAGAAAGGCCCTTTCATCGAATACGCGCCCGTCAGGATAATGCTCAGGATCGCGAGAGTGGCAAAGAGCGAGACGCTGACAAAGGCAGCGAACACGCCGGCGGCAATCATGAACAGCGTCAGCGCAGTATGCCAGCGGCGTTCATTGGTGCGATCGGAGTGTCGTCCCCAGACAATCATCAGAACCGATGCCAGACCGTAAGGAATGGCGTTAAACAGACCGGTTTGAAGATTATCAAGATGGAAGGATTTCAGCAGCTGAGGAGACCAGACGCTAATAGTGGTGCCCGCGGACGATGCGCCCGCGTAAATCAGCGCCATCAGCCAGATTTGACGATGCTTCAGCAACTGCCACGTCGTCTGGTGTCCAATGTTCTTTTGCTGGCTACGCTCGGTCTCAAGGGTGGTTTCCAGCCACTTTTTCTGTTCATCGCTGAGCCATTTCGCCTGATGAGGGCGATCCCGGAGAATAAACCAGGCCGCAATACCCAGCAGCACCGCAGGTAAGCCTTCAATAATGAACAGCAGATGCCAGCCGCGAAGACCCAGCCAGCCATCCAGCGACAGTATCAATCCGGAAAGCGGGGAGCCGATGAAGTTAGCGAGCGGGATGGCGACCATAAAGGACGCAATAATGCGCGCGCGGTAGCGGGCAGGGATCCACCAGGTCAGATACAGCACGACGCCGGGGAAGAAGCCTGCTTCCGCTGCTCCGAGAAGAAAACGGACGATATAGAGCGACGTGGTATTTTGAACCAGCGCCATGCCCATGGAGACGATGCCCCAGCTGATCATAATGCGCGGGATCCACAGCCGGGCGCCGACTTTCTGCATGGCCAGGTTGCTCGGCACCTCAAACAGGAAATAGGCCACGAAGTAGAGGCTGCTGGCGAAGCCAAACGCCGCTTTGCTGAGGCCAAGGTCCTCATTCATCTGCAGCGAAGCCATGCCGATATTCCCGCGATCGATAATCGAGACCAGGTAACTGACAATCAGAAACGGGAGAATACGCCAGATCACCTTCCGCATCGTCTCTCTTTCTATGTCCTCGGTGGCGGTCGCGCCGTTACGTAAATGTTCTGTCATTGTATCCTCGCAGGGTGTGTTCTTTGTTTTATTAGGTACAACTTAGTTTTATTAAACAAAACCACTATAGCGACGGTGCGTTCTTTTTATCCAGTTAATGGAAGGTTTAAATGATGTAAATAAGAGGTGACTCACAGATAGTGCGCTGCGGATATCGCTCAAGGCTGCTGACCAGCCGCAAGCAGGACGTGCCGGCAGAGAAATAATCACGTAACGCAATTATTGCACCAACTTTTCCTCTCCCTTCGACTAAGCTTCGACCAGATGCCCCGCCGCGCTCGCGGGGCCATATCCCTTTTGGTCAGAGCACGTACCATGCAGCTACTCAGCATTATTATTTTGCTTACCCTAACCGTGGTCATTCATTCGCTGTGGATGTTTGGCGTTTTAAAATTCATCACGTTAGACGTCGATTCTGCGGTACGCATTGTTTTACGCAATGTCGGTATCGTGATCTCTATGATTTTCGCCCATCTTCTGGAGGCCGGGCTGTTTGCTGCCTTTTATTTTGTCATCGACGCGTTTAATGACTGGAACACCAGCTTCTACTTTTCGCTGGTGAGCTATGCGACGGTAGGGTACGGCGACGTCACGTTACCCCAGCACTGGCGGCTCATCGGCGGGGTGGAAGGACTGGTGGGCGCGTTGATGGTAGGCTGGTCTGTGGCGGTTCTGGTCGCAGTGCTGCAGCGTTTGCGTGGCATGAGCGCCTAAACGGTAGATGTGCAATCCCCATCTGGTAAGGTAAAGTACACCCCTTACGCGGCCGTCACGCTGCGGTTTTGAGGGGGGATGTGATAAACAGCCCACCCTTTTTCTCTGCTGGTTTACGCCAGCCTGCATGGTGCTGTGCTTTGCCTCTATAAAAGGGTTTTGTATGTCTGCTGCTCATCTCGGTTTCCCGAAGGAAACCGTTGTTGTCTTTGTAGTGATGGCCGTTGGGGCGATGTTTATCGACCTCTTTATGCACCGTCACGATAAACCGATCTCGCTGAAAAGCGCCGCAATGTGGTCCCTCTTCTGGGTCATGATGGCGATGGCCTTCGCCGGGTTCCTGTACGTTCACCACGGCGCCGAGATGGCGAGCCTGTTCCTCACCGGTTATGCGCTGGAGGAGGTGCTCTCCGTCGATAACCTGTTTGTGATGATGGCGATCTTCGCCTGGTTCGGCGTGCCGGATAAGTACCGTCACCGCGTGCTCTACTGGGGCGTGCTGGGGGCGATTGTCTTCCGCGGTATTTTCGTGGCTATCGGCACCAGCCTGTTAAGTCTGGGGCCTTACGTCGAGGTGATTTTCGCGCTGGTCGTCGGCTGGACGGCGGTAATGATGCTCCGACGCAATGAAGAGAGTGACGAAGTGGAAGATTACTCGGGTCATCTCGCCTATCGCCTGGTGAAACGCTTCTATCCGGTCTGGCCGAAAATCAGCAGCAACGCCTTTATTCTGACGCAGAAAGAGGTGGATGCGGAGCTTGAAAAGCCGGAAAACCAGGACGTGATGGTTGGGCGCGTGAAGAAGGCGAAGCGCTATGCGACCCCGCTGCTGCTCTGCGTGGCGGTGGTGGAACTCTCAGACGTGATGTTCGCGTTTGACTCCGTGCCGGCCATTATCGCCGTCAGCCGCGAGCCGCTGATTATCTACAGCGCCATGATGTTCGCTATTCTCGGCCTGCGTACCCTTTACTTCGTGCTGGAAGCGCTGAAGCAGTATCTGGTGCATCTCGAGAAAGCGGTGGTGCTGCTGCTGTTCTTCGTGGCGTTCAAGCTGGGGTTAAATGCCACCGATCACTTCTGGCATCACGGTTACAGCATTGGCGCGACCGCCAGCCTGTTTGTGGTATTGGGCGTGCTGGCGCTGGGAATTATTGCGAGCGTGATGTTCCCGGGTAAACAAGAAGCCTGATGTACCGCCCGGTGGCGCTTTCGAATGTAGGCCGGGTAAGGCGCAGCCGCCACCCGGCAAAAAGGCTACTTGATGGGTGAATTCCGGCGCTTGCGCGGCGGGTGGAAGTGCCGCCAGTGCGGATCCTGCGCCGCCGCCAGCAGCTCGTGGTCGCCGCGGGTGTCCCCCCAGGCGCGCAGGTGATAGGCGTTCAGATCGCCATACACTTTTTCCAGCCTGGCCACCTTCTGGGCGCAGCGGCAGTTATGGCCCGTGATGCGCCCCGTCAGCTTGCCGTCTTTCACTTCCAGCTGCGTGCCAATCAGCTTAATGCCCAGTTTGTCAGCCCACGGCTGGAGCACCAGCGCCGGAGACGCGGAACAGATGGTCACCTCCGCACCGGAATTCACCTCGGCCGCCACGGCCAGAACCCCTTCGGGGCGCATCAGCTTGCTCCAGTATTTTTCGCAAAACGCTTCCGCCTGCTGGCGCAACCAGTGTTCATCCACGCCCGTCAGGAACGTTTTGATCAGCACTTCCTTTAGCTCATCGCGCGTCAGCTTGCGACGCACGCAGTGGAGCGTAGGCAGCGCCATACGCACCAGACGGCCCGCGAAGTAGCGTTTCCCGAAGGCAAAGCGCAGGAAAGGAATAAAGCTGTCGTGGTGTGTTAACGTCCCATCAAAGTCAAAGACAGAGAGCACGCTGGATTTCGCCACCGTCTCGTCGGCAATCATATTGGTCATAAATACGTCTTAGCTGAAATACACATTCTGTGGATCAGTTTACCTGCTTTACCAGGACAGTCCTTACATCACCACCATTTTTTTCTCGATCTTGCGATCTCAAAGTGAGTCCATTTTTGGCCTCGATAAGAATTGGTGAAAAAACGATCTGTCTATATTATCGCCACATCGCACGATATTCAGGGGAACCCTTTGGCCCCACAGGTAAGGAAAAACTCACTCACTACTGCTTTCTTGATATGACTCTTAGATCGTTTATTTCAATCCTGACGTTAAGTTTTGCGTCGTTTTCTGCATTCAGTTTTCAACTCCCCGCGTCGATGCTATCGATGAACAGTAACCTGGCCGTCTCGCCAGCGAAATCTGCACTGATGCAACAGGATACGGGCCCGCTGCGCGCACGCATCCTTGATCAATACCAAAAGTGGAAGGGGACCCAGTATCAGTGGGGCGGAACCACGCGCCGCGGCGTGGACTGCTCCGCGCTCATGCAGCACCTTTTCAGCGATGTGGCGCATCTTAACTTACCGCGCACGACCGGCGAGCAGATCCACCGCGGGGTGCAGGTGACGCAATACCGCCTGAGGCCCGGAGATCTGGTGTTCTTCCAGACGGGTCCGAACCGCAGGCATGTCGGCGTGTATATTGGCAATAGCCAGTTTATTCATGCCTCAAGCAGCCAGGGCGTCACGGTCTCAACCCTGACGGATACTTACTGGCAGGCGCACTACATTACTGCCCGTCGGGTTGCAGGCAGTGCGGCCTGACAGCCTCAGATGATGTCATCTACCACGCCGCCATCGACGCGCAGCGCCGCGCCCGAGGTGGCGGAAGCCTGGGGTGAACAGACATAAATCACCATATTGGCCACCTCTTCAACCGTGGCCGCGCGCTGGATCACCGAGCTGGGGCGGTTGGCCATCACAAACTCTTTCGCCAGCTGCTCCAGCGATTTACCGGTTTTTTCGATTTCATCCTTCATCATCTCTGCGAAACCGTCCGACATCGTTGGCCCCGGCAGTACGCTGTTGACCGTCACGCCGCTTCCCGCCATGAACTTCGCCAGCCCGCGCGCCAGGGAGAGCTGCGCCGTTTTGGTCACGCCGTAGTGGATCATATCCGCCGGGATATTGCAGGCCGACTCGGAGGAGATAAACACCACCCGTCCCCAGCCCTTTTGCACCATGCCCGGCAGGAGGGCGCGGGAAAGACGCACGCCGGACATCACGTTGGTCTGCCAGTAACGCTCCCAGGTCTCATCGTCGGTGGCATAGAAATCCTGCGGGCCGTAAATCCCGGCGTTGTTAACCAGAATATCGACGTTATTCGCCACCTTCAGCAGCGACTCGACCCCTTCCGCCGTGCTGAGATCGGCAATCGCGGCGCGCACCTGCACGCCCGGCACCACCTGCTGCAGCTGCTGAATGCCTTTATTCACCGATTCCGTGCTGCGGCCATTGACGATCACCTCGGCACCGCTTTCTGCCAGCCCTCTGGCAATGGCGAACCCGATCCCGCCGGTTGAGGCGGTCACCAGCGCCACTTTCCCCGTAAAGTCGATTTTCATCATCCGCTCCTTATCGTTTTAACGTTCGGACCTTAAAGCGTAGCAGGTGAGGATGACGGCTCCTGGCTAAAAAGGCGCAGCAGCGTCTCCACCTGCTCGTCAAGCGGGGCGAGGGAGCGCTTAACAATCAGGTGAAGCGGCGTCGCTCTGCGTGCACCGTGGCTCAGCGGCAGGCGTTTCAGGATGCCTTGATCCAGCTGGGTCTGGATGCGTTCCTCCGGCAGCCAGCCATAGCCGACCTGAGAGAGGACGGCCTCAATGGCGGCATCGATGGTGGAGAAGGTCCATGACTCACCGGCCGCGCGCGCGGCGGGCTGGCTGTCCGCAATCTGAATGAGCGGCCACGGGCGTAGCATGTCGTCGTTAAGCGGCGCGTCGAGGTGAAAGAGAGGATGCTGATGGTGGGCCACGGCAACAAAGTCGATATTCATCAGCCATTCGCCGAGCCCGGTCATGTCCTGGCGGCGGGTGAGGACCATCACATCGGCTTCGTCGTTAATGGCATCGTCCCGGGTGTTTTCCAGCACCTCGGTGAGGCGTACCTGGGTTTGCGGATACTGCTGCTGGAACTGGCGCAGAATGGCAAACAGGCGGCGGCGGGGGAAAATGGAATCCACCACCAGATCCAGCCGCGTGCGCATTCCGTTGCGAAGGGTCGCTGCGCGCGTCTCAACGTACGAAAAGGCTTTCAGCAGCGGTTTAACCTGGTTGAGCAGCAGTTCTCCTGCCGGCGTTAACACCGCCCGTCGTCCTTCCGGCACCAGGAGGGCCACGCCCAGCCGCTCCTGCAGCAGCGACAGGTTATAGCTCACCGAAGACTGGCTGCGGTGGGTTTCTTCTGCGGCTTTGGCAAAGCTGCCCGCCTCGACCACTCTTTCCAGTAAAGACCATTGTTCCAGCGTCGTCTTATGCATAATTTATCTAAAATTTGGATGAATTTGATTAAAACATAGCGTTATTCATTCAATTTTTGAAGGGGTACGATCGTCTCATCAAAACAAAGGAGACATCTTATGAACACCTTCGACAAACACGACTTAAGCGGCTTCGTTGGCAAACACCTTGTTTACACATACGACAACGGCTGGAACTACGAGATTTACGTCATAAACGAGACGACCCTGGATTACCGTATTCACAGCGGTCTGGTGGCTAACCGTTGGGTGAAAGATCAGCAGGCTTACATCGTGCGGGTAGGGGAGAGCATCTATAAAATTTCCTGGACCGAGCCAACCGGCACCGACGTCAGCCTGATTGTGAACCTGGGCGACAAACTGTTCCACGGCACCATCTTCTTCCCGCGCTGGGTCATGAACAACCCGGAAAAAACCGTCTGCTTCCAGAACGATCATATTCCGCTGATGAACAGCTACCGTGATGCGGGCCCGGCGTATCCAACCGAAGTGATTGATGAATTTGCCACAATTACCTTTGTACGCGACTGTGGTGCCAATAACGAAAGCGTGATCGCCTGTGCGGCCAGTGAATTGCCGAAAAACTTTCCAGATAACCTGTAATAAGCGCGACAATTAACTAAATAGAAAAGTTCCCGGCTATTTCATATTATTTTGAAATAGCCGGGATTTTTTTTGTTTGTTGAGGATTGGTTTAAATGTTTCCATTTCAAAATGTTGCGGAAGATCACATCAAAAATATTTAATATAAAATTAACTTGTTGTTTTTCAATTGGCTGCTAGTTGTCTTATAACGTTGTAAACGTTGTCTTAATTTTTCCCTAAGGAAAGAGAGCTACTTTGATATGAGTTTATGGTTCGTTGAAATAAGCGGGCTGGCATTTGGTTAATATCAAAAACATGCCATTTTGATTGCAAGGAAATTAATAATGAGTGATTTTCTGCCTTTTTCGCGGCCGTCGATGGGCGCTGAGGAAATTGCGGCGCTTCAGGACGTTTTGATGTCGGGCTGGATCACCACAGGGCCTAAGAATCAGCAACTTGAAGAGGCATTCTGTCAACTTACCGGGAATCAGCATGCGATTGCCGTCTGTTCCGCCACCGCGGGCATGCACGTTACGCTGATGGCGTTGGATATTGGCCCGGGCGATGAAGTTATTACCCCTTCCCAGACCTGGGTCTCCACGCTGAATATGATCGTATTGCTGGGCGCCACGCCGGTCATGATTGATGTGGACAAAGATACATTAATGGTGACGCCAGAAGCCGTTGAAGCCGCTATTACCCCGCGCACTAAAGCCATTATTCCCGTTCACTATGCCGGCGCGCCGTGTGATATCGACGCAATTCATGCCATCGGTGAACGTCACGGTATTCCGGTGATTGAAGATGCGGCCCATGCCGCCGGAACGTATTACAAAAACCGTCACGTGGGCTGGAAAGGAACGGCAATTTTCTCCTTCCACGCCATTAAAAACATGACCTGCGCGGAAGGCGGCCTGGTGGTCACGGATAATGCCCAGCTGGCACAGCGGATCCGCAGTCTGAAATACCATGGCCTCGGCGTAGACGCCTATGATCGCCAGACGCACGGCCGCGCGCCGCAGGCGGAAGTGATCGCGCCGGGCTATAAATACAACCTGGCGGACATCAACGCCGCGCTGGCGCTGGTGCAGTTAGGCAAACTGAAAGAGGCCAACAAACGCCGCCAGGAAATCGCTGAACGCTACCTGCGGGAGCTTGCCGATACGCCGTTCCAGCCGCTCACTATTCCGTCATGGCCGCACGTGCACGCCTGGCACCTGTTTATTATTCGCGTGGATGAAGCGCGCTGCGGGATCTCACGCGACAACCTGATGGCGGCGTTGAAAGAGAAAGGCATCGGTACCGGCCTCCATTTCCGCGCGGCCCACACGCAAAAATACTACCGCGAGCGTTTTCCTGATGTATCGCTCCCGAATTCTGAATGGAATAGCGCGCGTATTTGTTCTCTCCCTCTTTTCCCGGACATGACTCATGACGACACAACCCGCGTCATTACCGCACTCCATCAGCTTGCAGGACATTGATATGTTCAGTGCACCGCCTGTACAAAAAGTATCCGTGGTCATCCCGGTTTATAACGAGCAGGAGAGCCTGCCCGAACTGATCCGCCGTACAACGGCCGCCTGCGACACGATGGGCAAGGCCTACGAAATTCTGCTGGTGGATGACGGCAGTAGCGATAATTCCGCGCTGATGATGACCGAAGCCGCGCAGGCTGAAGGCAGCCACATCGTTGCCGTGCTGCTCAACCGTAACTACGGCCAGCACTCGGCGATTATGGCGGGGTTTAGCCACGTCACGGGCGATCTGATTATCACCCTGGACGCGGACCTGCAAAACCCGCCGGAAGAGATCCCGCGCCTGGTGGCCAAAGCCGACGAAGGCTATGACGTGGTCGGCACGGTCCGTCAGAACCGTCAGGACAGCCTGTTCCGCAAGCTGGCCTCGCGCACCATCAACCGTCTGATCCAGCGCACGACCGGTAAAGCGATGGGTGATTACGGCTGCATGCTGCGCGCCTACCGCCGCCATATCGTCGACGCCATGCTGCATTGCCACGAGCGCAGCACCTTCATTCCGATTCTGGCGAATACCTTTGCCCGTAAGGCAACGGAAATCCCGGTTCTGCACGCTGAGCGCGAGCACGGGGAGTCGAAGTACAGCTTTATGCGCCTCATCAACCTGATGTACGACCTCATCACCTGCCTGACCACCACGCCGCTGCGTCTGCTGAGCGTGTTCGGCAGCATCATCGCCGTGGCCGGTTTTGCGCTGTCCGTTCTGCTGGTGGTGCTGCGACTGGTCTTTGGCCCGCAGTGGGCGGCGGAAGGGGTCTTCATGCTCTTTGCCGTGCTGTTTATGTTCATCGGCGCCCAGTTTGTCGGGATGGGGCTCCTCGGTGAATACATTGGCCGTATCTATAACGACGTTCGCGCGCGTCCGCGCTACTTTATTCAACGTGTTGTCCGTCAGGAACACAAAGCATCTCAAGAGGAAATTCACCCATGAAAGCTGTTGTATTTGCCTATCACGATATGGGGTGCACGGGCACGCAGGCCCTGCTGGAAGCGGGCTATGACATTGCGGCAATCTTTACCCATCCGGACACGGCTGGAGAGAATAACTTTTTCGGCTCCGTGGCGCGTATCGCCGCCGAGCGTGGTATTCCGGTTTATGCGCCAGACGACGTCAACCACCCGCTGTGGGTGGAGCGCATCCGCGCCCTCGCGCCTGACGTCATCTTCTCGTTTTACTATCGCAACCTGCTCTCCGACGAGATCTTAGGCCTGGCTGCAAAAGGCGCCTTTAATCTTCATGGTTCTCTGCTGCCTGCCTACCGTGGCCGCGCCCCGCTGAACTGGGTGCTGGTGAACGGTGAAACGGAAACGGGCGTGACGCTGCACCGCATGGTACGCCGTGCGGATGCGGGCGCTATCGTGGCGCAGCAGAAGGTCGCTATTGATGCGGACGATACCGCGCTGCAGCTGCATCAAAAGCTGAACGCGACGGCACAGACGCTGCTGCGCGATGCGCTGCCGGGCATCCTTAACGGCACCTTCAGCGAAACCGCACAGGACGAGAGCAAGGCAAGCTGCTTTGGCCGCCGCGCGCCGGAAGATGGTCGTCTGGACTGGAACAAACCGGCCCGCCAGCTGCACAACCTGGTGCGCGCCGTGACCGACCCGTGGCCGGGCGCCTACAGCTTTGCGGGCGTCAGCAAGTTCATCGTCTGGAAATCCCGCGTGCGTGACGACATTCCGGCGGCAAAACCGGGCACCGTCGTCTCCGTCTCCCCGCTGATTGTGAGCTGCGGCGAGCAGGCCCTGGAGATCGTTACCGGCCAAACCGACAACGGCCTGTACGTTCAGGGCACCCAGCTGGCGCAGTCGCTGGGGCTGGTGGCCGGGGCGCTGATCACCAGCGCGCCGGTGGTGGCCATCAAACGCCGCACCCGCGTGCTGATCCTCGGCGTGAACGGTTTTATCGGTAACCACCTGACCGAACGTCTGCTCAAAGACGATAACTACGAAATCTACGGCCTGGATATTGGCGCGGATGCGATCAGCCGTTTCCTCGACAACCCGCGCTTCCACTTCGTGGAAGGGGACATCAGCATCCACTCCGAGTGGATTGAATACCACATTAAGAAATGCGACGTGGTGCTGCCGCTGGTCGCTATTGCCACGCCAATCGAGTACACCCGTAACCCGCTGCGCGTGTTCGAGCTGGACTTCGAAGAGAACCTGAAGATCATCCGCGACTGCGTGAAATACGACAAGCGCATCATCTTCCCGTCCACCTCTGAAGTGTACGGCATGTGTACCGATAAGAACTTCGATGAAGACACCTCCAACCTGGTGGTCGGGCCGATCAACAAACAGCGCTGGATTTACTCCGTCTCCAAACAGCTGCTGGACCGCGTGATTTGGGCCTACGGTGAGAAAGAGGGCCTGCGCTTTACCCTGTTCCGTCCGTTCAACTGGATGGGTCCGCGTCTGGATAACCTGAACGCAGCGCGTATCGGCAGCTCCCGTGCGATCACCCAGCTGATCCTGAACCTGGTGGAAGGCTCGCCAATCAAGCTTATCGAAGGCGGGAAACAGAAACGCTGCTTTACGGATATCAGCGACGGTATCGAAGCGCTGTTCCGCATCATCGAAAACAAAGATAATCGCTGCAACGGTGAAATCATCAACATCGGCAACCCGGACAACGAAGCGAGCATTCGCGAACTGGCCGAGATGCTGCTGGCCAGCTTTGAGCGCCACCCGCTGCGCGATAAATTCCCGCCGTTTGCCGGCTTCCGCGAAGTGGAAAGCAGCAGCTACTACGGTAAAGGGTATCAGGACGTTGAGCACCGTAAGCCAAGCATTCGCAATGCGAAGCGCTGCCTGAACTGGACGCCGACGGTGAAGATGGAACAAACCATTGATGAAACGCTTGATTTCTTCCTGCGCACCGTGGAGCTGTCGGAACAGGTCTCATGAAAAAAGTCGGTTTACGCATTGATGTCGACACCTTCAGGGGAACGCGTGACGGCGTACCCAAACTGCTGGAACTGCTGAGCAAGCATGGCGTGCGCTCCAGCATTTTCTTCAGCGTGGGGCCTGACAACATGGGACGCCATTTATGGCGTCTGGTTAAACCGGCATTTCTGTTCAAAATGCTGCGCTCGCGCGCAGCATCCCTCTACGGCTGGGATATTTTGCTGGCCGGCACCGCCTGGCCCGGCAGACGCATTGGCGCGGGTAATGAAGCGGTTATCCGTGAGGCGGCACAGCATCATGAGGTGGGTCTGCACGCCTGGGATCACCATGCCTGGCAAGCCTGGGCGGGCGTCTGGGATATCCCGCGCCTGTCCCGTGAGGTCGAGCGTGGGATGCTGGAACTGGAGGCCATTATCGGTCAGCCCGTGTGCTGCTCCGCCGTGGCGGGATGGCGTGCGGATCAGCGCGTCGTGAAGGCCAAAGAAGCCTTTGCGTTTCGCTACAACAGCGATTGCCGCGGAACCGGGCCCTTTTTGCCGCTGTTGGGCGAAAATCGCTACGGTACGGTGCAAATTCCGGTCACGCTTCCCACCTGGGATGAAGTGGTCGGGCGCGAGGTGAAAGCTGATGAGTTCAATCGCTACATCCTGGACCGCATTCATCGTGACGCCGGTACGCCGGTGTATACCATCCATGCCGAAGTGGAAGGGATTGCGTATCAGCATGATTTCGACGAACTGCTGACGATGGCCGCTCAGGAGGGCATTGCGTTTTGCCCGTTAAGCGAGCTGCTGCCAGACGACCTCAGCACCCTGCCCGTGGGCAAAGTGGTCCGCAATGAACTGGCTGGCCGGGAAGGCTGGCTTGGCTATCAACAAACCGTGAGTCCGGTCCAATGAAAACAGCCCGTTATGGCTTAGCGCTTCTCGCACTGTTTATCGTTTACTACCTCATCCCGGTTGATATCCGCCTGCTTTGGCAGCCTGATGAAACGCGCTATGCGGAAATCAGCCGCGAAATGCTGGCCTCCGGAGACTGGGTTGTCCCGCATTTTTTGGGGCTGCGTTACTTTGAAAAGCCGATTGCTGGCTACTGGATCAACAGCATCGGGCAGATGCTGTTCGGGCACAAGAACCTCGCCGTGCGCGCCGGGTCTATCTTCTCCACCGGTTTAGCGGCGCTGCTGGTCATCTGGATGGCCTGGCGTCTCTGGCGGGATAAGCGGACAGCCATTTTCTCCGGCCTGATCTTCCTGACCCTGTTCCTGGTGTATGGCATCGGCACGTATGCGGTACTGGATCCCATCATCACTCTGTGGCTGGTGGCGGCGATGTGCAGCTTCTGGCTGGCGTCACAGGCCCAAACCGTTGCCGGAAAAGCGGGGGGCTATGTGCTGCTTGGGCTGGCCTGCGGGATGGGGGTGATGACCAAAGGCTTCCTGGCGCTGGCGGTACCGGTGATTGGCGTGCTGCCGTGGGTGATCGCCCAGAAGCGCTGGAAAGAGGTGCTGATTTTTGGCTGGCTCGCGATCCTGAGCTGCGTGCTGATTGTTCTGCCATGGGGGCTGGCGATTGCGCAGCGTGAGCCTGACTTCTGGCGTTACTTCTTCTGGGTTGAGCATATTCAGCGTTTCGCCCAGAGCGACGCGCAGCACAAAGCCCCGTTCTGGTACTACGTGCCGTTCCTGATCGCGGGTAGTCTGCCGTGGCTGGCGCTGCTGCCCGGCGCGTTTCGTCTCGGCTGGCATGACAGACAAAACGCGGGCGGCGGGTTCTATCTGCTGGGTTGGGTGGTGATGCCGCTGCTGTTCTTCAGCATCGCCAAAGGCAAGTTGCCGACCTATATCCTGCCGTGCTTTGCCCCGCTGGCGATCCTGATGGCGCGCTATGCCTGCCTCGCGGCGGAGAAGGGTGCCAGAGCGTTACGCATTAACGGCGGGATCAACCTGGCGTTTGGCGTTATTGGCATGGTGGCGGCGCTGGTGGTCTCTCCGTGGGGGCTGGCTAAGCATCCGGTCTGGTCCTCGGTTGAACTGTATAAAGTGTTCTGCGCGGTGGTCGCGTTCCTCATCTGGGCCGCGGTCGGCTGGTTTACGTTCAGGCAGAGTCAGCAGCGCTGGTGGCTTGCGGCGCTCTGCCCTGCGGGCCTGGCGCTGCTGATCGGTTTTGCCATTCCTAACCTGGTGGTGGATTCCAAACAGCCGCAGTCGCTGGTCGACACCGTGCGCGAGCCGCTTCAGGACAGCCGATTTGTCTTGGCCAATAACGTGGGCCTGGCCGCTGGCCTGGCGTGGGAGCTGAAGCGCAATGACATCACGCTGTTTGGCCAGAGTGGCGAACTGCGCTACGGGCTGGATTATCCTGATGTGAAAGATCGTTTTGTCGGTAAAGGTGACTTCGCGCAGTGGCTGGCTGAGCACCGCCAGCAGGGACGCGTATCGCTGGTGATTCTGCTGTCAAAACGCGATGACCTTTCGCGGGCGAATCTGCCAGAACCGGACAGCCTGTATATCCAGGGCCGTCTGGCCTACCTGCAGTATCTGCCGAAGTGATGACCTGGATCTGGCTGATACTGGCAAGCCTGCTCAGCTGTGCGGGACAGCTGTGCCAGAAACAGGCTACCCGTCCGGCGAAAGCCGGGCGGCGTGGCGTGCATATCGCGCTGTGGCTTGGCCTGGCTCTGCTGGCGCTGGGCAGCGGGATGCTGGTCTGGCTGGTGGTGCTGCAGCGCCTGCCTGTCGGCATTGCCTACCCCATGCTGAGCCTCAATTTTGTCTGGGTGACGCTGGCGGCGAAGGTATTCTGGCGTGAAAACGTCGCCTTGCATCACTGGCTGGGGGTGGGGTTGATCATCATTGGGATTGTTATCCTGGGAGGGAGCCTGTGAAAGGGGCGTTCTGGGCCTTATGCAGCGTGCTGTTAGTCAGCGCCGCGCAGCTGCTGCTGCGCGAGGCCATGCAGGCTCTGCCTCCGGTCAGCGAGATTCTGACGTTTATTTCCGCGCTGTGGCACGTCTCGTCCGGCACGGGCGCGCTGCTGCTGGGGTTGATGGGGTATGTGGCTTCTATGGGCTGCTGGTACCTGGCGCTGCATCGCATGGCGCTCAGCAAAGCGTATGCCTTGCTGAGTCTTAGCTATATCCTGGTGTGGGGCGCCGCGATCCTGCTGCCGGGCTGGGGAGAAAGCTTCTCCTGGCACGGGCTGGTCGGCGTCGTGTTTATTATGTTGGGTGTACTGGTGATTTTCCTGCCCCGACGTGGATAATCGACTCGGTGGTCAGGGTGTAAGGGGTCGACGTACAAACGGCCAGGCTGAGTGAGCCGATCTGCACCTGGCTGACCGAGTGCGACGGCGCCGTGCTGTCGATGCTGACAATCTGCCATGCGCTACCGCCACGCTGTTTGATGATTGCCTCTTTTCGCGTCCAGATACGCCAGAAGGCGGCAAGCCGTTCCTCTGGCGCTTCGCGCTCAAGCTCATCATGCTCCGTCATGCTGAAGACGGCATTCGCTAACGCCTGCCAGTTCTTCCTGGGGCGAATCACTTCGATATCACAGCCGACTTCGCCTTCATCGCTCATCAGCAAGGCGATATCGTCACCGCTGTGGCTCAGGTTGAACCACAGCGGATGGCCCTCCGCAAAGGCCGGTTTCCCCTGCTCGCCGTAAATAATGTCGGGGAGCGGATGAGGGGATAACGCTCTGGCGAGCAGCATCCTGCCAGCCAGCCATGAGGCATTGCGAGCACCCTGAGGTGCGCTGTCTGCGAGCGTTGACGCCAGCGGGTCCGCGCAAAGGGTGGATATTTTTCCCAGTACAAACTGGTACATAGTTACGCCCAGCGTTTAATGATAATCGAGGTGTTGATGCCGCCAAACGCGAAGTTATTGCTCTGCAGATACTCGCAATCGATCTGGCGGGCTTCTCCCATAATATAATCTAAAGCACCACATTGCTCATCCGGTTGCCTTAAATTGAGTGTCGGGGCAAACCAGCCTTCACGCATCATCTGTAAACTCATCCATGCTTCCAGCGCGCCGCAGGCTCCGAGCGTGTGGCCAAAATAGCTCTTCAGCGATGAAATCGGCACGTTGTCACCATAGATAGCGGCAGTGGCCTGGCTTTCAGCAATATCACCGCGATCGGTGGCAGTACCGTGTGCGGAGATATACCCCATATCCAGGGCGCTTAATCCCGCCATGGCCAGCGACTGCTCCATACAAATCTGCATGGTTTCACGCTGAGGCTGGGTGATATGGGCCGCATCACAGTTAGTGGCAAAGCCCACGATTTCGCCGTAGATAGTGGCCCCGCGCGCTTTGGCATGCTCCAGCTCTTCGAGTATAAGGGTGCCCGCGCCTTCCCCAATCACCAGACCATCGCGCTGCGTATCAAATGGCGAAGGGGTGGTTTTGGGTTCATCGTTACGCTGGCTGGTGGCAAACAGCGTGTCAAACACCGCCGCTTCAGACGGGCACAGCTCCTCAGCGCCCCCCGCAACCATAACGGTCTGATAGCCGTGGCGAATCGCCTCCCAGGCGTAGCCAATTGCCTGGCTGCCGGACGTACAGGCGCTTGAGGTCGGGATGACGCGGCCACGTAATCCGAAGAACAGTCCGGTATTCACCGCGGTGGTGTGCGGCATCATCTGCACGTAGGTTGTGCCGGTGATGTTATTGGTGTGCTTTTCGGTGAGCATAGTGGCGAATTCGCTGACGGGCCCGGTACTGCCTGTGGATGAGCCATACGCGATACCCGTTTGCCCATTGGTGAGCACCTCCTCGCCAATCAGCCCCGCCTGCTCCAGCGCCAGCTCGGTGGCGCGGGTCGACATCAACGACACGCGGCCCATGGCGCGGATCCGTTTGCGGGTATAATGTTCCGGCAGCGTGAAGTCATCAATCGGCGCGCCCAGCAGGGTGTGCAGGCCATCATAGATCTGCCACTCCGGCATTTTACGCACCGCGTTTTCATACGCCAGCAGCCTGCTGGACACGGATTGCCAGTTTTCGCCAAAGGCGGTCACGCCGCCCATGCCCGTAATCACCACGCGACGCGTCATAGCATTCCTCCGTTAATGGAAATGACCTGGCGGGTGACGTAACCCGCAATATCTGACATCAGATAGCTTGCCAGCCCGGCGACCTCCTCAGCCTGGCCCATGCGTTTCATTGGAATGATGGACATCGCTTCTTTCAGCGCGGCCTCTTCCATTTCAATCATTCCGGTATCAATCAGCCCCGGCGCAATGCAGTTCACGGTGATTTTGCGTTTTGCCAGCTCAATCGCCAGCGCTTTGGTGGCACCGATAATGCCCGCTTTTGCCGCGCTGTAGTTCACCTGCCCGCGGTTACCCATCACGCCGGACACGGACGATAAGGTGATAATGCGTCCCCCTTTACGGGTGCCAATCATCGGCATAATGCAGGGGTGAATGACGTTATAAAAACTGTCGAGATTGGTGTGGATCACGCTGTCCCAGTCGTCTTCACTCAATGCCGGAAAGGCGCCATCGCGGGTGATACCCGCGTTGCTGACCACGCCATACCATGCGCCATGGGCTTCAATGTCCTGTTCCAGCACCTCGCGGCACTGTTCGCGGTTGCCCACATCAAACGAGAGTAAACGGCCGTTGCCGCCCGCCTGCGTGATGGCGTCCAGCGTCTCCTGCGCGCCTGCGGCATCACGATGGTAATGCACGCCTACGGTAAACCCGTCGGCGGCAAGCTGGCGGGCGATGGCGCGCCCTATGCCTTTGCTGGCCCCGGTGACCAGTACGGAACGACTCATGCGTTAGATCCCTGATTAAAAAGCGAGGTTAATTCTTCTGCGCTTGGCTGGAAGGTGTTGACCCGGCCCGTGGCCAGCGTCTCTTTATTAGCGGAAATTGCGCATTCAAAACTGCCGAAGCGTTCGTCCTGCATCAGCAGCTTAACGGTGATGTCCAGCGTCAAGCCTGCGGCGAAACGCCCGCTGGCGCAGATCAGTTCACGCGCGCCGAGCACCATGCCCAGCGCAATATGCTCCTGCCCCTGCTGCTGGCGATGCCAGCCGGACCAGACGCCGACGGTCTGCGCCATCAGCTCGAGCGCGTACCAGCCCGGCAGGTCGCCATCGGCATTCAGAAAGGGTGCCAGCACGCTTTGTCTGTCTATCGCGACGCGGCATACCGCCATGTCGTCCGTCACATTCTCAACGGACTCCAGCAGCATCATGGGCGCATCGTGCGGCAAATAGGCTTCGGGTGATAAGTAGCTCATGACGCTCTCCCCAGCAGAATGCTGGCGTTGTTGCCGCCAAACGCGAACGAGTTAGACAGAATGACCGGCTTTGTCAGCGCGGTGCGCTGGTGCAGCAGACCGCACGGCGCCAGCGTGTCGTCCGGTGCGTAGCGGGCGAAGTCCTGCGGCGGTAAGGGCAGATCCCGCGTCAGAATCAGCCAGCTCAGGGCCGCTTCGGTGATACCGGCAGCGCCCAGCGTATGGCCGGTAAGGTGTTTGGTAGAACTACAGGGCACGCTTTCCCCAAAGAGATCGTGTACCACCTGCGATTCAATCTGATCGTTAAGCGGCGTGGCCGTGCCGTGCAGGTTGATGTAGCCGATATCTCCGGGCTGCATACCCGCTTCGTTGAGCGCCTGCGTGATGGCTCTGATCGCCCCTTCGCCCTGCGGATGCGGAGCGGAGATATGGTACGCATCGCTGGATTCCCCCGTCCCGAGCAGCGCCACGTCCGCGGGCTCACGGCTAAGCACCATCAGCGCGGCGGCTTCACCGATGGTGATCCCCCGACGGTCGCGACCAAAAGGCTCGCAGAGCGTAGGGGAGAAGGATTCAAGGCTGTTAAACCCGTTGACGGGCATCCGGCTCAGGGTATCTGCTCCGCCAACAATGGCGATGTCCACCAGCCCGGCTTCAATCAGACGTTTGCCGCCGATCATCGCTCGCGCGCTGGAAGAGCAGGCTGTCGAGATCGTATAGGCCGGGCCTTCGAGCTGAAGCCAGTTGGCGAGGAAGCGGGACGGATCGCCGAGCTCCTGCTGCGGGTACTGCCAGTGCGTGCTCGCTGCGCCATGGGTCATGCGCTGCACGTGCTCATCGCCTTCATCCAGCCCAGAGGTGCTGGTCCCCAGCACCACGGCCACCCGATCGCGGCCGACGCGGGCGATAGCCTCGTCGATGGTCGGCTGAATCTGCGCCAGCGCGGCCAGCAGAAGCTGGTTGTTGCGGGTGCGGTGTGCGGACAGCGTTTCCGGGATGGGCGGCAGTTCGCCTTCCACACCGCCCAGCACGGCGTCGGGTGAACCCTGTAACCAGCCGGTTCGGGCATGCATACCCGGCGCTACGCCCGTCACCAGGTTAGCAGCGATTTCATCATGCGAGTTGCCCAGCGCGTTGACCATGCCAACAGCGGAAATATAAATCATCTCAGTCACCCAGATATTGAATGGTGATGTGGTATTTAAAAACGTGTTGCTCGATGCTGATCGGCTCGCGCTTGCCTTTACGCTGCAGGTAGACAATCTCCGTCACCAGCTTGCCGCTGGCGTTACGCAGTTCGCGCCGATCGCCCGTGTCAGTCAGCGTCCAGCCCTTCGGCAACTGCGGCTGCCAGGCGCTAATCGGCCAGTGGCTGAGCATCACGTCGGCCAGCACCTGGCTGGCGGGCGGCAACTGCGGCACAACGATCGACTGCTCGGTATGAATACCGGTCTCATCGTACGTCGCCAGGAACAGACGAATGCCCACGGAAGAGAGCCCGGCCAGCGTCACTTTATGCGCATCCGCGTTGAGCATCACCAGCAGGGACTGCGTTTGCCCGTTAAAGCTGCCGGTCAGCAGCTGCTGGGAGCTTACCGCCGGGCTAATGCCGGGCGGTGGGAGCGTAACGCGGGTTCCCGGCTGGAGCCAGGCCTGGGGACGCGTCTCTTGGGTATCGGTCGAATGGCTGCAGCCTGCCAGCAGCAGCGCCGCGGTTAGCGCGACGGCGCGGTAAAAAGCGTTCATTTACGTTTTCTCTCTTTCTTATCCGGCATCGCCAGCGGCGCCAGCAGGAAGGCGGTAAAAATACCGCTCACCAGCACGATACCAAAGCTGCTAATGGCCTGCGTGGCGCTGAAGACGAGCATGCCCAGCGTCAGCAGCGTGGTCATCATCGCCAGCGTAATCGCCAGCATCGAGGTCAGCGGCGTGCCGCGCGGGTTGCTGAAAAACAGCGTGTAGTTAATGCCAATGCCGAGCACCAGCACCAGCGCCAGCAGTGAAAACAGGTTTACCGGGTGGCCCGTTGCGGCCAGTACCGCCAGCCCGCAGCTCAGCGACAGCACGGACGGCACCAGGCTTATCAGCCCCTTACGCCAGCCGAGGCGCACCATCGCCCCGCAGGCAATCACCGCCAGCGCGGCAAACAGGAGCCCCGTCAGCAGCGCGCGGTAGAGGGCAAACAGGGTGTCAAAACTGGCTTTGCGATCGACCCAGACGACACCGTCATGGCGCGCGGCCAGCTCGCCGAGGGCCGCGCTGTTTTTTGCGCCGTCCACCGGTACGAGCACGCCGCTTTGACCGTCGGGCAGGGTCAGCCAGAGCAGACGCCAGCCTTCGCTGGCCGGGCTTTTAAGCCACGCGTCCACGCTGACCGGCATGGCGTCCAGATTCGGGGAGACGGCGTTGAGCCCTGCGCTTTTCAGCACGTTCGTTACCGCAGGCGCGGCGTTTTGCAGCAGCGTAAGATCGCTTTTCTGGCGGGCCAGCGAGTTCAGCGGCAGGGTGCGCCAGCGGGTAATTTCTCCCGCTTTCTGCGCCTCTGCCAGCGCCGGGGTAAAGGCTTCCAGCCGCTCCAGCGTTTGCTGAGGCGAAGCGCCATGAACCACAAACCATTTCTGATCCACGCTCTGTCCGGTCAGGGCGGTAATGGCCTTCTCCTGCGCCAGAATATCTTTCGGCAGCGCCTGCAGCTGGGCAATGTCGTCGTCCACCTTCAGCGTGCTTATTCCCACGGCGGAGAGCAGCGCCAGCGCGACGGGAAGACCAATTGACAGTTTTTTACTGCGTCGCCAGGCGGCCAGCCAGCGCAACATCAGGACCATAAAGGGAACCGGGCGCACCGGTAACCCGCAGCACAACCACGGATGCCAGAAAATCACCGTCAGGCAGGAGGCGCTCAGCCCCACGGCAGCGAATACCGCCATCTGGCGGATCCCGGGGAAGGGGGCCAGCATCATAATCAGGTAGGCGGCGACGGTCGTCAGCAGCGCCAGCAGCAGCGCATTGCGAACTTTGGCCAGGCTTTGCCAGGGAGAATGCTCCGCGCCGTGTACCATCCGTTCGGTCAGGTAGTAAAGCGTGTAGTCTGCCGAAATTCCGATGATGCTCATGCTCATCACCAGCGTCATCAGGTGCAGCTCGCCAAAGAGCAGCAGCGTCACCACCGTCCCCGCCAGCGCGCCGATGGCAATGGAGAGCACGCTCAGCAGCAGCGGGCGCAGAGAGCGGAACACCGCCACGATGAGCAGGAACACGCCAAGCAGGGTGGCGATACCCAGCGTCGAAACATCACGTTTGGCCTGCTGGCTGGCGTAATCGCTGTAGAACACGGTCCCGCGGGAAAGCAGCTGTGCCTGAGGGTAGCGGGCTTTCAGCGTCTCCTGCAGCGCGTTAAGCGTCGTCACGAGCCGGTGGGTCTGCTGCATATCAAATGATGAGCCCGCCAGCTCGCCGTGGAGCAGATACCAGTAGTTTCCCGCCTCATCTTTTGCGACCAGCCAGTCGTCCATCAGCTGCAGCTTCTGGCCGTTTTGCGCCAGAGCGAGCTGCGAGCCGCGCATCAGCATCAGGGGATCGTTTTGCAGCTCTTTGCCGCTGACGCCGGAAAAGGCCGAGTAGAGCTGAGATAAAATCCACTGCGCCTGCGCTTCTCCGCCGTTTTGCAGGCGGGCGCGGGTGGCGGGGTCAATCAGGCCATTTCGGTGCTGCCAGAAGAACTCTCCCCAGGCCTTTTGCCCGGCGGCGTCCATCGGGCCTTTGACCTCGCTGAGCGAATCAGTGCTTTGCAGCAGCGCCAGCCACTGCTGTGCCACGCGCGGATCCGGCTCTTTGCCGGGGCTGACCAGCCAGACCAGCTGGCGGTCGAGACGCTGCATAAACCCGTCGTTGAGCGCCGGCGGGATAGCCCCCAGCGTCTGCTTCGGCAGCATGGCCAGCACGCTGCTGTTCAGTCGCGCGCCGGGCAGCAGCGACAGCAACACGCCCAGCAGAATCAGGCATAGCGTGGCCCACAGCAGCGCCGGGCGCAGGGATTTACGGTGCGGCAAAGCGTTGGCGTTCGTCATCGGTCAGGCTGGCGGGCGTCAGTTGGTGGCGAGAAAGGGCGATATCGGTACGGTCGCCCTGTTTGTCGTTGAGGCGAATCGTTTCCAGATAGGTCGCGCCGCCCAGATCGAGGGTGGCGAAAATCTTGTCCAGCGGCGTCGTTTTTGGCGTAAGCACCAGCGACCAGCGGCCCGCTCCCAGGTCTTTAAAATCGATGCGGAAGTTCTCTTCCAGCACCGTGCGGTCCGCCTGGAACAGGGCGCGCAGAAGAAGGTTGAACTGGAACATCTGCGGATTATTGTCGGCAGTGATGGTTTGCGGCGGCTGGCCGTTAATCGCCTGAACCATCCGCTTGTCGTCCAGCAGGAGCGTCATCGGAAACGGCGCTTTTTGATCCCACAGCAGGCCGCTGTCGCGGGCGATCAGCATTTCGCCCTGCGAGCGCAGCGGCTGCGGCATATCTTTTATCGTGCGAACCTGTTCGAAGTGCGCGCGCACCACGGGCTGCTCGGTGAAGCGCTGCTGCAGCTCATCCAGCGTCACGGCGCTGACCAGCGGGCTGACGATCAGCGCCAGTAAAGGCAACCATTTCATGGTGTTACTCCCATACGTTCAAACAGTATTGCCGGGCTCACAAAGCACATTTCGCGGGTCGCTTCTTCCACCGCCACCTGAATGGTGTAACCGGTGGTCGTGCGTTTGCCGGTCTGCGCATCGAAAATTTGATAGGCAATGCGCAGGCGGTTTTCATACTCTTCAATGTGCGCGCGGACGCGAATACGCTGCTCAAAGGTCACCGCATCGCGGTATTTCACCCGGGTGTCGACGACGGGCCAGACGTAGCCGGAGGCCTTCATCTGGCGATAGCCATAATCAAACTGATTGAGCAGCGCCTCGCGGGCGATCTCAAAGTAGCGGAAATAGTTACCGTGCCAGACCACGCCCATCATATCGACGTCGTGGAACGGAACGGTGATCTCGACTTCAGTCGTAAAGCGGGGATCGGTCAGCACCCTTTACTCCTTCTCACTGGACTCTGGCAGATGCCAGAAATCGAAAAAATTAAACCAGTCGAGCGGCGACATGAGGGCGTAATGTTCCAGCCGCTGCGCATAGCGATCGACGGTATCTTGCAGTGCCTGCTGGCGTTCACCGCGCGGCAGGCGCAGCGGGTCGGCAAACGGCTCGCAGTGCAGGACGAGCTTACCCTGCTGGCGCAGGGCGAAAATCAGCACCACCGGGCAGCGGAGGATGGAGGCCAGGATAAACGGCCCCTGTGGGAACGGTGCAGGCTGGCCCATGAATCGGCTCCAGATCACGCGCCATTCGCCGCCGCGCTGCGGATTCACCGCGATGCGATCCCCCACAATCGCGACCCATTCACCGCGCTCAAGCTTCTCTTTGATGGCAATGGCGGTGTCCGGGCCGATGTCGGTGACCGACATCAAATTCACGCCAGCTTCGGGCGCCATTTCGCTCATGATTTGCTTAAAGCGCTGGGCGTTCTCGCTGAAAACCAGGGCGTTGATGATTTTACTGCCTTCCAGCTGAGCCAGGGCCCGGCAGGCCTCTACGTCGCCAAGGTGCGAGGCCAGCAGCAGTTTGCCCTGTGGAGCCGCGATGTTTAACGCTTCGCTCGCGCCATGGGCAAAGACAATATCGCGATGAAGCTTCAGCTCGCCGCGCCAGCTGGCGACTTTATCCAGCATCGCGTTGCCGAAGCGCATGAAATGGAAAAAGCTGTTAAGCCGTGAGGGAACAGGCATGCTCCGCTGACGCAGTTCTTGCTTCACTCTCGCCATCCACTGCCGCGAGGCCTGCCGCGCCGGACGCGCGATAAGCCAGTACACGCCGATAACCGGCCACAACAGCACGGTAAAGGCCCGCCGACCCAGTAGTTCCCAGACGCGCAGCATCAGGCGCATCCCCCACAGACCCTTGACCTCGTCCTGCTGCGCCCAGTGCTGGCGGCGTCGACGGAAAAGCAGGCCGGGCATGCGGGGCAGCATGCCGAAGAAGAGCCGGGTATGCATCAGGGAGATCCGCACGTTATCTTTTAGCGCGTCGAAGTGGGACAAACCGTCCTGCGGATAGGTCACGCGCGTGGGCAGAAAGACGCTGGTGTTGCCCTGCCAGTAGAGACGAACCATCACTTCGGTGTCAAAGTCCATCCGCTTGCCGAGCGGTTCGCGCGCTGCCAGTCGCAGCGTGGGGGAAACCGGATAGACCCGAAAGCCGCACATGCTGTCTTTAAGCTGCAGCGATAAGGTTTCAATCCACACCCAAACGTGGGTGATCCAGCGTCCGTAAAGTCGGGAGCGCGGAATAGAGTCATCGTAAATGGGCTGGCCGGAAATCAGCGCGTCCGGGTGGCGCTCCGCCAGCGCCAGCAGTTTGGGGATATCTTCAATGGCGTGTTGACCATCCGCATCCACCTGCACGGCGTGGGTGTAACCCGTCCGCGCGCACTCCTCCAGCCCTCTGATGACCGCGGCACCTTTTCCGGCGTTTTGCGCCAGACGAACCAGCGTCATCTGCGGCTGCTCCGCCGCCAGGCGCTCAAGCTCCCGACGGGTGACTGCGTCGCTGCCGTCATCCACCACCAGGCACGGCAGGCCGAACGGCGCGAGACGTGACAATACGCTGGCAATCATCGCGCCGTGGTTGTAGCACGGGATCAGCACGCAGGGACGAAAGATTACTGACATAGACGAATTTTCCCGCTGCTGGCGGTGTGGCGCTCAGCCCCGGCATGGCGTTGATAGCTGAAGGTCAGCATCTGACGTTCGGCATGCCACTCAAGCATCAGCGTCACCGTGGTTTCCGGCAGCAGTGGTGCCTGAAACTTCACGTTTTGAATGCTGTGAAAGCGATAGCCCGGTGCCAGTAACGTCGTGGCGTAGTGCATCACCCAGTCAAGCTGCGCAACGCCGGGCAGCAGCGGTTGTACGGCGAAATGGCCCTGAAACCAGAACAGCGTTGCGTCGAGATGCAAAACGATCTCCAGCTTCTCCGGCTGTGTCTGGTGGCGCTCAATTTCATGAATTTTCATGAAATAACTCCTCTAACTGCGCATAGACACGCTTGTTCATACTGTTTACCGGCATTTCATCAACGATGCGCCAGTAGCGCGGCACCGCGACAGGTTCAAGCCACGGCAGCAGGGCGCGACGCCAGGCGAACTCCTGCGCTTTTTTATCCTGCACATACCCGCGCTGACGGGCCGTTTCATCCAGAACCAGCAGGGCGCCAATCCCCTGACGACCCCCGCGCGTGACCGGCAGTGCGGCCGCTTCGCAAATACCGTCGAGCTCCAGCAGGCGGCGTTCGATCTCGTTAAGCGAGATGCGTTTTTCTTCAATTTTGACCACCCGCCCGCGGCGACCGGCGATGCTGAAAAGCCCCTCGCTGTCGAAGTGCAGGATATCGTCGAGCTGGAGCCCTTCTGGCTTATGGATCAGTGGCGACGTAACGCGACAGGCGTCATCTTCCTGATGGAAGATCACGCCGGGGAACGGTAGCCAGGGCACGTTATCCTCCTGACGATGGCGCCAGGCGAGGATCCCGGTTTCGGTACTGCCATAAATTTCATCCGGCCAAAGGTTAAGCCAGCCGGAGGTGGTCGAGACGTCACGCCAGGGCAGCATTCCACCTGCTGAAATCAGCATCCTGACGGGCGGCGCGGCAAGCTCGGTATCCAGGCGCTTCAGGAACGCCGGGCTGCTGATGAACAGGTATTGCCTGTCAGGAGGCAGGGCGGCCAGTTGTTCTGCGTAATAGAGCATCGCGGCATGCAGCGGCAGGCCCAGCGCCATCGGCAAGACGATACGGAATGTCAGGCCATACAGATGTTGCGGTACGACCGAGGCCACAATGCTGCATCCGGCCAGACGCTCACCAAAGCGGTTAGCCAGCAGGCGGGCTTCGCGATCCAGACTGACGATGTGCTTAACCACCCGGCGCGGCGTGCCCGTGGAGCCTGAGGTGAACAGTTCAACGAAGCGGTTTTCGTCAATGGGCGGCAGAGGCACCCAGTGGCTGGCTGTCTGGTGGCTGGAGGCAACCACAATCTGTTTCCCATGAAAACCAAGAGTCCGATCGCTCAGAACGCCGCTAAACAAAGATTGCTGTTCTTCAAGCTGCGAGACGCGGCTATGGCCGGGAATGACCGGTGTTTTACCGGCGTGCAGCGAGGCCAGCAGCGCAACAATAAATAGGTAGCTGTTTTCAAAGCACAGCGCCCAGCGCTCGCCTTCCTGCTGACGCAGGGTCTCGACCAGTAAGGTTACATCGTGGCGCAACTGGCCCAGCGTCCAGGTACGATCGTCAAGCCATGCAACAGGCGTGTCGTCAGGGCGCGGCGCATTTAACCACTGGCCCAGCGGAAGGGGGTTAGTCATTGTGCATCTCTTTTTTTATCACCCGCTGGCGCACCAGCCACTCTGCTGCCATCAGCATCCCCATCAGGATGTAAGCCACCATACCGTTCCATAGCGTCCACAGATGCATGTCGCCGTGGAGGACGGTAAACAGCGCCATCGTGCCGTTGCCGACGAAAAAACCGCACCAGACGAGGGTCACCTTACGGGTATAGCGCACGCCCTCCGGGGGCAAGTTCGGCTCGCGCAAGCGCGCCAGTCGTTCGACAAGCGGCATCGCTGTCCACAGCGAACCGCCAAACACGGCCAGCATGACAAGGTTGACGACCACCGGGTAGAGCAGCAGCCACTGGTGGGCTTTCAGCAGGTAGCTTGCCGTGCAGAGGGCGATCCCCGCCAGCGCCACGCACTGCACCACATACCGCATCGGGCTTGTGTTCCGCTGCGCCTGACGCAGCCGCAGCAGTAACACCAGAGCCATCACGGGTAATAGCCACTGCAGGCTGTTATGCGCCAGCCCAAATCCAATCAGGAAGGGCCACGCCAGCAGCATCAACCCCGTCAGAAGTGGGATGATCGGGAATGTCCGTCCGCCGCGCACGACGTCTTACTCTTCGCGCAGAAGCTGTTCGACGGCGTCTACCACATCCTGAACGGTACGAACCGATTTGAAGGTTTCCGGCTTGATTTTCTTGCCCGTTTTCTTCTGCAGATGAACAATCATGTCCACCGCATCAATGCTGTCCAGCTCCAGGTCTTCGTAAAGACGGGCTTCAGGGGTAATATCCTGCGGGTCGATTTCAAACAGTCGGGTCAGAAGGCCACAGACTTCCTGATAAATGGTTTCTTGTTCGGTCATCGTGATCACATCTCAGGCGCGTTGAGCGTTGATAAAGGACGCCAGCGTGGCGACGGAAAAGAAGTGCTGGCGCATCTCTTCGCTTTCAGCAGAAAGCACCACGCCATACTGGTTTTTCACGGCCAGACCCAGTTCCAGCGCGTCGATAGAGTCGAGACCCAGCCCATCGCCAAACAGCGCGGCATCGGTATCAATATCCTCTGCGGTAAGCTCGTCCAGATTCAGCGTGGTGATAATGAGATTCTTAATTTCAAGATAAAGCGCTTGCATCATTAATTCCTGACAAAGATTGAAGGCCTGATGTTAATCGATGCTGTAGATGCCGGTTTAACTGCCTTGCCGCCAGCGCCGGTTCTTGTTCATTTGCATCGTAAAATTCGTCGATGTTCACGCGGTCGCGGACATCCACGGTGAAGACAGGTTTTTCTGGCGGCACATCATACCAGCGACTTTTTTTATCCAGCAGATGTTCGCTACAGTGGATCAGCACCACCCGCAGATCGCTGTTACAGCGCACGGCGATATTTGCTGCGCCGCGCTGGAGGGAAATAGCTTCACCAGACCGGGTACGTGTGCCTTCCGGGAAGATTAACAGCGTGTCGCCCTGAGCCAGACGCTGCTGGCTTGCAGCCAGCAGAGGCTCGGCTTCGCTGTTAATGAGGTAATCCGCCGCGCGGATGACGCCGCTGACAAACGGATTGCGCAGCAGCGCGCTTTTCACCAGACAGTCGGTTTCTGGCATCACCGATGCCAGAATCACGTAGTCAATTAACGTGGGGTGGTTAGCCACCACCAGACAACCCCGATCGTTGCGCAGGGCGTCAAGATTGTGAATGCGATAGTCCAGTACCCCGAGGCCACGGGCAACGGTCAGGAAGAAGCGGAAGCTGGCCGCAATGCTGCGCCGCGCAAGGCGACGGCGGTTGGTGCGGTCGCGCTGGACGATCAGCAGCAGGTTGAACCATACCAGTGACAGCAGCAGCCCGCCCACGCCAAACAGCACGAAGCAGAATCCGGTCATCACCAGACGCCATAACCAGTTAATTCGGGCAGTCAGGCGGTTCATGCGCGCGTCCATTGCCACAGCAAACGTTCGCCGGGTACCACAAACTGGCGTGCCTCGCTGAGATAGCGTTGCAGGAACACCAGGCTTTGCGGAAGGGCGGGTTCATCCCCCGTGCTGCCGCTGCGGGTTTCACACTGCAATTCCTTGCCGGATTCAATCACCAGCGCCAGCGCGTAGGGCCAGGTGGGCATCTGGTGCGGTAACGCCGGGTGGTAAAATTCCGGCAGTGCGCCGTCAAAATCGACCAGCAAGACCCGGGAGTAGCCCGCCTGCAGCAGGCTCAGGACTTCACATAATGCCTGCTGGAAGGTGTCCAGCCCGGCAGAAATGGATGACGAGACGATTGCCTGGCGTGCGGTAATCGTGAGATTGCCCACCGCCGAGTTGTGCACGGACATGGCGAAGTCGGTAGGCGATACGGATTGCCCCGTCGCCAGAGCATGCAGAATACGGTAGTTGCGCTCCAGCTCGCCGTGGCGGCTGGAATAGACGACGGCATCAATGGCGTGGTGTTGCAGCATAGCGAGACCAATGTCCACCGCCAGCTTACTGCCTGAATTGAGGCGGCGCGCGGTCATCATGGGTAAAGCGGTCAGCCGGGGAAGCGGGGCCGCTGGATCGACGGGCAGCTGCAGGCGTGACCACGCCTGCCACTCTGTGGCATCGCTGAGTCCTGGGGCTCTCGCCTGCCAGTCGATAATGTTCAGTGAAAATTTCATCTACGCGCGTCCGCGAAAAAAAACCGTATTCAAAGGGCAGACCTGGCCACCCGGGCAGCTAAGCTGCTCTATTGTTCACGTTTGGTGCATATCAGCAGGGTATGACCGACCCCAAGGTTATCCAGACGCTGTTCAACGCTGAAACCTGCGCTCTCCAGGTATCGATAAAACGCCTCTACGCTATAAAACCGGCTATTGCCATTCGCCATACAGGTGAAATAGAGCGAGGTGGCATTCAGGCTGAAAGAGGCCGCTTCAAACTTCTGGGCATCCCAGAAAAGCTCCATGATGCACAAACGTGCGCCTGGCTTCATGACCTGTGCGACGCGCGTCAGCATGGCGACAATCTGATCCGGAGAGAAACAATCCAGAAACTGGCTCATCCACCAGACGTCGGCCTCACCCGGCAAGGCTGCTGGGCTAAGCATATCGACAGCATGGAATCCAATACGATGAGAAAAACCTGCTTTTGCGATGTTTTCCTGCGCCAGCGCTATCTGCTGCGGCAGGTCGAGGATCGTCACGGCAACATTTTCGTCATAGCGGCAGCAGCGTAACGCCCATTTACCCGTATTTCCGCCCACATCGTACAATTTTGTCGGCGAGCTTGCGAATATATATGGCAAAGCGGCATCAAACGCGGCGTCGGAATAGTAATGATCAAAGGCGAACCAGCTCTCTTTCGCCTGAGCCGGTAATTGGGATAATGCCGGATAGATGGTTGGCCAGTTGCCAAACACCGCTAATCCCGCAGGTTTTTCTTCCTTCAGGGCGTCCGCCAGGTGAAATAGCCCTTTGTAACAAACGTCCTGAGTGAAATCCATATTTACGCGGGTCATTTCATCGTGCAGTAAAAAGTGGCCCACTTTCGCCAGAAAATAACGTCCATGCTGTTGGGTAACGATCCGCCCGCTTAATCCCATATCCAGCAGTACGCTGACGCCATAGCTGCCGAGCGTGCTGTGTTCGGTTATTTCCTCGAGGCTGGCACCCTCTTTACCTTGTTTATCGAGCCAGGCGAGAATGCCTGAGTTACGCAGACAAAGCGCGGTCTGAAATAACATCGGAGCAAAAGCGATGCGTTGCGCTTCGGTAATGGCATCCAGTGCGCTGAGCGTATCCTTTTCGTACATTGCTGCGTAACCTTTCAGGGCAAGAAATAGGGGTTATCGGGCCATATGCGGCCCGACTTTAGAAAAATATTACAGTGCGGCGCCCGCGGAGAGGTTCAGCTGAATATCGTGGTCGAGGTTATTCACCCAACGGTTATAATTTTTGTGAATTTTACCGTCAGCCGCTTTCAGGTTCATACTGCTTTCGTAGTTAATGGAATAGCTTGTGGCGGAATAAGGAATACGCACGTCGACCGAGTGGTCGCGCGCCTGCAGACGACCTTTGATAACGCCCGGACCGGCTTCCGTCATGATCCAGTCACGTTTTTGTCCTGCTTTCAAAATCGCTGTTTTTACCTGGTCGGCGGTATGACCCGCGCTCACAGTAGAGTGAACCTGAGCGATTGGGGCAGTACGCGCACAGCCTGCCAGTGCGCCAACGAATACGGCGGCAGCAAACCATTTAACGATCTTTTTCATCAACAACTCCATATCAATAATAACAATTAAAGGTAGTGGTTTTTACAAATAATATTCATCCGGCGTTTCTTATGTGCCAGATGTTTTTTTAATCAATATTAAGGTTTGCATTACGTTGACGCGAAGGCGGGCATAATAACATGGAAAATAATTAACAATTTCATTTTTTTTAATTTGCGTTAAATCATGATTTGCGTTTCAACGTAATGCGACCGACGTAAACAAAAACAGAATTAATATTTCCTTAACGCAAATAAAAATACCGCGACAGGTTATGAACGCGGTAATTTAAGGCGGATTATTGGCGGTTTAAACCTACCTATACAGGTAGGTCAGCTACCCGGGCAACCTGCTTTTCGGCCTTCCCGGCCCGAGCAAAATGGCCAGCTTGCTGCCGCCTTTGGTGGTCTCCATCCAGATCTTACACACGCTGGTCAGGGGGACCGAGAGCAGCATACCGACCGGGCCCAGCAGCCATCCCCAAACCAGTAAGGATAAAAAGACGACCAGCGTCGACATGCCGAGCCGGTGCCCCATCATGCGTGGTTCGAGAATATTGCCCAGCACCATGTGCACGACGAGGAATAACGCGCCGACCAGCATACATTCGTAGAAACCGTTAAACAGAAACGCCTGAATCATCGGCGGCACGGCGGAAAGCACCGCGCCAATGTTGGGCACGTAGTTCAGCAGAAACGCCAGCACGCCCCACATCAGCGCGAACTGCACGTTCATCAGCATCAGCCCCAGCCAGACGATGATCCCGGTCCAGACGCTCAGCAGCGTTTTCAGCGCCAGATATTTAGAGACGCCCTTCAGCGCCCGGTGTAAGCCAGCAATGTGAATTTGTGGGTTATTCAGTGCAAAGCGCAGCTTATACGGGACGTGGCGGACTTCAAACAGCATAAACACCACCGTCATGACCAGCAGCAGAATGCTGGCCATCGCGCCGGAAAGCCCCGTCATCAAGGTGGTGGCGTAGGTCATGACCTTCTCGGAGTCCATCCTGCGCAGCATCCGTTCGGGAGAGATATGCAGATTAAGGAAAGGCACCATCTCCTGGAGTGCGACGATCTTACGCGTCAGCTCTTTGTTGTACTGCGGCAGCATGGTGGAGAATTCACTCAGCGAGGCCGCCAGCACGCCGAAGAGCGCCGTCAGGGCAATCAGCATCACGATGACGACGATAGTGATGGCGACCGGGCGGCTAACGCCCCGGCGCAGAAACCAGGTGACCAGAGGATTAAGCACAATGGCAAAAAAGAGCGCCAGCAGGAGCTGAACTATGATGTCGGCGGCCGCATGGATACCCGCAAGGATAACCACCAGACAGGCGAGTTTTAATAAGATGTGGAGTCCTGCTTTGTCGGACGGGTTAGCGATCATGCGCGTTCCTTAATGTGATGACCCGGTAAGTGTAGTGCCCGGGCCTCGCTTCGTCTGGCACCGTTAATCTGAAAGTCGCTGCTGATTTTCTTATTGGGGCGTGGTAATAGTGAAACACTGTTGTAAAAAATCCAGGTAGAACCCCATGCTCGAACCTGCCGCTGAACCGGCACTGAGCGGACTGCGCCTCAATCTGCGCATCGTTTCCGTTGTGATTTTTAACTTTGCCAGCTATCTCACCATCGGCCTGCCGCTGGCGGTTCTGCCGGGCTATGTCCATGACGTCATGGGCTTCAGTGCCTTCTGGGCGGGGCTGGTGATTAGCCTGCAGTATTTCGCCACGCTCCTGAGCCGCCCGCATGCCGGGCGCTACGCGGACACGTTCGGTCCAAAAAGCATCGTGGTGGTGGGATTGTGCGGCTGTTTCCTCAGTGGCCTGAGCTACCTGCTGGCTGCCTCAGCCAGCCACTGGCCGCTGGTCAGCCTGGCGCTGCTCTGCCTGGGCCGCGTCATCCTCGGCATTGGGCAAAGCCTGGCGGGAACCGGCTCGACGCTCTGGGGCGTGGGGGTTGTCGGGACGCCACACATTGGTCGGGTGATCTCCTGGAACGGGATTGTCACCTACGGCGCGATGGCGCTCGGTGCGCCGCTCGGCGTGGCCTGCTATGCGTTTGGCGGGCTGTATGGACTGTCGCTCACCATTATGGCGGTCGCGCTTGTGGCGATTCTGTTTGCGCTGCCGCGCCCGACAGTGAAGGCCAGCAAGGGCAAGCCGCTGCCGTTCCGGGCGGTGCTCGGGCGGGTCTGGCCATACGGGATGGCGCTGGCGCTGGCGACCACCGGCTTCGGGGTCATCGCCACCTTCATTACCCTGTTCTATGACGCCAAAGGCTGGGACGGCGCGGCCTTTGCGTTAACCCTGTTCAGCTGTGCGTTTGTTGGCGCGCGCCTGCTTTTCCCTAACGGCATCAACCGTCTGGGCGGGCTGAACGTGGCGACGATCTGCTTTGCGGTAGAGATTGTCGGGCTGCTGTTGACCGGCGTAGCCAGCGCGCCCTGGATGGCGAAAATGGGCGTATTTCTCGCGGGAGCCGGTTTTTCACTGGTCTTCCCGGCGCTGGGCGTGGTCGCGGTAAAAGCGGTACCGCAGCAGAACCAGGGGGCGGCGCTGGCGACCTATACGGTATTTATGGATATGTCGTTGGGCATTACCGGGCCGCTGGCAGGGCTGGTAATGGCCTGGGCGGGGGTACCGGTGATCTATCTTGCCGCGGCGGGTCTGGTCATGATGGCATTGCTGCTGACGTGGCGGTTAAAAAAATGGCCCCCGGTGCAGGCACCGGAGGCCACGTCATCATCGTGAAACGTTACTGGATTACGATGGTGTTAATGATGTTTTCAGCAGCCGTCTGCGCTTTCTGCTGATCTTCCGCTGGCAGGGTGATCTGCAGGGTCAGGAGTTTGTTATCGACCTTGCCCAGCACGACAGAGGAGTACGCGGTCTGGCCTTTCGCAGAGATGATGCTGTCCAGCTGCTGTAGCTTATGGCCTTTCAACTCGATGGATTTATTGGTCACGACCTGCAGCTGCGGGTCGCGGCCGCGCTGCTGATCTTCCAGACGTTTGGACAGGACCGCCAGATCTTCGCTGGTGTCGTCGCCCACAATCACAATGACCGCTTTCTGCCCGGTTGCGTCGGAGTAAACGTGCATGTTATTCGCCTGAGTGCCCAGCTTGCCGCTCTGGTCAGTCATATCGGCTGGCAGAGAGAAGCTAAGTTTGCCATCCATCAGATTCACCGGCTGGCCGGTCGCATTGCTTTCTGCGGATGCGCCCTGAGCAGGCGTTTTCGTGTCGCTGTTATCACAGGCTGCAAGACCCACAACCAGCAGGCCAATCCCGACATATTTAACCAGATTGCGCATTGACTTCTTCCTTTCGATAAACGGCCATAACGGCTCATTCGCTCATCTTATCACAACTGATAAAGCGAACCCTTAACCAGCCTGCAATGCCGTGATTTCAGATTTATCTGCCAGCCTTTTCAGCAGCATATTCAGCAGCACGCCGTACATGGGCAGGAAGAACACAATGCTGATGAGCACCTTGAAGCAGTAGTCCACCAGCGCGATTTCCATCCAGTGTTCGGCCATGAACGCATCCGGGCTACGCCAGAAGGCGATGAAGAAGAAGGCCAGCGTATCGCTCACGTTACCGAACAGCGTGGAGGCGGTGGGTGCCATCCACCAGCGATGATTCTGACGCAGGCGATTAAACACGTGCACGTCCAGAATCTGCCCCAGCGCGTAGGCCATAAAGCTTGCTGCGGCGATACGGGCGACAAACAGGTTGAAGTGGGTTAACGCCTCAAAACCCTGCCAGCTTCCCATATAAAACAGGGACGAAACCCCGTACGAGATGAACAGCGCCGGGAGCATGACCGCAAAAATAATGCGGCGAGCCAGCGGTGCGCCAAAAATACGCACGGTCAGATCGGTGGCGAGGAAAATAAACGGAAAGCTGAACGCGCCCCAGGTGGTATGAAAACCAAAGATGGAGATAGGGAGCTGCACCAGATAGTTGCTGGAGGTGATCACCAGCAAATGGAAAAGCGAAAGCCAGAACAACGCTTTTACGCGCTGTGATTCAGAAAACTGCGTCATATTGTGACCTTTTTATACGTTGGGGTGAGGGAACCCAATAAAAACCGCAGCATGATACTGCTTTGGCGGGACATTGCAATGGTTAGTTTTTACGCAATCGTTAACCTGGTTTGCATTGACCGCAACGGGGCGTAAACTACAGCCGTTTTTACCTGACCGAGAAGATCATGACCGACCTGTTTTCCAGCCCAGACCACACTCTTGATGCCCAGGGCCTTCGCTGCCCGGAACCGGTAATGATGGTACGTAAAACCGTGCGCAACATGCAGACCGGTGAAACGCTGCTGATCGTTGCCGACGACCCGGCCACGACCCGCGACATTCCCGGTTTTTGTACCTTTATGGAGCATGAGCTGGTGGCGCAGCAGACTGAGGCGCTGCCGTACCGGTATTTGATTCGTAAGGGGTAAGTTTTGTAGGCCGGGTAAGGCGAAGCCGCCACCCGGCGAATATGTTTCCTCTGCGGCCTGATGCCCTCACCCCGGCCCTCTCCCACGGGGAGAGGGAGCAAACACTAAAAATGGCCACGTAGTGGCCATTTTGCTTTTACCTAGCCCTTCATCCACGCCCGGATCCCGTCCAGGAACATCTGCGTTGCCATCATCACCAGAATGAGCCCCATCAGGCGCTCCAGCGCGTTTACCCCTTTTTCGCCCAGCAGGCGCAGGAACAGGGACGACTGCAGCAGGATGATAAACGTCCCGCCCCAGGCAATCAGCAGGGCAATGACCAGATGGCTCATCTGGTTCGGATACTGGTGCGACAGCAGCATCAGCGTCGCCAGAATGGTTGGCCCCGCGACGAGCGGGATCGCCAGCGGCACAATAAACGGCTCTTCACCCGCAGGCAGGCCGCTGCTGCTGCCTTCCGCGCTCGGGAAAATCATCTTAATCGCAATCAGGAACAGAATAATCCCGCCGGAAATCGACACGGTTTCAGCGCGCAGGTTCAGGAAGGCGAGGATTTTTTCACCCGCAAACAGGAAGATAAACATCACCAGCAGGGCGATGAGCAGCTCGCGGATCATGATCGCCCGGCGGCGCTTCGGCTCGGTGTGCTTCAACACCGACATGAAGATCGGCAGGTTACCCAGGGGATCCATTATCAGGATCAATAAAACCGCGGCGGAAATGATTTCACTCATGTAAATTATCCCTGAATTTCTCTAAGGTTATTATGATAATTAGCTGTATTTCTGATTGCCGGGCAATCATCGATTAATTTCGCTTGCGACTTTGGCTGCATTTTGTAATGTGAAGCATATCCCAGTTCAATACTGGCTTGCACAATCAGCACACACCCTCAGCAGGAAAAAAATGCTATGAAAAACGTTGGTTTTATCGGCTGGCGCGGTATGGTCGGCTCTGTACTCATGCAACGCATGGTTGAAGAGCGCGATTTCGACGCTATCCGCCCGGTCTTCTTCTCCACTTCCCAGCTCGGCCAGGCTGCTCCGTCCTTTGGTGGTACCACAGGCACGTTGCAGGATGCTTACGATCTGGAAGCGCTGAAGGCACTCGACATTATTGTGACCTGCCAGGGCGGCGATTATACCAACGAAATCTATCCAAAGCTGCGTGAAAGCGGCTGGCAGGGCTACTGGATTGACGCGGCCTCGTCGCTGCGCATGAAAGACGATGCCATCATCATTCTCGACCCGGTTAACCAGGGCGTGATCGCCGATGGCCTGAACAACGGCGTAAAAACCTTTGTTGGCGGCAACTGCACCGTCAGCCTGATGCTAATGTCCCTCGGCGGCCTGTTCGCGCAGGATCTGGTGGAGTGGGTCTCCGTGGCGACCTACCAGGCGGCGTCCGGCGGCGGCGCGCGTCATATGCGCGAGCTGCTGACCCAGATGGGCCAGCTGCACCAGAGCGTCGCGACCGAGCTGGCAAACCCGGCGTCGGCTATTCTCGATATCGAGCGTAAAGTGACCGAGCTGACCCGCAGCGGCGAGCTGCCGGTGGATAACTTTGGCGTACCGCTGGCCGGCGGACTGATCCCGTGGATCGACAAGCAGCTGGATAACGGCCAGACCCGAGAAGAGTGGAAAGGCCAGGCCGAGACCAACAAAATCCTCAATACCGCGAACACCATTCCGGTTGACGGTCTGTGCGTGCGTATCGGCGCGCTGCGCTGCCACAGCCAGGCCTTCACCATTAAACTGAAAAAAGATGTGTCTATTCCGACCGTGGAAGAGCTGCTGGCCGCGCACAACCCGTGGGCGAAAGTGGTGCCAAACGATCGCGATATCACCATGCGCGAGCTGACCCCGGCAGCGGTGACCGGCACGCTGACCACGCCGGTTGGCCGTCTGCGTAAGCTGAACATGGGGCCGGAGTATCTCTCCGCGTTCACCGTCGGTGACCAGCTCCTGTGGGGCGCCGCTGAGCCGCTGCGCCGCATGCTGCGCCAGCTGGCGTAATAATTTGTTAAATACCGGGGGTGATTTTCACCCCTTTTTTTTGCGTACTACATGGAGTAACACGCGTATGTCTTATTTTTTATCAGGAGTCATTTAGAGCGTTGGCTATGCTTTAAGGAAGAGTCATTTCTTACCTGAGGTTCGAACGGAGCAGAATGGATGCACATTTTTGTGCTGTCCCGTTCAGGTCACATTAAAAGTCGTCCCGGAGCGCTTAAAAAGGACGACATAAAAACAGGATGAATACCATGTCCGATCGTGTGGATAGAGACGTGATTAATGCGCTTATTGCGGGTCATTTCGCTGACCCCTTTTCTGTGCTTGGGATGCACCGTACTGAGGCAGGCCTGGAAGTTCGTGCCCTGTTGCCGGATGCCACAGAAGTTTGGGTGATTGAACCCAAAACCGGCCGCAAAGTCGGTAACCTTGAATGCCTCGATTCCCGTGGCTTCTTCTCGGGCGTGATGCCCCGTCGTAAAAACCCTTTTCGCTATCAGCTCGCCGTTCTCTGGCACGGTCAGCAAAACCTGATTGACGATCCCTACAGCTTCGGCCCTCTGCTTAAAGAGATGGATGCCTGGCTGCTCTCCGAGGGGACCCATCTGCGTCCTTATGAAACGCTGGGCGCCCATGCCGATACCATGGACGGCATCACCGGCACGCGGTTCTCCGTGTGGGCGCCCAATGCCCAGCGCGTCTCCGTTGTCGGCCAGTTCAACTACTGGGACGGCCGCCGTCACCCGATGCGCCTGCGTCGGGAAACAGGCATCTGGGAGTTGTTTATCCCCGGGGCGCACCACGGGCAGCTTTATAAATTCGAGATGATCGACGCCCACGGCAAGCTGCGCATTAAAGCCGACCCGTATGCCTTCGAAGCGCAGATGCGCCCGGATACCGCGTCGCTGATCTGCGGCCTGCCGGAGAAGGTCGTCCAGACGGAGGAGCGTAAACAGGCCAACCGTTTTGATGCGCCAATATCCGTTTATGAAGTCCATCTCGGCTCCTGGCGCCGCCATACCGATAACAACTTCTGGCTGAGTTACCGGGAGCTTGCCGACCAGCTGGTGCCATACGCCAAATGGATGGGCTTTACCCACCTTGAGCTGCTGCCGGTCAACGAGCATCCGTTCGACGGCAGCTGGGGCTATCAGCCCACCGGGCTGTATGCGCCGACCCGCCGCTTCGGCACCCGCGACGACTTTCGCTATTTCATTGATGCCGCGCACGCCGCCGGGCTGAACGTGATCCTCGACTGGGTGCCGGGCCATTTCCCGGCGGATGATTTTGCGCTGGCAGAGTTTGACGGCACGAAGCTGTACGAGCATAGCGATCCGCGCGAGGGCTATCACCAGGACTGGAACACGCTGATTTACAACTACGGTCGCCGTGAAGTGTCGAACTACCTGGTCGGGAATGCCCTGTACTGGATCGAGCGGTTTGGCATTGACGCCCTGCGCGTGGATGCGGTGGCGTCAATGATCTACCGCGACTACAGCCGCAAAGAGGGGGAGTGGATCCCGAACGAGTTTGGCGGCCGTGAAAACCTGGAAGCCACTGAATTCCTGCGTAATACCAACCGCATTATCGGCGAGCAGGTGGACGGTGCCGTGACCATGGCGGAAGAGTCCACCGACTTTGCGGGCGTCTCCCGTCCGCCGTCATCAGGCGGCCTGGGGTTCTGGTATAAGTGGAACCTGGGCTGGATGCACGACACGCTCGACTACATGAAGCTGGATCCGGTTTACCGTAAGTATCATCACGATAAGCTGACGTTCGGGATGCTCTACAACTACACCGAAAACTTCATGCTGCCGCTGTCGCACGATGAGGTGGTACACGGTAAAAAATCGATTCTCGACCGCATGCCGGGCGACGCGTGGCAGAAGTTTGCCAACCTGCGCGCCTATTACGGCTGGATGTTTGCCTTCCCGGGCAAGAAACTGCTGTTCATGGGCAATGAGTTCGCCCAGGGGCGCGAGTGGAACCACGACGCCAGCCTCGACTGGCATCTGCTGGAAGGCGGCGACAACTGGCACCACGGGGTGCAGCGTCTGGTGCGCGATCTGAACCTGACCTATCGCCACCACAAAGCGCTGCACGAGCTCGACTTCGATCCGTACGGCTTTGAATGGCTGGTGGTGGACGACCATGAGCGCTCGGTGTTTGTCTTTGTGCGTCGTGACAAGGCGGGTAACGAGATCATCGTCGCCAGCAACTTCACCCCGGTGCCGCGCGAACACTACCGCTTCGGCATTAACCAGCCGGGCAAATGGCGTGAAATTCTGAATACCGACTCAATGCACTACCACGGCAGCAATGCCGGTAACGGTGGGCTGGTACAGAGCGACGCCATTGAAAGCCACGGGCGACCCAACTCCCTGAGCCTGACGCTGCCGCCACTTGGCACCATCTGGCTGATGCGGGAGGGCGAATGACGCAGCTTACGGCAGGTAAACCCGAACCGCTCGGGGCGCATTTTGACGGAAAAGGGGTGAACTTCACCCTCTTTTCCGCTCACGCCGAGCGGGTTGAACTGTGCGTGTTTGACGGGGAAGGTAACGAGCACCGTTACGATTTACCCGCGCGCACGGGGGATACCTGGCACGGCTACCTGGCCGGAGGACGGCCCGGCATGCACTATGGCTTTCGCGTTCACGGTCCGTGGGAGCCCGCGCAGGGGCACTGGTTTAACCCGGCGAAGCTGCTAATTGATCCGTGCGCGCACCGCGTGGACGGCGAATTTAAAGATGACCCGCTCTTCCACGTGGGCTACGGCGAGCCCGACCACCGCGACAGCGCGTCCGTCGCGCCAAAAAGCGTGGTGGTGAACGATCTTTATGACTGGGAAGACGATGCCCCGCCGCAGACGCCGTGGGGCAAGACCGTCATTTATGAAGCCCACGTCAAAGGGCTGACCTACCTGCATCCGTCGATCCCCAAAGAGATGCGCGGCACCTACAAGGCGCTCGGGCATCCCACCATGATTGCCTACCTGAAACACCTCGGCATCACCGCTCTGGAACTGCTCCCCGTCGCCCATTTTGCCAGCGAGCCGCGTCTGCAGCGGCTGGGGCTGAGCAACTACTGGGGCTATAACCCGCTGGCGATGTTCGCGCTCGAGCCGCGCTATGCCGTCCATCCGGAAAAGGCGCGGGACGAGTTCCGCGATGCGGTGAAGGCGCTCCACGCGGCGGGCATTGAGGTCATTCTGGACGTGGTGCTGAACCACAGCGCAGAAAGCGATCTCGACGGCCCGACGCTCTCCATGCGCGGAATTGATAACCGTAGCTATTATTGGATCAGGCACGATGGCGATTATGAGAACTGGACCGGCTGCGGTAACACGCTCAATCTCAGCCATCCGGCGGTTACGCATTTTGCGTATGAATGCCTGAAATACTGGGTGGAGACGTTCCACGTCGACGGTTTTCGTTTCGACCTGGCGCCCGTCATGGGACGCACGCCGGCGTTCAGCCAGCAGGCGCCATTGTTTGAGGCGATAAAAAACTGTCCGGTGCTCTCGCAGGTGAAGCTGATTGCCGAGCCGTGGGACATTGGTGAAGGCGGTTATCAGGTCGGGAATTTCCCGCCGCTGTTTGCCGAGTGGAACGACCACTACCGCGACGCCGTACGCCGCTTCTGGCTGGAGCGGAACCTGTCGCTGGGGGAATTTGCCGGGCGCTTTGCCGCGTCGAGCGATCTCTTTAAGCGCGACGGCAAACGCCCGTCGGCCACCGTTAATCTGTTGACGGCGCACGACGGTTTTACGCTCAGGGACTGCGTTTGTTTCAATCAGAAACACAATGAGGCGAACGGCGAAGAGAATCGCGATGGCACTAACAATAACCATAGCTTTAATCATGGTATAGAAGGGTTAGGCGGAAGTCTGGATGTGATAGAGCGGCGACGCGCCAGCGTTCATGCGCTGCTGACAACGCTTTTACTGTCGCAGGGCACGCCGATGCTGCTGGCAGGCGACGAGCATGGTCACAGCCAGCACGGTAACAACAACGCCTATTGCCAGGACAACACCTTAACCTGGCTCGACTGGGGTGAAGCCAACAGCGGGCTGATTCATTTTACCGCTGCGCTGATCCATCTTCGCCAGCAGATCCCCGCGCTGACCGCCAACAGCTGGTGGGAAGAGGGTGACGGCAACGTTCGCTGGCTGAATAAAGACGCGCAACCGTTAAGCGCGCAAGAGTGGCAACACGGCGTACCACGCCTGCAAATCCTGCTGTCGGATAAATGGCTGGTCACGCTGAACGCGACGGATGACGTCGCAGAGATTGTTTTACCTGACGGGGAGTGGCGAGCCGTTCCCCCCTTTGCCGGAGCGGATAATCCGGTAGTAATGGCTGTCTGGCACGGGCCTGCGCACGGAGTGTGCGTATTCCAAAGATGATAAAAAAGGAGTTAGTCATGGTTAGATTAGAGAAGAACGATCCCTTAATGTTGGCACGCCAGCTACCATTAAAAACGGTTGCCCTGATACTTGCGGGCGGGCGTGGTACCCGTCTGAAAGATTTGACCATCAAGCGCGCCAAGCCGGCCGTTCACTTTGGTGGTAAGTTCCGTATTATCGACTTTGCGCTCTCCAACTGCCTGAACTCGGGCATTCGCCGCATTGGCGTCATCACGCAGTATCAGTCGCACACCCTGGTGCAGCATATTCAGCGCGGCTGGTCATTCTTCAGCGAAGAGATGAACGAATTTGTCGATCTCCTTCCTGCGCAGCAGCGCGTTCACGGCGAGAACTGGTATCGCGGAACGGCGGATGCGGTCACCCAGAACCTCGACATCATTCGTCGCTATAACGCGGAATACATTGTGATCCTCGCCGGGGACCACATTTACAAGCAAGATTACTCCCACATGCTGATCGACCACGTCGAAAAAGGGGCGCGCTGCACCGTGGCGTGTCTGCCTGTGCCCGTTGCTGAAGCGACGGCGTTTGGCGTCATGCACGTGGATGCCGACGACAAAATTATCGACTTCGTTGAAAAACCGGCGAACCCGCCAACCATGCCGGGCGATGACACCAAATCGCTCGCCAGCATGGGGATCTATGTCTTTGACGCAGATTATCTTTATGAGCTGCTGGAAGAAGACGACAAAGACGAAAACTCAAGCCACGACTTCGGTAAAGACATCATTCCGAAAATCACCAAAGCTGGCATGGCGTATGCACATCCTTTCCCGCTGTCCTGCGTGCAGTCCGACCCGAATGCGGAACCGTACTGGCGCGATGTGGGCACGCTGGAAGCGTACTGGAAAGCGAACCTCGATCTGGCATCGGTCACGCCTGAACTGGATATGTACGACCAGAACTGGCCGATTCGTACCCATATGGAGTCGCTGCCGCCAGCCAAATTCGTGCAGGACCGCTCCGGTAGCCACGGTATGACGCTGAACTCGCTGGTGTCCGGCGGGTGCATCATCTCCGGTTCGGTCGTGGTGCAGTCGGTGCTGTTCCCGCGCGTGCGGATAAATTCATTCTGTAATATCGATTCGGCAGTCTTGTTGCCGGACGTCTGGGTAGGGCGCTCGTGTCGTCTGCGTCGTTGCGTGATCGACCGTGCCTGCGTCATCCCTGAAGGGATGGTCATTGGGGAGAATGCGGAAGAAGACGCGTGTCGTTTCTACCGTTCGGAAGAGGGGATCGTGTTAGTCACACGGGAAATGTTGCGGAAGCTGCAAATCAAACAGGAGCGATGATGCAGGTTTTACACGTATGTTCTGAGATGTTCCCGTTATTAAAAACGGGCGGTCTGGCAGATGTGCTTGGCGCATTACCGGCGGCGCAAATCGCCGGAGGCGTGGATACCCGAGTCCTGCTGCCCGCCTTTCCGGATATCCGGCGCGGTATACCTGATGCAAAAGTGGTGACCCGCCGTGAAACGTTTGCCGGACGCATTACCCTGCTGTTTGGACATTACAATGGCGTAGGGATTTACCTGATCGACGCGCCGCATTTATACGATCGCCCGGGCAGCCCGTATCACGATACGAACCTGTTCGCCTACACCGACAACGTGCTGCGCTTTGCGCTGCTCGGCTGGGTTGGAGCAGAAATGGCGACGGGGCTGGATCCGTTCTGGCGTCCGGATGTGGTGCACGCGCACGACTGGCACGCCGGGCTTGCCCCGGCGTATCTCGCCGCGCGCGGCCACCCGGCGAAATCGGTCTTTACCGTGCATAACCTGGCCTATCAGGGGATGTACTACGCCCATCACATGAATGACATCGATCTGCCATGGTCGTTCTTTAACATGCACGGTCTGGAGTTTAACGGGCAGATCTCGTTCCTGAAGGCGGGGCTGTACTACGCCGATCACATCACGGCGGTGAGCCCAACCTACGCGCGTGAGATCACCCAGCCGGCATTTGGCTACGGCATGGAAGGGTTGCTGCAGCAGCGCCACCGCGAAGGCCGCCTGTCGGGCATTCTGAACGGCGTGGATGAACAGATCTGGAGCCCGGAAACCGATCTCCTGCTGGCGGCGCGCTACGGTCGTGATTCCGTGGAAGATAAAGCGGAAAACAAACGCCAGCTGCAGATTGCGATGGGCCTGAAGGTTAACGACAAAGTGCCGCTGTTCGCCGTCGTAAGCCGCCTGACCAGCCAGAAAGGGCTGGATCTGGTGCTGGAGGCGCTGCCCGGTTTACTGGAGCAGGGCGGGCAGCTGGCGCTGCTCGGCGCGGGCGACCCGGTGCTGCAGGAAGGTTTCCTTGCCGCCGCTGCGGAACATCCGGGGCAGGTCGGCGTACAGATTGGTTACCACGAGGCGTTTTCGCACCGCATTATGGGCGGCGCGGACGTCATCCTGGTGCCGAGCCGTTTCGAACCCTGCGGCCTGACGCAGCTTTACGGCCTGAAATACGGCACCCTGCCGCTGGTGCGCCGCACGGGCGGGCTGGCGGATACGGTATCGGATAGCTCGCTGGAAAACCTGGCGGACGGTATCGCCAGCGGGTTTGTCTTTGAGGACAGTAATGCCTGGTCGCTGCTTCGGGCGATTCGGCGTGCTTTCGTCTTGTGGTCCCGTCCATCGCTGTGGCGCTACGTCCAACGCCAGGCGATGTCCATGGACTTTAGCTGGCACGTTGCGGCGCAGTCATACCGCGATCTCTATCAACGCTTGATGTAACGAGGCGAAGTTACTGATATGAACGCTCCATTTAGCTACTCTTCACCCACGCTCAGCGTTGAGGCGTTAAAGCACTCCATCGCCTACAAGCTGATGTTCACCATCGGGAAAGATCCGGTTATTGCCAACAAGCACGAGTGGCTGAACGCCACCCTGTTTGCGGTGCGCGACCGCTTAGTTGAACGCTGGCTGCGCTCAAACCGCGCCCAGCTCTCGCAGGAGACGCGTCAGGTTTACTATCTGTCGATGGAATTTTTGATTGGCCGCACGCTGTCCAATGCGCTGTTGTCGCTCGGTATTTATGACGACGTCAAAACCGCACTGGAAGAGATGGGGTTAGATTTAGAAGAACTGATCGACGAAGAGAACGACCCGGGCCTCGGTAACGGCGGTCTGGGACGTCTTGCCGCCTGCTTCCTCGACTCGCTGGCGACGCTGGCGCTGCCGGGCCGCGGCTACGGTATTCGCTACGATTACGGCATGTTCAAACAGAACATCGTCGACGGGCGTCAGAAAGAGTCCCCGGACTACTGGCTGGAGTACGGCAACCCGTGGGAGTTCAAGCGCCACAACACGCGCTACAAGGTGCGCTTTGGCGGGCGTATTCAGCAGGAAGGAAAAAAATCCCGCTGGGTGGAAACGGAAGAGATCCTGGCCGTGGCCTACGACCAGATCATCCCCGGCTACGACACCGATGCCACCAACACGCTGCGCCTGTGGAGCGCTCAGGCCAGTAGCGAAATTAACCTCGGTAAATTTAACCAGGGTGACTACTTCGCGGCGGTGGAGGATAAAAACCACTCCGAGAACGTATCCCGCGTGCTGTACCCGGATGACTCGACCTACTCAGGCCGCGAGCTGCGCCTGCGTCAGGAGTACTTCCTCGTTTCGGCGACCATTCAGGACATCCTCAGCCGCCACCATCAGCTGCACAAAACCTACGCCAACCTGGCGGAGAAAACCGCGATCCACCTTAATGACACCCACCCGGTGCTCTCTATTCCGGAGCTGATGCGCCTGCTGATCGACGAGCATAAGTTCAGCTGGGACGACGCCTTTGAGGTGACCTGCCAGGTGTTCTCGTACACCAACCACACGCTGATGAGCGAAGCGCTGGAGACGTGGCCGGTGGACATGCTCGGCAAAATCCTGCCGCGCCATCTGCAGATTATCTTTGAGATTAACGACTACTTCCTCAAGACGCTGCAGGAGCAGTATCCAAACGATACCGGCCTGCTGAGCCGCGCGTCTATCATTGATGAGTCGAACGGCCGCCGCGTGCGCATGGCCTGGCTGGCGGTTGTCATCAGCCACAAGGTCAACGGCGTGTCCGAGCTCCACTCGAACCTGATGGTGCAGTCGCTGTTTGCGGACTTCGCGAAGATCTTCCCGACGCGGTTCTGCAACGTGACCAACGGCGTCACCCCGCGCCGCTGGCTGGCGCTGGCCAACCAGCCGCTCTCTGAGGTGCTGGACGAGAATATCGGCCGCACCTGGCGTACCGATTTGAGCCAGCTGAGCGAGCTGGAACAGCATATTGATTTCCCGACGGTGAACAAAGCCGTGCGCGAAGCCAAGCTGCTGAACAAAAAGCGTCTGGCGGTCTGGCTGGCGATGCACCTGAACGTGGTGGCAAACCCGAAAGCGCTATTCGACGTGCAGATCAAACGCATCCACGAATACAAGCGTCAGCTGATGAACGTGCTGCACGTGATCACCCATTACAACCGCATCAAGGCCGACCCGACGGCCGAATGGGTGCCGCGCGTGAAGATCTTCGCCGGTAAGGCGGCGTCGGCCTACTACATGGCGAAGCATATTATTCATCTCATCAACGACGTGGCGAAGGTGGTTAACCAGGATCCGGACATTGGCGACAAGCTGAAGGTGGTGTTCATTCCGAACTACAGCGTCAGCCTGGCGCAGCTGATCATCCCGGCAGCGGATCTCTCTGAGCAGATTTCCACGGCGGGCACAGAAGCGTCCGGCACCAGTAACATGAAGTTTGCCCTTAACGGCGCGCTGACCATCGGCACGCTGGACGGGGCGAACGTCGAGATGCTGGAGCACGTGGGCGAAGAGAATATCTTTATCTTCGGTAATACGACGGAAGAGGTAGAGGCGCTGCGCAGGAAAGGCTACTCGCCGCGTCAATATTACGAAGAGGATGAAGAGTTGCGTCAGGTGCTGACGCAGATTGCAACCGGCGTGTTTAGCCCTGATGAACCGAGCCGCTACCGCGATCTGGTGGATTCGCTGATTAACTTTGGCGATCACTACCAGGTGCTGGCGGATTACCGTAGCTACGTCGACTGTCAGGATAAGGTGGACGAACTGTATCGCCAGCCTGAGAAGTGGACCAGCGCCGCGATGTACAACATCGCCAATATGGGCTATTTCTCGTCAGACAGGACCATCAAGGAGTATGCCGAGACGATCTGGCATATTGATCCGGTGAGGTTGTAAAAACAAAGCCCGGTGGCGCTGCGCTTACCGGGCCTACGGGATCGAGTAGGCCGGGTAAGGCGGAGCCGCCACCCGGCTTTTTTGTATTAGGACGCCAGCGACAGCTCACGTTTCGCCGCATGTTGCAGCAACCACTGCGCCACGCGAGACTGCTGTTCGGCGTTGAGCCACATCCCTTCTTTGGTACGGCGCCAGATAGCATCATCCAGACGACGCACCCACTCGTGCTCAACCAGATAACGCAGCTCGGCTTCGTACAGCTCGTGGCCGAAATGCTCGCCCAGATCGGCAATCTCTTTTGCATCACCCAGGATCAGCTCGGTATTGCTGCCGTAGGTGCGGGCATAGTGGCGCGCCATCCCTTCAGTGATGAACGGGAAGCGACGGCGCAGCTTCGCGGCGTAATCATCGCGGTTATCGCCGATATCACCGCCGGGCAGTACCGCGCCTTTGGTCCATGCCGGGCCAATGCCTTTATAGTACGGCGCCAGTTTTTCCAGCGCGTGCTCGGCCAGCTTGCGGTAGGTGGTGAGCTTGCCGCCAAACACGGACAGCAGCGGCGCCTGGCCGTCTACGTCGTGAATATCGAGCGTATAGTCGCGGGTAATGGCCTGCGGTGAGTCAGACTCGTCATCGCACAGCGGACGCACGCCGGAGTAGGTCCAGACCACGTCGTCGCGCGACAGCTGTTTCTTAAAGTGCGCGTTATACACTTTAAGCAGGTAGTTCACTTCGCTCTCGTCGATCTCGACGTTCTTCGGATCGCCTTTGTACTCCACGTCGGTGGTGCCGATGATGGAGAACTCGTCCATCCACGGGATCACAAACACGATGCGCTTGTCTTCGTTCTGCAGGATGTAAGCCTGCTTCTGGGTATGCACGCGCGGCACCACAATGTGGCTGCCCTTGATCAGGCGGATGCCGTACGGCGAAGGCAGATGCATGCCGTCGTCAAAGAACTGCTTCACCCACGGGCCGGTGGCGTTCACCAGGCCGCGCGCTTTCCAGCTGAACTTCTCGCCGGTATCGATATCTTCCGCCTCGACAATCCACAGGCCGTTTTCACGACGGGCAGCGGTCGCGCGGGTGCGGGTTTTCACCTCGCCGCCTTTCTTCTCAACCATCTGCGCGTTCGCCAGCACCAGGCGGGCATCATCCACCCAGCAGTCGGAATATTCGAATCCGCGCACGATTTCCGGCTTAAGGACCGATTCTGAGCCAAAACGCAACCCTTTCGAACCCGGGAGGCTGGTGCGTTTACCCAGATGATCGTACATAAACAGACCAATTCGGATCATCCACGCCGGACGCAGATGCGGGCGATGGGGCAGGCGGAAGCGCATCGGAATCGCCAGATGCGGGGCCATTTTCAGCAGCACTTCACGTTCGGCCAGCGCTTCGCTGACCAGGCGGAATTCGTAGTGTTCCAGGTAGCGCAGGCCACCGTGAATCAGTTTGGAGCTGGCGGACGACGTCGCGCAGGCGAGATCGTTAGCTTCCAGCATCAGTACGGATAAACCGCGTCCTGCGGCATCGACCGCAATACCGGCACCGTTGATGCCACCGCCTATCACAATCAGATCTTTGGTTTCCATAACACCCTCATGCACTTTCGTTAAAGCTCAGAAATGTTCGATATCGCTCATAATAGCAAAGGAACGCGCTTTTGGTAACATCAAAAAAACAATTTAGAGTGATATGGATAACATAATGGCGTTTACCCGCCGCCAGGACGTACACTACGGGGTAAAATCTTGTCGTTGACCACTGTTAAGAGAACACCATGGATCAGTTTGAATGTATTAACGTAGAAGAAGCCCACCAGAAGATGCACCAGGGAAAAGCGGTGCTGGTGGACATCCGCGATCCGCAGAGTTTTGCGATGGGCCATACGCCGGGCGCGTTTCATCTTACCAACGACACGCTGGGCGCGTTTATGCGCGATAACGACTTCGACACGCCGGTGATGGTCATGTGCTACCACGGCAACAGCAGCAAAGGCGCGGCGCAGTATCTGCTTCAGCAGGGTTACGACGCGGTTTACAGCGTCGACGGCGGTTTCGATGCCTGGCATCGTCATTTCCCGGCGGAAGTGGAATACGCGTTTGAGCGCTGATCCCGCTATACTGTCCCCTTTTGTGTGGAAATAAGCGACCGCTGCCCATGTTGATGATCACCTCTTTTACCAACCCGCGCGTCGCCCAGGCGTTTGTCGACTATATGGCGACGCAGGGCGTTATTCTTACTATTCAGCAACATACGCAAACCGACGTCTGGCTGGCCGATGAGAGCCAGGCCGGGCGGGTAAACGAGGAGCTGGCGCGTTTTCTTGAGAACCCTGGCGACCCGCGCTATCTCGCGGCCAGCTGGCAATCCGGCCAGACCGGCAGCGGATTGCAATACAGCCGCTTTCCCTTCCTTGCCACCCTTCGCGAGCGCGCGGGCCCGTTTACGCTGCTGCTGATGGCGGCCTGCATCATCGTCTTTATTATCATGAACGTGGTCGGCGACCAGAGCGTGATGATTGCCCTGGCGTGGCCCTATGATCCGTCGCTTGAATTTGACGTCTGGCGCTACTTTAGCCACGCGCTGATGCACTTCTCGGTGATGCATATCCTCTTTAACCTGCTCTGGTGGTGGTATCTCGGCGGTGCCGTTGAAAAGCGTCTGGGCAGCGGCAAGCTGATCGTTATCACCATCATCAGCGCGCTGTTGAGCGGCTACGTACAGCACAAATTCAGCGGGCCGTGGTTTGGCGGGCTGTCGGGTGTCGTCTATGCCCTGATGGGCTACGTCTGGCTTCGCGGGGAGCGCGATCCGCAAAGCGGCATCTATCTGCAACGCGGATTGATAACCTTTGCGTTAATATGGCTAATTGCCGGATGGTTTGATCTGTTTGGTATGTCTATCGCCAACGGTGCGCACGTCGCCGGGCTGGCCGTGGGGCTGGCGATGGCCTTTGCCGACACGCTCCATGCGCGAAAACGAACATAATTCTCAGGGATAATTGATGAAACAAACACAACGTCATGACGCCATTATCGAACTGGTAAAAAAACAGGGATACGTCAGCACCGAAGAGCTGGTGGAGCAGTTTGCCGTCAGCCCACAAACCATCCGTCGTGACCTGAACGACCTGGCCGATCAGAACCGCATCCTTCGCCACCACGGCGGCGCGGCGCTGCCGTCCAGCTCGGTCAACACCTCCTGGCACGACCGAAAAGCGACGCAGACGGCGGAGAAAGAGCGCATTGCCCGCAAGGTCGCCAGCCAGATCCCGAACGGGGCGACGCTGTTTATTGATATCGGCACCACGCCGGAAGCGGTCGCCCATGCGCTGCTGGATCACGAGAACCTGCGCGTGGTCACCAACAACCTGAACGTCGCCAATACCCTGATGCAAAAAGACGATTTCCGCATCATCCTCGCGGGCGGCGAGCTGCGCAGCCGCGACGGCGGGATTATCGGTGAAGCGACCCTCGACTTTATCTCTCAGTTCCGCCTCGACTTCGGCATTCTGGGCATCAGCGGCATCGACAGCGACGGTTCGCTGCTGGAGTTTGATTACCACGAGGTGCGCACCAAGCGCGCGATCATTGAAAACTCACGCCACGTGATGCTGGTGGTGGATCACTCGAAGTTTGGCCGTAACGCGATGGTGAACATGGGCAGCATCAGCATGGTGGATGCGGTCTATACCGACGTGATGCCGCCGGCGGGCGTGATGCAGGTAATTAAAGATAATAATTTGCAGCTGGAACTGTGCTAACGGTTGTGTCGGGTGGCGCTGCGCTTACCCGACCTACAAATTGTTTTCCCTCTCCCTGTGGGAGAGGGCATCAGACCGCACAAAACTAAACGCCGTACCCCATCATCTTCAACAGCTGCTGCGCATGCTGTACCGCATCCTGACGATGCGCCACGCCCAGCTTCTGGTACAGGTTGCGGATATGCGTTTTGATGGTGGTCGCCGCCACCGCCAGCTCGCCGGCAATCTGCTCGTTGCTGTAGCCTGAATAGATCAGCCCCAGAACCTGCCATTCGCGCTGGGTGAGCGGGCTGGTGCGGATAAGCTCCGGCACTTCCGGGTGGTTTAGCAGACGTTCAACGAAGTTCTCATCGAAATGCGCGAACTTGTGCCGATGATGCTGGTTAATCTCGCGCAGAATACGCTGGGCGCGATGCTGATCCAGCTCCGGCAGCGTGTTGAGCTGAATAAGCTGGCGCAGCTGCTGCGCCATCACCTCCCCTTCAATCACAAAGTGGCTGATAAACCCGGTGCGGTTTGCCAGCTGTAGCGCCTCCAGCAGCACGCGCTGGGCATCGTTTTTACGGCCCGCCTGCCAGTAGAGCTGATTTTGCAGCAGCAGGTTGCGGTTCAGGTCGCTCATCAGGCGCAGGCTGCGCGCGTTCTCGTTCAGCTCCTCCAGCACAATCTCAGCGGGCTCTAATTCACCGAGCAGGATCTGCGCGCGGGCAATGTTACGCCACTGGCTCTGCAGGAAGTGGTTGTTGGCAAATTCCGGTTTTGGCGTCTGACGCAGCCAGTTGGCGGCGGATTTTTTATCGCCGGTCATCTGCCAGTAAATCACCCGGACCTTGTCGGCGTTTGACACCCAGTCGCTATGATACTGGCCGTTGCCGAGCAGGTTTTCCAGGCGGTTAAGATGGTTGCGGGCGTTATCGAGATCGCCGCGCGCCAGCGAGCACTGCACCAGCAGCGCCAGGCACTGCAGCTGCTGCTGAGGCTGGAAACTGGAAAGGACGTCCACACCCTGGCGGGCGCAGCTTTCTGCTTCATCCAGACGCGACCATGCCCACAGTAATTGAGCGCGAATACGCAGCAGGAACTCGTGCATCGGCAGCTGTTCCAGATGCTGCTCGCGAATCAGCTGGAACGCTTTCTCCTGGTTTTCCCAGGCGGCCTGCAGGAACCCCTGCGCGAATAAAATCTCGCTCTGCTGGATCAGGCTCCACAGCGCGTAGTGCCAGACATCATGACGACGCGCCATCTGTTCGGTTTGCTGCATCAGTGAAAGCGAGCGCGTGAGATCGCCTTTGCAGTGCAGCACTTCGCCGTGTACGGAGGTCGCCACGATGCGGCTGTAGAAGTTGGCCAGCGGCAGTTCATCCAGCGCGACCATCGCCAGCCGTTCCGCTTCGTCCGGATCGCCGTCGTTAATGGCCACCTGAGCGCGCAGCGCGTTGAACTCGCCGTGCAGGGTGGTATCCATCTCGCTTTCCATCTCCTGCTCGGCGCGCGCCAGCAGGGTGTTCACTTCGCTGTAGCGATGCTGGCTCTGCATCAGCCAGGCCTGCAGCAGCACCAGACGCGGATTCTCCAGCAGGCTTTCCCACGGCAGGGCTTTGAGTGACTCTTCCAGCAGGGTCAGCTCGCTGTGGTTAAACAGGCCCCACGCGTGATTGAGGAGGATATCGCGCAGCATACTGGCGTCACCGGCGGCCAGCGCATGGTGGATGGCCTCGCTCGGGAAGCCCTGTGCCATCCAGCTTTCGGCAGCGGCGCGGTGGATCTCCGGCAGTTCAACCGCCAGCTCCCACTGACAGCGCTGGCGCAGGAAGCTACCAAACAGCGGATGATAGCTAAACCACTCGCCGGGATCGTCCATGCGCGTCAGGAAAAGGCCCTGACGTTCAATCTCTTCGAGCTGAAGCTGACCGTTTTCACAGCCCGTTACCCGCACGATCAGCGCATCGTTCATGGAGCGCAGCAGCGAGCTTTTCAGCAGGAAATTACGCGTCGAGGGATCGACGCTGTCCAGCACCTCATCCACCAGATAATCAGAGAGGTGGCTGGCGTTGATGCCTGCCAGACGGCGCGCTGACTGGTGCGCCGGGCTGTTGTTTTGCCGGGCAGAGAGGGCAATCAGCTGCAGCGCCGTGGCCCAGCCTGCGACGTCATCACACAGACGGCTGCTTTCGGCGGCCTCAATCGGTGAGTTCAGGCGGCAGTCGAAGAACTGTTTCGCTTCCTGGTGGGTAAAAGCAAGCTGTTGGCTACCCACTTCCAGAAGCTGATCGCGCACGCGCAGGTTGGCAATACCCAACTGCGGCAGGTTGCGTGACAGCACCACTAACGTCAGGTTTTCCGGCTGATGGCGCAGGAAGAAACGCATCGATTCATGAATCACCGGGTTAGTGATGAGATGGTAATCATCAATCACCACGTAAAGCGGGCGATGCCATTCAGCCAGTTCGATAAACAGCTGAGAGAAAAGGGAGGACAGGCTGGCGTACTGGCGCTTTTGCACCATCACCTCACTGGCGACGCAGTGTCCATGGGTGGCTTGCTGTATGGCGGCAATCAGATAGCTGGCAAAACGTTCTTGCTGGTTATCGCCCTCATCAAGGGAGTACCAGCCAAGATCGCTCTTACCTGCGGCCCATTGCGAGATGAGCGTTGTTTTTCCATAACCTGCAGGGCTCGTAACCAGCGCCAGTCGGAAATTATGCGCGCCGGAAAGTTTAGCCAACAGACGCTCGCGGACCACTGTATGGTCAAGACGAACCGGGCGACTTAATTTAGACGGAATCAACATAGGTTTCACTTCACTGTGGGGAACGAGAGATTTTATTTTTTTTGCGCTTCGTAATTAATACGATATAAGGTCGGTCAGAAAGAGAACTATTGCAAGTTATGTCTGGATTTGGTGGCTCTGAATTTGCACTCTGTCACAAAACATTCAGGCAGATGATGGAACTTTCTGGAAAGGGCTTTAATGTCGCGTCAATGCTGGCTTGTATGGTTGTGCTGCGGCTGCGCTGAAACTGGTTTCAGGAAGGGATAGTGACGTCAAATTTAATAAAGTGTGGGTAAAGTTCAGTGAGAATAATACCTTTCCTGGTCATGACATCCTGTTGCAAAAATATTATTCCAGGTAAGTAATTATTTCGGCAGGGTTTAATTTCATCCGAAACTGCATTTCATTTCTTTGACATTCTCCTCGGTTACTTTTTTATCTTCCGGGCACACTCGAACTATGCTCTGAGAGTGGCCTTGATCACACTTTTCTGCTCATCCCCGCTACTCCTCCCTGTCTAATCCCCTACGGGAGGAGGAAGAGGTGAAATGAGCCAGGCACACTAGCGCCAACTTGTGTTTTCTTTCTAAAGGATGCCGATCCCCTATGTCACAGCCTACCTTCAACAAAGCTCAATTCCAGGCTGCCCTGACGCGTCAGTGGCAGCGTTTTGGCCTTCATGCTGCAAACGAGATGACGCCTCACCAGTGGTGGCAGGCAGTGAGCGGTGCGCTCGCAGAGCAGCTGGATGCTCAACCTCTGGCAAAACCGGCAAACGGGCAGCGCCATGTAAACTACATTTCAATGGAGTTCCTGATTGGCCGTCTGACGGGCAACAACCTGTTGAACCTCGGCTGGTATCAGGAGGTTGGTGACGTTCTTAAAGAACACGACATTAACCTGACCGATCTGCTGGAAGAAGAGATTGACCCGGCGCTGGGCAACGGTGGCCTGGGTCGTCTGGCGGCCTGTTTCCTGGATTCCATGGCGACCGTCGGCCAGTCGGCGATTGGTTACGGTCTGAACTACCAGTACGGCCTGTTCCGTCAGTCCTTCGCTGACGGCCATCAGATGGAAGCGCCGGACGACTGGCATCGCAATACCTACCCGTGGTTCCGTCATAACGCGCAGCTGGACGTGCAGGTTGGCATTGGCGGGAAAGTGACGAAGCAAGGCCTCTGGGAACCTGCGTTCACCATTACCGGCGAAGCCTGGGATCTGCCGGTGCTTGGCTACCGTAACGGCGTGGCGCAGCCGCTGCGTCTGTGGCAGGCGAAGCACGCCCATCCGTTTAACCTGACCAAATTTAACGACGGCGATTTCCTGCGTGCCGAGCAGCAGGGCATCGACGCCGAGAAGCTGACCAAAGTTCTCTACCCGAACGACAACCACCTGGCCGGTAAAAAGCTGCGCCTGATGCAGCAGTACTTCCAGTGCGCCTGCTCCGTGGCGGACATTCTGCGTCGCCATCACCTGGGGGGCCGCAAGCTGGCGCAGCTGCCGGACTTCGAAGTGATTCAGCTCAACGACACGCACCCGACCATTGCCATCCCGGAACTGCTGCGCGTGCTGATTGACGAGCATCAGCTGAGCTGGGACGACGCCTGGTCCATCACCAGCCGTACCTTTGCCTACACCAACCACACCCTGATGCCGGAAGCGCTCGAGTGCTGGGATGAGAAGCTGGTGAAAGCGCTGCTGCCGCGCCACATGCAGATCATCAACAAGATTAACGACCAGTTTAAAACCCTGGTGGATAAAACCTGGCCGGGCAACAAAGCGGTCTGGGCGAAGCTGGCGGTGGTTCACGATAAGCAGGTACGCATGGCGAACATGTGCGTAGTGAGCGGCTTTGCGGTGAACGGCGTGGCGGCGCTGCACTCGGATCTGGTGGTTAAAGATCTGTTCCCGGAATACCACCAGCTGTGGCCGACCAAATTCCATAACGTGACCAACGGCATTACGCCGCGTCGCTGGATCAAGCAGTGCAACCCGCTGCTAGCGGGCCTGCTGGACAAGACCCTGAAGAAAGAGTGGGCCAACGATCTGGACCAGCTCATCAACCTGGAAAAATACGCTGACGACGCGAAATTCCGCGAACAGTACCGCGCGATTAAGCTGGAGAACAAAGTTCGCCTGGCGGCGTTCGTGAAAGCGCGCACCGGGATTGAGATCAACCCAAATGCGATTTTCGATATCCAGATCAAACGCCTGCACGAGTACAAACGTCAGCACCTGAACCTGCTGCACATTCTGGCGCTGTATAAAGAGATCCGCGAGAACCCGCAGGCTGACCGCGTGCCGCGCGTGTTCCTGTTCGGCGCGAAAGCGGCGCCGGGCTACTATCTGGCGAAAAACATTATCCTCGCCATCAATAAAGTGGCGGAGGCGATCAACAGCGATCCGAACGTGGGCGACAAGCTGAAGGTGGTTTTCCTGCCGGATTACTGCGTCTCGGCGGCTGAAATGCTGATCCCGGCGGCGGATATCTCCGAGCAGATCTCAACCGCAGGAAAAGAAGCCTCCGGTACCGGCAATATGAAGCTGGCGCTGAACGGCGCGCTGACCGTCGGCACGCTGGACGGGGCGAACGTCGAAATCGCCGAGAAGGTGGGCGAAGAGAATATCTTTATCTTCGGTCATACCGTGGAAGAGGTGAAAGCCATCAAGGCCAAAGGCTACGACCCGGTGAAATGGCGTAAGAAAGACAAAGTGCTGGACGCGGTGCTGAAGGAGCTGGAGAGCGGCAAATACAGCGACGGCGACAAGCACGCGTTTGACCAGATGCTGCACAGCATGGACAAACACGGCGGTGACCCGTATCTGGTGATGGCGGACTTCACGGCCTACGTTGAAGCGCAAAAACAGGTCGACGTGCTGTATCGCGACCAGGAAGCGTGGACCCGGGCGTGCATCCTGAACACCGCCCGCTGCGGCATGTTCAGCTCTGACCGCTCAATCCGTGATTATCAGGCCCGTATCTGGCAGGCAAAACGCTAAGGAAGCGCGATGGAGAGTAAACGTCTGGACAGTGCCGCGCAGGCGGCGGGAATTAGCCTCAGTTACATTAATGCTCACGGCAAACCACAGTCTATTGGCGCCGACACCAAAAGACGTTTGCTGGATGCCATGCACAAAACCGACGCGAAAGCGTCGGTTGCGCCGGTGCCGAACGTGAAGGTATTCACCGCAGGTAAAAAGATGCCGCTCGCGGTGGAAGGGCGCGGCGAGTTTAGCTGGCTGCTCACGACCGAAGAGGGGCATCAGCACAAAGGCCACGCCACCGGCGGCAAAACCCTTAACCTTCCGGCGAAGCTGCCGGAGGGCTACCACACCCTGACGCTCACCCAGGACGATCGGCGTTTCCACTGCCGGGTGATCGTCGCGCCAAAACGCTGCTACGAGCCGCAGGCGCTGCTCGAAGGGAAAAAGCTGTGGGGCGCCTGCGTGCAGCTCTATACGCTGCGCTCCGACAGCAACTGGGGGATCGGTGATTTTGGCGATCTGAAGAACATGCTGGCATCCGTGGGCGAGCGCGGCGGCGCGTTTATCGGCCTCAACCCGATCCACGCCCTCTATCCGGCCAACCCGGAGAGCGCCAGCCCGTACAGCCCGTCCTCCCGTCGCTGGCTGAACGTGATTTATATCGACGTTAACGCCTTAGATGACTTCAAAAACAGCCAGGAGGCGCAGGCCTGGTGGAAACTCAGTACCACGCAGCAGGCGCTGAAGCAGGCGCGCGAAGCCGACTGGGTGGACTATTCCACCGTCACAGCGCTGAAAATGGCCGCGCTGCGTCTGGCGTGGAAAGGCTTTTCGCAGCGCGATGACGAGCAGATGGCGGCGTTCCGCCAGTTCGTGACGCAGGAGGGCGAGAGCCTGTACTGGCAGGCGGCGTTCGATGCGCTGCACGCGTATCATGTGAAAGAGGACGAAATGCGCTGGGGCTGGCCGGTCTGGCCTGAAGCGTATCAATCCGTCGACACGCCGGAAGTGAAAGCGTTCTGTAAAAAATATGCTGATGAAGTGGACTTCTACCTGTGGCTGCAGTGGCTGGCGTACAGCCAGTTTGCCGCCTGCTGGCAGGTGAGCCAGGGCTACAAGATGCCGATTGGCCTGTATCGTGACCTGGCCGTCGGCGTGGCGGAAGGCGGTGCGGAAACCTGGTGTGACCGCGAGCTTTACTGTCTGAAAGCCTCCGTCGGCGCGCCGCCGGATATCCTTGGCCCGCTCGGCCAGAACTGGGGCTTGCCGCCGATGGATCCGCACGTGATGGCGGCGCGCGCCTACGAGCCGTTTATCGACCTGCTGCGCGCCAACATGCAGAACTGCGGGGCGCTGCGTATCGACCACGTGATGTCCGTGCTGCGCCTGTGGTGGATCCCGTACGGTGAAACGGCGGATCACGGGGCATACGTGCAGTATCCGGTTGACGATCTGCTGTCGATCCTGGCCCTGGAAAGCAAGCGTCACCAGTGCATGGTGATCGGTGAAGATCTCGGTACCGTGCCGGTGGAGATTGTCAGCAAGCTCCGCGACAGCGGCGTCTACTCCTATAAAGTGCTCTATTTTGAAAACGACCATGAGAAAACCTTCCGCGCGCCGCAAGCGTACCCTGAACAGTCAATGGCAGTCGCGACGACGCATGACCTTCCTACGCTTCGTGGCTATTGGGAAAGCGGCGATCTGACCCTTGGCAAAACGCTGGGCCTGTATCCTGACGAAGAGGTGTTACGCGGTCTTTATCAGGATCGCGAGCTCTCCAAGCAGGGGCTGCTGGATGCGCTGCATAAGCATGGCTGTCTGCCGAAGCGCGCCGGGCATAAAGCGTCGCTGATGGCGATGACTGCGACACTCAACCGCGGTTTGCAGCGCTATATTGCCGACAGCAATAGCGCCCTGCTGGGCCTGCAGCCGGAAGACTGGATTGATATGGCGGAGCCGGTGAACATTCCGGGTACCAGCTATCAGTACAAGAACTGGCGTCGCAAGCTGTCCACCACGCTTGAGGCGATGTTTGCCGATGACGGGGTGAACAGGCTGATCAAGGATTTGGATAAGCGGCGAAAAGCTGCTGGTAAGAAGTAATAAAAACCCCGCCAGTGGCGGGTTTTTTATTATCAGGCAGTGCTCATGTAGGTCGGGTAAGGCGTAGCCGCCACCCGACTTAGGGCATCAGACCACCATATTCAGCAGCAGCACCCCGACCAGACCGCACACCGAAATAATGGTTTCCAGCGCGGACCAGGACTTGATGGTTTCACCGATCGTCAGGTTGAAGTACTCCTTGAACAGCCAGAAGCCCGGATCGTTTACGTGAGAGAAAATCACGCTACCGGAACCGACGGCGATAACCATCAGCTCAGGGCTCACGCCCGTGGTGGCAATCAGCGGCGCAACGATGCCGCCTGCGGTGATCGCTGCAACGGTCGCAGAACCCAGCGCAATACGCAGAACCGCGGCAATAGACCAGGCCATCAGGAGCGGCGACACGTTGGTTTCATGCATCATAGCAGCGATGTATTTGTCCACGCCGCTGTCAACCAGAACCTGTTTGAACGCACCGCCACCGCCGATGATCAGCAGCATCATGGCAATGATTTTGATGGAAGAGGTCAGCGTGTCGTTGATCTGATCCATGGAGCGGCCGCGGTTCAGACCGAAAGTGAACATCGCGATCAGCACGGCAATCAGCGTTGCCATCACCGGGTCACCCAGGAATTCTGCAACGGACAGGAACGCATGACCTTTTGGCAGAACCATCTCTGCCACGGCGCGCATCGCCATCAGGATCACCGGTACCAGAGAGGTCCAGACGCTGACGCCAAAGCCAGGCATCTCTTCTTCGGTGAAGGTTTTGGCGCTGTACAGACCTTCCGGAATCGGCTTATCAATGCCTTTCAGGAAGCGGGCATAAACCGGGCCTGCCAGAATCACCGTTGGGATCGCCAGAATCGTACCGAACAGCAGGGTTTTACCCATGTCGGCGTGGAAGATGGTCGCGATAGCGGTTGGGCCCGGGTGCGGCGGCAGGAAGCCGTGGGTCACGGACAGCGCCGCGGCCATTGGCACACCGACATACAGCAGCGGGATGCTCGCGGCAGCCGCAATGGTGAACACCAGCGGCAGCATCAGCACGAAGCCCACTTCATAGAACAGCGCGAAACCAACGGTAAAGCCGGTTAACACCACTGCCCACTGAATGTTCTTCTTACCAAATTTGTCGATAAGCGTGGTGGCAATACGCTGCGCGCCACCGCAGTCCGCCAGCATTTTACCGAGCATGGCGCCGAAGCCCATGATCAGCGCCAGGCTGCCGAGCGTGCCGCCGACACCGGCTTTAATCGAGCTGATAACTTTAACCAGCGGCATCCCCTGCATCAGACCGACTGCAAGCGCCACCAGAACCAGAGCGATAAATCCGTTCATTTTGAAGCGGATCATCAAGAGCAGTAATAACACAACACCGATAGCAACGATGACTAATGGCATGATTTACCTGGCCTTTGAATTGTTATGGGTAACGTCATTGTTTCAACGACAAATTCCGGTTGTCCCAACTGGGAACAGAGAAGTAACGGCACTAATACTGATGCCTTTTAAACGATTAAGTTTAGTCGGCTGTTATGAGTGTGCTTAGTGCCCATGAGAATGATACGGGTAACATGGCGTGATTGAGAATCACCCTGGAAGGCAAAATGTGAATTATGAGACGCAGGTCAACATATAGAGGGGAGCGAAGAGGGGGAGCAGGGTTTTGTAGGCCCGGTAAGCGCAGCGCCACCGGGCAATACAGACGGGCAATGAATCAGTAGTAAGAGTGCTCGCCGCGCTGGTGTTCGGTCAGGTCACGCACGCCTTTCAGTTCCGGGAACTCGTTCAGCAGCTGCTTCTCGATCCCTTCTTTCAGGGTGACATCGACCATTGAACAGCCGTTACAGCCGCCGCCAAACTGCAGAATGGCAAAACCTTCGTCGGTGATTTCCATTAGGGAAACACGACCGCCATGGCCAGCCAGCTGCGGGTTAATCTGGGATTGCAGCAGATACTCAACGCGTTCCATCAGCGGAGCATCGTCAGACACATTACGCATTTTCGCGTTCGGCGCTTTCAGGGTCAGCTGAGAACCCAGCTGATCGGTGACGAAGTCGATCTCCGCATCTTCAAGATACGGTGCGCTCAGCTCATCAACATAGGCGGTGAGCTGTTCAAATTTAAGGGCAGTGTCGGTGGCTTCCACGGCGTCCGGAGGACAATAAGAAACACCACATTCTGCATTCGGCGTGCCTGGATTGATCACAAACACACGGATCTGCGTCCCTTCTTCCTGATTTGCCAGCAGTTTGGCAAAGTGCGCTTGTGCAGAATCGGAAATACGGATCATAGCTTTGGCCTAATAGTTGACTAAATTACCTGGGTATAATCATACGCCCATTGAAGAAGGGCTACAAGGTACGGCACAGACACCATACCTGAACCGACGCGGCGCCGCTTTGCAAAAGCAGTCGGGAAAGTTCAGCAACGGTACTGCCTGTGGTGACGACATCATCCACAATCGCGATATGGAGACCGTCGACCGGCAATTCAAGGCGAAAGGCATTTTTGAGGTTTCTTTTGCGAAGCCGGGCGCTGAGCTGATGCTGGATGGCGGTGGCATGAACACGCGTCAGCGCGCGGGCATCATACTGACAGCCAAGCCACCGGGCGAGGGGACGGCAGATCAGGTCGCTCTGATTGTAACCGCGTCGCCAGTGGCGGCGTCGGTAGAGGGGAACATTCACCAACCTGTCGATTTTCGGCAATGCGCGGTGGCGCCGCGCCTGCAAAACCGCCAGCAGTAGCAGTCGCGCAAGGGGCTGTGCCAGGGAACTTTGACCGGAAAACTTCAGCGCGTGAATCAGCCTGCTCAGCGGCGGAACATAATCATCCACCGCCACCAGCGCGCTCCACGGCGGGGATTTTTTCAGGCACCGGCCACAGGGCAAAGAGGGATTTGTGGCCGGTAAACCACATTGTGGACAGCTCCCGATACGCCATTGCAGCGATCGCGTACAGACGGAGCAGATGCCCCACCTGCTGAGTGCCAGCGGCATTCGGCATAGCCAGCACAACCCAGGTACTGTTAGCATGTGCAACCTCCATGTGAAAAAGAGAACAGTAACTGATGAAGACGCTGTGGTGGCAGACCGTCGGAACGGGAAATTGCCATCTTGTGCTGCTGCACGGATGGGGACTGAATGCTGAGGTGTGGCGTTGCGTAAGCGAGGAACTTGCCTCGCAATTTACGCTGCATCTGGTGGATTTGCCGGGTTATGGCCGCAGCCGCGGCTTTGGCGCGATGTCGCTTGATGAGATGGCGCAGCAGGTTCTGGACGCCGCGCCGCAAAACGCTGTCTGGCTGGGCTGGAGCCTGGGCGGGCTGGTGGCAAGCAAGATTGCGCTGGATAACCCCGGGCGCGTGAGCGCGCTGGTTACCGTTGCCTCGTCACCCTGCTTTAGCGCGCAGGACGCGTGGCCGGGGATCAAACCTGAAGTGCTGGCAGGATTCCAGCAGCAGCTAAGCGACGATTTCCAGCGGACGGTGGAGCGTTTTCTCGCGCTGCAGACGATGGGTACAGAAACCGCGCGTCAGGACGCGCGCACGCTGAAGCAGACCGTGCTGTCGCTGCCGATGCCTGACGTTGAGGTGCTTAACGGGGGGCTTGAGATACTCAAGACGATCGATCTGCGTGAACCGCTGGCGTCGCTGGCGCTTCCGCACCTGCGCATCTACGGCTACCTTGACGGGCTGGTGCCGCGTAAGGTGGTTCCACTGCTGGATAACCTGTGGCCGGAAAGCCAATCAATGGTGGTCGCTAAAGCGGCACACGCGCCATTTATCTCACATCCTGGCGAGTTTTGTTCGGCGCTGTCCGCCTTTATTCGCGCAGTGCCCACCACTCCCTGAGGCAGGCTTTTCCTTCCGGGCAATGTTTACAGCTGCCGGACAGACAACCGTCCGGCTCTTCCTGAATGCGCACCGCTTTCCCCATGGCTTCCAGTCTTTCCAGCATGGCGTCGATCATCGGCTGCGGCGTATGCAGGCTGAGGCTCAGCTGTTTCGCCTCCATTCGCCCCTGCAGCGCCAGCAGATCACGAATCTGAATCAACGATGCCATGGGGTGTGCTCCTTAGTGACAGTCGCCTGCCGGGCTGTTGCAGCAGGTCGCCGCGGTTTTACGGTTTGCCAGCAGGTCGATGTCGACGCGGCTGCGTGCCCGCCGCAGCAGGCCGAGAACGATCACGTTAAACAGCACAACCGCGAGAATGCAGACCAGGCTGTAGCGCGGGTGCTGGCTGAAATTGACGGTTTGATAAAACAGCGTCGCCAGCGAATACGCGATGTTTAATCCCCAGAGGATGGAGAAGCCCATCCAGCCGCGGCTGGACTCGCGGGCAATCGCCCCCATCACGGAGATGCATGGAATATAGAGCAGAACGAAGATGAGGTAGCTGTAGGCCGCGGACGCGCTGCCAAACTTCTCGCCCATCACGCCCATGGCACCGGTCGCCATCTCGCCGTCGCCTTTGCTCGCCTCAATCGGGTTCGCCAGCACGCTCAGGCTGAAGGTGTCCTTCAGGCTCTGCCAGGTTTCCTCTACGGCACCCAGCAGTTCGTCACCGAGGTGAAACTCCGCCGGGTTAAATTCCTGCTCCTGAATGTTCTCGGCGGTGTAGAGCGTGTTCAGGGTACCGACAACCACCTCTTTTGCCATCGCGCCGGTAAACAGCCCGACGGTTGCCTGCCAGTTATCCTCATGCACGCCAATCGGTTTGAAGACCGGCGTGATGACGCGGCTGACGGAGGCGAGGGCAGAGTCGTTAATGTTATCCGCTGCCTGTCCACTCAGGGTAAAGCTGTTCAGGGCGCTCAGGAAAACGCTGACGATGACAATCACCTTACCGGCGCGCAGGACGAAGCCTTTCAGGCGCTGCCAGGTCTGGATCGCCAGGCTTTTCAGATGGGGGACGTGGTACACCGGCAGCTCCATCACGAACGGTGACGCTTCACCGCGCATGATGGTGTGTTTCAGCATTAAGCCGGTCAGGATCGCCATCACGATGCCCAGCACGTACAGCGAGAAGACCGCCAGCGCGCCCTGCTGGCCAAAGAAGGCTGCCGCAAAGACGGCAAAGATCGCCAGTCGGGCACCGCAGGACATAAACGGCGCCATCATGATGGTCATCAGACGCTCGCGCGGTGCATCCAGCGTGCGTGCGCCCATCACCGACGGCACGTTACAGCCGAAGCCGACGATCAGCGGGACGAAGGATTTGCCCGGCAGGCCCAGCGCCTGCATCAGACGATCCATCACGAACGCCGCGCGCGCCATGTAGCCGGAATCTTCCAGGAACGAGAGGAACAGGTACATCATGCCGATCTGCGGCACCAGCGGCAGAACGGTATTGATACCGCCGCCGATCCCCTGCGCGAGGAAGATGGTGAGCCATTCCGGGAAGTGCAGGGTGTAGCCCACCCACTGAATGCCGTGCACGAAGACCGCGACGGAACCGGCGTCAAAAATCGGCTGCAGCGCGCCACCGATGTTAATGGCGAGCAGGAACATCACGTACATCACCAGCAGGAAGATGGGCAAACCGAGGAAGCGGTTGAGCACAATCTTATCCACCGCCGCCGTAAAGCGGCTGGGTTCCGCCGTCAGCGCGTTACTGACCACGTCGCAGATCGAGGCGATAGCCTGGTAACGGGCATCGGCGATGTGCAGCGCCGGGTCGTCAAGCTCGTCGCTAAGACGGGCCACCGTCACGTCCAGCTTATCGGCCGCATGACCGGCATAAGCGCGGCTGTAAATATCCCCTTCCAGCATCTGCAGGCCAAGCCACAGGCGCTGTTTCGCAGGCATGGCTTTGTCCATCTCCTGCGCCAGCACGTTGGCTTCGCGCAGGAGAGGCTGGGCGTAATGCACCAGCTCAACGTCGCGATTTCCCGCGTGACGGTCAATGGCCAGCTTCAGCGCATCAATACCGCGCGCGCGCGTCGAGACCAGCGGAACGACCGGGCACCCGAGGCGCGCGGAGAGGGCATCAACGTCGATGCGTAGCTTTTGTTTCTCTGCGATGTCGAGCATGTTGAGCGCCACGATGCAGGGGATACCCAGCTCCAGCAGCTGCAGCGTCAGATAGAGGTTACGCTCGAGGTTCGAGGCATCGACCACGTTGATCAGCAGATCCGCATCGCCGCCAAGAATGTAGTGACAGGCGATTTGCTCATCGAGCGAAGTTTGCGACGAAATGGTGGTTAAGGAGTAGGTGCCGGGAAGGTCAACCAGCGTCACCTGGTTGTCTGTCGTCGTGAACTGGCCCTCTTTACGTTCAACCGTTACGCCCGCCCAGTTGCCCACGCGCTGGCGAGCCCCGGTCAGCTGGTTAAAAAGCGTAGTCTTGCCGGAATTAGGATTGCCAATTAAGCCAATAGTTAACTTTTTCATTTTTCTGGACTCACTGAAACCGCTGGCTTGTTATCGGGATAAGGCTTCGACTTCTATTAACGCGAGGTCTTTTTTACGCAGGACCAGATTCACGCGTCGGGTTTCGATATGAACCGGATCGCCTAACGGCGCCACGCGTACGACCTGGAATGACGAGCCGGGCAGCATGCCAAGCGACAGCAGCTTTTGCCGATAGGCCGGGCTAATTTCGCGGGTAAAACCGGTAATCTTCCATGCACTGTCTGGAGTGAATTGCATAACGCCTGATTCCACGAAAGGTTAAATTATCTACTATGCGATGATAATGAGAATAGTTTTTATCAGCAATATTAAAACTGTGACGGAATGTTGTTTACGGTATTAATTTACGGCCTGTTTGACCTTGCTCAATATTTGCAGAAATGCCGGGAAAACGAAAAGAGAGGTATTTGTTAACGGGGTGATAATTCGTGGTTTAAATATGGCTACACGCTATTTATTTTAATTCCCTGCGGCCTGCTTGCCGGGCGGCACAGCGTTTGCCCGGCCTACAAAACCGTAGGCCCGGTAAGCATAGCGCCACCGGGCATGTACAACCTTAGCGTTTTTTACCCATCGCGGCCGCCAGCGCATCCATCATCGCGCTGTTGCCTGCAGGCTGGGCGTCACGTCCACGCGGCTTCGCGGCTTTCGCGGCCGGACGCTGCTGCTCGCGGCCCCCGCCGTTGCCGCCGCGGCGTGCGCTGGTGTCACCCGGCTGCTCGTCCAGACGCATGGTCAGGGCGATACGCTTGCGCTGCAGATCCACTTCCAGCACTTTGACCTTCACGATGTCGCCCGCTTTGACCACGGTGTGCGGGTCTTCAACGAACTTGTCGGCAAGGGATGAGATATGGACCAGGCCATCCTGATGCACGCCGATATCCACAAACGCGCCAAAGTTGGTGACGTTGGTCACCGCACCTTCCAGCACCATCCCTGGCAGCAGGTCGTTCATGGTCTCGATACCGTCAGCAAAGGTCGCCGTTTTGAACTCAGGACGCGGATCGCGGCCCGGTTTTTCCAGCTCTTTAATAATGTCGGTAACGGTTGGCACACCAAATTTGTCGTCAGTGAAATCAACGGCTTTCAGGTTGCGCAGGGCGCTGCTGTCGCCCATGAGATCTTTCAGCGCCTGCTGGGTGGCGGCCAGGATGCGTTCCACCACCGGGTACGCTTCCGGGTGAACGGTGGAGGCATCGAGCGGGTTATCGCCGTGGTTGATGCGCAGGAAGCCCGCGCACTGCTCAAACGCTTTTGGCCCCAGACGGCTTACCTTCAGCAGCTGCTGACGGTTCTGGAACTGGCCGTTCTCATCGCGCCAGGCGACGATGTTTTGCGCCATCATGCGGGTTAAGCCCGCTACGCGGGTCAGCAGAGGGACGGAGGCGGTGTTCAGGTCAACGCCAACGGCGTTTACGCAGTCTTCCACCACCGCATCCAGCTTGCGCGCCAGCTGAGTCTGGCTCACGTCATGCTGATACTGGCCCACGCCGATCGATTTCGGGTCGATCTTCACCAGTTCCGCCAGCGGATCCTGCAGGCGGCGAGCGATCGAGACCGCACCGCGCAGGGAAACGTCCAGGTCCGGGAACTCCTGGGCCGCCAGCTCGGACGCGGAATAGACGGACGCCCCGGCCTCGCTGACGATCACTTTCTGCGCCGTCACTTTCGGGAACTGCTTCTGCACGTCGAGGTAGAAACGTTCGGTTTCGCGGGACGCCGTACCGTTGCCGATGGCGACAAGTTCGACGTTGTATTTTTCGCACAGCGCCGCCACCACGACGGCCGCTTTCGCTGCCTGGCCGGTGTGCGGATAGATGGTATCGGTGGCGACCAGCTTGCCGGTGCCGTCAACGACAGCGACTTTTACACCGGTACGCAGACCCGGATCGAGACCCATAGTCGCGCGCAGGCCAGCAGGGGCGGCCATCAGCAGGTCGTGCAGGTTGCGGGCGAAGACGTTGATGGCTTCATCTTCGGCGCGTTCGCGCACGGTGCCCATCAGCTCGGTTTCGAGGTGCATCAGCACCTTGATGCGCCAGGTCCAGCTCACCACGCCTTTGCGCCAGCTGTCAGCCGGGGCGTTGTTCAGGCGCAGGCCAAGATGGTCGATGATGATCTGCTCGCAGTGGCTCTCTTTCGGCGGCTCGTCAAACTGCGGGTCGGCGTTCAGGGAGAGCTGCAGCACGCCTTCGTTGCGGCCGCGGAACATTGCCAGCGCGCGGTGAGAAGGGGTGGTGGAAATCGGTTCGTGGTGATCGAAGTAGTCGCGGAATTTCGCGCCTTCTTCCTCTTTACCCGCGACGACGGTAGAGACGATGTGGGCGTTCTTCCACAGATAATCACGCACTTTAGCGAGGAGGGCGGCATCTTCAGCGAAGCGCTCCATCAGAATGTAGCGTGCGCCGTCGAGGGCGGCCTTGGTGTCCGCTACGCCTTTGTCGGCGTCGATGAATTTCGCCGCTTCGGTATCCGGATCGTGGGACGGCTCGTTCCACAACAGGTCGGCTAGCGGCTCAAGACCCGCTTCAATTGCAATCTGTCCGCGCGTGCGGCGCTTCGGCTTGTACGGCAGATAGAGGTCTTCGAGTTCGGTTTTGCTCAGGGTGCCGTTAATGGCGCTTTCCAGCTCGCTGGTCAGCTTGCCCTGTTCGCCGATAGATTTGAGGATCGCCTGACGACGTTCTTCCAGTTCGCGCAGATAACCGAGACGGGTTTCCAGGTTACGCAGCTGCGTGTCGTCCAGACCGCCGGTGACTTCCTTACGATAGCGTGCAATAAACGGCACGGTGTTCCCTTCATCAAGCAGGCGAACGGCAGCTTCTACCTGTTCGGCTCTGGCCTGAAGTTCACCCGCAATAATGCGGCAGAGCGAATCTTTCATCATGGCTTTATCATCTGTTGAGTCGAAAAAATCAGGGGATAGTTATACGGGCTGACACGGCAAAATGCCAGCCGGGGAGGGCGCTCTCGGACTATTTTACGTAGACGATCTCATTAACGTACCAGCTGGCTTCACCGGCTGGGGTTTGCACGACGGCCAGATCGCCCACTTCCTTTTTCAGCAGCGCGCGGGCCATCGGGGAGTCGATGGAGATGTAATCCTTACGACCAAAAATTTCATCGTAGCCGACGATGCGAAAACGCAGGGTGTCACCGTCGTCGTTTTCAATCTCCACCCACGCGCCGAAGAAGACCTTGCCCTCCTGCTGCGGGGAGTAATCGACGATTTTCAGGTTCTCAAGGCACTTCGTCAGATAGCGTACACGGCGGTCAATTTCGCGCAGCCGCTTCTTGTTGTACTGGTAGTCAGCGTTTTCGCTGCGATCGCCCAGGCTCGCGGCCCAGGTCACCTTTTTGGTCACCTCAGGACGCTCTTCGCGCCAGAGGAAATCCATCTCTTTTTTGAGCTTCTCGTACCCTTCGCGGGTGATCAGGGGCGTTTTCATGGTGCTGCCTTTGCTGCCGGTTCTCTGTTTTGCGCACAATACGTACCACACAGTGTAACAGACAGGATTAATAATAATTTATGTGGTGAAATGAAAAGATAAGCTGCTGTTAAATATGCTTTGTAACAATTTCGACTAGAATTTATACCAGAATTAACTGGTCGAATACGTGCACTTTTTTAGAATACGCTGTTACAAAGACTATCCGAACCTTTGGGAGTACACACAATGCAAGAAAACTATAAAATTCTGGTCGTGGATGACGACATGCGCCTGCGTGCGCTGCTGGAGCGTTATCTGACCGAGCAGGGCTTCCAGGTTCGCAGCGTCGCGAACGCTGAGCAAATGGATCGTCTGTTGACCCGTGAATCTTTCCATCTGATGGTTCTCGACCTGATGCTGCCAGGCGAAGACGGGCTCTCTATCTGCCGCCGTCTGCGCAGCCAGAGCAACCCGATGCCGATCATTATGGTAACGGCGAAGGGCGAAGAAGTTGACCGTATCGTGGGCCTCGAAATCGGCGCCGACGACTACATTCCAAAACCGTTTAACCCGCGTGAACTGCTGGCGCGCATTCGCGCCGTGCTGCGCCGTCAGGCGAACGAGCTGCCGGGCGCACCGTCGCAGGAAGAAGCCGTTATTGCCTTCGGCAAGTTCAAGCTGAACCTCGGCACGCGCGAAATGTTCCGTGAAGACGAGCCAATGCCGCTCACCAGCGGCGAGTTCGCGGTGCTGAAAGCGCTGGTTAGCCACCCGCGTGAGCCGCTCTCCCGCGACAAGCTGATGAACCTGGCGCGCGGTCGCGAATACTCCGCAATGGAACGCTCCATCGACGTGCAGATCTCCCGTCTGCGCCGCATGGTGGAAGAAGATCCGGCGCATCCTCGTTATATTCAGACCGTGTGGGGTCTGGGCTACGTGTTCGTCCCGGACGGCTCTAAAGCATGAGGCGAATGCGCTTCTCGCCGCGAAGCTCGTTTGCCCGCACCCTGTTACTGATCGTCACCCTGCTGTTCGTCAGCCTGGTGACGACCTACCTGGTGGTGCTGAACTTTGCGATCCTGCCGAGCCTCCAGCAGTTTAATAAGGTCCTGGCCTACGAAGTGCGTATGCTGATGACCGATAAGCTGCAGCTGGAGGACGGCACGCAGCTGGTTGTTCCCCCGGCGTTTCGTCGTGAAATCTACCGTGAACTGGGCATCTCGCTCTATTCGAATGAAGCGGCGGAAGACGCGGGTCTGCGCTGGGCGCAGCACTACGAATTTCTCAGCCAGCAGATGGCGCAGCAGCTGGGTGGCCCGACGGAAGTGCGCGTCGAGGTCAACAAAAGCTCGCCCGTTGTCTGGCTGAAAACCTGGCTGTCACCCAACATCTGGGTGCGCGTCCCGCTGACCGAAATCCATCAGGGCGATTTCTCGCCGCTGTTCCGCTATACCCTGGCAATTATGCTGCTGGCGATAGGCGGAGCCTGGCTGTTTATTCGAATACAGAACCGACCGCTGGTCGACCTGGAGCACGCTGCGCTGCAAGTCGGTAAAGGCATTATTCCTCCTCCGCTGCGCGAGTATGGTGCCTCGGAAGTCCGCTCGGTGACGCGTGCGTTTAACCATATGGCGGCAGGCGTGAAGCAGCTTGCGGATGACCGTACGCTGCTGATGGCGGGCGTGAGCCATGACCTGCGCACCCCCCTGACGCGTATTCGTCTGGCGACGGAGATGATGGGGGAAGAGGACGGTTATCTCGCCGAGTCCATCAACAAGGACATCGAAGAGTGCAACGCCATCATCGAGCAGTTCATCGACTACCTGCGCACCGGCCAGGAGATGCCGATGGAAATGGCGGACCTGAACGCGGTGCTGGGTGAAGTGGTGGCGGCAGAAAGCGGCTACGAGCGTGAAATTGATACTGACCTTCAGGCCGGTGAAATTCAGGTTCGTATGCACCCGCTCTCCATTAAGCGCGCGGTGGCGAACATGGTGGTCAACGCGGCGCGCTACGGTAACGGCTGGATCAAAGTCAGCAGCGGGTCTGAACTCAACCGCGCCTGGTTCCAGGTGGAAGACGACGGTTCGGGCATCAAGCCCGAGCAGCGTAAGCATCTGTTTCAGCCGTTTGTGCGCGGCGACAGCGCGCGCAGCACCAGCGGTACGGGCTTAGGCCTGGCGATTGTGCAGCGTATTGTGGATAACCATAACGGGTTGCTGGAGATTGGTACCAGCGAGCGGGGCGGGTTGAGCATTCGCGCCTGGTTGCCGGTTCCGGTCACGCGGGGGCAGGTGAAAGAGAGTTGAAAAAAGGGTGGCACGAGCCACCCTTTTTTGTAGGTCGGGTAAGGCGAAGCCGCCACCCGACATGGACTACAGTTTTGGACCCGCGCTCACCAGCGCAGCACCCGCCGGGGTATCGGTATACTTCTCGAAGTTCTCGATAAACAGCTTCGCCAGCGATTCCGCTTTCTCGCGCCACTGTTCAGGCGAACCGTACGTATTGCGCGGGTCGAGGATATGCGTATCCACACCCGGCAGCGACGTTGGGATCGCCAGGTCAAACATCGGCAGCGTGAAGGTTTCGGCGTCGTCCAGAGAACCATCCAGAATAGCGTCGATAATGGCGCGGGTATCTTTGATGGAGATACGTTTGCCGGTGCCGTTCCAGCCGGTGTTCACCAGGTATGCCTGCGCGCCGGATGCCTGCATGCGTTTCACCAGCACTTCAGCGTACTGCGTCGGGTGCAGCGACAGGAAGGCTGCGCCGAAGCAGGCGGAGAAGGTTGGGGTTGGCTCCGTCACGCCGCGCTCGGTACCCGCCAGCTTGGCGGTGAAACCGGAGAGGAAGTGGTACTGCGTCTGGCTGGCCGTCAGGCGAGACACCGGCGGCAACACGCCGAACGCATCCGCCGTCAGGAAAATGACCTTCGTGGCATGACCCGCTTTTGACACCGGCTTCACGATGTTGTCGATGTGGTAGATCGGATAAGAGACGCGGGTGTTTTCCGTTTTCGACGCATCGTCGAAGTCGATGGAGCCGTCGGCACGCACGGTGACGTTTTCCAGCAGCGCATCGCGACGGATCGCGTGGAAGATATCCGGCTCGGCCTCTTCAGACAGGCGAATGGTCTTCGCGTAGCAGCCGCCTTCAAAGTTGAATACGCCGTCGTCATCCCAGCCGTGTTCGTCATCGCCAATCAGGCGACGTTTTGGATCGGTAGACAGGGTGGTTTTCCCGGTGCCGGACAGGCCGAAGAAGACCGCCACGTCGCCTTTTTCACCGACGTTAGCCGAGCAGTGCATGGAGGCGATGCCCCGCAGCGGCAGCAGGTAGTTCATGACCGAGAACATCCCTTTCTTCATTTCGCCGCCGTACCAGGTACCGCCGATCAGCTGGATACGCTCGGTCAGGTTGAAGGCAACAAAGTTTTCGGAGTTCAGACCCTGCTCTTTCCACTGTGGGTTGGTACATTTCGCGCCGTTCATCACGATGAAATCAGGGGTGAAGTCCTGCAGCTCTTCGTCGGTTGGACGAATAAACATGTTTTTCACGAAATGCGCCTGCCAGGCCACTTCGGTGATAAAACGTACGGAGAGACGGGTGTCGGCATTAGCGCCGCAGAAAGCGTCGACAATAAACAAACGCTTGCCGGAAAGTTGATGGGTGACGAGCCCTTTCAGGTGCTGCCAGGTTTCCGGAGAGAGCGGTTTGTTGTCGTTCTTCCCTTTGCCCTTGTCAGCCCACCACAGCGTATCGCGGGTGGTTTCGTCTCGGACGATATACTTATCTTTCGGCGAACGACCGGTAAAAATACCGGTATCGACGGCGATAGCACCAAGATTCGTCAACACACCGCGCTCGTATCCTTCCAGTGCTGGATTGAGCTCTTCCTGATACAGCGTATCGTAGTCGGGGTTGTAGACGACTTCCTGGACGTCGTGAATACCATAAGCCTTGAGATCTTGCGGGGTTAAACCAGTAACACGCATATCACTGCTCCTTAGCCAATATGTACTGCCTGAAATTGTAGGGTTTTTCTGAGGTTGTTTACCGCGACGGGGCTCATAGATTCACGCATCTGGACAAAACCCTTACTAACGGAAAACGCTGCGACTCCAGTCACAGCGCAGGCGGATTATCGCAGGAATCGCTTTTTTGTTGGGGAAAATGTTCCGAAAAGGTTAAAGGCTGGTGATTTTATCGGAAAGAATGTGAATGTAATCGCATACACGTAAGAAAATTACGTAAGAGTTACATTGGGAAAACGATTCAGCTTGGGGGGTGTTTTTTACCCCTCAACCCAGCCCTCTTCCCAAACGGAAGAGGGTGAGGGGAAAGAGGTTTAGTGAACCTGCGGATCCGCCGGGGAGGCGTTGTTGCGGATCTCAGCGATATCCATCGAATTGAACACATAGTGCGTACCGCAGTAGTCACAGTGCATATCAATTTCGCCGTCTTCCGCCATGATGCTGTCGATCTCTTCATCCGGCAGGGTTTTCAGTGCGCCAGCGCAGCGCTCGCGGGAGCAGGTGCACTTAAACTCCACGGACTGCGGATCGTAGACGGTCACTTCTTCTTCGTGGTACAGACGCCACAGCACGTCGGTCGCCGACAGGTTGAACAGCTCTTCCGCCTTGATGGTTTCGGTCAGCGTCGCCAGGTGCTCAAAATCATTGGTCTGCGCGTCCTGCGCAGGCAGAACCTGCAGCAGCATCCCGCCAGCAGCTGGCTGGCCGTCCACTTCACCGGTGCGGATGAAGAGACGCGTCGGCAGCTGTTCAGAACGCATGAAGTAATCTTCCAGGCAGGCTGCCAGGGTATCGCCTTCCAGACCGACCACGCCCTGATAGCGTTCACCTTCCTCAGGGGAGATGGTGATCACCAGGTAGCCATTACCTACCAGCGTTTTGAGGTCAGCATTTTCAGGCACGTCGCCCTGAACGCGCGCCACGCCGCGCATCTGCTGCTGGTTATTGCCGTTGATGACCGCCAGCGACATTGGGCCGTCACCCTGCAGCTGCACGGTGATATCGCCGGCAAACTTCAGCGTTGCGGTCAGCAGGCTGGTGGCAACCAGCAGTTCGCCCAACAGGGTCTTCACCGGCAGCGGGTAGTTGTGGTTTTCCAGAATCTGTTTCCAGGTTTCGGATACGGTGACCAGCTCGCCGCGCACGGCGAATTGTTCAAACAGATAGCGGTGTAATTGGTCGTGTTGGGCCATTTTCATCTCTCGTGCGGGTGAGGGTTACTCGCTCTCACCGTGTTTAAATTTCATCAGATCGCGGCGCTCTTTTTTATCCGGTCGCCGGTCCGGGTGGGGCATGGTCAGCGCATTCATTTTGCGCGCCAGCGCGGTCTTCTCGCGCTTTTCAACGCTTTCCGCCGTCTCTTCGTAAAGCAGTACGGCTTCCGATGCGGGCCGCCGCTGTTCGGTAATGGCTTTAATCACTACCGTACGTTCATCGTTGCCCTGGCGCAGCGTTAAGGTGGCGTTCAGCTCAACCAGCTTGCTCGGCTTGCTGCGCTGGCCGTTGTAATGCACCTTTCCGCCGTCAATCATCTCGCGGGCAAGGGCGCGCGTTTTATAAAAACGCGCCGCCCACAGCCATTTATCCAGTCTTACCCCGTCAGAGGGTTTTTCTTTCATGGCCTCTCCTTCACGGTCAGTGAGGGGATCATCTGGCGGTAGTCGTTCAGTCCCGGGTGGCGCAGATAGCTTTTTTCAGCCAGGCCAGAGTCAGGATTGGTGACGCCCAGACAATAGCGAATGCCAAACCTTGCCGCGGAATCCAGAATGGGCTCGCTGTCGTCAATGAACAGCGTACGTTCCGGCTGCAAGCCCGTCTCTTCCGTCACCGCATGCCACAACCGCTGATCCTCTTTCGGATAACCAAATGTGTGGGTGGAAAGTAATAAATCAAGGTGTGATGCCAGACCCGTATGCTCCAGCTTCACGGCCAGGTTATGGGGATGCGCATTGGTCAGCAAAATACGGCGTTTGCCGCTTGCTTTCAGCGCATCCAGGAACGGAACCGTATCCTCGCGCAGTACGGCGCGTGGACCCTGGGCGGTGGTCATGGCACAAATATCCAGACCGAGGCGCTCGCTCCAGTAGTCCAGACAGTACCAGTTTAGCGTATGTTGCACGGCGCTATATTGCGAACGAATGAATGCCTGCGCTTCTGCCGGGGAGATTCCCTGCTGCTCGCCATAGGTTTCCGGCACCAGCGTTTGCCAGAAATAGTTGTCAAAGGCGAGATCGAGCAGCGTGCCGTCCATATCCAGCAGAACGGTGTCGACCTGCTGCCAGTCGATATCAAGATGCATAGGGGGGGAACTCCAGCCAGAAGAAACGTGCGCGACAGGGTAGCACATCTTGTCGCGCAACGACGTTATCAGATCAGGCTCTCAGAGGAGGGGATCAGCTTAGGATTGAGGCAATTTTCATAATATTGCTGGATCTCTGCAAGCCGGGTGCGCGAGCGCTGGTAGCGTCGCAGGGCCATAAAGCCGTTCCAGAAAATGGCGATCAGCATCGCGGTCATCAGCAGAGAGGTGCCGATGTAGCGCCATAAACCTGCGCTATCTGGCATCCGGTGCAGGCCGATATGGCGCGTGCCGTTGGCGTCGGTATAAACACTCGTGACAATCCCTTCTGCGCTGAACGGCGTTTGCATCAGCATCTGCGCCAGGCGCTGGAACTGGCTCCACTGCTCCTGCGCCGGGTAGTCATAAAGCGCCACCTGCGGGTAAGGCTGATCGACCAGGTCGCTGCCCTCATCGCTTGCAATCACAAAGCCGCCCGGTGCCGGGCTGTTCAGCGCCTGAGCCGCCCGGGTGGTTTCGCGCATCATAAACGGTGATGTGGAGGTGGCGACCAGGTTATCCAGCGATTCAGCACTCACCGGACGCAGCAGCACGTTGACGCCATCCAGTCGTCCCGCTTCGGCGCGCTTTACCAGCGAGTCCCAGTCTTTACTGTTCCCGAGGTTGACCAGGGCATTTTTAAGACGTATGCACTCATCCTGCGAAGAACAGAGATCCTGCGTTTTCAGAACGATGTCACCAAAATCATCCAGCAGAACCATGCCTGATTTTTGAATGGCCGAACGCAGTGCGGGACTAACGCGTGAATCATCGTCCGGTTTCGGGTGCAGCTGGCGGTTAACCGTCTGGGTAAGCGCCGTGGCTTTATTCACCACTTCGGATTCCGGCAGCGGCAGCGGCGGTGCGTCGTTCCAGATAATTTGCGAGCAATCGAACGGCATAAACGGCGAGTTCTGGCGCGTGTTCCATGCCCCCGGCGTGTGAATATTACACATCCCGGTTCCCTTCAGGCGCAGCGTGTCTCCCACGCGTACACCGGCTTCATCCAGCTTGTTGACGCTGGTCGCTTCAATGGTTTGCGCCCCTTTGATCCACGACAGGGTGAATTTGATGGGCATATCCAGCGGTACGAAAAGCAGCAGCATGACTAAGACCAGCGCCGCGCCCCCGGCAATGACCGTGCTGCGAAGCCAGTGCTGAAGCGGGAAATTTTTCACTTCATCATGAAGGGATAAGAAGCGTCCCTGACGCACGACGTGGCGGTCAAGGTAGATATCAATATCGGTTTTCTGGCCTAAATCCTGCGCGATCCACGGTTGCCAGTGGCGCGGGTAAATCAGGTCAATAATCCCGAGCGAGATATTGTTGAGGTGTTCCTGATCGTTTTCACCGAACAGACCCCAGCGCTTTGGCGTCCCGCGCAGGCAGTGGATCTCGCGCAACGAGGTTTTGGCCGGTGGAGCAAAGAGCCCCCAAAGTCCGCCCGCCAGCAGCAGCACCGCACCGCCCGCCAGCCAGGGGACAAACACATCCGGCGTCAGCAGGCAGAAAAAAAAGAGCAGGAAGGCGGCGACGATCAGCAGGGCTTCACGAATGCCGTCCGGGCGGCTCAGGGCGTACTCTTCATGCGTCTCCTGACGAATGTTCAGCAGTTCAATCTGCTCTGTCTCTTCGCCACGAATAGAAGCCTGCGTCGAACTGGCGCGCTCCAGCGCAAAACGCGGGGCTTCCTGAAGATATTCATTCAGCGTGTGGCCGTTAAGCGAGATAACCAGAGGCAATGAATCGGTGTGAATCAGCTCAACGCTGTTTTCGTCATTAATGTATTGCTCCCAGGAAGGAGGGAGATGCACTTCGACGGAATCAAGGTAATAGCGCCACTTGTTGGGGTCATCAGTCGTGATGCCGTAGCGCGTGATGGATCGCGTCACGCAGAGCACGGTATCACTCTGCGCATTAAGCTTTAACGCCACGGGCGCAGCGGTGGCACCCGTTGGCCCAGGCGTGAGTTGAGTACGGTTCAGGATTTCGAGATAGTTTTCAACCGCATCGCGCTCGTCTTGCGTGAGTTTACGCGTGGTCGCGCCCGCAAATGCAGTTAAAAAAGGCAGGCGATAACGGCGCTGTATGCGGCGCCTGTACAACCACCCTGCAACCAATGCGCCGGCCAGCATAGCAGCGAGAACAATCAAAATGGTGCTCATGCTTTCCCCATCTTACTTATCTTCTTACAGGTGTAGTCAGTAGCACCTTTACATTGAATGAGAATCTGTGGCTGGCTATCGGCAAGTATGGAGTCGAACTTGAGCATTCTGAAGCGCATCCCAGTGACCGGTGATGATAGCAAAGCCTGTTATGGCGCGATATCAGCAAATTCCTGGAAACATTTCAACCTCTTGACATTTGTTTTGAATTGAGGATTGATCCCTGCTACGTTGCATAAATGTAAATAAAGAACGATTGACATTGCCGAAACCGTGCGGCGTATCGCACAATAACGCCAGTTCTCACTGCTAAGACCCATCACGATGAGCAAACCACTACAAAAACCCACCATTCTGAATGTTGAAACAGTCGCCAAATCGCGCCTGTTTAATGTCGAAAGTGTGGATCTGGAGTTCAGCAACGGTGTGCGTCGCGTTTATGAACGTATGCGCCCCTCGTCGCGCGAAGCGGTGATGATTGTGCCGATTGTCGACGATCATCTGATTTTGATCCGCGAATACGCGGTGGGAACGGAATCTTACGAGCTTGGGTTCTCGAAAGGGCTGATCGACCCGGGCGAAACCGTCTTTGAAGCGGCAAACCGCGAGCTGAAAGAAGAGGTGGGGTTCGGGGCGAATGAGCTTTCATTCCTGAAAAAACTGAGCATGGCGCCGTCCTATTTTTCCAGCAAAATGAATATCGTGGTGGCGGAAGATCTCTATCCTGAATCGCTGGAAGGGGATGAGCCGGAGCCACTGCCGCAGGTTCGCTGGCCGCTGGCGCACCTGATGGACCTCCTGGAAGACCCTGACTTTAATGAGGCTCGCAACGTGAGCGCGCTGTTCCTGGTACGGGAGTGGTTGAAAGGGCAGGGGCGACTGTAGCCCATAAAAAAAGCCGGGTGGCGGCTTCGCCTGACCCGGCCTACGCTGTGTTGCCCGGTTTTTACCGGGCATTTTTACATTTAGAACAGCTCGTGCGTTTCGCCGTTATCGATAATCTCTGTACCCACCTCATGCACCGCCTGTGTGGTTGGCTGTGTGCCCTCGATGAAATACTCCTCGCGACTATTACCGCCGTTGGCGAGCTGGCCCGTGCTGCGGTCGATATTGACCGTCACCACGCCAGGCGGTGGCGTCAGCGGCTGCTCCGGCACGCCTTCAAGAACGGCCTTCATGTAGGCGTCCCAGGCTGGCTGCGCGCTCTTCGCGCCGCCTTCGTAGCCGGAAATCTGATCTTTAATCGCGCCGGAGGCCGTGGTACGCCCTAAATCGCGGCGGTGATCGTCGAAGCCGATCCAGACTGAGGTCACCACGCCCGGACCGTAACCGGAGAACCACGCGTCTTTCGAGCTGTTGGTTGTCCCCGTTTTACCGCCGATATCATGGCGCTGCAGATCGCGTCCTGCGCGCCAGCCGGTACCCTGCCAGCCTGGCTCACCGAAGATGTTGGTGTTCAGCGCGCTTTTGATCAGGAAAGACAGCGGCGTGTTGATCACATGCGGGGCGTATTCCTGCGCGCCGGTCTGCGCCACCAGCGCCTGGTTCGCCTGCTCGAGCTGCGGCTGCGGCACCACGCCGCTCTGCTGCTCCTGCGACACGGCAGGGTCTTCCATGTCCTTGTTTTCAAGTACTTCAGATTTCGGCGTATTGCCATAAATGACCGGAATATCGCAGTCAGGGCAGGCAATTTTCGGCTTCGCCTCGAACAGCACGCCGCCCTGATCGTTCTCGATCTTGCTGATGAAGTACGGGTCAATCAGGAAGCCGCCGTTGGCCATCACCGAGTATCCACGCGCGACCTGAAGCGGCGTAAAGGAGGCTGAGCCTAACGCCAGCGACTCGGTGCGAACGATGTTCTGCGCCGGGAAACCGAAGCGCTGCAGATACTCTGCGGCATAGTCGACGCCCATGGCGCGCATGGCACGCACCATCACCACGTTTTTCGACTGTCCCAGACCCTGACGAAGACGAATCGGGCCGGCATATTCCGCAGGGGAGTTTTTCGGCTGCCAGTCGGAACCCGCCCCCGCATCCCAGCGGGAGATTGGCACGTCGTTGAGGATGCTGGCGAGGGTCAGGCCCTTATCCATCGCGGCCGTGTAGAGGAACGGTTTGATATTGGAACCGACCTGACGCAGCGCCTGGGTGGCGCGGTTAAATTTGCTCTGGTTGAAATCGAACCCGCCGACCAGGGCCAGTACAGCACCGTTCTGCGGATTGATAGAAACCAGGGCCGAGTTGACGTCCGGCACCTGCGCCAGCCACCAGGATTCGCCAACCTTGCGCACCCAGATTTGCTGCCCGGTCTGCACCGCATCGGTCACTTTACGCGGCGTGGCGCCCTGCAGGGTATCCGAGCGGTACGGACGCGCCCAACGGATACCGTCCATGCGCAGGGAGACGGACGTACCGTCCGCCAGCGTTGCAACGGCTTCCTGAGGATCGGCCTGCGTCACCACCGCAGGAAGGAGCGGCCCGTAGGTAGGCAGTGCTCTCAGTGTACTGATGATTTTTTTGCTGTCCCACGCGCTTTCGCCCACCTTCCAGAGCACGTTTGACGGGCCGCGATAGCCGTGACGCATATCGTAGTCCATCACGTTGTTGCGCACCGCGTCCTGCGCCGCCTGCTGCACTTTACGGGTGACGGTGGTGTACACGCGATAGCCATCTTCATAGGCCTTGTCGCCATAACGGTTCACCATCTCCTGGCGAACCATTTCGGTCAGGTAAGGCGCAGAGAAGGCGATCTCCGGGGCGTGGTAGTTAGCGTCAATGACGTCGTTGCGCGCCTGGTCGTACTCGCTCTGGCTGATATAGCCTTCGCTCAGCATACGTGACAGGACGACGTTACGACGCGCGGTGGCGCGATCGAGCGAGTAGAGCGGGTTAAACGTGGACGGCGCTTTTGGCAGACCGGCGATGGTGGCCATTTCGCTTAAGGTGAGTTGCTCCACAGGCTTACCGAAGTACACCTGCGCGGCCGCCCCCACGCCATAGGCACGGTAGCCCAGGTAGATTTTATTGAGGTACAGCTCAAGGATCTCATCTTTGCTCAGCAGCTGCTCAATACGGATCGCCAGGAACACCTCTTTGATCTTACGGGTCAGCGTCTTTTCAGGGCTGAGGAAGAAGTTACGCGCCAGCTGCTGCGTAATGGTACTCGCCCCCTGAGAGGCGTGACCAGAGAACAACGCAATGCTCGCGGCACGGAAAATCCCCACCGGATCGACACCGTGGTGCTCGTAAAAACGGCTGTCCTCCGTGGCGATAAAGGCTTTCACCATCACGGGTGGAATTTGGTTTAAGGTCAGCGGGATACGACGCTTCTCGCCATACTGCGCCATGAGCTCGCCATCGGCGCTATAGACCTGCATCGGGATCTGGAGACGCACATCGCGAAGCGTGGCGACATCAGGTAGCTGTGGCTCAATATATTTGTACAAACCGTAAATCGAGCCTGCTCCCAGCAGAATGCAACAGACTGCAAGGATGAATAAATACTTTACGAACTTCACCGGAGATTTCCCATTTGGTTTCACTTGGGCAGTTTCTAAACAATCGCGCGGTAGTATAAAGGCAAGCCTGATTCATTGATATAGCCGTCAGGGCGACGGGCGATAAGGAGATCGTGAAGCATGGCCTTCAAAACATGGCAAACGGGCGTTCATATTCAACAGGATAGGGTGCTGATCGTGGCGCTGGACCGGGATAAGTCCGGCAGGCGTCTGCGGCGCTGGTGGGCAATCCCGCTGGGCGAAGGCATCATTCGTGACGGCAAAATTTGCCAGCCAGAACAGCTGGTTGATGCGTTGCGCGACTGGCGAAAAACGCTGCCGCACGCCCATCGGGTGTTCCTCTCTTTCCCGGCAGCACGTACCCTGCAGCGGTCGCTTCCCCGCCCGACCGTTGCGCTGCGCGACAGCGAGCAGCTCTCATGGCTGGGTAGCGCGCTCGCCCGCGAACTGGAGATGTCTGCCGATACCCTCTGTTTCGATTACGCGCAGGATACCTTCAGCAATACCTTTCACGTGACGGCCGCACAAAACAACGAGATCGATACCCTTCTGGCGCTGGCGAAAACGCTGCGTTTGCGGCTGGTGACCATTACCCCGGATGCCAGCGCGCTGACGAATCTTCTTTCCGCAGTGGCGCCAGCGCAGTGCGTTGCCTGGCGGGACGATCGGCAGTGGCTCTGGGCGATGCGCCACCAGTGGGGACGCCGCTTAACTACCGAAGCAGAAAACGTGGCCGAGCTGGCGGCGCTGCTGGCGCTTGGTCCGGATGACATCGCGCTGTTTGATTGCCAACGTGATCCGTGGGAAATCCTGGAACGCTGCCATGCTCCGCTGCCGGAATGCGGGGCTGATTATACCGTCGCGCTGGCGTTGGCCATGAGCGAGGTGCCCGGATGAGCATCCTGAATTTTCTGCCCTGGCAACAGCAGCGGCGCGCGCGATGCCTGCGCTTCTGGGGCGCAATGTGTATCGGCACAGTACTGTTAATGTTCGTAGTCATTGTTTGTCTGCGGATGAACCAGTTCGTGAAACTGCGCGCGCTGCAAACGGATCTGACGGGAATGCAGTCCGTGCAGCACGCGCTTGTCGCCCGGCAAAAACTGGCCGCACAGGCGCAGCTACCCGTGCAAACCAGGCAACGACGCGCATGGCAACCGGTGCTGGCCTCCCTTTCCCGCGCCATTCCTTCACAGGTCTGGCTGACAGAGCTGCGCTATCAGCCGCCTGCGCTGATTTTGACCGGTTATGCCATCACCCTGCCGGCCCTCTCTACTCTGCGCGATGCGCTTGGCCAAATAGCGGGCTTTACGCCCGGGACGCCGGGCGAGCTTCGTCAGGATAGCCGGGGGCACTGGCTGTTTACGCTTCATCTCAAAAGCGAGGGGTAACGCGTGAATACCTTGTTAGAACGCTGGTGCGAAAGCCGTCCCTGGCATCGGGTACTCTGCTGGTGCCTGGGGAGTCTCCTGGCAGGGCTGGTCGCGTGGGGCGCGTTGCTCAGACCGGTAGACAGGCAGTGTGCTGAACAACAACGCCAGCTGATTGAGGATGTAAGCACTAACGCATCGTTATGGCCTGCCGTCAGAAAGGGGCCGTTTCGTCCGGACTCTGCGAAGGCTCGGGAGCTGGCGCCGTTCTCCCCGCTCAATTTTCAGGGCGATGAGACGACGCTGGTTCACTGGAAGCCGCTGCAGAATGGAGGGGAGCTGACGCTGGATGCGGAGTGGCAGGCCATTCCGGAACTTTTTTCCCGTCTGGCACAGCAGGATGTGCAGATCGCGGCTTTCACGATTTCGCCACAAGGTACGGCGTTGCGCCTGCAGCTGGAGCTGGAACATGCGAAATAGCGCGCGATGTTTGCTGGTTTGCTCAGTGCTGCTATTGACCGGTATGCGCGATCCGTTTCGTCCCCCGGGCGATCCTTGCGCCATTGGCGAGCTGGCGCAGTGGCGCTTTCGCGGCATGGTGGAAGGGCAGGAGACTATCGGCATTTTACAGGATGGGGAAATGCGCTGGCACCGGCTGAAAATGCATGAGCGCTTCCCGGCTGGCTGGAGGATAACCGCCGTCAATGCAGCGGAGCTGGCGGTTGATGTGGGTGACACCTGTGACCCGGGAAAATGGACGTGGCAACGAGAAGGAACGGACAAAAATGAATTTACGGATAATGCTGTGGCTGCTGGCGTTCAGCCAACCGCTGTGGGCCGCCGCGCCAAAACCGGTCACGCTGGTGGTGGATGACGTGCCTGTGGTCCAGGTGTTACAGGCCCTGGTCGCACAGGAGAATCGTAATCTGGTGGTATCGCCTGATGTCAGCGGTACGCTTTCGCTTAACCTGACGCGCGTCCCCTGGCGGCAGGCGTTACGGACGGTTGTCACCAGTGCCGGACTCGTCTTGCGCGAGGAAGGCGGCATTTTTTATGTGCATACCGCGGCCTGGCAGCGTGAGCAGCGGGAGCGTTCAGAGCAGGAACAGGCGCGTCGACAGCTTGATGCCCCGCTGGTCACTCAGGGCATTCCCTTTTCCTATGCCGACGCCGGGGAGTTGCAAAAAGCCGCGGAAAAACTCCTGAGCCCAAAGGGGAGCTTATCCGTCGACACGCGTACTAACCGCCTGCTGATTAGGGATAACCAGGCTGCGGTGGATACGCTGCAGCGCTGGGCCGCCGAGATGGATATTCCCGTCGAGCAGGTCGAACTGGCGGCGCATATTGTGACCATCAACGAAAAAAGCCTGCGCGAGTTGGGGGTGAAGTGGAATCTCGCCGACGCTACCGACGCGGGCAAGGTGGGACAGCTCACGACGCTGGGCAGCGATCTTTCCGTCGCCAGCGCCACCAGCCACGTGGGGTTTAATATCGGTCGGATTAACGGCAGGTTGCTTGATCTGGAACTTTCAGCGCTGGAGCAAAAACAGCAGGTCGATATTATCGCCAGCCCGCGGCTGTTGGCCTCGCATATGCAACCTGCCAGCATTAAGCAGGGCAGCGAAATTCCGTATCAGGTCTCAAGCGGGGAAAGCGGCGCCACCTCCGTTGAGTTTAAAGAGGCGGTACTCGGAATGGAGGTCACACCGGTAGTATTGCCGGGGGGACGCGTGCGCCTGAAATTACACATCAGCGAAAATATGCCGGGACAGGTTCTGCAGCAGGCCGATGGCGAAACGCTGGCTATCGATAAGCAGGAGATCGAAACCCAGGTGGAGGTAAAAAGTGGAGAAACGCTGGCGTTGGGCGGAATATTTTCCCAGAAGAACAAAACCGGCACTGACAGCGTACCGGGGCTTGGGAGCATCCCGTGGATTGGGTCGCTTTTCCGCCATGACGGGAAAGACAACGAACGGCGTGAATTAGTGGTGTTTATTACACCACGTCTGGTCGGTATTCGCTGACGGGTAACGATCCCCGCAATGATTTTGCATTCAGTTTGTTGCAGATGTTTGACGTGGGGCATGAATTAGCATACAAGGAGTACCGATTTGAGTTGGACTTACGTCTTATTACCTTATGCGCCCGGCGCGGTGATTTAATCAGTTGCCAAACAAGCCGGAGTATTGAGATAATTTTTAGTCTGACTCTCGCTCTATTGCATATGAGGTTTCAGTTCATGCCCTGCGGCGCTGGGTGTCTGCGAAGCGGGTTTATCATTAACGAATAGTCTTAGTAGTACCGAAAAAATGGCAGAGAAACGCAATATCTTTCTGGTTGGGCCTATGGGTGCCGGCAAAAGCACTATTGGGCGTCAGTTAGCTCAACAACTCAATATGGAATTTTACGATTCTGATCAAGAGATTGAGAAACGAACCGGAGCTGATGTGGGCTGGGTTTTCGACGTAGAAGGCGAAGAAGGTTTCCGTGACCGAGAAGAAAAAGTGATCAACGAACTCACGGAAAAACAGGGCATCGTTCTGGCAACAGGCGGCGGCTCTGTGAAATCTCGCGAAACCCGCAACCGTCTCTCCGCCCGTGGCGTAGTGGTCTATCTTGAGACGACCATTGAGAAACAGCTGGCACGTACGCAGCGCGATAAAAAGCGCCCGCTGCTGCAGGTTGAAACGCCACCACGCGAAGTTCTGGAAGCGTTGGCCGATGAACGCAATCCGCTGTATGAAGAGATTGCCGATGTGACCATTCGTACCGACGACCAGAGCGCTAAAGTGGTTGCAAACCAGATTATTCATATGCTGGAAAGCAACTGATTCTGGCTTTATATACACTCGCCTGCGGGTAAAAGCATTAAAGGTGGATGTCGCGTCATGGAGAGGATTACAGTTACTCTCGGGGAACGTAGTTACCCTATCACCATCGCGGCTGGTTTGTTTAACGACCCAGCTTCCTTTTTACCACTGAAAGCGGGTGATCAGGCGATGCTGGTCACCAACGAGACGCTGGCTCCGCTTTATCTCGACCGCGTACGCCACCTGCTTGAGCAGGCGGGCGTAAAAGTCGACAGTGTGATTCTCCCCGATGGCGAGCAGTATAAAAGCCTGACGGTACTGGATACCGTCTTTACCGCATTGCTGCAAAAACCGCATGGTCGCGATACAACACTGCTTGCCCTGGGCGGCGGTGTTGTGGGCGATCTGACCGGCTTTGCGGCCGCAAGCTATCAGCGTGGTGTCCGCTTTATTCAAATCCCTACCACGCTGCTGTCCCAGGTCGACTCCTCTGTGGGTGGCAAAACGGCAGTGAACCATCCGCTCGGCAAAAACATGATTGGCGCGTTCTACCAGCCCGCATCGGTGGTGGTGGATCTCGACTGTCTGAAAACCCTGCCGAAGCGCGAGCTGGCTTCGGGTATGGCGGAAGTGATCAAATACGGCATTATTCTGGACGGCGAGTTCTTTAGCTGGCTTGAAGAGAATATGGATGCGCTGCTGGGCCTCGATGAGGCAAAACTGGCATACTGCATTCGTCGTTGCTGTGAGCTGAAAGCAGAAGTTGTTGCCGCAGACGAGCGTGAAACGGGCTTACGTGCTTTACTGAATCTTGGGCATACGTTTGGTCACGCGATTGAAGCCGAAATGGGTTACGGCAACTGGCTGCACGGTGAAGCCGTCGCGGCCGGCATGGTGATGGCTGCCCGCACCTCTGAACGTCTCGGACAGTTCAAACCGGAAGAGACGGCACGTATCATTGCGCTGCTTGAGCGTGCAGGTTTGCCGGTGACCGGGCCGCAGGAGATGTCGGCGCAAGCGTATTTACCCCACATGATGCGCGATAAAAAAGTATTGGCAGGTGAGATGCGTCTTGTACTCCCGCTTGCAATAGGGAAGAGTGAAGTGCGCGGCGGAGTGCCGCACGATGTCGTTCTTGGCGCTATCGCTGACTGTCAGCAGGCGTAACAACTAGAAAGGTCAGGCCACTGTCGCAGGTGGTCGTTTAGCTTCAGGTGAAATGCAAAGTCGTTGGCATAAGCCTTTGAGTGGGGTGTTAAATGGATGAATTCAAACCAGAAGACGAGCTGAAACCCGATCCCAGCGATCGTCGTACTGGTCGTTCTCGTCAATCTTCAGAACGTGATAACGAGCCGCAGATCAACTTTGACGATGTTGATCTGGATGCAGACGATCGTCGTCCTTCGCGCAGCCGCAACGCGCACGAAGAGCGAGCAGAAGAGGATTATGAGTCCGAAGAAGATTCAATGGACGAACAGCCTGTAGAGCGTCGCCCGCGTAAACGTAAAAAAGCCGCTGCGCCAAAACCGGCGTCCCGCCAGTACATTATGATGGGCCTTGGCGTTCTGGTGCTTGTGCTGCTGATTGTCGGCATTGGCTCCGCGCTTAAAGCACCGTCAACGAACTCAACCGAGCAAACGGCTTCCGCTGAGAAGAGCATCAACCTTTCCGGTAACGATGCGTCCAATCAGGCGAATGGCGCACAGCCAGCGCCGGGTGCTACTTCCGCAGAGCAGACCGCCGGTAACACCACAGCGCCGCAGGATGTTTCTCTGCCGCCCGTTTCTTCAACCCCAGCTCAGGGTCAGGCACCTGTTGCGCCAGAAGGTCAGCAGCGTGTGGAAGTTCAGGGAGACCTGAACAATGCGCTGACGCAGCCGCAGAACCAGCAGCAGGTTGATAACGTCGTGGTTAACTCTACGCTGCCAACTGAACCTGCAACCGTTGCCCCGATTCGCGGCGGTAACGCTCAGCCGCAAACGGCCGCGACGGAAACCAAACCGCACCAGACGCAGACTACAACACGTCCTGAGCGTAAGCAGGCAGTGATTGAGCCTAAGCGTGAAACCAAACCTCAGGCAGTGGTAAAAGCGCCTGAAGTGAAAGCCGTACCGGCCCAGCCGAAACGCACGGAAACGGCTGCGGTGAGCGAGCCTGCTAAAGCGCCCGTCACGCAGACTGCGCCGAAAGCCACGGCGACCACCACGGCACCGGCTGCCACAGCGGCACCAGCCGCGACGGCAACCGCATCCAGCAGCGCGGCAGGTAAAACGGCAGGTAACGTCGGTTCGCTGAAGTCTGCGCCTTCCAGCAACTACACGCTGCAGCTGAGCAGTTCGTCTAACTACGACAACCTCAACAGCTGGGCGAAGAAATCAAATCTGAAAAACTATGTTGTTTATCAGACGACCCGTAACGGTCAGCCGTGGTATGTGCTGGTGAGTGGTGTTTATTCGTCAAAAGATGAAGCAAAACGTGCCGTAGCGGCGCTGCCAGCTGACGTTCAGGCGAAGAACCCATGGGCGAAGCCGATTCATCAGGTTCAGGCCGATCTGAAGTAATGTTTAAAGCGCAGGATGCTGTCGGAGCTTTCTCCACAGCCGGAGAAGGTGTAATCAGTTAGTCAGCATGAAAAAAAATCGCGCTTTTCTGAAATGGGCAGGGGGGAAATACCCCCTGCTCGATGATATTAAAAAGCACCTGCCTGAAGGCGAGTGTCTTATCGAACCTTTCGTGGGTGCGGGATCGGTGTTCCTCAACACCGATTTTTCTCGTTATATCCTGGCGGATATCAACAGCGACCTTATCAGCCTCTATAACATCGTTAAGCTGCGTACCGATGAGTATGTCGCCGAGGCGCGCAAACTGTTTACCCCCGAGAACAATAACCCGGACGTTTACTACCAGTTCCGCGCGGAGTTTAACCAAAGCCAGGATCCGTTCCGCAGAGCCCTGCTGTTCCTCTATCTCAACCGGCATGGTTACAACGGCCTGTGCCGGTATAACCTGCGCGGGGAATTTAACGTGCCGTTTGGTCGCTACAAGCGCCCGTATTTCCCACAGGACGAGCTTTATCACTTTGCTGAAAAAGCGCAGAACGCGGAGTTTCATTGCCTCTCCTATGAAGAGTGTATGGAACTGGCAGGCGTCAATTCGGTGGTTTACTGTGACCCCCCATACGCGCCGCTGTCTGCGACGGCGAACTTCACCGCCTACCACACCAACAGCTTCAGCCCTGCCGAGCAGGCGCGTCTGGCGGAGATGGCGGAAAAGCTGGTCAGCAAAAGAATTCCGGTGTTAATTTCGAATCACGACACGCCTGATACGCGCGAATGGTACAAAGCCGCGAAGCATTTTCAGGTAAAGGTGCGGCGTAGCATTAGCAGCAACGGCGGCACACGTAAAAAGGTGGACGAACTCCTGGCTCTTTATCGCCCCTGAGCCGTTTTGCCCGCCGGTAAACACATTTCAAGGAGAAGCGGATGAAACAGTTTTTGATTGCTCCCTCAATTCTGTCGGCCGATTTTGCCCGCCTGGGTGAAGATACCGCCAACGCACTGGCGGCTGGCGCGGATGTCGTCCATTTCGACGTGATGGATAACCACTACGTTCCTAACCTGACCATCGGTCCGATGGTGCTCAAGGCGCTGCGTAACTATGGCATTACCGCCCCGATCGACGTTCACCTGATGGTGAAACCGGTTGATCGCATCGTGCCTGACTTCGCCGCGGCGGGTGCCAGCATCATCACCTTCCATCCGGAAGCCTCTGAACATGTGGATCGCACGCTGCAGCTGATCAAAGAGAACGGCTGTAAAGCGGGTCTGGTGTTTAACCCGGCCACGCCGCTGAGCTATCTCGACTATGTCATGGACAAGCTGGACGTGATCCTGCTGATGTCCGTTAACCCCGGTTTTGGCGGCCAGTCATTCATTCCTCACACGCTGGATAAGCTGCGTGAAGTCCGCCGTCGTATCGATGAGTCAGGCTACGACATTCGTCTGGAAGTAGACGGCGGCGTGAAAGTGAATAACATTGGTGAAATTGCGGCGGCAGGCGCGGATATGTTCGTTGCTGGTTCTGCCATTTTCGACCAACCGGATTACAAAAAAGTCATCGATGAAATGCGCCGCGAGCTGGCGAAGGTAAGTCATGGATAAATTACAGGCTATTCGGGGTGTGGCATTCGACCTCGACGGCACGCTGGTTGACAGCGCGCCGGGCTTAACGAGCGCCGTCGACCAGGCGCTGTATGCACTTGAACTCCCCGTTGCGGGTGAAGAGCGCGTCGTCACGTGGATTGGCAACGGCGCCGATGTTCTGATGGCGCGCGCGTTGACGTGGGCGCGTCAGGAGCGTGCGTCGCAGCGTTCCGCCCAGGGGAAACCGAGCGTCGATCACGCGGATATCCCGCAGGAAGAGCAGCTGCGTATTCTGCGCAAACTGTTCGATCGTTTCTATGAAGAGACCGTCGAGGAGGGCAGCTTCCTGTTCCCGGACGTTCAGGAAACGCTGAGCGCGCTGCACGCGAAGGGCATCCCGCTGGGTCTGGTGACCAACAAACCCACGCCGTTTGTCGCACCGCTGCTGGAAGCGCTCAATATCGCGAAGTATTTCTCCGTGATTGTGGGCGGCGACGACGTGCAGAACAAAAAGCCCCATCCGGAACCGCTGCTGCTGGTGGCAGGAAAATTATCCTTAACGCCTGCGGAGCTGCTCTTTGTCGGCGATTCCCGCAATGATATTCTGGCTGCCCGCGCGGCCGGGTGTCCTTCCGTGGGGTTAACCTATGGCTACAACTACGGTGAGGCCATTACGCTGAGTGAGCCGGACGTCGTTTTCGACCACTTCAAAGATTTGTTGCCCGCACTCGGGCTTTCGCACAGTGAACATCAGGAATTGAACAATGACTAAGCCCATCGTTTTTAGTGGCGCACAGCCTTCAGGTGAATTGACCATTGGTAACTACATGGGCGCGTTACGTCAGTGGGTCAGCATGCAGGATGACTACCATTGCATTTACTGCATCGTCGATCTCCATGCGATTACCGCCCGTCAGGATCCTGAGAAGCTGCGCAAAGCCACGCTGGACACCCTGGCGCTGTATCTGGCCTGCGGCATCGATCCGGAGAAGAGCACCATCTTCGTTCAGTCTCACGTGCCGGAGCACGCGCAGCTGGGCTGGGCGCTGAACTGCTACACCTATTTCGGCGAGCTGAGCCGCATGACGCAGTTCAAGGATAAATCCGCGCGCTACTCTGAAAACATCAACGCTGGCCTGTTTGACTATCCGGTACTGATGGCGGCAGACATCCTGCTGTACCAGACAAACCAGGTACCTGTCGGCGAAGACCAGAAGCAGCACCTGGAGCTGAGCCGCGATATCGCCCAGCGCTTCAACGCGCTCTACGGCGATGTGTTTAAAGTACCAGAGCCGTTTATTCCGAAGTCCGGCGCACGCGTAATGTCGCTGCTGGAGCCGACCAAGAAGATGTCCAAGTCTGACGATAACCGCAACAACGTTATCGGCCTGCTGGAAGATCCGAAATCGGTGGTGAAAAAACTCAAGCGTGCCGTGACCGACTCCGACGAGCCGCCTGTTGTGCGCTACGACGTGCAGAACAAAGCGGGCGTCTCCAACCTGCTGGATATCCTCTCGGGCGTCACCGGCCAGAGCATCCCTGAGCTGGAAAAACACTTCGAAGGCAAGATGTACGGCCACCTGAAAGGCGAAGTGGCAGATGCCGTTTCCGGCATGCTGACCGAGCTGCAGGAGCGTTATCACCGCTACCGTAACGACGAAGCGTTCCTGCAGAAAGTGATGAAAGAGGGGGCGGAAAAAGCCAGCGCGCGCGCGTCCGAAACCCTGAAAGCGGTGTATGAAGCGATTGGGTTTGTGGCGAAACCCTAAGCCGCTGTGCCGGGTGGCGGCTTCGCCTTACCCGGCCTACGGGACCGTGTAGGTCGGGTAAGCGTCAGCGCCACCCGACAAAAAAACGCTCCGCATCAACAAAAAAACCGGGACATCCCGGTTTTTTTATGCCTGTAAAACGCTTACTGCTGTGCCGCCGGGCCGCAACCACCGATGATCTTCGAAATGGAGATCGCCGGGTGCAGCAGGTAATCGTAGCTGCAGTTATTTTTGGTGTTCTGTACGTGACCGGTGCAGGCCGTCAGAGTCGATAACAGGCCAACCAGAACGGCGGCCTTTGCCAGTTTGAACATACGCATTCCTTGTCTTTAAAACGAAAATTGGATGTAACTCAAGGGAATAAAGGGAAAAGTTCCACTTCGGGGCGGTATGTTATCGGTAGCGGTAAGAGGGGAGTAGTCCGCTTAAGGACTACTCCAGGAAGGGAGAATATGCGTTAGTGATTCGAGAACCAGTTCAGCCTGTCGCGCAGTTCAACCACGCGGCCCACCACAATCAGCGCCGGGCTTTCGACCTGCTGCGCCAGCTCGCCTAACTGCGTCAGCACGCCATCCACCACGCGCTGCGTAATGGCGGTGCCGTTTTCGACCAGCGCGACGGGCATATCCGCATTCATACCGTGCTCCAGCAGCTTCGCCTGAATCGTGGCGGCCTGATTGAGCCCCATGTAGAACACCAGCGTCTGCTTTTCGGCGGCCAGGTTATGCCAGTCCAGCTCGCTGCCGGTCTTCAGATGGCCCGTCACCAGACGCACGCTCTGAGCGTAGTCGCGATGGGTCAGCGGAATGCCAGAGTACGCTGAACAGCCGGACGCCGCCGTAATGCCGGGCACCACGGAGAACGGAATACCCGCATCGCACAGGGTTTCCAGCTCTTCACCGCCGCGTCCAAAGATAAACGGATCGCCCCCCTTCAGGCGCACCACCCGTTTTCCCTTTTGCGCTTCGCGCAGCAGGATCTGGTTAATCTCCTCCTGCGGCACGCAGTGGTAGCCCGCGCGCTTGCCCACGAAGACGCGGTCGGCGTCGCGGCGCACCAGATTCATGATGTCATCGGAGACCAGACGGTCGTACACCACGATATCCGCCTGCTGGATCTGCTGTAGCCCTTTCAGCGTCAGCAAACCCGCATCTCCGGGGCCTGCGCCCACCAGCACCACTTCGCCGCGATGGTCCAGCGGTTCGCTTAGCAACTGCTCAGTCGTCTCTTCAACGGCTTTGGTGTCCTGATTCGCCAGCGACTGCGCCAGCCTGTCGTTCACAAAGAATTTTTCCCAGAAGCGACGGCGCTCGCCCACGGTCGCGAAGGTTTGCTTCACGCGTGAACGCAGCTGACCGGCATAATGCGCAATCTGGCCAAGGTGTTGAGGCAACAGGGCTTCCAGTTTTTCCCGCAGCAGACGCGCGAGAACCGGCGAACGTCCCCCGGACGATACCGCAATCATCAGCGGCGAGCGGTCGATAATCGACGGCATGATAAAGCTGGCCTCTTTCGGCGCATCCACCACGTTGCAGAAGATACGGCGCGCTTCGCAGGCGTCGCTCACGCGCTGGTTCACTTCATCGTCATCCGTCGCGGCAATGGTCAGCCAGCAGGTGTCCAGCAGGGATTCATTAAACGCGCCCTGTTCCAGCGTAAGCATCCCTTCCTGGGCCCAAACCTCAAACTGGGGGGCGAAGGACAGGGCATTCACGGTCAGGCGGGCGCCAGCCTCTAACAGCAGGCGCGCTTTGCGCTCGGCCACGTCGCCGCCGCCCACGAGCAGGCAGTCGCGGTTGCGTAATTGACAAAAAATCGGCAGGTGATCCACGACGTTACCTCACAGCATTCATGGCGGGGGAAGAATTGACGTCAGGATAACAGCAGGAATCGTACAGAACATAAGGTTTTTCCTGCCGTTACCCATAAGGGGTCATAAGCCTTTCCTATTGAAAAGGCGAGGGGTTACGCTTTCAGCTGCACCTCGCCGTCCTTCACACGGACGTCGTAGTGTTTGACCGAGAAGCTTTCATCTTCCATGCAGAGTCCGTCGGTTAAGCGGAAACGCTGCTTTTTCAACGGGCTGGCGACCCACAGTTCACCCTGGTGCTCGGCAATCAGTCCGCGGGAGAGCACGCTGGCCTCAAAGAACGGGTCGATATTGCTGATGGCAAAGACCTGTTCATCGTGGCGAGGGCGGAAAATCGCCACCTGCTCGTTGCCCAGCAGCGCACAGACGCCGGTGGCGGGGAGAATGTCGTTAATATTGCAGATGTTTACCCACTGGCTCATGCGTTTTCCTCCACCAGCGTGACCGGAATACGTTCATACGGCGTCGCCGGACGATGCTGTTCGCGCTCCGGCACAACCTGTACGTTCGGGTCGCGCTGGGTGCTGTTGATAAAGTGTTTGAAGCGCGTCTGCGCCGCCGGGGTGTTGACGGTTTCCGTCCACTCGCAGATCACCGCCTCGCGCAGGCGCGCCATCTCCGCTTCCAGATGTTCGTTCAGGCCCAGCTTGTCGTCGATAATGACCGATTTCAGGTAGTCGATGCCGCCCTCGAGGTTATCGAGCCAGGAGGCGGTACGGGTCAGCTTATCGGCGGTACGGATGTAGAACATCATGAAGCGGTCGAGATACTGAATCAGCGTGTCGCGATCGAGATCCGCCGCCAGCAGGTCCGCATGGCGCGGTTTCATCCCGCCGTTGCCGCACACATACAGGTTCCAGCCTTTTTCGGTGGCAATAATACCCACGTCTTTACCCTGCGCTTCCGCACATTCGCGGGTACAGCCGGAGACGCCGAACTTCATTTTGTGCGGGGTACGGATGCCTTTGTAGCGGTTTTCCAGCTCAACGCCGAAGCCCACGCTGTCGCCGACGCCGTAGCGGCACCAGGTGCTGCCCACGCAGGTTTTTGCCATGCGCAGCGCTTTGGCGTACGCGTGGCCGGTTTCGAAGCCCGCTTCAATCAGCTGACGCCAGATTTCCGGCAGGTCGTCCTTCTGCGCGCCAAACAGGCCGATACGCTGGGAGCCGGTAATTTTGGTGTAGAGGTTAAATTCACGTGCGATACGGCCCACCGCGACCAGCCCTTCCGGCGTAATTTCACCACCGGCGGAACGCGGAATGACGGAGTAAGTACCGTCTTTCTGAATGTTCGCCAGGAAGTTGTCGTTGGTGTCCTGCAGCGGCGTATGTTCTGGTTTGAGCACGTACTCATTCCAGCAGGACGCCAGCAGGGAGCCGACGGTCGGTTTACACACTTCACAGCCGTAGCCCTGGCCGTGTTTCGCCAGCAGTTCGTCGAAGGACTTGATGCCTTCCACGCGGATCAGATGGTACAGCTCCTGGCGAGAGTAAGCGAAGTGCTCGCACAGGTTGTTGTTCACTTCGATGCCCTGTTTCGCCAGCTCGGCGTTCAGCACTTGGGTGACCAGCGGAATACAGCCGCCGCAGCCGGTACCGGCTTTGGTTTCCGCTTTCAGCGCCGCAACGGTGTGGCACCCTTTGTTGATCGCGGAGATCAGCATGCCTTTGGTGACGTCGAAGCAGGAGCAAATCTGCGCGCTGTCCGGCAGTTTATCCACGCCGATGGACGGCTTGCCGCTGGAGGCGTGCGCCGGGAGGATCAGCGCGTCCGGGTTTTCCGGCAGCTCGATGGCGTTCAGCACCAGCTGGAGCAGGTTGCCGAAGTCGCTGGTGTCGCCCACCAGTACCGCGCCGAGCAGGGTTTTGTTGTCCTGGCTGACGATGAGACGTTTGTAGACTTCTTTGCTTTCGTCGAGATAGACATAGCTGCGCGCGCCGGGCGTGCGGCCATGCGCATCGCCAATACCGCCTACGTCCACGCCCAGCAGCTTCAGCTTGGCGCTCATGTCTGCGCCGGTGAAGGCGTTTTCGCTGCCCAGGATATGATCCACGGCGACCTGCGCCATTTTGTACCCGGGCGCGACCAGGCCGAATACGCGGTTGTTCCAGCTGGCGCATTCGCCGATGGCGTAAATATCCGGGTCGGAGGTCTGGCAGGTGTCGTTAATCATGATCCCACCGCGCTGCGCGACGGCCAGGCCGCACTGCGTTGCCAGCTTGTCGCGCGGGCGGATGCCGGTGGAGAAGACGATGAAGTCCACTTCCAGCTCGCTGCCGTCGGCAAAGCGCATGGTTTTGCGTGCTTCAGTCCCTTCCTGAACGATCTCTTTGGTGTTTTTGCTGGTGTGAACTTTCACGCCCATGCTTTCGATCTTACGGCGCAGCTGATCGCCACCCATGTGGTCGAGCTGTTCGGCCATCAGCATCGGCGCAAATTCGATGACGTGGGTTTCAACGCCGAGGTTTTTCAGCGCGCCTGCCGCTTCCAGACCCAGCAGGCCGCCGCCGACAACCGCGCCGCGTTTGCTTCGACGCGCACAGGATTCGATGGCGTTGAGGTCCTCAATCGTGCGATAAACGAAGCAATCCTGAGTCTCCGAGCCTTTAATGGGTGGGATCCACGGATACGAGCCCGTCGCCATGATCAGCTTGTCGTAAAAAACCGTACGGCCGGCGCTGGAGTGGATCACTTTTTCCTGACGGTTGATGGTGATAGCGCGTTCGCCCACCAGCACTTTTACGCCATGCTTCTCGTAGAAACCTTCTCGCACCAGAGAGAGCTCTTCGGCGGTATGATGGGAGAAGTAGGAAGACAGGTGCACACGGTCGTATGCCTTGCGGGGTTCTTCACAGAACACGGTAATATCGAACTGCTCAGCATCGGCTTTATCGAGAAGATCCTCAATAAAGCGGTGGCCGACCATGCCGTTACCGATGATAGCGAGTCTGACTTTGCTCATTATTGCCTCGATTTCTTTTCTATTATTGCCTACCTTAACGATTCAGCAGGGGCGCTTATTGATGCAAATCAAATACGCCTTCGCCTACTCCTTAGGTGGTATATGACTGATTTGTCAGGATTTTTATAAGTGGCGGAAATCGCAGGCTTTTCGTGTTCGTTGAATTTGTGTACAAATCAGGGGCGGTTTTGCAAAAATCGATACGCCTGAATATCAGCTGCGTTTATGAGGGGAAAGGTATGTCTACATCACCGTTATGGCTTGTTCAGAATGTGCGTTTACCGGGTCGGGATGGGCTGTGGCAACTTGCCATCGAGAACGGGCGATTTGGTGACATCACCCCCATGGACGACACCCACGCCGAAAGTTATGAGGTACTGAACGCGCGCGGTGGGCTTGCTCTCCCGCCGTTCATCGAGCCGCATATTCATCTTGATACCACCCAGACGGCGGGTGAGCCGAACTGGAACCAGTCCGGCACGCTGTTCGAAGGCATTGAACGCTGGGCGGAGCGCAAAGCGCTGCTCAGCCACGAGGATGTGAAAGCACGCGCCTGGAAAACGCTGAAGTGGCAAATCGCTAACGGCATTCAGTTTGTCCGCACCCATGTGGATGTCTCTGACCCAACGCTTACCGCCCTGAAGGCGATGCTGGAGGTGAAGCAGGAGGTGGCCCCGTGGGTAACGCTGCAAATCGTCGCGTTTCCGCAGGAAGGTATTCTCTCTTACCCGAACGGCGCGGCGCTGCTGGAAGAGGCGTTAAAACTGGGGGCCGACGTGGTGGGGGCGATCCCACATTTTGAGTTCACCCGTGAGTACGGCGTCCAGTCGCTGCACATCGCTTTTGAGCTGGCGAAGAAGTATGACCGCCCGCTGGATATCCACTGCGATGAAATTGACGACGAACAGTCGCGGTTTGTCGAGACGGTGGCCACGCTGGCGTATGAGGCCGGCATCGGCCCGCGCGTGACGGCCAGCCACACCACCGCCATGCACGCCTACAACGGCGCTTACACCTCGCGGCTTTTCCGTCTGCTGAAGATGTCGGGGATTAACTTCGTTGCGAACCCGCTGGTCAACATCCACCTGCAGGGGCGCTTTGATGACTATCCGAAGCGTCGCGGTATAACCCGGGTGAAAGAGCTGCAGGAGGCAGGTATTAACGTCTGCTTTGGTCATGACGACGTCTTCGACCCGTGGTACCCGCTCGGCACCGGCAATATGCTGCAGGTGCTGCATATGGGGCTACATGTTTGCCAGATGATGGGCTATCCGCAAATCGACAGCGGCCTGAACCTGATTACCCATAACAGCGCCCGCACCTTTGGCCTGAGCGATTACGGTATTGAAACGGGAAATCCGGCAAACCTGATTATCCTGCCTGCGGAGAGCGGGTTTGAAGCGGTGCGCTGTCAGGTGCCGGTGCGTTGGTCGATTCGTCAGGGGCGGATTATTGCCACTACGCAGCTGGCGCAGACCTGGATCCAAATGGATACCGGAGGAGAAGAGGTCAGTTTCGCCAGAAACAGCCCCTCTGCGTAATGCAAAGGGGCGCAGGGTTTAGTGCGATGCCGCTGTCGCGTTGTGCTGGCGGTGGCGGGTCACAAAGCCCAGGATGAAGCACATGATGAACACCACGGCGTACAGACCGTTCGCGGTGTGCAGCGCGGCCAGCGGGCCGCTGTGGGCAACGATCGGGCCCGTCACCACGAAGGTCAGCATGGTGCCGATGGTGCCGCAGGTCAGAACGAAGTTAACCAGCTTCGGCGAGGCCACTTTGGTCTGCAGGGAGCCCAGGGTGATGATCAAGGTATAAATGGCGCTGGAGAAGAAGCCCAGGGTCAGAATGAACCACGGCATATGCTCCGGGGAACCGTTGATGAACAGATACATCAGCACGGTCGCCAGGCCCGCCAGCACGGTCAGAATGCGCTGCAGGTCGAAGAAGCGCAGGATGAAGCTAAACGCCCACATGCCGAACATGTAGGACATCCAGAAATCGCTCACCAGTTTACCCGCATCGTTCAGGCTCATGCCCAGACCTTTGGCATATTCCGGTACCCAGGAGATAAAGCCCAGCTGGCCCAGGATGTAGCACAGGGCGGCGATGGAGAGGAACAGCACGCCGATACCCCATTTCTCTTTCGCCATAGGCTCTGCCGTGGTTTGCGCTTTTTTACCCAGAACCGGGAAGTCGCAGCCGAAGGTCAGAATGAAAATAGCAACGTAGACCAGACCGATGCAGGCGTAGACCCAGTACCACTCAATGCTGCGCGCCAGCAGAACGGCAGCGACCATCGGGAAGATCATTCCGGCCATGCTGAAGAAGGAGTCGGTAAACAGCAGGCGCGCGCCGCGCTGGCGGCCTTCATACATATGGGTAATCAGGAACGTCCCGATCGACATGGTGATCCCGCTGACCAGGCCGAGCACGAACATGGCGGCTGAGAACAGGGCGATGCTGTGGCTGAGCATCAGACCCGCCACGGCGGCGACCATCAGCACGAAGCCGAAGCGAAGCTGGGTTTTCAGCGGCACGATTTCCATCAGCCAGGCATTCAGGAAGATAGAGATCAGGATCCCTGCGTTGAGGAAGGTGAAGGTGTTGCTCATGCTGGAAACGGGCAGCTGGAAGTAGTCTGCGATATTCCCCATCACCATCCCGGTGACGATCACCAACGCGCCGGTCAGGGCGTAGGAGAAGAAGCTGATCCATGTGAGCTTGATGCGATTGCTGTTAGTCATGTCTGGCCTGTTCAAAAAAAGAAAAGCGCCGAAGGGGCGCTGAGAGCGGGCAGATTTTAGTCGCTAAAGTGATCCATTCCTATCTTTTAAGGGTAATGATTATGTCATTGCAAGTTTTAATGTGATCTAAATCACATTAAGTGGCGGTCTAACCAATCGTTTGCGCAGTAATAATTGTTTCAATTTCGTAAAATTAGGTAAAAGGCTGGTCTACGTTCATACTGCTCTTTAGAATCAAGCCATTCGCTTTTTATACTGCGCTTTGTTAAGGAATTCTCATGCTCAAATCAACACTGGCGGCTGTCGCAGCTGTGTTTGCTCTTTCTGCCGTTTCCCCTGCTGCGCTGGCAGCAAAAGGGGACCCTCACGTTCTGCTGACCACCTCCGCCGGGAATATTGAGCTGGAACTGAATAGCCAGAAAGCTCCGGTTTCTGTGAAAAACTTCCTCGACTATGTGAACAGTGGTTTCTATAACAACACCACCTTCCACCGCGTGATCCCGGGCTTCATGATTCAGGGTGGCGGCTTCAACGAGCAGATGCAGCAGAAACAGCCGAACCCGCCAATCAAAAACGAAGCGGACAACGGCCTGCTGAACAAACGCGGCACGATCTCTATGGCGCGTACCGCAGACAAAGATAGCGCGACCAGCCAGTTCTTCCTCAACGTGGCGGATAACGCCTTCCTCGACCACGGCCAGCGCGACTTCGGCTATGCGGTGTTCGGTAAAATCGTGAAAGGGATGGACGTGGCCGATAAGATTTCTCAGGTGCCTACCCATGACGTCGGTCCGTATCAGAATGTGCCGTCCAAACCTGTCGTGATCCTCTCCGCAAAAGTTCTGCCGTAACGTTCTTCGACGCGGGCGAGGCTCGCCCGTGTTGTGACCCCTCCCTGCGAAAGCGCGTTTTGCTGCTTATACTTGTGGCAAACGGACTATTCAGGGAGGCGTTAAGTGAAAAAACTCACCGACAAGCAAAAATCCCGTCTTTGGGAGCAGCAGCGTAGCGTCAACTTTCAGGCCAGTTGTCTCCTTGAGAAAGGTAATGGTCCATCGGATCCCGACATTGAGAGCCTGGCGCTTGGGCCTTCCGCGCCCGGGTTACCCCATCTGTGCCTTATTCACCGCCATCTCTACCGCAGAGAGATGAAGCAGGCAGGTGAGTTCCGGACCGACGATATTTTCAAAGGTGATATTCCCTTCTGCCATTTCGAATACATCGAGAAGATGGGTAATGAACTGATGGCGGCACTGGAAAGCGAAAAGTATCTGGCTGGCCTTGAGAAAGCGGCGTTCATTGAAAAAATTAGCCATTATTATTGTGAAATCAACATGCTGCATCCTTTTGCGAGTGGTAACGGTATTGCTCAGCGCGTTTTCTTTGAGCAGCTGGCGCTCCATGCGGGCTATTCACTGGACTGGCGCGATATCGATCCCGAGGAGTGGGTGTCCGCTAACCGCAGCGGCGCAACGGGGGATTTAACCGCGCTAAACGCGATCTTTGCCAAAGTAGTGAGCGAAGCGCGGGAATCTGAGTAGAATAGGGCGGCATTTTTTTCGGGAGCCGCCATGATTCTGCTGATTGATAACTACGATTCCTTCACCTGGAACCTTTACCAGTATTTTTGCGAACTGGGTGCAGAGGTGGTTGTCCGTCGTAACGACGAGATTGGCCTGGCCGATATCGAGACGCTGGCTCCGCAGAAAATCGTGATTTCACCCGGCCCCTGCACGCCGTCGGAATCAGGTATTTCGCTGGAGGTTATCCAGCACTATGCCGGCAAGCTGCCGATCCTCGGCGTTTGTCTGGGCCATCAGGCGATTGCCCAGGCCTTTGGTGCCACCATCGTGCGCGCCGCCAAAGTCATGCACGGTAAAACCTCGCCGGTCACCCACACGGGCACCGGAGTGTTCACGGGGCTCAATAATCCGTTAACGGTGACGCGCTACCATTCGCTGGTGATTGACCCGTCGACGCTGCCCGACGGCTTTGAGGTGACCGCCTGGAGCGATACGCAGGAGATCATGGGGATTCGACATCGCGAATGGGATCTCGAAGGCGTGCAGTTCCATCCGGAAAGCATCCTCAGCGAGCAGGGGCACGCGCTGCTGGCAAATTTCCTCCATCGCTGAATATCTGTTGCCTTGCTATGATTTTTTATGCATATTTTGTGATTATATTTTCACAATCAATGTGACATAAATGGATGGGCATGACATGGCAACTGAACAACCAGCAATTACCCGCGCGACATTCGATGAAGTGATTCTGCCGATTTATGCACCGGCTGAATTTATCCCGGTGAAGGGGAAAGGCAGCCGCGTCTGGGATCAGCAGGGCAAGGAGTATGTGGATTTCGCGGGCGGTATTGCGGTCACGGCGCTGGGTCATTGCCATCCCGCGCTGGTGGAGGCGCTGAAAACCCAGGGTGAAACCCTGTGGCACACCAGCAACGTGTTCACCAACGAACCGGCGCTGCGCCTGGGCCGTAAGATCATTGATGCCACGTTTGCCGAGCGCGTGCTGTTTATGAACTCCGGCACCGAAGCCAACGAAACCGCCTTTAAGCTGGCGCGCTACTACGCGACCACGCGCCACAGCCCGTACAAAACCAAAATCATCGCCTTCCACAATGCCTTCCACGGGCGCTCCTTCTTTACCGTCTCCGTTGGCGGCCAGCCGAAGTATTCCGACGGGTTTGGTCCGAAACCGGCCGACATCATCCACGTGCCGTTTAACGATCTGCACGCGGTGAAAGCGGTGATGGACGACCACACCTGCGCGGTGGTGGTCGAGCCTATTCAGGGGGAAGGCGGCGTGACCGCGGCAACCCCGGAATTCCTGAAAGGGCTGCGCGCGCTGTGCGACGAGCATCAGGCGCTGCTGGTGTTTGATGAAGTGCAGTGCGGGATGGGGCGTACCGGGGACCTGTTTGCCTATATGCACTACGGCGTGACGCCGGATATTCTGACCAGCGCGAAAGCGCTCGGCGGCGGTTTCCCGGTAAGTGCGGTTCTGACGACACAGGAGATCGCCTCCGCGTTCCACGTCGGTTCTCATGGCTCTACCTACGGCGGTAACCCGCTGGCGAGCGCCGTAGCGGGGGCCGCGTTCGACATCATCAACACGCCAGAGGTGCTAAACGGCGTTAGCGCGAAGCGCGAGCTGTTTGTGAAGCACCTGAAGCAGATTGACGAGCAGTACGACGTGTTCAGCGAGATCCGCGGGATGGGGCTGCTGATTGGCGCCGAGCTGAAGCCGCAGTACAAGGGCCGCGCGCGCGACTTCCTGCACGCCGCCGCTCGCGAAGGGGTGATGGTGCTCAACGCCGGACCGGACGTGATGCGCTTTGCGCCGTCGCTGGTGGTGGAAGACGAAGACATCGAAGACGGCTTAACCCGCTTTGCCGCGGCGGTTGCAAAGATTGTTAAAGGCTAATATTCGGTTCGTTTCAACCTTCGCGTTAACCAAACCCCATGATGCGGACGCTGACGCCATGCCACCGACGAAATGGTGTGCATGGTGTTCAAATGCCCCAGCACGCGCTGCAAGTGTTGCTCCAGGGTGCTCATTGGCCCGTGGGTTAACGTCTCCGGCGCTTCCAGAATATTTAAATCCCCCGACTCGCCCGGTGAGTCATACTCCAGACGCTGCTGGCAGCGCTGCAACGCAATTTCACACGACTGCAGGTAGCGCTGCGCCAGATCCGGCGTCAGCATCGTGTGCTCGCGCGCCAGCGTCGTCATGGCGTTAATGTGCTCAACGATAAACTGACTGTGCGTTACCCACAGCTTCATATCGGCCAGATAATGTGAGTTAAAGCCCGGCTCCTGCATCGCCTGGTTGAGCGAGTTGAACAGGGCGTTGTGCGCCTGGTTGACCTTCATGCGTTGATACGCCAGCGGGGAGGGCTGCGGGTCGTCGCTCAGGATGAGGCGAATGGCCTGCTGGTCGGCCTCCAGCGCGTCGTGGGCGTTCTGCCTGAGCAGCCCGCTCTGCCACTGTGGCCACAGCCAGACCATGCCGCCGAAGGCAATCAGGCAGCCGATCAGGGTATCAATCAGCCTGGCGATAATAAACTGTTCGCCGTTCAGCGTAAGCAGCTGCAGGGTGTATACCGCCGTCACCGTAAAGCCCACCATCGCCCAGCCGTAATTTTTGCGGATAATCAGGTAGCTCACCAGCGTGATCGCCAGCATGCCTGCCAGGGTATAGCCTTCCGGCACGTGGAAGTGCAGCGTTACGCCTGCAATGATCAGCCCGGCCATGGTGCCGCCCGCCCGGTGCAGAATACGCACCCGCGTGGCGCCGTAGCCGTTCTGGGTCACGAACAGCACGGTCATTAAGATCCAGTAGGGCTTCGGCAGATGCAGCGCCATGCCCATCAGGCTGGCGATACTGAGCATCACGCTAATTCGTGCGGCATTGCGCAGGGCGGACGATTTGAGAGACAGATAGCTTTTGAGCGCGGGCAACAGGGGAAGCCGTTTTTGTTTATCCGCCATCAGGTCGCGGGAATAAAGCGGGCGCTGGGTGCGCAGCACGCGGGCGATGCGGCTGAAGTGCCAGGCGGCAAACTGGCCGACCGGGTTATCCGGATGCTGACGGGCGATTTTCTCCAGCGCACCGAGCTGTTTTTCCATGTTAAAGCGCGTGGGATAGCGGTGGTAGAGAATATCGTCAGCCAGCACGCGCAGGCGTGCCGAGACGGTCTGCGCGTTCCAGCGGATCACCGCTTCGGCGTGGCTGCGCTCAACCAGCTTTTGCACCTCCTGCGGGTGGTGCAGGCTAACGGAGATATGCTCCTGCAGATCCAGGCCTACCTGGAAGGTGCGCAGCAGCCGTTTGTATTCGTGGTTCTTGTTGGCGGCGAGCATATGTAGCTGCTGATAGCACTGGCTTATCAGATCCACCACCTTCTGCTGGCGCGTCAGCAGCGGCGGTAAGGCTTTTTCCGGATCGGTATGCTGGGTGAGCAGGGTGTATTTGGCTTCGCAGTATTCCGCCAACTGCACATAGAGCAGGCTCAGGGATTCGCGCAGCGGCTGTTCCCGCCACAGCCAGAACCAGAACCAGTTAAACAGCCCGTACCACAGTGTCCCCAGCGCGTAGATCAGTAGCGGCTCCCACACCGGCATATTCCCGGCGAGGCTCAGCGTGAAGATGGCCGCAATCAGCGAGGCGGGAAGCAGGCGGGCGTGCAGCGAGCTGATTTCCGCCGTGACGCCGAGCGTCATCGCCAGCACCGTCAGGATCAGCGGCAGCGGGATATCCCGGGCCAGTAAAAGCTGTACGGCAAGGCTACAGCCAGCAAACAGGCAGCCGCCCACGATCAGTCGTTTGAAAAAGCGCTTATGCGGTGTGTCCAGGCCAGCAATGTTGCAGCAGGCGGGCACGAGGGAAAAGAGCAGGCCTTGCTGAAGGTGTCCGAGGATCAGGCCGATGGCCACGGGTAGACACAACACCAGCGTTTGTCGCAGTGCGTAGTTAACTTCCGGGTGATAGATCAGCCTGCGCCACATGAGGAGTAGAGACAAAAACGGCGTGACACCTTGCGATGGCACGCCGTTTAAGCGGAATTAACGCGTTCCGTAAACCACGATGGTTTTACCGTGGGCGGAGATCAGGTTTTGATCTTCCAGCATTTTCAGGATACGGCCCACTGTTTCACGGGAGCAACCGACGATCTGACCAATTTCCTGACGGGTAATTTTAATTTGCATGCCGTCCGGGTGGGTCATGGCGTCTGGCTGTTTCGCCAGGTTCAGCAGAGTTTGTGCGATGCGGCCCGTCACGTCCAGGAAGGCGAGGTTGCCCACTTTCTCTGAGGTGACCTGCAGACGGCGCGCCATCTGGGAAGAGAGACGCATCAGAATGTCAGGGTTAACCTGAATCAGCTGACGGAACTTCTTGTAAGAAATTTCAGCCACTTCACATGCTGTCTTTGCACGAACCCAGGCGCTACGTTCCTGGCCCTCTTCAAACAGGCCCAGTTCACCGATGAAATCGCCCTGGTTCAGATAAGAAAGGATCATCTCTTTCCCTTCTTCATCTTTGATCAGCACTGCCACCGAGCCTTTAACGATGTAATACAACGTTTCCGCTTTTTCACCCTGGTGAATCAGCGTGCTCTTTGATGGGTACTTATGAATGTGGCAATGAGACAAGAACCATTCGAGAGTCGGGTCTGTTTGCGGTTTGCCAAGCACCATGCGCTGTTATCCTCTGTTATAAGCTGTCACCAGAGTCATCAGATGCATCCGGACTCTGGGGTTGCAATCGAATTCTTACCCATACCCTGGGAAGTCGGCTACCGTAACGTTTCGCAGCCAGTAAAGTTTGATGTCCTCTGCATACATGTGTAACGTCAATGTATTACTGTAGCATCCTGAGTGTTTTAGCATAGCTTTCGCCGCGTGTCTCCTGGTGTCTCGCTTCAGCATGATGCAGGTCGCCTTCCATTGCGAGAAATGTAACGCACGCGTAATCTGTCACCAAAAATGCAACGTTGGAGTTTAAGAATATGCAAGCGCGCGTGAAGTGGGTTGAAGGTTTAACGTTCCTGGGCGAGTCCGCGTCAGGGCATCAGATTTTGATGGATGGTAACTCCGGCGATAAAGCGCCCAGCCCAATGGAAATGGTGCTGATGGCGGCAGGGGGATGCAGCGCCATTGACGTGGTGTCGATTCTGCAAAAAGGCCGTCATGACGTGACGGATTGTGAGGTCAAACTCACGTCAGAACGCCGCGAAGAGGCGCCACGCCTGTTCACCCACATCAATCTGCACTTTGTGGTCACCGGTAAAGAACTGAAAGACGCGGCGGTTTCACGTGCGGTGGACCTGTCTGCGGAGAAGTACTGCTCTGTCGCGTTAATGCTGGAGAAAGCGGTAAAAATCACCCATTCGTATGAAGTGATCGAGGCTTAATGTTTTGGCGGGTGGCGCTTCGCTGACCCGCCCTACAAAAGCACGACCGTAGGCCCGGTAAGCGCAGCGCCACCGGGCAAAAAACTCACGCGATCTGTTTCCCTTCCATCAATCGCTCCACCAGCGGCGTCATGATGAGCTCCATCGCCAGCCCCATTTTTCCGCCCGGTACGACTAATGTATTCATGTGAGAAATAAACGAGCCCTGCAGCATCGCCAGCAGCCAGGGGTAGTCAATGCCTTCGAGATTGCGGAAATGGATCACCACAAAGCTCTCATCCAGGGATGGGATACTTTTGGCCGCGAACGGGTTGGAGGTGTCCACCGTCGGCACGCGCTGGAAGTTGATATGGGTGCGGGAAAACTGCGGCGTCAGGAAGTTGATGTAGTCTTCCATGGAGCGCACCACCGAATCCATCACTGCTTCGCGCGAGTGGCCGCGCTCGCTCATGTCACGCGTCAGCTTCTGGATCCACTCCAGGTTAACGATAGGCACCACGCCAACCAGCAGATCCACGTGGCGCGCCACGTCGTGCTGCGGCGTGACCACGCCGCCGTGTAATCCTTCGTAGAACAGCACGTCGGTAGGTTCCGGCAGGGGCTGCCAGGGGGTAAAGGTGCCAGGCACCTGATTCCAGGGAACGGCTTCATCATAGGTATGCAGATACTTGCGGGACTGCCCTTTACCGCTCTGGCCGTACTCAATAAAGGTTTGTTCCAGCAGGCCGAAGTCATTGGCTTCCGGACCGAAGTAGCTGATGTGTTTACCCAGATCGCGCGCCTTACGGATGGCCATGTCCATCTCCGGGCGCGTGTAGCGGTGAAAGCTGTCGCCTTCGACCTCCGCCGCACGGAGATTCAGCTGGGCGAAAATCTTGCGAAATGCGAGGCTGGTGGTGGTGGTTCCCGCACCACTCGACCCCGTAACGGCAATAACCGGATGTCTGGCAGACATAGCAACTCCCTGACTGAAAAGGGTGGAAGATCAGCCGTGAAACGCGTTGCGGGGCATGATATTGACCGTCTCATGCAGTTCTGACCACACCAGCACCACGTCGCCGCTTTTCAGCTGGCGCTTTACATCGTTGACCTTTTGCTCAAGCGAGCGTTCCTGTTCACCATAATCGGTGCCTTCGCGTAATACAAAGCTTTCAATCAGATTATCGAGCGTTTCGGGAGCCAGATCCTGCCAGGGAATAATCATGTTGCACCGTCCAGATAAGGGGTTAGCCAGTCAGGAATACGCGCCTCAAGCCACATTTTCGGGCGGCGCAGCGTGCCGCCGATAAACCCGACGTGGCCGCCGTGCTCGGTCAACTGATAGTGAACGTTGTCGGGCAGGAATTCCTGAGCGGGAATCGAGTGATGATCCATAAAAGGGTCATCTTTGGCGTGAATGATCAGCGTTGGCTGCGTGATCTTGCTGAGCAGCGGCATGGCGCTGCATTGACGATAATAGTCAATTGCATCGGCGAAGCCGTGAATTTTCGCGGTGATCAGATCGTCGAATTCGCGTATGCGGCGCACTTTTTTCAGCTGGCGCAGGCTTACCGGGAGAGTATCCGGGTAGGCTTTCAGTTTACGCGCGGCATTGGCCTTCAGCAGGTTGAGCAGGTAGCGCTGATAGACGCGGGAAAAGCCTTTATCCATGTGGTAGCTGCACTGCTCCAGCATGAACGGGGCGGAGACAATGACGGCGGCATCCAGCGGGACGCTTTCCCCTTCTTTAGCTAACAGGCAGGCCAGCATATTTCCGCCCAGCGAGTAGCCTACGGCCGCGGTGGGCACGGTGCCATAGTTGTCCCGCAGCCAGTGTAAAAACCACGTGCCGTCTTCGGTTTCACCCGAGTGATAGATACGCTTCTGCCGGTTCGGCTCGCCGCTGCAGCCGCGAAAATGCATCACCACGCCGAGCCAGCCGCGCGCTTTGGCCGCCTCAATGAGCCCGTGTGCATACGGGCTGTGCAGGCTGCCTTCCAGACCGTGAAAAACCACCAGCCGTGGCTTATGTCGAGCCTGATCCGGCGCTTCGCTCCAGGCGAGATCCAGAAAGTCACCGTCTGGCAGATCTAGCCGCTGCCAGTGTGGGGTGAACTGAACCTTGCGGCGGATCAGTCGCGGCAGCATGGTCTGCAAATGGCGATTGGCGACGCCGCGCATAGGCACGAACTCAGTGCTGTCTTCGGCGGCAATGTCAAAGCCTGATGGAATGATTTGGGTCATAGGCGCGATGCTGATTCTTGTCGGAAATTTACGATACTTTCCGAATTGTACTCCGTTTAGCCTGGATTTCCGAACCAGGCTAAACGGAGCAATGAATTCAGTCAGCCTGCAGCATTGTTTCCAGCTGTTCCTGCGCATCCAGCCACGCCATCTCACACTCTTCAAGGCTGGATTTGGTCTTCGCCTGCGTTTGCAGGCAGTCCGTCAGTTCCGCTTTACGGCTCTGGTCATACAGACCGCTGTCGCCCAGCTTCTCTTCAACGGTAGCAAGGGTGGCGTTGAGCTTTTCCATCTCTTTTTCGAGACGGGCAATCTCTTTACGCAGCGGCTGCGTCTGGGTGCGCAGCTCCGCTTCACGGCGCTTCTGGTCTTTACGTGCCTGCGCGCTGTTGGCGTTGTCTTTCGCTGACTCTTCCGGCTGGCTTTCCTGCTTCTGCACGTCCGTCAGCCACTGCTGGTAGTCTTCCAGATCGCCGTCGAACGGTTCGACTTTGCCGTCGTGCACTAAGTAGAGATCGTCCGTGGTGGAGCGGATCAGGTGACGATCGTGCGAAACGACAACCAGCGCCCCTTCGAATTCAATCAGCGCTTCGGTCAGTGCCTGACGCATGTCGAGATCCAGGTGGTTGGTCGGTTCATCGAGCAGCAGCAGGTTCGGGCGCTGCCAGACGATCAGCGCCAGCACCAGACGGGCCTTTTCGCCGCCGGAGAAGCGCTCGGTGTTTTCGGTGACCTTATCGCCCTGGAAGCCGAAGCCGCCGAGATAGTCGCGCAGCTTCTGCTCCATCTCCTGCGGCGCCAGACGCGCAAGATGCTGAATCGGGGATTCATCCGCGCGTAAATATTCCAGTTGATGCTGGGCGAAGTAACCCAGTTTGATGCCCTTCGCCAGGCCGATTTCACCCTTGACCGGATTAAGCTCACCCGCCAGCAGTTTGATCAGCGTGGATTTACCGGCACCGTTGCGCCCGAGCAGACCAATACGTGAACCCGGCACCAGGTTGAGCTTGATGGAGTCGAGAATAATGCGGTCGGCATAGCCCGCGCTGACCTTTTCCATTTTCAGCAGGGGATTTGGCAGGCTTTCCGGGGCCCGGAAGCTGAAGTGGAACGGGTTGTCGACGTGCGCCGGGGCGATCATCTCCATACGCTCCAGCATCTTGATGCGGCTCTGGGCCTGCTTCGCCTTTGACGCCTTGGCCTTGAAGCGATCCACAAAGCTTTGCAGGTGCGCCACGCGCTGCTGCTGGCTTTCATACATCGACTGCTGCTGGGCAAGGCGCGTCGCGCGCTGGCGCTCGAAGGAGCTGTAGTTGCCCGTGTACTCGAACATCGTTTGCTGTTCGATATGAATGATTTTATCCACCACCGGGTCGAGGAAGTCGCGGTCGTGGGAGATCAGAATCAGAGTGCCCTGATAGCTCTTGAGCCACTTCTCCAGCCAAATAACCGCATCGAGATCGAGGTGGTTAGTCGGTTCATCGAGCAGCAGCAGGTCAGAGCGGCAGATCAGCGCCTGCGCCAGGTTGAGGCGCATACGCCAGCCGCCGGAGAAGTCGCTGACCGGGCGTTCCAGCTGCTCATTGCTGAAGCCCAGGCCGTGCAGCAGGCTGGAGGCGCGGGAGCGAATGGTCCACGCGTCGATGGCGTCCAGCTTGCCGTGAACGGTGGCGATGGCGTGGCCGTCGTTGCGCTCGTTAGCGGCGATAAGTTCCGCCTCGAGCTTGCGGTACTCACGATCGCCGTCGATAACATAGTCGAGTGCCGGTTCGCTCAGCGCGGGCGTCTCCTGGTTTACCCAGGCGAGCTGCCAGTTCCCCGGGAAGGTAAAGTTACCGCCATCCGCGCTAATCTCGTTTTTCAGCAGCGCCAGCAGCGTGGATTTACCACAGCCGTTTTTGCCGACCAGGCCCACTTTCTGGCCTGGGTTGATGGTAGCAGTGGCGTTATCCAGCAGGACGCGCACGCCGCGACGTATTTGTAACGAGGAGAAAACAATCATAGAAGCGCCGTATGTTCCGACTATGTTAATTTGTCATTATGATAATGTAAGGTGTGGGCCGTTTTCCGCACCGGGCCGTCATGGTAGCCCAAAACAGCGACGATACACAAAAACAGAAACAAGACCGGGAGGGGAATGATGTCTCAGACAGCAAAAGTGCTGCTGCTGTATGCCCATCCGGAATCTCAGGACTCGGTGGCAAACCGGGTGCTGCTTAAGCCGGCTACTCAGCTCAGCAACGTGACGGTGCACGATCTCTACGCGCACTATCCTGATTTCTTTATTGATATTCCTTACGAGCAGGAACTGCTGCGTCAGCATGACGTGATTGTGTTCCAGCATCCGCTTTATACCTACAGCTGTCCGGCGCTGCTCAAAGAGTGGCTGGACCGCGTGCTGAGCCGGGGCTTCTCCAGCGGGGTGGGGGGCAACCAGCTGGCGGGAAAGTACTGGCGTAGTGTGATTACGACCGGTGAACCCGAAAGCGCCTACCGCCACGACGGGCTGAACCGCTATCCGATGAGCGACATTCTGCGGCCTTTTGAGCTGACGGCGGCCATGTGCCGTATGCACTGGATGAGCCCGATTATTGTCTACTGGGCCCGTCGTCAGGATCCGAAAGAGTTGGCCAGCCACGCCAGAGCCTACGGCGAATGGCTGGCGTCACCGATTCCGGCAGGAGGGCGTTAATGGAAGGATCGAATTTGCTCCTCGCCGGGGTGCTGTTTTTATTTGCGGCCGTCGTCGCGGTGCCGCTTGCCGCCCGTATCGGCATCGGGGCGGTGCTGGGGTATCTGCTGGCGGGGATCGCGATTGGCCCCTGGGGACTGGGATTCATCAGCGATGTGGATGAAATTCTCCATTTCTCCGAGCTGGGCGTGGTGTTCCTGATGTTCATCATTGGCCTTGAGCTCAACCCTTCTAAATTGTGGCAGCTCCGACGCTCCATCTTTGGCGTAGGTGCCGCTCAGGTGTTGCTCAGCGCCGCGATTCTGGGTGGCCTGTTAATGCTGACGAATTTCTCCTGGCAGGCGGCGGTGATCGGCGGGATAGGCCTTGCGATGTCGTCGACGGCGATGGCCCTGCAGCTGATGCGCGACAAGGGGATGAACCGCAACGAAGCCGGTCAGCTGGGCTTTTCGGTGCTGCTGTTCCAGGATTTGGCGGTGATCCCGGCGCTGGCGCTGGTGCCGCTGCTGGCGGGCTCCGGGGACGATCATTTCGACTGGGCTAAAATCGCCATGAAGGTGCTGGCCTTCGCGGGCATGCTCATCGGCGGGCGTTTCCTGTTACGTCCCGTGTTCCGCTTTATTGCCGCGTCGGGCGTTCGCGAGGTATTTACCGCCGCGACGCTGCTGCTGGTGCTGGGATCGGCGTTATTCATGGACGCGCTGGGGCTGTCGATGGCGCTCGGGACCTTTATCGCCGGGGTGCTGCTGGCGGAAAGTGAATACCGCCACGAGCTGGAAATTGCCATCGATCCCTTCAAAGGGTTGCTGTTGGGGTTGTTCTTTATTTCGGTGGGGATGGCGCTCAACCTTGGCGTGCTCTATACCCATCTCCTGTGGGTTGTGGTGAGCGTCGCTATCCTGGTGGCGGTGAAAACGCTGGTACTGTACGTCATGGCGCGCATTTACGGCCTGCGCAGTTCGGAGCGCATGCAGTTTGCGAGCGTGTTGAGCCAGGGAGGCGAGTTCGCGTTTGTGCTGTTCTCTACCGCCTCCTCCCAGAAGCTGTTTAAAGACGATCAGATGGCGCTTTTGCTGGTAACGGTCACGCTGTCCATGATGACCACGCCGCTGCTGATGAAGCTGGTGGATAGACTGCTTTCGCGCCGCCTGAACCCGACAGACGATGAAGACGAAGCGCCGTGGGTGGAAGACGATAAGCCCCAGGTGATCGTAGTGGGCTTTGGCCGCTTTGGACAGGTAATCGGCCGTTTGCTAATGGCGAACAAAATGCGCATTACGGTGCTGGAGCGGGATATCAGCGCGGTCAACCTGATGCGCAAATATGGCTATAAGGTTTATTACGGCGACGCGACCCAGCTCGAGCTACTGCGCTCGGCGGGGGCAGAGGCGGCAGAGTCCATCGTCATTACCTGTAACGACCCGGAAGACACGATGAAGCTGGTAGATCTCTGCCAGCAGCATTTCCCGCATCTGCATATTCTGGCGCGTGCGCGGGGACGTGTTGAAGCTCACGAATTATTGCAGGCGGGTGTGAAACACTTCTCCCGTGAGACGTTCTCCAGTGCGCTGGAGCTGGGGCGCAAGGCGCTGATCTCACTTGGCATGCATCCGCATCAGGCGCAGCGCGCCCAGATGCACTTCCGCCGGCTGGATATGCGGATGCTGCGCGAGCTGATGCCGGTACATACCGATACGGCGCAGATCTCCCGCGTGCGGGAAGCCCGTCGCGAGCTGGAGGAGATCTTCCAGCGCGAGATGCAGCAGGAACGACGCCAGCTCGATGGCTGGGATGAATTTGAATAAAGGGTAACGAAAGATGGCTGTACGTAAACGCTTTATCGCGGGTGCAAAATGCCCGACCTGCCAGGCGCAAGATACCCTGGCGATGTGGCGGGAAAATAATATTGATGTTGTTGAGTGTGTTAAGTGCGGTCACCAGATGCGTGAGGCCGACAAAGAGGCGCGCGAGCACGTTCGCAAAGAAGAGCAAGTTATCGGGATTTTTCATCCGGACTAGCGATATGCCCTGAGTTTTTTTAAGCTAAAGGGTACACAGGTGCAGATTTCCGCTACAATCTGCGCCAGCAATTTTCCCACGCTCAGGAGATATCATGAAAGTAGCAAAAGACCTGGTGGTCAGCCTGGCCTATCAGGTACGTACAGAAGACGGTGTGTTGGTTGATGAGTCTCCGGT
>OGSF01000008.1_pt1 | contig 192797 bp, 183 predicted proteins | sample 1573811 | NCBI WGS metagenome assembly OGSF01 (sample SAMN03295835, study PRJEB24534) | human gut metagenome | isolation source: fecal sample 3 from infant 5 | host: Homo sapiens | place: USA: Pittsburgh, PA | collected 2014-07 | reverse complement strand
TCCAACTGGATGCCGCCGCTGCGCCGCATAACGCGCTGTGCCGAAAGTTCATCACCGCCGAGCAGAACACGCTGGAAACGCCCTGGGCTGATTACCTGAGCATTCCCGGCTACGTCTGGCTTAACCCGCCATACAGCGATATCACGCCGTTCGTTAAGAAGGCCGCTGCCGAGAGCGCCAATCAGATCGGCACGGTCATGCTGGTACCGTCTGACACTTCGGTTGGCTGGTTTAAGGAGGCTATCCAGACCGCCAGCGAGGTTCGTTTCATCACCGCCGGGCGACTGGCATTTATCAACCCGGTCACCGGTAAACCGGTCAGCGGAAATAACAAAGGCAGTATGCTTATCATCTGGCGACCGTACCCGCGTACACACTGCCACTTCGCAACTGTGGACCGGGACGAACTGATGGCTTTTGGGGCGAAACTTCTCGCCCGCCGGGAGGCAGCATGACGCCAGCAAATGAAAACGCCATCCGCGCAGCCTGTCGCCGCTGCACCGAAGAAATCCAGCAGGCCATGCGCAAGAAGCCAAAGCCTAACTGGAACGAAACGGTTCCTCCCATCATCAACAAGCATCACAAGAAAATTGAAGCTCTGGGAGTTAGCCTCCTGGAGTTCGTCGTCAAAACTGGCCGCCTTAACGGGCGGTTTGGAGCCGAACAATGACAACAAAATTCCCCGGGTCGCTAAAGCGGCCTTTTTTATTGCTGGCGTTCACCTTCAACAGAATTAACCGACAGTTCCGGGAGTATTGACCATGGACATCATCGACACAGCAGCAGAGATTGAAGAGCTTCAGCGTAACGCTGCCCTTTCCGTTCACCGACTGAACCGTAACGCCGTATCAGCTGAGCATTGCAGTGAATGCGGCGAGGATATCCCGGAGCCGCGGCGCGCTGCCGTTCCCGGCTGCCAGACGTGCGCGGACTGCCAGGGTGTTATCGAACTAAGGAAGAAGCGGCGAGGTGCGTGATGTTTGCACTCATTCAACGGGGTCAGATTTACGCTGACCAGCACGGTTGGCCCGTCATCATCCACAGTTGCACATCACAGATAGTCCGATACTGGCGACAGGGCCGGATCAACACCGCTTCAATCGACCGATTCAACAATGATTTTGAGCATCTCGATCACCGTGAGGCGGCACAGATACGCGTCGAACTGGAGACGAGCGAGCACATTAAATCGCTCCGCGCCCAGCGTGCGGCATGAGGAGAACTATGAGCACCATTCAGGACATCCGAAACCAGCTATCAACCCTAGTCACCGAGGCGCACAAGGTTGCATGCGCCCTCGATATAGGTGACGAGCGAACCGAGGCCTTTGAGCTATACGAAGCACTTCGTCGACTTCAGCGGCAGGGCGCCGCCGGAGAGATTCTCTCAGCAACCAACCCACTTCTCGCCTCGCCATATTACGACGAGGACTGGGACGAAGATGAAGACGATTGACGCAACTGATAGCCAGTAATGAGCTGGCTATTGGGTGCGAAAGCACTGCAACGTCATCCCTTTTGCCCGGCCCAGCGCCGGGCTTCTTTTTGGGAGTTAACCATGCAATCAAACCCCATGACCTGGCTCATCTCCGCACTTATGGCGCTGGGCGCTCTCATCTCATTTCTTCACGAACCGGAAGGTGTGCAATGGCTGCTTTTAATGTGGGCGCATTAGTCCAGAAGAAGACCGGTGGACTCAGAGGAAGAATAGAAAGCCTGCTGGAGCCGGAAAACGATAAGCCGCGGGTTTATGTTGCATGGGACGGCGGCACATATCAGATCCATTACGAATACGAACTTCGCGCGGCCACGCCAGACCAGCCGCAGCTTTATAAAACGATGTCATAGGAGCGATCATGAGCGAAATTATTCAAATCGTGCCCAGTGAGTGGGTGACAGAAGACCTGCTTGTGAAAATGACAGGACTTCGACCGGGAACGATCGCGCGGGCCCGAAAAAAAAGTTGGCTCTGCGGCAGAGAGTACGTCCACATGTCCCCGGACAGCATCCCAAAGGAAAACAGCGAGTGCCTGTATAACCACAAAGCCATCGACCAGTGGGTTGAAAGCCTCAAAAAGAAACAGCCGGGTGCGCGCCAATGAAGATCCGTTTATGCTTAGCGGGCTCTTGGACGTCAGGAGGGAATAATGGCTAAGTCAGCATACCCAACAGGCGTGGAGAATCATGGCGGTACGCTCCGCATATGGTTCATCTATAAAGGCAGCCGGGTGCGTGAAAGCCTCGGCGTGCCGGATACACCAAAAAACAGGAAAGTCGCTGGCGAGCTGCGTGCGTCGGTGTGCTTTTCGATAAAGACCGGCAACTTTAATTACGCGGCCCAGTTCCCGGACTCACCGAACCTCAGAAAGTTTGGGATGGAGAGCAAGGAAATCACAGTGCTGGAGCTGGCGAATAAGTGGCTGGAATTGAAGCGCATGGAGATCAGCACCAACGCGATGTCTCGTTATACATCTATAACGCGCAATATGGTGCCACGGATCGGCGGGGACAGGCTGGTTTCTGCGGTGACGCAGGAAGACCTGCTGTTTATCAGGAAGGAATTGCTGACCGGTTATCAGACGTTGAAGGCGGGGCATCGTACGCCTGTAAAGGGAAGGACAGTCAGAACGGTCAACAACTACATGAAGACCATGGCTGGCATGTTCAAGTTCGCTGCTGATAGTGGTTATGTGAAGGTAAGCCCGTTCACCGGGATCGCCCTTCTCAAACGTTCGCGTTGCGAGCCTGATCCGCTCACCCGCGATGAGTTTGTCAGGTTGATTAACGCTTGCGCCACCCAGCAGTTGAAAAACATGTGGTCGCTGGCAGTGTACACCGGCGTGCGCCACGGTGAACTGGTGTCGCTGGCCTGGTAAGATATCGACCTGAAAGCAGGAACGATGATGATCCGCCGAAACCACACGTTGACGAAGGAGTTTACCCTTCCGAAAACCGAGGCCGGGACAAACCGCATCATCAACCTTATTCAGCCAGCTATTGACGTGCTGAAGAACCAGGCCGAATTAACCCGCCTGGGTAAGCAGTATCAGGTAGAGGTGAAACTGCGTGAGTTTGGTCGCACAGAAGTGCATCCGTGCACATTCGTGTTTAACCCACAAAAAGGATTGCGCAATGGCCGTGCAGGGCATCATTACGCAGTGGGGTCGATCAACCAGTCGTGGGAGGCAGCAATGCGACGCGCCGGGATTCGCTATCGCAGAGCATACCAGTCCCGACACACGTATGCATGCTGGTCGTTGGCCGCCGGTGCTAACCCGAACTTCATAGCGAAGCAAATGGGCCACACCGACGCACAAATGGTTTACCGGGTGTATGGATCCTGGATGGCTGAAAATAACCAGGACCAGGTACTCATCCTCAACCAGAAATTGAGTGAGTTTGCCCCATCCATGCCCCACGCAGTGGGATCGGATGATTATTAATTATAAATATCATTAGGTTATTTAACCTAAACCTGCATGCCCATGACCTCTTGATAAGCCGACACCAGCTTGTTACGCACCTGGATCCCCATCTGCAGGGAAACCGAGGCTTTTTGCAAATCGGTCATCACATCATTCAGCGCCACGCCCGGCTCGCCGAGGGTGAACTTCTCTGCCTGCGTGCGCGCTGCGGTCTGGGTATCACTGATACGGTCAAGAGCGGCATGCAGTTGCCCTGCAAAGCTGATGCTCGGCTGCTGATCTGCCACATTCTGATTACGGGCCGTCATCGCCGTTGCCTGCAGCTGACTGATTACCCCTTCAATGCCCTGTATAGCCATGACTCTCCCCTGGATGGTTTTTTACGCGGTCAAGACTAACAGCTTGTCAATAAGATAATGGCGGTAAATAGCATGAAAAAACCAGGTTATTTGACGCATAGAAAATCACGAATCATCAAATAATGGCAGGGCCATCAATATGGAACTTTTGTCGTGTTTGCCGACCCGGGAGTCAGTTTTGTTTCTCTACACGAATAACGTAAACCACCAGGATTTAAGAGGTGCGCAATGAGTGCAACAGCATCGACAGCGCCGCAGAATAAATCACTCGAGTGGATGAACCGCCTTCGCGCGAATCCTAAAATCCCGTTGATCGTGGCAGGCGCTGCCGCAATTGCGATCCTTGTAGCGATGGTCCTGTGGGCGAAAAGCCCTGATTACCGGACGCTCTACAGTAACCTTTCCGATCAGGATGGCGGCGCCATCGTCACCCAGCTGACCCAGATGAACATCCCTTATCGCTTTGCCGATAATGGCGGTGCGCTGGAGGTCCCGGCAGATAAGGTGCACGAACTGCGTCTGCGCCTGGCCCAGCAGGGGCTGCCGAAGGGCGGCGCGGTAGGCTTTGAGCTGCTGGATCAGGAAAAATTCGGTATCAGCCAGTTCAGCGAGCAGGTGAACTACCAGCGTGCGCTGGAAGGTGAGCTGGCCCGCACCATTGAAACATTAGGCCCGGTGAAGAGTGCCCGCGTGCACCTGGCGATGCCAAAACCTTCCTTATTTGTTCGCGAACAGAAATCACCTTCGGCTTCCGTGACCGTGAACCTTGAGCCAGGCCGCGCGCTGGACGAAGGGCAAATCAGCGCGGTGACGCATCTCGTCTCCAGCGCCGTGGCCGGTCTGCCGCCGGGTAACGTGACGCTGGTTGACCAGAGCGGTCACCTGCTGACGCAATCCAATACCGCCGGTCGCGATCTGAATGACGCGCAGCTGAAATATGCCGCCGATGTGGAAAGCCGTCTCCAGCGCCGTATCGAAGCGATCCTGGGTCCGGTGGTGGGCAACAGCAACGTGCACGCGCAGGTCACCGCGCAGATCGACTTCTCGAATAAAGAACAAACCGAAGAGCAGTACAGCCCGAACGGCGATGCGGCGCAGGCGGTTATGCGTTCGCGCCAGATCAACACCAGCGAGCAGATTGGCGGCGCAAACCCGGGCGGCGTGCCGGGCGCGCTGTCTAACCAGCCTGCCCCGGCTAACGCGGCGCCGATCTCTACGCCGCCGGCCAATCAGCAGAACGGCCAGCAGAATAACCAGCAGACCACCTCAACGGCGACGAACAGCGGTCCACGAAACAGCAGCCGTAACGAAACCACGAACTACGAAGTGGATAGGACGATTCGCCACACTAAACTGAACGTGGGCGATATTCAGCGTCTCTCCGTTGCGGTAGTGGTGAACTACAAAACGCTGGCGGATGGCAAACCGTTGCCGTTGACCGCCGAACAGATGAAGCAGATTGAAAACCTGACCCGTGAAGCGATGGGTTACTCCGAGAAGCGCGGCGATACCCTCAACGTGGTGAACTCACCGTTCAACTCGGTGGAAGAGACCGGCGGTGAACTGCCGTTCTGGCAACAGCAGGCGTTTATCGACCAGCTGATGTCCGCAGGACGCTGGCTGCTGGTGCTGATTGTCGCGTGGCTGCTGTGGCGCAAGGGCGTTCGTCCACAGCTCCAGCGCCGTGCTGAAGCTGAAAAAGCGGCTCGCGAGCAGATGAATGCGCGTCAGGAAACGGAAGAAGCTGTTGAAGTGCGCCTCAGCAAAGATGAACAGATGCAGCAGCGCCGCGCTAACCAGCGCATGGGTGCCGAGGTGATGAGCCAGCGCATTCGCGAAATGTCAGATAACGATCCGCGCGTCGTGGCGCTGGTCATCCGTCAGTGGATGGGTAACGAACATGAGTAATACGCTTACGGGCACCGATAAAAGCGTCATCCTGCTGATGACCATTGGCGAAGATCGCGCGGCGGAGGTGTTTAAACACCTCTCCCAGCGGGAAGTGCAAATTCTCAGTGCGGCGATGGCCAACGTGCGTCAAATCTCCAACAAGCAGCTGACCGAAGTGCTGTCGGAGTTTGAGCAGGAAGCCGAACAGTTTGCCGCGCTGAACGTCAACGCCAACGACTACCTGCGTTCCGTGCTGGTCAAGGCGCTGGGCGAAGAGCGTGCCGCCAGCCTGCTGGAAGACATTCTGGAAACGCGCGATACCGCCAGCGGTATCGAAACGCTTAACTTTATGGAACCGCAGAGTGCCGCGGACCTTATTCGCGACGAGCACCCGCAGATTATCGCCACCATCCTTGTCCACCTCAAACGTGGTCAGGCGGCCGATATTCTGGCGCTGTTCGAAGAGCGTCTGCGTCACGATGTGATGCTGCGTATCGCCACCTTCGGCGGCGTTCAGCCTGCCGCGCTGGCGGAGCTGACCGAGGTGCTGAACAACCTGCTCGACGGCCAGAACCTCAAGCGCAGCAAAATGGGCGGCGTGAGAACGGCGGCAGAAATCATCAACCTGATGAAAACGCAGCAGGAAGAGGCCGTTATTACGGCGGTTCGCGAATTCGACGGCGAGCTGGCACAGAAAATCATCGACGAGATGTTCCTGTTCGAAAACCTCGTCGAAGTGGACGACCGCAGCATCCAGCGCCTGCTCCAGGAAGTGGATTCCGAGTCGCTGCTTATCGCCCTCAAAGGCGCCGAGCAGCCGCTGCGCGAGAAGTTCCTGCGCAACATGTCTCAGCGTGCGGCCGATATCCTGCGCGACGACCTTGCCAACCGTGGACCGGTTCGTCTGTCTCAGGTGGAAAACGAACAGAAAGCCATTCTGCTTATCGTTCGTCGTCTGGCGGAAACCGGCGAGATGGTGATTGGCAGCGGAGACGACACCTATGTCTAATGAGCTGCCGTGGAAGCGCTGGACGCCGGACGATCTGGCCCCTCCCCTCTCCGAGTTCACGCCAGCCGCGATCCCGACCGAGGCGCTTGACCCGGACGTCGAGCAGCCCGAGCTGAGCGAAGAGGAGCAGCAGGCGCAAATGCTGGCTCAGCTGCAAATGCAGGCGCACGAGCAGGGCTACAATGCTGGTCTGAACGAAGGCCGGCAGAAAGGCCACGAGCTGGGGTATCAGGAAGGCCTGGCGAAAGGGTTAGAGCACGGTATCGATCAGGCGCGCCAGCAGCAGGCGCCGATCCATGCCCGCATGCAGCAGCTGGTCAGCGAGTTTCAGCACACGCTGGACGCGCTGGACAGCGTGATTGCCTCGCGACTGATGCAGATGGCGCTGGAAGCCGCGCGTCAGGTGATCGGCCAGACGCCCGTGGTGGATAACACTGCGCTAATCAAACAAATTCAGGGTCTGCTGCAGCAGGAGCCGCTGTTCAGCGGTAAGCCGCAGCTGCGCGTCCACCCGGACGACCTGCAGCGCGTGGAAGAGAGCCTGGGCGCGACGCTAAACCTGCACGGCTGGCGTCTGCGCGGCGACCCGTCGTTACATCACGGCGGCTGCAAAGTTTCTGCCGATGAAGGCGATCTGGATGCCAGCGTCGCCACCCGCTGGCAGGAACTGTGTCGCCTGGCGGCACCGGGAGTCGTCTGATGACCGCACGCCTCACCCGCTGGCTCACCACGCTCGACAACTTTGAGACGAAGATGGCGCAACTGCCCTCTGTTCGTCGTTATGGGCGGCTGACGCGCGCCACCGGTCTGGTCCTGGAGGCCACCGGTCTGCAGCTTCCGCTGGGCGCGACCTGCGTGATTGAGCGTCAGGACGGTCTTGAAACGCGTGAAGTAGAAAGCGAAGTGGTCGGGTTCAACGGCCAGCGCCTGTTCCTGATGCCGCTTGAAGAGGTGGAAGGTATTCTGCCCGGCGCGCGCGTGTATGCCAAAAACACGTCCGGCGATGGGCTGCAAAGCGGGAAACAGCTGCCGCTTGGTCCTGCCCTGCTGGGTCGCGTGCTGGACGGCAGCGGGAAGCCGCTCGACGGGCTGCCCTCCCCGGACACTACCGAAACCGGCGCATTAATTACCCAGCCGTTTAACCCCCTGCAGCGAACCCCTATCGAGCATGTGCTCGATACCGGCGTGCGACCGATTAACGCCCTGCTGACCGTGGGACGCGGGCAACGTATGGGCCTCTTCGCCGGGTCAGGCGTGGGTAAATCCGTTCTGCTCGGCATGATGGCGCGCTACACCCAGGCGGACGTTATCGTCGTGGGCCTGATCGGCGAGCGCGGTCGTGAAGTAAAAGACTTTATTGAAAACATTCTGGGTGCGGAAGGCCGAGCCCGCTCGGTGGTCATTGCCGCACCGGCGGACGTGTCGCCGTTACTGCGTATGCAGGGAGCAGCCTATGCCACCCGCATCGCCGAAGATTTTCGTGACCGCGGCAAGCACGTGCTGCTGATTATGGATTCGCTGACCCGCTACGCGATGGCGCAGCGTGAAATCGCGCTGGCTATCGGTGAGCCACCGGCGACCAAAGGCTACCCGCCTTCGGTCTTCGCCAAACTCCCTGCCCTGGTGGAACGTGCGGGGAACGGCATCAGCGGCGGCGGCTCCATCACCGCGTTCTATACGGTGCTGACCGAAGGCGATGACCAGCAGGATCCGATTGCCGACTCCGCGCGCGCGATCCTTGACGGTCATATCGTGCTGTCTCGTCGTCTGGCCGAAGCCGGACACTATCCGGCGATAGATATTGAAGCCTCTATCAGCCGCGCGATGACGGCGCTGATAACCGAGAAACACTACGCCCGCGTGCGTAACTTTAAACAACTCCTCTCCAGCTTCCAGCGCAACCGCGATCTGGTCAGCGTGGGGGCGTATGCCAAAGGCAGCGACCCGATGCTCGACAAAGCGATTACCCTGTGGCCGCAGCTGGAGGCATTTTTGCAACAAGGCATTTTTGAACGTGCCGACTGGGAAGATTCAATTCAGGCTCTGGAGCTGATTTTCCCGCAGGTGTAACACAGGTGGAGGGCGAAGGTCATGGCGCAAAACAGCGCGTTATCAACGCTGAAAGATCTGGCTGAAAAAGAAGTTGATGATGCCGCATTGCAGCTTGGCGCAATGCGACGCGGGTGCCAGCAGGCTGAAGAACAGTTGAAGATGTTAATCGACTATCAGCATGAATATCGCACCAACCTCAATACCGATATGACACAGGGCATTGGAAGCCAGCGCTGGATTAACTATCAGCAGTTTATCCAGACGCTGGAGAAGGCGATAGATCAGCATCGCCAGCAGCTTCACCAGTGGACCCAGAAAGTCGATACCGCGCTGAATTTCTGGCGCGAGAAGAAGCAGCGACTGCAGGCCTGGCAGACCTTACAGGACCGACAGATTGCGGCAACGACCCTGGCGGAAAACCGCCTGGATCAGAAAAAAATGGATGAGTTTGCCCAGCGCGCATCAATGAGGAAACCGGAATGATCACACTGCAACAACTGCTGATGAGCGACAGCGACCTGTCAGGCGGTACGCAGACAGGAAAAGGCACCGACGGTGCACAGGACTTTCTCGCGCTGCTTGCGGGCGCCCTGTCGGACGCGACGGGCAAGGGCAACGATGCGCCCCTGACTCTGGCTGACCTGAAAGCCGCCGGCAGCAAGCTGTCCCACGTTGCTCAGGACGCCAAAGGGGATACCACCCTGCAGGCCAAAATTGCCGACCTGCTCTCGCGTCAAACTGCGCTGAATGGCGATGAAACGTCGTCCGTCACGTCGTTTGATACGCGGGTATCCGGGCTGGTGCCGCTGTCAAAGGGTGATGCCCTGAAAACGCTTAATGCGGTCAACAGCAAAGATGACGGCAAAAGCGAGCTGAGCGAAGAGGAGCTGGCCGGGTTAAGCGCGCTGATGGCCATGCTGCCGCACCAGCAGACCAGCACCTCACGTGCGGCAGGCAGTGACGGTGTGTCCGCCACCGCTACGCTGAGTTCAGCGGCGCTGACGCAAAACGGCGCGGGCCAACCGTCCCTGAACGCGCTTCCGGGAAGCCATGATAAAGCCCAGAGTGCTGCGCCTTATCAGAGCCGGGCGAAAAACAGCGACCCGGCCCTGTCGGGTAACGCGCCGGCCACGCCGGCCGTGGCCGCAACGGCAGAGAAGCAGGAGCTTGCCAGTTCCTCCTCCTCAGCCTCACCGACGGCGACCCTGGCACCGATTATGTCCAGCCATGCGACCAGTCAGACGGCCGCCACCGTCGCCACCGCGCCGGTGTTAAGCCAGCCTCTGGGTACGCATGAATGGCAGCAGTCCCTGAGCCAGCACATCACCCTGTTCACTAAACAGGGCCAGCAGATGGCCGAGCTGCGTCTGCACCCGGAAGATCTGGGTCAGGTGCAAATTTCGCTTAAGCTGGATGATAACCAGGCGCAGCTGCAGATGGTTTCTGCGCACAGCCATGTCCGTGCGGCGCTGGAAGCCGCGCTGCCGGTCCTGCGAACCTCACTGGCGGAGAACGGCATTCAGCTTGCGCAAAGCAGCGTCAGCAGCGAGAGCTTTGCCGGGCAGCAGCAGCAGTCCTCATCCCAGCAGCAGCATCAGGCTTCGCGTTCCGGCAACACCGGCGGCTTTAATGACGAGATCGATGAGTTACTGCCTGTCCCTGCCGCTCTGCAATCCGCCGCGCGCGGTAACAGTGCCGTAGACATCTTCGCCTAAACGCCAGAGGTAGCGTGATTATCCCCGTCTTTTCCACGCTTTGACGACAGCAGGACACGGGATAATCACCTTATTAAGCTGTACCGAAACAGGAAGCTCGTATCAGATGACTGACTCCGCTATCACCAAAAAAAGTAAGCGTTCCATCTGGATCCCGCTGCTGGTGTTGATCACGCTCGCCGCCTGCGCTACCGCGGGCTATAGTTACTGGCGTATGCAGCAGGAACCTTCGACCGCTGCGGCCAAAGCCGAACCTGCACCACCGCCGGCGCCGGTATTTTTCCCTCTGGACACCTTCACCGTGAACCTCGGTGACGCGGATCGTGTGCTGTATGTCGGTATTACGCTGCGCCTGAAGGATGAAGCCACGCGCGCGCGTCTGAATGATTATCTTCCGGAGGTGCGTAGCCGCCTTCTGCTACTGTTCTCTCGTCAGGACGCTTCGGCGCTGGCCACCGATGTGGGTAAGCAAAAGCTGGTCGACGCCATTAAACAAACGCTGGCGACCCCGCTGGTAAACGGCCAACCTAAACAGGAAGTCACTGACGTTCTGTATACAGCCTTCATTCTGCGGTAACGACATGGGCGACAGTATTCTTTCTCAGGCAGAAATCGATGCGCTGCTCAACGGCGACAGCGATAAAAGTGATGATCCGCAACCGGGTATTGGCGGCGATAGCGATATTCGTCCCTATGACCCGAATACCCAGCGTCGCGTGGTACGTGAACGTCTGCAGGCGCTGGAGATCATTAACGAACGTTTTGCACGTCAGTTCCGTATGGGGCTGTTTAACCTGCTGCGTCGTAGCCCGGATATTACGGTCGGTGCGATCCGCATTCAGCCGTATCACGAGTTTGCCCGCAACCTGCCGGTGCCAACCAACCTTAACCTGATTCATCTGAAGCCGCTGCGCGGCACCGGTCTGGTGGTGTTTTCCCCAAGCCTGGTGTTCATCGCGGTGGATAACCTGTTCGGCGGCGACGGGCGTTTCCCGACCAAAGTAGAAGGTCGCGAATTCACCCACACCGAACAGCGCGTCATTAACCGCATGCTGAAGCTGGCGCTGGAGTCCTACAGCGACGCGTGGAAAGCGATTAACCCGCTGGAAGTGGAGTACGTCCGTTCTGAGATGCAGGTGAAATTTACCAACATCACCACCTCCCCGAACGATATCGTCGTGAACACGCCGTTCCACGTGGAGATCGGTAACCTGACCGGCGAGTTCAACATCTGCCTGCCGTTCAGCATGATCGAACCGCTGCGCGAGCTGCTGGTTAACCCGCCGCTGGAGAACTCCCGCAACGAAGACCAGAACTGGCGTGAAAACCTGGTCCGCCAGGTCCAGCATTCGCAGCTTGAGCTGGTGGCGAGCTTCGCCGATATCCCGCTGCGGTTATCTCAGATCCTGAAATTACAACCCGGTGATGTTTTGCCGATAGAAAAACCCGACCGCATTATTGCCCATGTGGATGGTGTCCCCGTGCTGACAAGCCAGTACGGCACGATTAACGGTCAGTATGCGTTACGCGTTGAGCACTTGATCAACCCGATTTTGAATTCGCTGAATGAGGAACAGCCCAAATGAGTGACATGAACAATCCGTCCGATGAAAACAGCGGAGCACTGGACGATCTGTGGGCTGACGCGTTAAACGAGCAAAAAGCGACCCCGGCCAAAAGCGCAGCGGATGCCGTATTCCAGCAGCTCGGCGGCGGTGACGTCAGCGGCACGCTGCAGGATATCGACCTGATTATGGATATCCCGGTTAAGCTGACCGTTGAGCTGGGACGCACCCGCATGACCATTAAAGAGCTGCTGCGCCTGACGCAGGGCTCCGTAGTAGCCCTTGACGGCCTGGCCGGCGAGCCGCTGGATATCCTGATCAACGGCTATCTGATTGCTCAGGGTGAAGTGGTGGTAGTGGCCGATAAATACGGCGTACGCATCACCGACATCATTACCCCGTCTGAACGTATGCGTCGTCTGAGCCGTTAAGCATGAAAACCCAGGCAACAGTATCGCAACCTTCTGCCGTTCACGGCTCGCCTCTGCTCCAGGTGAGCGGGGCGTTGTTCGGTATTATTGCCTTTATTCTTATCGCCGCCTGGCTGGCGAAGCGCTTTGGCCTGGCGGGGAAAACCGCCGGTGCCCGCGGGCTGAAGGTCAGCGCCAGCACCACGCTGGGGCCACGTGAACGCGTGGTCATCGTCGAGGTGGACGATGCGCGCCTGGTCCTGGGCGTCACGGCGTCAAACATCAGCGTGTTACATAAACTGCCGCCCGCCCCTGCTGTGGTGGACGAGCGTGCAGAGGCCCCTGCGGATTTCCAGTCCGTGATGAAGAGTTTGCTTAAGCGTTCCGGGAGATCCTGATGCGCCGTTTGTTATCCCTGACGCTTGCGGGCGTTGGCCTGTTTGCTCCCGCGGTCTATGCGCAACTGCCCGGTCTGGTTTCTACCCCGCTCGCGGGCGGCGGCCAAAGCTGGTCGCTTCCGGTTCAGACGCTGGTGTTCATCACCTCGCTGACGTTTATTCCGGCCATCCTGCTGATGATGACCAGCTTCACCCGCATCATCATCGTTTTTGGTCTGCTGCGAAACGCGCTCGGCACCCCTTCCGCTCCGCCAAACCAGGTTCTGCTCGGGCTGGCGCTGTTTTTGACCTTTTTCATTATGTCGCCGGTGATCGATAAGATTTACACCGACGCCTACCAGCCGTTCAGCGAAGATAAAATCTCCATGCAGGAGGCGCTGGATAAAGGCGCGCAGCCGCTGCGGGAATTTATGCTGCGTCAGACACGTGAAGCGGATCTGGCCCTCTTTGCCCGCCTGTCCAACACCGGCGAGCTGCAGGGACCGGAAGCGGTGCCCATGCGTATTCTGCTGCCCGCCTATGTTACCAGCGAGCTGAAAACCGCATTCCAGATTGGCTTTACCATCTTTATTCCGTTCCTGATTATTGACCTGGTGATCGCCAGCGTCCTGATGGCGCTCGGGATGATGATGGTGCCGCCCGCGACCATCGCCCTGCCCTTTAAGATCATGCTCTTTGTGCTGGTCGACGGCTGGCAGCTGCTGGTCAGCTCGCTGGCGCAGAGTTTCTACAGTTAAGGAACGGCAATGACACCCGAATCGGTCATGATGATGGGCACGGAGGCGATGAAAATCGCGATTGCCGTTGCCGCGCCGCTGCTGCTTGTCGCGCTGGTTACCGGTCTGATTATCAGTATTCTCCAGGCCGCCACGCAGATTAACGAAATGACGCTGTCATTCATCCCGAAAATCATCGCCGTGTTCGTGGCGATTATCGTGGCCGGGCCGTGGATGCTGAACCTGCTGCTGGACTATATGCGCAACCTGTTTACCAACCTGCCGTACATCATCGGCTGACCTGACGATGCTGCACTTCACCAGCGACCAGTGGGTTCAGTGGCTCGGCGTCTATTTCTGGCCGATGCTGCGCATCATGGCGCTGATCTCCACCGCCCCCATTCTCAGCGAGAAATCGATCCCTAAGCGTGTCAAAGTGGGGCTGGGCATCATCATCTCCATTATCGTCGCCCCGTCTCTTCCGCCGGTGGATATTCCGATCTTCTCGGCGAATGCCGTATGGGTGGCCCTGCAGCAGGTGATGATTGGCGTCGCCGTTGGCTTTACCATGCAGCTCGCCTTTGCCGCGGTGCGTACCGCGGGGGAACTGATTGGCCTGCAGATGGGGCTATCGTTCGCCACGTTTGTTGACCCTGGCAGTCATCTCAACATGCCCGTGCTGGCGCGCATTATCGATCTGCTCGCCATGCTGCTGTTCCTGTCGTTCAACGGCCATCTGTGGCTTATCTCCATGCTGGTGGACACGTTCCATACGCTGCCGATTGGCGAAAATCCGGTGAACAGCAATGCGTTTCTGGCGCTCACCCGCGCGGCGGGGCTGATCTTCCTCAACGGGCTGATGCTGGCGCTGCCGATCATCACCCTGCTGCTGACCGTCAACCTGGCGTTAGGTTTACTCAACCGAATGGCACCGCAGCTTTCGGTGTTTGTCATTGGTTTTCCGCTGACGCTGACGGTCGGAATTTTATTAATGTCATTACTGATGCCACTTATCGCTCCCTTCTGTGAACATTTATTCGGCGAGATATTCAACCTGTTAGCGGATATTGTCAGCGAACTGCCACGTAAATAATAGCCCGCACTGTTGTTACTGTCTTTCTGAGGATATTCCTAAAATAAAACGCGAAAAACATCTTCCAGGATATATCTGACGCGGTTTAATTGTTTCTAACCACCTCACAATACTTAATATTTACTTTACTTTAAGAAGATTCCTGGCAAATTATACGTAACTTTACGGGATAGTGAGTCCGCCTGAAAGTCTTTGTCATGCTCACAGGTTTATTATTTTTTTCCATCCCGTATGGCTGTTTTGAGCTCTCAGGCAGATGGTGAATTATCGTTACGCATTGAGTGAGGGTATGCCATGTCAACGATCATTATGGATTTATGCAGCTACACCCGGCTAGGGTTAACCGGGTACCTGGCAAGCAGAGGGGTAAGAAAGAGAGACATCAACGATGCACACACCGTTGACGAACTCGCAGCCGCTTGTGACGAACTAAAACCAGGCGTGGTGTTTATTAATGAGGACTGTTTCATTCACGATCCAGCCAACAGTCAGCACATTAAGCAAATCATTAATCAGCATCCAAAAACCCTGTTTATTGTTTTTATGGCGATCGCGAATATCCATTTCGATGAGTATTTGTTGGTCCGTAAAAATTTATTGATCAGTTCTAAATCGATTAAACCCGAGTCGCTGGATGACATTTTGGGTGATTATTTGAATAAAGAAGTTAAAAATGTAGGAGCGGTTAACTTACCCACCCTATCATTAAGCAGGACTGAATCAAGTATGCTGCGAATGTGGATGGCGGGACAAGGAACTATTCAGATCTCCGACCAGATGAATATTAAAGCGAAAACCGTTTCATCACACAAAGGAAATATTAAACGGAAAATTAAAACGCATAATAAGCAAGTGATCTACCACGTGGTACGCCTGACCGATAATGTGACGAACGGGATTTTCGTCAACATGCGTTAGTCGCTTAAGAAAAGACCCTGTGCACCCTACCTTTGATCTCTGGCCTGGCCAGAGATTTTTGCTTTTACAGCGGGTGTCGGGCACGCAATGTGCTACCCGACGCCGTGCTAGTCTGCTTTCTCTACAAAAATCCCGTCCGGATGCCCCAGTTCGTTAAAAAACCAAATGCCGAGCGGGTAGTCTTCCAGTGAAACCAGGTACATTGTACCTTCGCTAAACTCTTCAATTGCCAGCACCACACCTGGGCGGCGCGGCCCACCGTCCGTTTTAACGGTTACCCGATCGTTGACCTTCATACATTCCTCCTCTGGTTTTGAGCCAGTGTAGAACAAAACGCAAAAACGCACATCGCCGCCCGGCGTGAATGGCGTTTTTATGCACAGGCTATACTTAACCCTGGACACGTTTGCAGGTTGAAAGAGGAGTCCCGCAATGAAGACCGATAAAGAGTACAGCGATACCATCAAGCGCGAAGTCGAGGTGGATGTCGATGCCCTGCTGGCCGCCATCAATGAGATCAGCGAGTCAGAAGTCCGCCGCTCGGACGACAATTCGGACCGCGTCATTGTCAACGGAAGGGATTATCACACCTATCGCGAGCTGGCCGAGGCCTTCGAGCTCGATATTCACGACTTTAGCGTGTCGGAAGCCAATCGTTAGGGCGAAAAAAATCCCGGTCATGGGGATGACCGGGATCAAAACTTGCTTATGCAAGAAGCACTTGAAAATTCGTTACACCAGGAAATCTGATGTACATGCCACACTATCCCCAACGAATTTGTCTGACAAGCATATATTCTTAGGATGAATATAATATTTTTAACATAATGCTTTTGGTTATGAGCAATAACATACGCCGAATGCGGGTTTGCCAGGGAATACTCTCATTTCTCCGGTTAACAATTCGGATATTTTTTAGGAATTTTCTTAGAACGAAACGCATCCGTCACCGGGAGTCACTATGCCTTCACTGCGGGATACCTTGCTGATTTTTTCCGACCTGGATGGCTCGTTGCTGGATATTCATACCTATGACTGGCAACCCGCCATGCCCTGGCTGGACAGGCTGCAGGATAACCAGATTCCGATCATTCTCTGCAGCAGCAAAACCGCGGCAGAGATGCTGGATATTCAGCAGGATCTGGGGCTGGAAGGCCTGCCGTTTATTGCCGAGAACGGCGCGGTGATTCAGCCTGACGTGCGCTGGGACACTATCCAGCGTCAGATTAGAGGGATGACGCACCGGGATATTCGTCCGCGGATCGAGCAGATTCGCCTGCAGACGGGCTTTAAATTCACCACCTTTGACGATGTGGATGAGCACGTTATTAGCGAGTGGACCGGACTGACGCGCTACCGTTCGACGCTTGCCCGCAAGCACGAAGCCTCCGTCACGCTGATCTGGCGCGATACCGACGAGAACTTGCTCCAGTTTGAAGAGGAACTGGCTCACAGCGGCCTGCAATGCCTGCAGGGGGCGCGCTTCTGGCATATTCTGGACGCCCGCTGCGGTAAAGACGTGGCGGTTAACTGGCTGATTGAACGGTATCGCGAGCAGGAAGACATTGAACCCACCACGCTGGGGCTCGGCGACGGTCCCAACGATGCGCCGCTGCTCGACAGCATGGACTTCGCGGTGGTGATCAAGGGGATTAACCGCCAGGGCATCACGCTACGGGACGATAACCCCGCGCGGGTCTATCACTCCCAACAGCCCGGGCCTGCGGGCTGGCAGGAGGGGCTGGATCATTTCCTGTCCTGATCCCGCCACACGACCCGGTTACGCCCGCTCTGCTTGGCCTGATACAGCCGGGCGTCCGCCACGGACTGCAGCTGTTCAAAATCGTAATTGCCCGTTTCATCCGCGCTGCTGACGCCCAGTGACGCACTGATGCGCAGGGTTGTGCTCTTCTTCACCAGGATCTCCTTACTGTTGATTCGGCAACGAATGCGTTCGGCGACGCCTCTCGCCTCCTCCAGACCAAGACCGGGAAGGACCACACAAAACTCTTCGCCACCGACGCGTCCGGCCACGTCATTCTTGCGTAACGCGCTGGCAATCACGCCTGCCGTATGGGAAAGCACCTTATCACCGGCCTGATGGCCGAAACGGTCGTTGATGTTTTTAAAATAGTCGAGATGGATCTGAATCACCGAGAACGGCAGCGACTGCTGACGACAGGTTTCCGCCAGCAATTTTGCGCGGTCGAACAGCGCGCCGCGATTATTCAATCGGGTCAGCGGATCGTGCCAGGCCTGCCACTGGAGCGAGTGCTGAAGCGTATACATGTTACTCACCATCCGACGGATCACCAGCCACGAGATCAACAGCATGGCGGTAAAGAGCGCCCACAGCAGCGCCAGCACAATGCTGATACTGCCGAAGTCGTCCTGTACCCCTTCGTGCAGGGTGTGGATCCGCAGGACGACGCCATCGAAATGATCGAGCCGCTCCCAGGTGATAAACCGGCTCCCGAGGCGGATACCGCCGCCGGTATCATGTTCAATCGCCTGGGCAATCTGCGCCGTTTCGCGTTCGTCAAACTGGTTAACCGGACTTCCCGCGTGGGCTGAGGTGGCAATCATATTAAGCCTAGTATCGTACAGCTGATACTCCCCCTCCGTCCGGTCTTCCGTCGCGTCGGTCAGCAAACGCTGCATCGTGTCTAATGTAAAATCCATCGCCACGACGCCGTACCAGTAATGATCGAAATAGATGGGAACGCTGGCGGTGATCGTGCGTTCATCCCCGGTCCAGGATGAAGGCGTGGAGATAAACCAGCGCACGGCGCGGGCGCGGTTGTTACGTTCTGACTGCTGGGTAAACCAGGACTGCGTGACCAGATTATAATAGCGGGCGGTAATATCACCCGCCCGATCCGGCGTATCCGTGGAAAGGAAAAAACCGGCGCGAGAGACGTAGATCACCCGCGCTTCCGTTTGCGCTCTTGATGACGCCAGCCTGAGCAGATACCCCACTTCGAGCGCGGCAGAAATTTCATGACTGATGCGCTCAGCGTCCCGGTTCAGAAGCGTGGTTTTATCCACGAACGCATCCGAGACCCCGTTGATGGGAAGGGTGCGCTTTTTATCAACGGCGAGCTGCCAGGTGGGGAGCATGCGGACGGAGTTAAAGCGTGACACCGCGTCCTGTAGGACATCAAAGGCCAGCGGCGTCTCGATTGCATCATGCATGCCCTGGCGGAATAACAGCATCCTGTCGACGCTGTTCTGTAACTGCCTGTCCAGCGAACTGGCCACCGTATCCAGATGGTTGCGCTGGCTGGAGATGTACGCCTCTTCCAGCACCACCACCTCACGCCAGGTCAGGAGCGTGGAAAACACCAGAACGATCAGAAAACAGAGATTAACAATCCGCCCCGGATTGCTACGCTTATGCAGCCATTGCAAAAAAGTTTGTCTTACAACAAAGGTATCGCGCTGCACACACACTCCCTGATTACTGCTCTATACCCGAAACCTGAGATAAAAACGCCCGGCAAAGCCGGGCGTTATGTGATTAAGCCTTGTCCCGTTTGTGCTGCCCGTCCCCCGGCTGAAGCTCATCTTCACGGAATGCTTCCCGCTTGATGCTATAGCCATCGTGCCACCGGCATTCCACCATTCCGCTGGAATACCCGGTGACGATCATACGTGGGCCGCCCTTTTTAGGCTTAACTTCATCACTGACCAAAAAGACCATACCTGCCTCCTGTATCAGGGTGAAACTGTTTCAATTTAGACGAGGAATGGTCTTTTTGCATCCTGCCGACGGTAACAATTAGTGCGACGTGCCGCGAATTTTCTCAACCAGCTTAACCGCCGCAACGACGATAGCGCCAATGATAAAGCCCAGCACCAGGTTCAGCAGCGTGGGCAGAATCGCCGCGATAACGGCCCCCTGCGTGGAGGAGAAATGTTCGATGGCATGGTGCAGCGGCGCAATGCCGTGAACCACAATTCCGCCGCCTACGAGGAACATCGCCAGCGTTCCCACCACCGACAAGCTCTTCATCAGCCAGGGCGCCAGCACCAGCAGGCTTTTGCCGATGCCTCTTGCCACCGCGCTCGACTTTTCTTCCAGCCAGTAGCCAATATCGTCCAGCTTGACGATCAGTCCCACCAGACCGTACACGCCCACGGTGACCAGAATCGCGATGCCGGAGAGAATCAGGACCTGATTCAGGAGCGGCGCGTCAGAGACAATCCCCAGCGTAATCGCGACGATTTCTGCAGACAGAATAAAGTCGGTACGAATGGCGCCTTTGACCTTATCGCGCTCGAAGGTTTTCGGGTCCTGCGCGGCCAGCGCTTCAAGACGCTACTGGCGCACCTCCGGCGTATCGCTCTGCTTGCGCGCGCTAAAGGAGTGCAGCACCTTCTCCACGCCCTCGAAGCAGAGAAATGCCCCACCGATCATCAGTAACGGCGTGATGGCCCAGGGGATAAAGGCGCTGATCAGCAGCGCCAGCGGCACCAGAATCACCTTGTTCAGGAAGGAGCCTTTCGCCACGCCCCACACCACCGGCAGTTCACGGTTTGCCCTCACCCCACTCACCTGCTGCGCGTTAAGCGATAAATCATCGCCCAGCACGCCTGCGGTTTTCTTCGCCGCCAGTTTCCCCATCACTGAAATGTCGTCCAGTAGGGTGGCTATATCATCCAGCAATGTTAATAAGCTACTTCCTGCCAAAATCTTAATCCTTCATTTTTTGGTAATTAAGTGAATAGTATGGAGCAAAAGCGCAAACCCGGAAACAGGCGCCTTACGTCAACAAAAAATTCACATCAGCTACACAATTAAAGGGCTCGCCAGCGCGATAGTTTTCGCGTTTACTATCAGCGACCTTTTTATTTCGACGTGAGGGATTATGCGTTTCCGGCAATTGCTACCGCTCATCGGGGCACTCTTTTCGCTGTACATCATCTGGGGCTCAACCTACTTTGTCATTCGCATCGGCGTGGAAAGCTGGCCGCCGCTGATGATGGCGGGCATCCGCTTCCTTTCGGCGGGTATCCTGCTGCTGGCCTTCCTGATGCTGCGCGGGCATAAGCTTCCCCCGCTGCGCCCGATGCTGAATGCCGCCCTGATCGGCCTGCTGCTGCTGGCAGTGGGGAACGGGTTTGTGACGATTGCCGAGCACCAGAACGTCCCGTCCGGGATCGCCGCCGTGGTCGTTGCCACCGTACCGCTGTTTACCCTCTGCTTCAGCCGTCTTTTCGGCATCCGCACCCGCAAGCTGGAATGGCTGGGGATTGGGATTGGGCTGGCCGGCATTGTTCTGCTCAACAGCGGCGGCAACCTGAGCGGTAATCCGTGGGGCGCGGTCATTATCCTGATCGGCTCGATGAGCTGGGCGTTCGGCTCCGTCTACGGGTCGCGTATCGAACTGCCGACCGGCATGATGGCCGGTGCGATTGAGATGCTCGCCGCGGGGATTGTCCTGCTGCTGGCCTCCACCCTGACGGGAGAAAAGCTGACCGCGCTGCCGGACCTGTCGGGCTTTCTCGCGGTGGGCTACCTGGCGCTGTTTGGCTCTATCATCGCCATTAACGCCTATATGTTCCTGATCCGCAACGTCTCCCCGGCGGTCGCCACCAGCTACGCCTACGTTAACCCGGTCGTGGCCGTGCTGCTCGGGACAGGACTGGGAGGAGAAACGCTCTCGCCTGTGGAATGGATTGCTTTAGGGATCATCGTGTTTGCCGTCGTACTGGTCACGCTGGGCAAATATTTGCTGCCGGCAAAACCGGTGGTCACGCCTTGTGAGGTGGAGAAACCGTAAGCAGGTGAATACCCTGCGTGTCGATCTGCGCGGTCTGACCGCCGCCGCAGATCCACTCTTCCAGCCGTTCGCGCAGATCGGTATCGTTCAGCTTTAGTCTGCCTCTCAGCGCACACTCCCAGACGATCAGCACCCGCCAGCCCTGCGCAATAAGCATTGAGAGATCCCGTTTGTCGCGCTCGACGTTTTTACCAATCTTATCCAGCCAGAAATCGGTGCGCGTCGCGGGGACTTTAAACAGGTAGCAGTCGTGATGGTGCCAGAAGCAGCCGTGAGTAAATATGATGCACTGCCAGGCGTCGATGACGAAATCGGGACGACCCGCCAGGGCGGGATCCTGCACGCGAAAGTCAAACCCTGCCTGCGTCAGCAGCGCGGCCAGGCGCTTTTCAATGGCGGTGTCACGCGTGCCGATGGCACGCATGTTTTTACTGCGCGTAGCCTTATCGTGAACGTCCGTCATTGACGGCCTCACTCTGGCGTAGCGCCACCGCCTGTCTGATGCGCGGAGCCAGCAGTTTTGCGACAGCCGCAAACGCGGGAACGACGACCGAGTTACCAAACTGGCGGTACGCCTGGGTGTCTGAAACCGGAATGCGGAAACCGTAACCTTGCGGCGTTTCAAAGCCCATCAACCGGGCGCATTCCCGCGGCGTTAAGCGCCGTGGGCGATGACGCTGGTTGTGCGGATCGTCGAAATCTTTTTCGCCCAGCGCTTTGTCCCAGCCTCTGTCGATCAGGATTTCCGCACCGTCTTTATAGTAGCGAGCAGACAGCGTGCGGGTGACGCTGTGCGGATCGTTCGGGTTGACCATCCCAAAACCGAAGCCGTTGCCTTTCGCCTGATGCTTCTTGGCATAGCGGTAGAGGTATTTCCACAGCACCGGGGTCAGGATAAATTTCGCGTCGACGACCGGTTCCAGCAGGTCGGCCACGGTAGGACGGCGCTCGGGATACAGAGAAGGAATATCCCGCAGGGTGAAATCCCCTTTCAGATTGAGATCGCGGCGGAAGCCCACCAGCACGATACGTTCGCGATGCTGGGGCAGGAAATGTTTCCCATCAATGATTTTAGGATCGTCCGCGCCCATGTCCTCTGAATCGGCCACGTCATAACCCAGCTCATCCAGCGTTTGCATGATAATGCGGAAGGTTTTCCCGCCGTCGTGGCTTTTTAAGTTTTTGACGTTTTCCAGTACAAAAATGGCCGGACGACGGGCGTCAATAATGCGCGCCACGTCAAAAAACAGCGTTCCCTGCGTATCGCAGGCGAAACCGTGGGCGCGTCCGAGAGCATTCTTCTTGGAGACGCCGGCCAGCGAAAAAGGCTGGCACGGGAAGCCGGCCAGCAGCACGTCATGCGCGGGGATCGTCTGACGAATATGCTCGGCGGCCTGCTCATCGCTCACGCCGCTTTTATGGCTCAGGGTGACATCGCGAATATCGGCGTTGAAATGATGCTCGTGCGGGTCGCAGTACCAGTTGGCCTTATAGGTCCGCACGGCGTGCTTGTTCCACTCGCTGGTAAATACGCACTGTCCGCCGATAGCTTCAAAACCGTGCCGAATACCGCCGATACCGGCAAACAGATCGATAAACCGGAAGGCATAGTTCGGGTGCGCGGCAGAAGGTCGCGGAAGCAGGTTTTGCAGATAACGAAACTCGCCTTCACTCAGGCGACGCCCTGCTCGCTCGCTGGTCAGCAGACGTTTAAGGATCGCCGGGCTCCAGTGGCTTTCGCCGTGCGCCACCAGCAGACTGGCCAGCGTTTTAGCATCATAGATATCCAACAGCTGGCGCAGTAAGGCCTGCACCGTTGCCGTTGATTTCTCAGCCTGCGCGGGCGCGGGCTCTTTCACTGCTCGATTTTCCTGCATTCTTTTAACCGGAGAGTAAAGACTGGGAACAGATTACCACAGTTCAGTTGCGCAAACTGCGACGGAAGCGGCTCAGCACCTGGCTATCCAGCCCGAGGCAGTCGCCGTGTAATTCGGCGCTGAGTTTCGCCATAAACTGGATCAGGAAATCGGCATTGTGACGTGCCAGTTCGCGGCCCATTTCCGTCTGCGTTGTATCAGGCAAACGCAGCAGCTTGGTCTGAAAATGGTCGAGGGCAAATGCCCTATCGTCGAGGGATCGCGCATCGGCAAAGGGATCGTCCGCGTCAAATAGCGGCACGCCCAGCGCGCCCGAGACGGCAAAAACGCGCGCCAGGCCGATAGCACCTAACGCTTCCAGCCGGTCAGCGTCCTGCACTATTTTGGCTTCCATACTCTGCGGCGCGATTTCGGCGCTAAAGCTGTGCGCCTCAATCGCGTGCGCGACGGCGGCAATATGCTCTGGCGGAAAGTCCGGAAAGTCGCGGCGCAGAATGTCGCTCGTCTTACGCGCGGCGAGCCTTGACGACTGCCTGCGTTCGGGATGATTTTTCGGCAGGCTGACAATATCGTGAAAATAGCATGCGGCCAGAATCACCCGCGGCTCGACCGTGTGGTGAACCATGATTTTTTGCGCCGTCATCCAGACCCGTCGAAAATGCGAAATATCATGTGCGGTATCGTCGTTCTGATGATTTTCCTTGAGCCAGCGCTCAAAGCCATGCTGCCACCGGGCCAGTTCCATCGTCATGTCCTGTTGTTAAAAAGAGGATGAATTATAACACAGCCAAATTAAATAAATTAAAAAATAGAAATGCGAAATATTTAATAATAATTACACCTTATAAATTCAATTAATTAATTCACAGGAAAAATAAAGAGATTTATAGAAATAATTTGAAATATTTCATCGAATTTTATTACATTTATTTTTGAAACTAAATCACATCTCCTGGAATAGTATCAACCCTGTAATTACGGAGGGTAATTACATATATTCATATAAATTATCTTTAAAGGGAATATATAATGAAAAGAAAAGTTCTGGCAATTCTTGTACCCGCGTTATTAATGGCAGGCGCAGCAAATGCGGCTGAAATGTACAACAAAGACGGCAATAAAGTTGACCTGTACGGCAAGGTTGATGCGCGTCATACCTTCTCTGACAACCCTGGCGACGATGGCGATGAAACCTATGTACAGATTGGTTTCAAAGGCGAAACCCAGATCACTAACGACCTGACCGGTTACGGCCAGTGGGAATATAAAACCTACGCTAACGATACCGAAGGCGCGGGTGATAAATCCTTTAACCGTCTGGCATACGCTGGCCTGAAATTTGGCGAATACGGTTCATTTGATTATGGCCGTAATTACGGCGTCGTGTACGACGTTGAAGCGTGGACCGATATGCTGCCTGTATTTGGCGGTGATTCCTACACCTGGACTGATAACTTTATGGTTGGCCGTACCAACGGTGTTGCGACCTATCGTAATAATGATTTCTTTGGTCTGGTTGATGGCCTGAACTTTGCGCTGCAGTATCAGGGTGCTAACGAAGGTGCTAACGCTAACGAAGATCAGGAAGGCACTAAAAACGGTCATAAAGACGTACGCTTCCAGAACGGCGACGGCTTCGGTATGTCCACCTCCTATGACTTCTCTGGCGATCTGTCCGGCCTGAGCCTGGGTGCAGCGTACTCTTCTTCTGACCGTACCAACGATCAGGTTGCCTACGGCAAAGCCGCAGAAAGCATCGGTTTTGCGGGTGGCGAAAAAGCTGAAGCCTGGACCGTTGGCGCGAAATACGACGCAAACAGCGTTTACCTGGCGATGATGTATGCGGAAACCCGCAACATGACGCCAATCGGCAACGTTGGTATCGCCAACCAGACTCAGAACTTTGAAGCGGTTGCACAGTACCAGTTCGACTTCGGTCTGCGTCCTTCCCTGGCATGGGTTTACTCAAAAGGTAAAGACCTGGACGGTAAAGGATTCAATCAGGATCTGGTTAACTACATCGACCTGGGCATGACCTACAGCTTCAACAAAAACTTCTCCACTTATGTTGATTACAAAATCAACATGCTGGACAACGATGAAGCGCTGTATGACGCATACGGTATTTCCACCGACGACATCGTTGGTGTGGGCATGACCTACCAGTTCTAACCTCTAAAATATCAAAGGCCGCATCTGCGGCCTTTTTTATTTCTTAACGGTACGTATTACGGCGCTTCCTGCAGCGCCACGCGGATAAACCCGTTATTCTGCACCAGCAGCTCATGAGCTTTCCACGCATCCAGCCCTGTCAGCACCATCAATACCGCTGTTTTACAGTGATGGTTACAGCTCTCCAGCGCCGCTTTTGCCTCCGCCCGGGAGCATCCCCCCGCTTCCATTACAATGGCGATTTGACGTTCGGCCCATTTGGTGTTGCTTGCCTCAAGATCCACCCGCAGGTTGCTGTATACGCGCCCGGTTCGAACGGCCAGCCCGGTAGCGATCATCGAGAGGATCATTTTTTGCGCGATCCCCGCTTTGGTGTTGAGATAGCCGGCCACCACATCGGCACCCAGTTCGGGGGCTATAACCATACTCGCCAGCTGCGCGGCTTCACTTTTCGCATCACCGGTAATCACGGCGACCGGCGAACCCAGCGACCATGCATGCCGCATCGCTCCCCAGACCCACGGCGTTTTTCCGCTGACGGTCACGGCCAGCATCATATCGTGTTCACCAAATTTAATGGCCTGCAGGTCGGAAACGCCGCGCTCGTAGCTCCCTTCCCCCTCTTGTGCCGTTACGGCCATCACAGGGGTTTTGCCCGGCGCATAGTCATCGGCAACCTGTTGCGCGACACGACCAGACGGCCCCGCCCCGACAATGACCAGGCGACCACCGTGATTGAGGGTCGCGGCAGCGTTATCCACCGCACGGGCAATCGTCTGTAAACAAGGGGTGATAGCAGCAGAAATGAGTGCATCATCCTGGTGAATGACTTTCAGCATGTCCAGCGTGGACAATCTATCGATATTCATCGTGCTGGCGTGCCGTCTTTCCTTGACCGAACCGGTAAGCATAATGCTCATAAACAGCCTCCTTATTATGAGTACCCACACACTATAAAGTGTTTTATATAGATGACATGCGAGGAGGGTCACGAAAAGAGGACCAAATCCACGCTTTTACATGGCTTTAAGAAAAGTGCGTCATCGGCGATAATTACCCTCTAACTTAATCATCGCGGAGTGTTGATGAGCGATTTGCAGCCTTTCCTTCCGACGCGCAAGCGCCCCATGAAACTCAATACGCTGGTCACGCTGATGGTGTGCGCGATTATCGGTTCAGTTCTGCTGGTGGTTTTTGCGCTCTATTCGGTGCAGATCACCCGCGCAACGCGCGATGATGTCAAAGACACCGCGCTCGGCATTGCCCGCACCCTCGCCGACAGCCCCGAGATCCAGCGCGGCCTGATGCAGGCACCGCAGGAGAACATTATTCAGCCCATCGCCCAGGCGGTGACGAAGCGAAACGATCTGCTGTTCACCGTGGTCACTGATATGCGCGGGATCCGCTACTCTCATCCGAATGAGGCGCTGCTGGGGCTACATTTTATCGGTGACGATTTAACGCCCGCGCTGGAAGGCAAAGAGAACGTATCGGTTAACCGGGGCGCGCTCGCCGAAGCGCTGCGCGTTTTTACGCCCGTCTACGACGCCCAGCACGAGCAGATTGGCGTGGTGGTCGTCGGAATCTCCCTGAATAAGGTTGAAGAGCAGATCGCTCGCGGGCGGCTCAACGCCGTCTGGACCATTTTGTTCAGTATTTTTATGAGTTCTATGGCGATTTGGGGTCTGGTGCGGGTTCTGAAGCGCATTCTGTTCGGGCTCGAACCCTACGAAATCTCCGCCCTGTTCGAACAGCGCCAGGCGATGCTGCAGTCGCTCCGCGAGGGTGTTCTGGCCGTTGATATAAACGGCCGCGTGACGATGATTAATCAGACCGCCAGAGAAATATTGCTTCTCCCCTCCGGCAAGCAGACCGAAAACACCAGCGCGCCCCTGCTGGCCAGCCTGCGTGACGTTTCGAAGACGGGCGTCGCACGCCAGGATCAGGAGATCAGCTGCAACGGTCGGCTATTGCTGTGCAACATGGTCCCCGTGAAAAGTCAGGATCGGGTGATCGGCGCCATCACCACCTTCCGTGATAAAACGGAAGTCAGCCAGCTGATGCAGCGTCTGGACGGCATGGTTAACTACGTCGATGCCCTGCGCGCCCACACCCACGAGTTTATGAATAAACTGCATGTGATACTCGGCCTGCTGAATATTAAGCGCTACGACAAGCTGGAAGAGTACATTCTCCAGACGGCACATCATTACCAGACGGATATCGGTACGATACAGAGCAAGGTAAAATCCCCGGTGGTTGCCGGGTTCCTGCTGGGTAAAATCAACCGGGCGAAAGAAGCGGGCGTCACCCTGACGCTGGCGGATGAAAGCCAGATACCGGATACCGCAAGTGAAGAGCAGGTCGCGGTGCTGATCACCGCGCTGGGTAATCTCATTGAAAACGCGCTCGACGCGATGGAAGGACAGCAGGAGGGCGAGATCGGCCTGCTGCTGCATTATCAGAATGGCTGGCTCAGCTGTGAAGTCAGCGACGATGGCCCCGGCATTGATCCCACTCAGCTGGAGTCTATTTTTACAAAGGGCTTCTCAACAAAAGGTGAAAACCGCGGCGTTGGGCTGTTCCTTGCTCGCCAGCAGATTCAGAACCTTGGCGGCGATATCTCCGTCGAGTCTGAGCCCGGCGTATTTACCCAATTTTTTGTTCACATCCCCTGGGATAGCGAGAGGAAAATCGCGTGATAAATGTGTTAATTGTCGATGATGACGCCATGGTAGCCGACCTCAACCGTCTGTATGTCAACCGTGTTGAAGGCTTTAGCTGCTGCGGCGTCGCCTCCACGCTAAGCCAGGCCGAGGCCATCATTAATAACCCCAGCCAGCCCGTCGATCTGGTGCTGCTGGATGTCTATATGCAGCAGGATAACGGGCTGGATCTGCTGCCCGTGATTCGCGCATCCGGCCGCCCAATCGACGTGATCATGATCTCCTCGGCCGCCGACGCCGCGACGATCCAGACCTCCATCCATTACGGCGTAGTGGATTATCTGATAAAGCCGTTCCAGTTCCCACGCTTTGAAGAGGCGCTGAACGGCTGGAAGGCAAAGCACAGCCTGATGGGGTCGCACCAGTATTACGAGCAGGCGGACGTCGACCGGCTGATCCACGGCGGGGCGCCGGAACTGGCGGACAGCAAAAAGCTGCCGAAAGGGTTAACGCCGCAAACGCTGCGCACGATTTGCCAGTGGATTGACGCTCACCCGGAGACGGAGTTTTCCACCGACGATCTGGCAAACGCGGTCAATATTTCCCGCGTGTCCTGCCGCAAGTACCTGATCTGGCTGGCGCAAATCAATATTCTGTTCACCAGCATTCACTACGGCGCCACCGGGCGTCCTGTGTATCGCTACCGTCTCCAGCCGGAGCAAACGGGCCTGCTCAAGCAGTACTGTCAGTAACGCGGTAGGTATCATCCAGCAGGGTAAAGCGGAAGTGGTGTGCTGAAGAGAACACCACTTCTTTTGTTTTGGTCACAAAGATGGCCTCAATGTCGGGGCGCGCACGCAGCGCGGCACAGCCCTTCTCCACGCCCATGCCGTACATCAGCGTGGTCCAGATATCGCCGTCGATGGAATCTTTCGAAATGATGGTGACGCTGTCCAGTTCGTTATCGAGCGGGTAACCGGTGCGCGGATCAAGAATGTGGTGATAGCGTTTGCCGTCTTGTTCAAAATAGCGCTCGTACGTTCCCGACGTGACGACGGACACGTTCTCAACGATCATCGTGCCGATCAGCGCATCTCCGGCGAACGGTTTTTTCAGCCCGACGCTCCAGCCCCCTTCCGGCGAGCCTAACGTCTGAATGTTGCCGCCGAGGTTAATCAGCCCCAGCTCCGCGCCCTTTTTATGCAGGTAATCCCGCACCCGGTCGGCGATATAGCCTTTGGCAATCGCCCCCAGATCGATCTCCATCCCCGCTCTGGTCAGAAACACGCTGCTGCTGGCTTCATCAAGGAGAACATCCTCGGGCCGGGTTATCGCCAGCAGCGAGGCGATTTCATCGGCAGGCGGAACGCTGTCCCCCTGAAAGCCAATCTTCCAGCGCTTCACCAGCGGACCGATCGCCAGATTAAAGGCGCTGTCCTTGAGCAAGCTTGCCGCTTTTGCACAGCGGATCAGATCAAACACCGGCCGACTGACGGTGACCGGATGCTGGCCCGCCGCATGGTTAATGTCCATCACCTGCGAGTGCGCGCGGTTAACGGTGAGCAGATCTTCGTACTGTTTGATCAGACGAAACACGCGGGACGCGAGGGCTTCGTCATGGGAGAAGAGTTTCAGGAGGATGGGCGAACCCATCAGAACGGCGGAGTAGCTGTAAACGCGATGGCTATCAGGCATGGCAGGAGTCCTCAGAAGTAGCCCCGGCAAGCTCCGCGCCGCCGGGGAAAATGCCGGATAGCGCTGTGCGTATCCGGCCTGGGAAGCAGGTGCCTTACATCTTTTTCGAACGCAGAGCCGCCTGATGTCCTGCAAGAGTACCAAAAATGATGATATCTGCCACTGCGTTACCGCCGATACGGTTGCCGCCGTGGATCCCACCGACCACTTCACCGGCCGCAAACGCACCTGGCAGCACGTTGTGGTTGCTGTCCAGTACGCAGGTTTCGGTGTTGATGGTCACGCCGCCCATGGTGTGGTGCACGCCCGGTGCAATCTGAATGGCGTAGAATGGCCCTTCATTGATTGGCGCACGCAGCGCGGTGGTACGTCCAAAGTCGTCATCGTGCTGTTTTTCAACGAAACCGTTGTAACGTTCCAGGGTCGCCAGGAAAGCGTGGTAATCCATGCCGAGCGCTTCCGCCAGCGCTTTTGGAGAGCTGGCGCTGGTCACGAAGCCTTTAGCGATGTACTCATCCGCGGCTTTGTTTTTGGCGCGAACATGCTCGTCAAAGACGATGTACGCGTATTTCTCCGGCAGGGCGATGATTGACGCCGAGACTTTATCGCGGGTCGACATTTCGTTGTAGAAGCGTTCCCCTTTCTGATTGACCAGAATCGCCCCGCCGCCGCGGATGGATTCGGAAATCAGGTACGAGGTTTTCTGCTCAACGGTTGGGTGGATCTGGATCTCGCCCATATCAACCGTACCTGCCCCGATACGCTCCAGCAGCGCGATGCCGCCACCGGTCGCCCCTTTATGGTTGGTGGTAACGAACCCTTCCAGGTCAGGGCGGTATTTCACCACCATCTGGCTGTTAGCGCTGAAGCCGCCGGTAGCGACAATCACGCTTTTCGCTGCCACGGTGAGGGTTTCGTTCTCTTCGGTGGTCAGGCGCACGCCGGTCACTTCGCCGTTTTCGAAGAGGATGTCGCTGACGGAGGTATCCAGCATCACCTCGATGTTGCGTTTGTTGACGTTACGCACCAGGCCGCTGATCAGGTAGCCGCCGACCGCTGAGCCGTCTTTTGGACGGTGGGTACGGTCAATGCTCATCCCGCCGGTGGTGGTGATGTCGTTCAGCATGATGCCGCGGGTTGCCAGCCATTCAATGGCCTGCGGCGCGTTCTCAACGAAGCGGTGCAGCAGTTCCGGGTTGTTCTTGTTGCCGCCACCTTTCAGGCTTTCCTGGTAGAACAGCTCTTTGCTGTCCTGAATGCCCTTCACGCGCTGGAAGCGGGTTTCTGCGGCGTTCATCCCGGCAGAGGCTTTAATGGTGTTGCCACCGATGGTTGGCATTTTCTCAACAATCAGCACGCTCGCGCCTTCGTCGTGCGCCTGAATCGCCGCCGCCAGACCGGCGCCGCCGCTGCCGACAACCACCACGTCCACGCTGCGGGTTTCGTTCGGGTCAACGCCCTCTTCCGCTGCCAGCGCTTTGCTGGATTTCAGCATCGCTTTAGAGACCGCTTTCTTCACCGCCTCGCTCTGGCTGGTTGCGCCGGTGATGGCATCCACGTGCGGGGTGTTGGCATCCAGAATGCGGGTGCGGATCTCTTCAAAGCTGGTGACAAACTCAACGTCTTCGCTCGGGCCAGAGGCCAGCTCGATGTCTGCAATGCGGTCCGTTTCCAGACTGACGTTAATCACCAGCTCGTTCGCGTCGTCCTGCACCTGCTCAGTAAACATGCCCGGTTTGAATTTCGATTCGCCCATGCTCATGTCGCGGATCATCGCTTCCACCAGCGAGAAGCGCCACAGCGGCTCAGGAATGTTCAGCGCCTCGCGCTGGGTGCTGTCCATAAACAGCTCCAGGTTTTCCCCGGCCGCGATGCGGTCGGCCCAGTCCGGGTAAGCGATGGTGGCACGGCCAACGGCAATCAGGTCGTAACCGTGGTCCAGCGCTTCATTGGCATCGGCGGCATTCACCACGCCGCCCACGCCCATCACCGGTACCTGAGCCAGCGTTTCAGAACGCATCGCGCAGTATTTTTCGATCAGCGGCGTCGGGTCCTGGGTGTCAACAATGGAAGGACGCAGGGTCGCGCCGACGGAGAAGTGGAGGTAGTCCACGCCGCGAGCCGCCAGTTTTTCCAGCAGGTACATGGTGTCTTCAAAGCGGATGCCCGGCACTTCAAGCTCTTCAGGAGAGAAGCGGTAGCCAATAATAAAGGCGTCGTCCGCGTACTGGCGCACCATTTTGTGGGTGATATCCAGTACTGCCAGCGGGAACTTCGCGCGGTTGTCGCGGCTGCCGCCCCACTCGTCATCGCGCTGGTTAGAGTTTGGCGAATAGAACTGCTGAATCAGATAGGTGTTTGCCCCGTGGATTTCCACGCCGTCGAACCCGGCCTGGATGGCGCGGCGCACCGCTTCACCAAACTTGCCGATCATGCCTTCCACTTCTTCGCCAGTCAGTGCCACTGGCGTTGCTGCGCCCTCACGCGGCGCGGCAACAGCGCTTGGGCCAACCGGCGTACGGCCACCGATCAGTTTCGGGTCGACCATGCGGCCGCCGTGGTAGATCTGCAGCAGGGCTTTAGATCCTTTGGATTTGATCGCCTCCGCGATTTTCGCCAGCCCGGCAATTTTCTCGTCATTATCAATCCCGATCGCGCCCGGGAAGGCGAGACCGAGATCGTCGACGAAGCAGCACTCCACAATGATGGTGCCGATGCTTCCGGAACGGGCACGATAGTACTCCACCAGTTCGCTGGTGACGGTGCCGTCGTAATAGCCGGTGCAGGTGGTCATAGGGGCCATTAACAAACGGTTTTTCAGTTCAGTGCCATTCGGTAATGTGAAGGGGCTAAGAATACGTTCGTTAGTGCTCATAATTGAAACTCCAAACTTTTTAAAATTAAGAATTCGTTATCGGATTGATTTTTTAGTTCGTCGTTATTTGCCGATGTCATGATATTAATATAATGATTTTTTTAGTTTCTAAAGTTATTACGTTAGTTAAAAAACTATTTAATCCCTGCAATAACACAATTAACACATTGGTGTTAGAGAATGTCATTTTGCCATTCACAATAATTTAAAATTCGTTAAATAATGATTGGTAAAACCACTTCTCCAAATCACTAAAAACACCAAATAATACAAACATGTACAAAATCACAGAAAATAAAAATGTTACAAAAATGATAAAATAAACCAATAAAAAAGGGAATACCCACATACGCCAGAGTGGTTATTAATAAAAGCATAAAAATAACGCTGCAATTCTATTTTTTTGATCGCGATCAATAGTTATGGCATCCAAAAGCGCAATATAAAAACATCATCAATTTTTAATTTAGCGCCTCCATAAAAGCGTTAAATTGCTATTACTGAAAATACAAAATCGCACCTTTAATAACTAAAAAAAGCAAAGAAACTTAAGAAAGTGATTTTGTTTTTCAGTACGACCGAATCTTTGACAACTTAAGACGTGAAACTATGAATACAAAAACTGCTGTAACGCCCCCTGTGGCGAACCAGGCATCAAATGGAAACGCAAAACGTCTGCTGATGATGGCACTGCCCGTCATCGTCGCCGTACTGCTGCTGTTTGTTCCGGTACCGGAAGGCCTGCCTCCTTACGCGTGGCACTATTTCGCTATCTTCGTTGGCGTGATCGTCGGTTTGATCTTCGAACCGCTGCCGGGCGCGGTGATCGGTCTCACCGGCGTGGTCGCCATTGCGCTGTGCAGCCAGTGGGTGCTGTTTAGCCCTGAACAGCTGGCTGATCCGAAATTCAAGCTGGCGGGCGCCTCCTTTAAATGGGCGGTGAGCGGGTTTGGTAACTCTACCGTCTGGCTGATTTTCGGTGCCTTTATGTTCGCCGCAGGCTATGACAAAACCCGCTTCGGCCGCCGTCTGGCGCTGATTCTGGTGAAATACCTCGGCCGTCGCAGCCTGACGCTCGGTTACGCGATTACGTTTGCTGACCTGCTGCTGGCACCGTTCACCCCGTCCAACACCGCGCGCAGCGGCGGGACCATCTACCCGATCATCGCTAACCTGCCGCCGCTGTACGGTTCAAAACCGAACGACCCAAGCGCGCGTAAGATTGGTTCGTATCTGATGTGGGTGGCGATCACCGCGGCCTGTATCACCAGCTCAATGTTCCTCTCCGCACTTGCGCCGAACCTGCTGGCCCTGGCGCTGGTGAAAAGTACGGTTGGAATCGATATCTCCTGGGGGACCTGGTTCCTCGCCTTCCTGCCGCTGGGTATCCTGCTGATTCTGGCCATGCCGCTGCTGGCCTACTGGTTCTACCCGCCTGAAGTGAAGGTAAACAACGAAGTGCCGCTGTGGGCGACCCGTGAGCTAGAAAAACTGGGCAAACTGTCCCGCAATGAAATCCTGCTGCTGGTGTTCGTATGCTGTGCGCTGCTGATGTGGATCTTTGCCGCCGCGTGGATTGAACCGGCTATGGCTGCCCTGCTCATCGTCGGCCTGATGCTGTGGACCGGCGTGCTGGAGTGGAACGACATCACCGGTAATAAAGCCGCGTGGAACACCTTCGTCTGGTTCGCCACCCTGGTGGCGCTGGCAGATGGCCTCTCCTCTACCGGCTTTATCAGCTGGTTAGGTAAAGAAGGTGGTCTGTTAATGAGCGGTATCTCTCCGGGCGTGGCGACCATCGTCCTGCTGCTGGCGTTCTACCTGCTGCACTACCTGTTTGCCAGCACCACCGCGCACACCACGGCGCTGCTGCCAGCGATGCTGACCATCGCCTCCACCATTCCGGGCATGAATATGGAAGTGTTCGTTCTGCTGATGGTGACCTCGCTGGGCGTGATGGGGATCATCACCCCGTACGGTACTGGCCCAAGCCCGATCTACTACGGTAGCGGCTACCTGCCAACCAAAGACTACTGGCGCCTCGGCACCATCTTCGGTGCCATCTTCCTGGCGGCCCTGCTGCTGATTGGCTATCCGTGGATGTCCATGATGTTCTGATTTCTGACCGCCGGGGCCTTCCTCCGGCGGTTTTATTTTTGTGGAGCAAGCTATGTCAAACAAACCGTTTATCTACCAGAACCCCTTCCCTCTTGCGCATGACGACACCGAATACTACCTGCTGACCAAAGAGCACGTCTCCGTTGCCGAGTTCGAAGGCCAGGAAATCCTGAAAGTGGAGCCGGAAGCGCTGACCCTGCTGGCGCAGCAGGCGTTCCACGACGCCGCATTTATGCTGCGTCCTTCCCACCAGAAGCAGGTTGCCGCCATTCTTGACGACCCGGAAGCGAGCCAGAACGATAAGTACGTTGCCCTGCAGTTCCTGCGTAACTCTGAAATTGCCGCTAAAGGCGTGCTGCCAACCTGTCAGGATACCGGCACGGCGATCATCATGGGTAAAAAAGGCCAGCGCGTCTGGACCGGCGGCGGTGACGAAGCGGCCCTGAGCCAGGGCGTGTACAACACCTACATTGAAGACAACCTGCGCTACTCCCAGAATGCGGCGCTGGATATGTATAAAGAGGTGAATACCGGTACCAACCTGCCCGCGCAGATCGATCTCTACAGCGTGGACGGCGATGAGTACAAATTCCTGTGCATGGCAAAAGGCGGCGGTTCTGCCAACAAAACCTATCTCTACCAGGAAACCAAAGCGCTGATCACCCCGGCGAAGCTGAAAAACTATCTGGTTGAGAAGATGCGCACTCTCGGTACCGCGGCCTGCCCGCCGTACCATATCGCGTTCGTGATCGGCGGCACCTCGGCGGAAGCCACGTTGAAAACCGTGAAGCTGGCCTCCACGCGCTACTACGACGCGCTGCCAACGGAAGGTAACGAACACGGCCAGGCGTTCCGCGACGTTCAGCTCGAACAGGAGCTGCTCCAGGAAGCCCAGAACCTCGGCCTCGGCGCGCAGTTTGGCGGTAAATACTTCGCCCACGACATCCGCGTGATCCGCCTGCCGCGCCACGGCGCCTCCTGCCCTATCGGCATGGGGGTCTCCTGCTCCGCGGACCGCAACATCAAAGCGAAAATCAACCGCGACGGGATCTGGATTGAGAAGCTGGAGCACAACCCGGGCCAGTACATTCCTGAATCACTGCGCCAGCAGGGTGAAGGCGACGTGGTCAGCATCGATCTGAACAAGCCGATGAATGAGATCCTGGCGCAGCTTTCCGCGCACCCGGTCTCTACCCGCCTGTCTCTGAACGGGACCATCATCGTGGCGCGCGACATCGCCCACGCGAAGCTGAAAGAGCTAATCGACAACGGTGAGGAACTGCCGCAGTACGTCAAAGATCACCCGATCTACTACGCGGGCCCGGCCAAAACGCCGGAAGGCTACGCGTCTGGCTCCCTCGGCCCAACCACGGCAGGGCGCATGGATTCGTATGTGGACTTACTGCAGTCCCACGGCGCGAGCATGATCATGCTGGCGAAAGGCAACCGCAGCCAGCAGGTGACGGACGCCTGCCATAAGCACGGCGGCTTCTACCTGGGCAGCATCGGCGGCCCGGCGGCGGTGCTGGCGCAAAACAGCATCAAGAGCCTGGAGTGCGTGGCGTATCCTGAGCTGGGCATGGAAGCTATCTGGAAGATCGAGGTCGAGAACTTCCCGGCGTTTATCCTGGTGGATGACAAAGGCAACGATTTCTTCCAGCAGATCCAGAACCAGCAGTGTAAAGGCTGTTCACAGCGCTGATTGCTTCCATACGTCCGGCAAGAGCGACAGCGTTTCAGCGATTGTGCTGCGCTTGTCGCTCCCCGGCTTCCAGATGGTGACCATCGTCTGACCAATCCCCTGGCTGCCCACTTCGGTGTGCAGCCTTTTTACGTTTTGCCACTGCCCGGCGTGAAAATGCGTCGGTAAGAATCCCCAGCCGCAGCCGCGCTCCAGCAGACCGCGCAGCATCTCCGGTTCATTGGTAAAGAGGGTATGCCCGGAAATCTGCAGGCGGCGCGCCACCGGCTCGTCCGAGGCGGGGTGCATGATGACCTGAGGTACCAGGGAGAGATCGAGCAGCGACAGAGGGAAAGCACTGTCCGCAAACAGCCCGCTGGCGGCATAAAAATCCATCTCGATGGCCCCCAGGGCACGCCACTCCATGTCGTTGCCCACGCTGCGGTTGCGCGCCTGGCAGATGGCCAGATCCGCGTCGTTATTCGCCAGCAGCCGTTCCGATTCATCCCGCGAGGCGCAGATAAGGCTCAGGCGGATTTTTCGCACCGCCATTTCAGCAATCACCCCGTGCAGAAAGGCTCTGGGCGTAAAAGGATCGTAGACCAGCGTCAGCTCCTGCGAGGCACCGTGCGGCACCTCTCTGGCAAACGCCTCAAAGGCTTTTACCTGCCGCATCAGGAGGTGCGCCTGGCGCTGAAGCTGTTCCCCTTCGGGCGTGAGCAGCAGGGTGCGGCCGTCGCGAATAAACAGCGCGTAGCCCAACCCATCCTCAAGAAAATCAACCAGATCGCGAAGCGTCGTGCGGTCCTTCTTCAGCGCCACCGCGGCTTTACTCAGGCTCCCATTCTCGGCCACGGCGGTAAATGCCTCGAGCTGTGCAAAAGAGTAAATCAGTCCCGCCACGCTACGCTCCTTCTGTTTTTTGGGGGGATTTTCCCCCATTACGCGTTTTTTATTATAGCCCCGGGGTTTTTAAACTGAAGCCGTTCTTGACCTGTAAGAGACGGATATGAAAAACAGTAAAGTAAACCATGCCCTGCTGGCGGGCCTTGTCTTCAGCACCCTGATCTCCCCTGCGGCAGTGGCGGCCTGTAAAGGCACCGACCTCAGCGCCTGCCCTGCCCCCTTCGACACCACGCTGCCTGACACCCATAAGATGCTCACCTGGAGTCAGGCCGATCGCGTGGTGGGCTTTCGCAATGACTACCGCAACTACACCGGGGATGTTTTCCGCCACGGTAACGCTGTGCCGCTGGAAATGTCGGACAAGCCGCTCACGGACGCACACTATCAGGTCAACGGCAGGCGCTACGACCTTAAGGACTACCTCCAGCGGCAGAACGTCAGCGGCATGCTGGTGCTGAAGGACGGCAAAATCGCCTGGAAGTATCTTGGAGAGGGCAATACCGACTCGACGCTCTGGACCTCGCGCTCGGTTGGGAAGTCGGTGGTATCGGCGCTGGTGGGCGTGGCCCTCAAAGAGGGAAAAATTCACTCGCTCGACGACCTGGTCACGCGGTATGAACCCGACCTGAAAGGCACCGCGTGGGACGGCGTGACGCTTAAGCAGCTGATCACCCATACCTCCGGCGTGGCCTGGAACGAGGATTACACCAACCCTAAATCCGACTTTGCGCAGCTCACCGAGTGCGAGGCGAAGCCGGGTACCTATGACTGCGTGCGCAAGCTGGTGAAGGGGCTGCGCAGGGCGCACCCGGCCGGAGAGAACTGGTCTTACTCTTCGGGCGGCGCCTGGCTGCTGGGTGACGTGCTGGAGCGGGCCACCAGCATGACGCTCGCAGCCTATCTGGAGAAAAGCATCTGGCAGCCTTACGGCATGGCGAGCGACGGCGTGTGGCATGCCTACAGCAAAGGCCAGCACGACGTCGGCGCGCACGGCTTTAACGCCACGCTGGAGGACTGGGGACGCTTCGGGCAATTTATCCTGAACAACGGTACGTTACCGAACGGTAAGACCATCCTGCCGGAAAACTGGATCCGGCAGTCGTCAGGCTGGACGAAGGCCAAAGGCTCGGTCTCTGACGCCCATCCCGAGGGGCTGTACGGCTATCAGTGGTGGAACAATGAAGTGCCCGCCAACGCCGCGGGCGTAGAGCCGACGGCAAAGGATTCGCTGAAAGGTTCGCTCTGGGCGCTGGGCATTTTCGGACAGATGATCGTGGTGAACCCGAAGGAAAATCTGGTCATCGTCCAGTGGTCTACCTGGCCGCAGGCGGAACCGTCCTTCAGCGCCCAGCCGCTGGAAGCCTCTCTGATGTTTAGCGCGATTGCCAGGGCGCTGCGCTAAATGGCCTCCGCCGGGTAATGACGCGGTTACCCGGCTCATTCTGAAACGCGCCTCTGCGCCACATCACAAAATCACAATATCAGAGACTTACAGAATATTGGTGAATAAAAAGCCAACACTTTGTTAAGTTATTGTTGCCATTAATTGTATTTATTCGCCGGATTATATTCATGCAAGAAATGCATCAGTCGATGCGGCATTTGCGCTTATCTAATTCCTCATCCTGATCCAGTTTTCAGAAACAGACGCGTAAAACGTCAACAATAAACTGGAGATAACCATGTTTTCCTCAACCTCACCTGCAACCGTACGGTCGAAGGCGGGCGCGATACTTCGCGTCACGTCCGGCAACTTTCTTGAGCAATTCGATTTCTTTCTGTTCGGCTTCTATGCCACCTACATCGCCCACACGTTCTTCCCGGCGAGCAGTGAATTTGCGTCGCTGATGATGACCTTCGCCGTCTTCGGCGCGGGCTTTTTGATGCGTCCAATCGGCGCCATTGTGCTGGGGGCTTATATTGACAAGGTTGGCCGCCGCAAAGGGCTAATAGTGACGCTTTCCATTATGGCGGCAGGCACCTTCCTGATCGTGCTGATCCCGTCTTATCAAAGTATTGGGCTTTGGGCGCCGCTGCTGGTGCTGACGGGCCGTCTGCTGCAGGGGTTTTCCGCCGGCGCGGAGCTTGGGGGCGTGTCGGTCTATCTCGCGGAAATCGCCACGCCGGGCCGCAAGGGCTTTTACACCAGCTGGCAGTCCGGTAGCCAGCAGGTCGCCATTATGGTCGCCGCCGCAATGGGCTTTGCGCTGAACGCGGTGCTGGAAGAGAGCGCCATCCGCGAATGGGGCTGGCGCATCCCGTTCCTGTTCGGCTGTTTAATCGTGCCGTTTATCTTTTTCCTGCGCCGCAAGCTGGAGGAGACGGAAGAGTTCAGCGCGCGCCGCCATCATCTGGAGATGCGCCAGGTCTTTAAAACGCTGCTCGCGAACTGGCAGGTGGTGGTCGCGGGCATGCTGATGGTGGCGATGACCACCACGGCCTTTTATCTGATCACCGTTTATGCGCCCACCTTTGGTAAAAAGGTGCTGATGCTGAGCGCGTCAGACAGCCTGCTGGTCACGCTGCTGGTGGCGATCTCTAACTTCGTCTGGCTGCCGGTGGGCGGTGCCCTGTCGGACCGTTTTGGCCGCAAGCCGGTGCTGATTGCCATGACCCTGCTGGCGCTGGCGACCAGCTACCCGGCCCTGACGCTGCTGGCGAACGCGCCCAGCTTCTCGATGATGCTGAGCGTGCTGCTGTGGCTCTCCTTCCTCTACGGCCTCTATAACGGCGCGATGATCCCGGCGCTGACGGAAATTATGCCTGCTGAAGTCCGCGTAGCGGGGTTCTCTCTGGCCTACAGCCTGGCAACGGCGGTGTTCGGTGGCTTTACCCCGGTGATGTCCACCGCGCTGATTGAATACACCGGTGACAAAGCCTCGCCGGGCTACTGGATGAGCTTCGCTGCGGTATGTGCCCTGCTGGCAACGCTCTACCTCTACCGCCGTCGTGCGATGTCGCTGCAAAATACCGTCAAGTCACAGGGGGCCGCATGAAACGCACGTCTCGCTATACCGCCAGCGCGCTGGTGCTGATGTTACTGAGCGTCAATGCCTTTGCCCAGGACGTGAAGGTCATGATTTCCGGCGGCTTCAAAGCCGCCCTTGAAAAGCTGGCCCCGGAATATGAACGCCAGACCGGGGATAAAATTGTGGTCATCCCCGGCCCCTCAATGGGCAATACGCCGCAGGCGATCCCAAACCGGCTCGCGCGCGGCGAGAAGGCCGACGTGGTGATTATGGTGGGCGATGCGCTGGAGAAGCTCGAAAAGGCCAGCCAGACCCGGCCGGGGTCGCGAACGGAACTCGCGGATTCTCCCGTTGGCATGGTGGTAAAAAAAGGAGCGAAAGTACCGGATATCAGCAGCGACGCGAAACTGCGTGAAACGCTGCTGCAGGCCAGCTCCATCGCCTACTCTGACAGCGCCAGCGGCAGGTACGTCAGCCAGGGGCTTTTCAAAAAGCTGGGCATTGAAAAGGAGGTCGCCGATAAAGCGACAATGGTCGAGCGCATTCCTGTTGCCTCGGAAGTGGCAAAAGGAAAATACGCCGTCGGTTTCCAGCAGGTTAGCGAGCTGTTGCCGGTTCAGGGCGTCACCTTTGTCGGGAAAATCCCTGACAATGTGCAATACATCACGCGCTTCGCGGGTGCGGTCACTCGTCACGCTGAACATCCTGACGAGGGGAAAGCGCTGTTGACCTATCTCGCCTCACCGCCCTCACGCGCCGTCATCGAGAAGACGGGGATGATCCCCGTTACGTCCGGCGATACTGCTCGGTGATCTGCTTTTCCAGTTCAGCCGCAATGTAAGACTGGATGCGCCCCCGGCGCCGGATAAGCCCAACGGTGCGTTTCACTTCCGGCGCCACCAGCGGCAGATGCGTCAACAGCGTGTGCTCAGAGGTCGGCATTGACATGGCGGGAACGGCAGCGATGCCAATCCCCGCCTCAACCATACCGAGCATCGTGGTGACGTGACGCGTTTCGCAGACGCTGGGGCGCCCGGGAATAATATCCCCCAGCATCCGATCGAGCAGGTTACGGTTACCTGACGTTTTATCGAGGGAGATATAATCCTGCTGATAAAACGCCTGCCACGTCAGGTGACTCTTCTGCGCCACGGGGTGATCCTTTCGGCACGCCGCGACGTAGACATCCTCCACCAGCGGGAAAAACTCGATTTCAGACGGCAGGTTTCCTGCGAAGCAGATGCCGAAATCCGCCTGGCTGCGGGCCACGGCGTCAATCACATTCCCCGCGCTGCTGTCGATGAGCTTGATGCGAACGCGCGGATACCGAGACTGAAAACGCCGGATCACGTCGGGCATAAAGTAACAGGCTGCGGAAGGGACCGCGGCAACCGCGATCAGCCCCGTCCGCTCTTCGCTAGCCTTATCTACATCCGCCAGCATTGACTCCACGCTGTCGAGCAGCTGCGCAGAGCGCTCGGCAAAGTTTTGCCCGTAGAGCGTCAGCGCCACGCGGCGGGTGGTGCGTTCGAACAGCCTGTTTCCCAGCGCGGCTTCCAGCTTTTCAATCCTGCGGCTCAGCGCCGACTGGGATAAGCAGATAGATTCAGCGGCGACACGGAAGTTACCGTATTCCACTAACGCTCTGAAAGCATAAAGATCGTTAAGGTCAAAATTCACGGGCATGGCGTCTGGATGTCCTGTCATGGAATACGCAACAAAGTCAAAAATAATAGCGTCTTATTGACCTGCCGCAACCGCCCAGGCGTTGAAATACCGATCAGAGGTCGTTGAGATGCAGGCGGACGTACCCGGCGCGGTCGGTAATGGCCTGCCGATCCTCTTCCGTCATGTCCGCAAGCTGTTTAAAGACAATGCCCAGGCGGGGATTGTTGCCGAGACGCGCCTGATTGCGCGCAAAGAAGTCCCAGTAAAGGGCATTGAAGGGGCAGGCCTGCTCTCCGGTACGCTGGTTGTGCTGATACCGGCACCCCTGACAGTAATTACTCATCTTATGAATGTATGACGCGCTTGAGACGTAGGGCTTACTGGCCAGCAACCCGCCATCGCCAAACTGGCTCATGCCGAGGGTATTGGGCAGTTCCACCCACTCAAAGGCGTCAATATAGACGCCCAGATACCATTCATGAACCGCCTGCGGCGACAGGCCGCTGAGCAGGCTAAAGTTTCCAATGACCATCAGGCGCTGGATATGGTGGGCGTAAGCCTCGGTGAGCGACTGCCCAACGGCATGCGCCAGGCAGCGCATCTGCGTTTTGCCCGTCCAGAACCAGTCCGGCAGCGGGGCGTGCTGGTCTAAGGCATTCAGTTCCCGATAGCCGGGCATCTGCGACCAGTAGATCCCGCGCACATACTCCCGCCAGCCGAGAATTTGCCGGATAAACCCTTCGACGGCAGGCAGCGGCGCGTGGCCCAAACGCCACGCCTGCTGGGCGGCAGCAACCACTTCCCGCGGATTAAGCATCTTTGTGTTCAGCGCAAATGAAATTAACGAATGGAAAAGAAAAGGTTCCTCCGTGTGCATCGCGTCCTGCCAGTTTCCAAACTGCGGGAGCACGTGCGTGATAAATTCATCCAGCCTGGCTTTGGCTTCAGAACGGTTGAGCGGCCAGCGAAAATTGTCGGCCTGCGGTTCGCCGAAGGTCTTTACGCCGCAGCGTTGGATCTCCGCCCATAAGGCGGAACGATCGTGGCAAGGACGCGCGTCCCCCGGCGCGGGAGGCTCGCCGGACCAGCGCTTGCGGTTTTCAGCATCGAAATTCCATTTCCCCCCTTCCGGCTCGCCTGCTGACGTCAACAGTACGCCGTGCCGACGACGCATTTCCCGGTAAAAGTACTCCATTCGCCAGCTTTTGCGTGACGCAAAGAACGCGCTGACCTGCTCCCGAGTGGTGAAGAAATGCTCGCTGCTGACGCAGGCCGTGTCAACGGAGACCGTCTTCGCCCACGCCTGTAGTTGCGTATCAAGTCGCCATTCGTCGGGCTCCTGCCATATCACCCTGCCCGCGCCGTAATGCGCGACAAGCGCGTTGAGATTGTCTTCCAGCGCGCCGCGGTTTGAGTCATCAGAGAGCCGGACATACCTCACCCGATGCCCCTTCTCCTTTAACGCAGAGGCAAACGCCCGCATGGCGGCGAAGATAGCGATAACTTTCTGGGCGTGATGAAGCACATAGTCGGTTTCTGCCCGGAGTTCCAGCATCACGTAAATGATGTTCGGACTGCAGGTATCAAACCAGCTGTGATGCGGATTAAGCTGATCGCCCAGGATCAGACGTAGCTCGGTCAACGGTGGCTCCTGCGACAGCGCTCAGAACAGTATTTAACCTCATTCCAGCATTTCGCCCATTTCTTGCGCCACGTCATGGGCCGCTGGCAGTGCACACACAGTCGACTGGGCAGGTCCTGCTTGTTACCTTTGAAATCGCTCATCTTTTCAATACCGTACTGATTTATTCACCCCACCTGCGGATAAAGGCTACGACAGACTTCACAAAATGAAGGTGATGCCCGCAAACCGCTACCCACCGCTACGTACGAAATGATAGTTTATTCAGGCTGGATTTGTCGCAGCAGGCGATATTCTGGCATCTTAACCGAATCTGACTTTCCCATTTTTGTTCAAGTGACGAGTTTGCGAGCAAAGCGATGATAAAGTGGCCCTGGAAAACGAATGAGGCTGGCCGGGATGTGGCGCTGCCATGGGATGACGCCCTGACGATCCCTGTTCTGGCTAATCTAAATCCGGATGAACAATCGAAACTGGTTCAGCTGGCGGATCGTTTTTTACAGCAAAAGCGCCTGGTGCCGCTGCAGGGGTTTGAACTCGATCCCCTGAAAAACGCCCGCATCGCGCTGCTTTTCTGTCTGCCGGTGCTTGAACTCGGCATTGAGTGGCTGGACGGTTTCCACGAAGTGCTTATCTATCCCGCGCCGTTCGTGGTGGATGATGAATGGCAGGACGATATTGGGCTGGTGCATAACCAACGCGTGGTGCAGTCCGGACAAAGCTGGCAGCAGGGGCCGATAATCCTCAACTGGCTCGATATTCAGGACTCGTTCGACGCCTCCGGTTTTAATCTGGTTATCCATGAGGTGGCGCACAAGCTGGATACCCGCAACGGCGATCGCGCCAGCGGCGTCCCGCGGATCCCGCTTCGCGAGGTCGCGGGCTGGGAGCACGACCTGCACGCGGCGATGGATAACATCCAGGATGAAATAGACCTGGTGGGCGAAAGCGCGGCCAGCATTGACGCCTATGCGGCAACCGACCCGGCTGAGTGCTTTGCGGTGCTCTCCGAGTACTTCTTCAGCGCGCCCGAGCTCTTCGCGCCCCGTTTCCCGGCCCTCTGGCAACGTTTCTGCCAGTTTTATCAGCAGGATCCGCTACAGCGCCTGCGGCAGAATGAGGCGACCGGCGGGCATTCGTCCCGCCAGGTCCATTAAGCTTTTTCAGCAGGGGTACGCTCGGTTGACCATACCCCTATGCTCAGGGCTAAAAACAGCAATGCCATTCCCCACGCGGCCACCGTTAAAGACTGCTCCCCGTAAAAGCGCGTCACGACCGGCACCATCAGCGCGCTGACGCCGTAGCCTAACGTGTGGCTGGTGGCGATGACGCCCGCCCCTTTCCCCGTGGTCAGCCGATCGTTCAGCAGCAGCTGGTAGCCCGGCGTGGCCATCGCCGCCCCGAGTGACGTGATAACAATCCCCACGTAGAACAGCGCTAAACCGGCGACAGCCATCAGCCCAAGCCCGGCCACCATCAGCACCGCCGCGATGCAGAGCAATGTCACCGGGCTGAAATGCTGAGGGCGGACCACCAGAAACTGTGCCGCGAGCGTGGCCAGCGCGGCCAGGCTCAGCAGAAGCGCGACATGATGGCTGATCTCCCGGGCGTTACCGTCCAGCAACGGGCTAAGATGCGGTGACAGGCCAATCTGCATCAGGCTCACCAGCGCCGCCAGCAGCAACGCCAGCAGCAGGAACGGCAGCATGGAGGCCTGCAGGCGGGTTGCCTGATGGGCTACCGGCGGCAGCGGCGGGTCAGCGACTTCGCGAAGCACCAGCAGCAGAGCGAGAAGCGGCGCAACCGCCATCAGCCAGAGCGGCGCCACCGGATTAACGCTGAGCATCAGCGCCGCCAGCGGCGGGCCGAGCAAACGCCCGCAGCTGAGGCCGGAGCTTATCGTCGCCAGCGCCGCCATTCTTTTCTCCAGTCCCGCACGCTGAATCGCCCACGTCTGGGCCGCAGGCACCAGCCCCGAGACCGTCAGTCCGTAGAGCAGGCGCGAGAAAATAAGCCCCGCCAGCCCCCAGACCGCATCCAGCCTTCCGGCCGCCATCCCCCAGACCACCAGGGCCATCACGACGAAACTCGCCAGATAGCCGCTTAGCGAGGCCAGCATGACGGACTTACACCCCTTTCGCTCGCTCTGACGCCCCCACCAGGGCGAGGCCGGTAAAAAGAGCATCGATCCGAACATCAACAGCCCGGCCCAGACCGAGAGCGACAGCCCGGTCAGGGTGACCAGCTGCGGGAGCATCACCAGCAAACCGTTTTGCCCGATGCCGAGTAACCCCGCAGATAGCGCCAGGGGCCAGTTAGCTTTTGAAGTGACGTTTTCCGTCAAGGTTTCAGAGTCAGCGCGCATGAGAATGTGAACATAGTGTCAATAAATGTGTGGAAATTATGAAGTTTATGAAAACAAATATTGCAAAAATGGTTGCGAGTGTAAACAGAATGAATATCATAACGAGAATTATTATCAATCATGGAATGAGGTACATCTATGCGTGCTCTGCTCCGCGCCGCCGGTACAGACGTTGCAGCCCAGTGCTTTTTAAACGCCCTGTTGCGTGAAACGAAGGACTGGCGCTATCTCCCCGCTACCGATGCGGATGCGCTATCTGAGATCCATATCCCGCTTTCCCAAACCCAGGCGCTTCGGGTGCCAGTACGCTATTTCTCACCCACCCAGCATCATCAGTACCGTTTCCCGGCAACGCTGATTCAGAGCAACAGCGACAGGGGTGACGCCGTCACTTTCCCTCAACTGGTTGATTTAATTCTTGAAAAACCGTCCGTAAAAGGCTCGCTGGATGCCGATACGCTGGCGCGTTTTAAGCAGCGCGTTCTCGAAAGCCATGCCCACACCTGGCAGGCGATTGATTTACGCCACCGCTGGGCAACCCTGCGCGATAAGCCGCTGACGTTTGCCGAAGCGGAACAGGCGCTGCTGGTCGGCCATGCGTTTCACCCGGCACCGAAGTCCCACGAGCCGTTCAACGAAGCCGAGGCGCGCCGCTATTTGCCCGATTTCGCCTCCCGCTTCCCGCTGCGCTGGTTTGCCGTTGAGAGCACGCTCGTTGCCGGCGACAGCCTGAACGTTTCCCTGCGTGAGCGTCTGCTGCGCTTTGCGGCCCAGAGCGCGCCCGAGCTGCTCGGCCACTTTACCGACACCCGCTGGCTGCTGCCGATGCACCCGTGGCAGGCCGACTATCTGCTGGAGCAGGACTGGTGCCAGCGTCTGGCGGAAAACGGTTCGTTGCAGGACCTGGGTGAAGCGGGCGCACAGTGGCTGCCCACCAGCTCCTCCCGCTCGCTGTACAGCGAGACCAACAGCGACATGATTAAGTTCTCCCTCAGCGTGCGCCTGACCAACTCCGTGCGCACGCTGTCGGTGAAAGAGGTGAAGCGCGGCATGCGCCTGGCGCGTCTGGCAAAAACGGAACGCTGGCAGGATTTACAGGCGCGCTACCCGACCATGCGCGTGATGCAGGAAGACGGCTGGGCGGGGCTGCGTGACGAAAGCGGCACTATTCAGGAAGAGAGCCTGATGGCCCTGCGCGTCAATCTGCTGTTCGATACGCCAGACACCCAGACCAACGTGCTGGTGAGCCTGACGCAGGCCGCGCCGGACGGCGGTGACAGCCTGCTCGCCGCGGCGGTGCGCCGTCTGAGCCAGCGTCTTGATTTACCGCTCGCCCAGGCCGCCCGCTGCTGGCTGGACGCCTACTGCGACCGCGTGTTACTTCCGCTGTTCAGCGCCGAGGCGGACTACGGTCTGGTCCTGCTGGCGCACCAGCAAAATATCCTCGTTGAGATGCAGCAGGATTTCCCGGTCGGGCTGATCTACCGCGACTGCCAGGGCAGCGCGTGGACCGAAGGCGCCGACGCGTGGCTGAAAGAGGCGGGCGAAACTGAGGTGGAAAACCGCTTTGGCGAGAGCCAGCTGCTGCGCTACTTCCCTTACTACCTGCTGCTGAACTCTACCCTTGCCGTCACCGCCGCCCTTGCCGCCGCCGGTTTTGACAGCGAAGAGAGCCTGATGTCCCGGGTGCGCGACGCGCTGGCAGAACTGCGCCGCACGGCGAAGCAGACCCGCTGCCTCGACTACGTGCTCGACAGCCCGACCTGGAACTGCAAAGGCAACTTCTTCTGCTACCTGCACGATCGCAATGAAAACACCATCGCCGATCCGGCGGTGATCTATTTCGACTTTAGCAACCCGTTCTACAAGGAGAAGGCGTGATGGCTATCGCGAATATCGTCCATTCCGGCTACGGCTTTCACTGCACCGCAACGGATCGCGCCCTGCCGCTGGCGTTGGGTCTCGACGGCAGCGCGGTGCTGGAGCGTCTGAAGGGGATCCCGGACGGCTGGCTGGTGGAAGCCCTGGATCAGCTGTTTGTGGCCGCCCCCGCGCTGACCGGCATTACGTTGCCGTGGGCGGACTGGCAGGATGAACCCCAGGCGCAGGCGCTGTTTGGCCTGGCCCACGGTGATTATCTGGCGCGCGACGCCTTCTGGCAATTGCCGCTGTGGCTGAAGGGCGAACGCCCGCAGGCGAGCGGCGGAATGCAGTTTGACGAGAGCCGTCAACTGTACTTCCCGCTGCGCCCTCGCCGCCCGCAGGGTGAGGTGTATCGCCGTTACGATCCGCAAATTAAGCGTACCCTCAGCTTCCGCGTGGCCGACGTGGCGCTGGACGGCGAGCGTTTTACCCGCTGGATGAATAACCCGCGCGTGAACGCCTTCTGGGAGATGGCGGGCCCGCAGGCCGAGCAGGAAAACTACCTGCGCCGTCAGCTCGACTCGACCTACTGTTACCCGGTTATCGGCTGCTTCGACGATCAACCGTTTGGCTATTTTGAACTCTACTGGGCACCGGAAGACCGCATTGGCCGCCACTACCGCTGGCAGCCGTTTGACCGCGGGCTGCACATGCTGGTGGGGGAAGAGAACTGGCGCGGCGCGCAGTACATCCGCAGCTGGCTGCGCGGTCTGAGCCACTACCTGTATCTCGATGAACCGCGCACCACGCGCATCGTGGCCGAGCCGCGCTTCGACAACCAGCGCCTGTTCCGTCACCTTTCCTCTGCCGGTTTTGACACGGTGAAAGAGTTCGACTTCCCGCATAAACGCTCGCGCCTCATTATGAGCCAGCGTCACCGCTTCTTCAGCGAGGTGGGCCTGTGAACGCGCTCTGGGAAAAAGTGAACCGCGAGATGGTGGCGAAGATCCTCGCCGAGCTGGAATACGAGCGCACCCTGCGCGCCGAGCCGCTTTCGTCGGACGGCTGGCGCATCGCCATGGGCAACGAGTCCTGGCAGTTTTGCGCCACGCGCGGGATCTGGGGCTGGCTGCATATCGACCCGGACAGCCTGACCACCGCCAGCGGCGATGCCGTCGAAGCGGAAAGCGCACTGCTGCAGCTGGCGACGGTGCTGGAGATGAGCGACGCGCAAACGGCAGAGCACATGGAGGACCTCTACGCCACGCTGCGCGGCGACATGCAGCTGCTGCAGGCGCGTGACGCGCTGGATGCGGACGCGCTGATCCACCTCGATCCGGACGAATTACAGTGTCTGATGCGCGGTCACCCGAAGTTTATTTTCAACAAAGGTCGTCGCGGCTGGGGGCTGGACGCGCTGCGCCAGTACGCGCCTGAGTACCGCGGACGTTTTCGTCTGCACTGGATTGCCGTTCAGCGGGAGCATCTGGTCTGGAGCAGCGACGTCGATTGCGATATCAGCGCCCTGCTGGCGAGCGCCATGGATAACGCCGAGCGCGCCCGCTTTGACGCCCGCTGGCAGGCGCTGGGCCTCGACGAGAGCTGGCTGCCGGTGCCGCTGCACCCGTGGCAGTGGCAGCAGAAGATCGCCATTCATTTCCTGCCTCACCTTGCACGCGGTGAGATGGTTGAGCTGGGCGAGTTTGGCGATGAGTACCTGGCGCAGCAGTCCCTGCGCACGCTCACCAACGCCAGCCGTCGCGCGCCGTTTGACATCAAGCTTCCGCTGACGATCTACAACACCTCCTGCTATCGCGGTATTCCGGGCAAATACATTGCCGCCGGGCCGCTGGCCTCGCGCTGGCTGCAGCAGCAGTTTGCCACCGACGCTACGCTTGCCCGCTCTGGCGCACAGGTGCTTGGCGAACCCGCCGCCGGATATCTGTCGCATCCGGGCTATGCGGCGCTGCCGAAAGCGCCGTACCGCTATCAGGAGATGCTGGGGGTGATCTGGCGCGAGAACCCGTCCTGCTATCTGCAGGAGGGCGAACAGGCGGTGCTGCTGGCGGCGCTGATGGAAACCGATAACGCCGGGCGCCCGCTCATCGACGCGTGGATCAACCGTTCCGGGCTAAGCGCCGACGCGTGGCTGGAAAAGCTGTTTGAGGCAACGGTGATCCCGTTCTATCACCTGCTCTGCCGCTACGGCGTGGCGCTGATCGCCCACGGCCAGAACGTGACGCTGGTGATGAAAAATTACGTTCCACAGCGCATCCTGCTGAAGGATTTCCAGGGCGATATGCGCCTGGTGGATGAAGATTTCCCGCAGGCGGAAAGCCTGCCGAAACAGGTTAAGGCCGTCACGGCGCGCCTGAGCGCGGATTACATCATCCACGATCTGCAAACCGGCAACTTCGTGACGGTGCTGCGTTTTATCTCGCGCCTCACGCTGCAAAGCGGCGTCAGCGAAACGCGTTTCTATCAGATCCTCGCCGGCGTTCTGCACCGCTATATGGCCGCGCACCCCGAGCTTGCCGAGCGCTTCGCGACGTTCGACCTGTTTAAGCCGCAAATTATTCGCGTGATCCTCAACCCGGTCAAACTGACCTTCTCCGAACACGACGGCGGCAGCCGCATGCTGCCGAACTACGTCACCGACCTTGATAACCCTCTTTTTCTGGCCTCCCGGGAGTCCGCGCAATGAAAACCTATGATTTCATCGGCATTGGTATCGGCCCGTTTAACCTTAGCATCGCCGCCCTCGCAGAAGGGCTGGACGGCTTTAGCTCGCTGTTTCTTGAGCGCAAACCGCACTTTTCCTGGCACCCGGGGATGATGGTGCCGGACTGCCACATGCAAACCAGCTTCCTGAAGGATCTGGTCAGCGCCGTGGAGCCGACCAACCGCCACAGCTTCCTGAACTACCTGGTGCAGCGTAAAAAGTTCTACCGCTTCCTGACCACCGAGCAGCGCACCGTTTCACGGGAAGAGTTTGCCGACTACCTGTGCTGGGCGGCGGACAACCTCACCAACCTCGCCTTCAGCCAGCAGGTACAACAGGTGAGCTTTGATGAGAAAAGCGGCCTGTTTGAGGTAGTGACCCAACGCGATCGCTTACTGGCGCGCCACGTCTGCGTGGGGATCGGTAAGCAGATCAACCTGCCGGACTGCGTCACGACGCAGGACGATAGCTGCTTCCACGCCAGCGAGATGATGCTGCGCGCGCCGGATCTCGCGGGCAAGCGCGTTACCGTCGTCGGCGGCGGCCAGAGCGGTGCCGACCTGTTCCTGAATATTTTCCGTGGCGAATGGGGCCAGCCGCTGAGCCTGAACTGGGTCTCGCGCCGCAACAACTACAACGCGCTGGATGAAGCCGCCTTTGCTAACGAGTATTTCACGCCGGAGTACGTGGACAGCTTCTCCACGCTCGGTGAAGAGGCGCGTCGTCAGATGCTGCACGAGCAGAAGATGACCTCCGACGGGATCACCACCGAGTCCCTGCTGGCGATTTACCGCGCCATGTACCACCGCTTTGAAGTGCTGCGTGAAAAACCCTGGGCGCACCTGATGCCGTCCCGCTCGGTGACGGCCCTGACGCGCCTGGAAAACGGACAGCGTCTGAGCATACAGCATCACCTCGACGGCGGCCGTGAGCAGATGGAGAGTGACATTGTGATTTTCGCCACCGGCTATCGCGCCGTGCAGCCTGCGTTCCTGGCGCCGCTGTCTCACCGCCTGCATCTGGATACGGACGAAGCCTTCTGCATCAACAACGATTTCACCCTCGAATGGGACGGCCCGCAGAGTAACCGCCTGTTTGCCGTGAATGCCGGGATGCACCGTCTCGGCATTGCCGAACCCCAGCTCAGCCTGATGGCCTGGCGCGCGGCGCGAATTCTGAACCGCGCACACGCCGACGAGCCGTTTGAGCTGGCTACCACCCCTGGCGTTATCCACTGGCGAAGCACCACCAGCCCGGAGAACAGTCAGGTTTTTAAATCATTAGCAAAAACCACCGAGTACTGACACACACAATCAGGGTCAACATAACAATGAAACGTTCTCATCTTTGGGTTTTAAATCCTTGCTTGCTTGCAATGCTTTCTACCTCTGCGTGGGCGGAAGAACAAAAGGAAGAAAATATCGTTGTCTCCGCCAGCCGCGCGCACCGCAGCGTGGCGGAGATGGCGCAGACCACCTGGGTCATTGAGCGGGCTGAAATTGAGCAGCAGGTTCAGGGCGGGAAAGAGATTAAAGAAGTGCTGGCGCAGCTGATTCCGGGCATGGACGTCAGCAGCCAGGGGCGTACCAACTACGGCATGAACCTGCGCGGCCGCTCCATGATGGTAATGGTGGACGGCGTGCGCCTGAACTCGTCCCGCAGCGACAGCCGCCAGCTCGACTCTATCGATCCGTTCAACATTGACCGTATCGAAGTCATCTCCGGCGCCACGTCACTCTACGGCGGCGGCAGCACCGGCGGTCTGGTGAACATCGTTACCAAAAAGGGCCAGCCTGAGACCGAAGTCGAATTCCAGACCGGGGCTAAAAGCGGGTTCAACAGCCACAACGACCACGATGAGAACGTGTCGGCAGCGGTCAGCGGCGGCAATGACAACGCCTCCGGTCGTCTGTCGGTGTCGTATCAGCGCTACGGCGGCTGGTATGACGGTAACGGCGACGAGGTCATCATTGATAACACCCAGACCGGCTTACAGTATTCCGACCGTATCGACGTGATGGGCACAGGCACCCTCAATATTGACGATCACCAGCAGCTGCAGCTGACCACTCAGTACTACAAGAGCGAGTCCGACGGCAAGCATGGTCTCTATCTCGGGAAGAACTTCTCGGCGGTCACGGGGGATGCGACCGCGTACAACAAAGGTAACCTCGATTCTGACCGCGTGCCGGGTACCGAGCGCCATCTGATTAACCTGCAGTACTCCAATACCGACTTCTGGGGCCAGGATCTGGTCGCGCAGATTTACTATCGCGACGAGAGCCTGACCTACTATCCGTTCCCGACCCTGACCAAAGGCGTGGTCACCAGCATCGGCGCGTCGCAGCAGAAAACCGATTTCTACGGCGGCAAGCTGACGCTGAACAGCAAACCGGTGGACGATTTGACGCTGACCTGGGGTATGGATGCCGATCACGAAACCTTCGACGCCAACCAGCAGTTCTTCAACCTGAAAAAAGCTGCGGCGAGCGGGGGCATGGAGCTGGATAACGCCTACAACGTGGGCCGCTACCCGGGTTATAGCATCACCAACCTCGCCCCGTTCCTGCAGGCCAGCTATGACATTGACGCCATCACCCTTAGCGGCGGCGTGCGCTACCAGTACACCGAGAACAAGGTGGACGACTTTGTCGGTTATACCCAGCAGCAGGCCATCGCTACCGGGAAAGCCACCTCCGCCGACGCGGTGCCGGGCGGGAAAACCGATTACAACAACTTCCTGTTTAACGCCGGGATCCTCGGTCGCCTGACCGAACAGCAGCAGGTGTGGTTTAACTTCTCCCAGGGCTTCGAAATCCCGGACCTGGCGAAGTACTACGGCTCCGGTACCTATCAGCTCAGCAACGGTCACTATCGCCTGCTGAACAGCGTCAACGTCAACGACTCGAAGCTGGACGGTATCAAGGTCAACGCTTATGAGCTGGGCTGGCGCTACACCGGGGATAACCTGCGCACCCAGGTTGCGGCGTATTACTCGCTCTCGGATAAAACCATCACCATCAACAAGACGGACATGACCATCAACCTGGAAGACGACAAGCGTCGTATCTACGGGGTAGAAGGTCAGGTGGACTATTTCTTCACCGACAGCGACTGGAGCACGGGCGCGAACTTTAACGCCATTAAGTCGGAAACTCGCGAAAACGGGAAATGGGAGAAGCTGACGGTAGACAGCGCCAGCCCGTCGAAAGCCAGCGCGTGGGTCAACTGGGCGCCGGGCGACTGGACCCTGCGCGTGCAGAGCACGCAGACCTTTGACGTCTCTGACGCCGACGGCAAGAAGATCGATGGCTACAACACGGTCGACTTCCTAGGCAGCTACGCCCTGCCGGTGGGTAAAGTCAGCTTCAGCGTGGAGAACCTCCTGGACAAAGACTACACCACCGCCTGGGGCCAGCGCGCGCCGGGGCTGTATAGCCCAACCTACGGTGCACCGGGCCTGTACACCTATAAAGGCCGCGGACGGACGTTTGGTCTGAACTACTCCGTTCTGTTCTAATCCTGAGCGCCGCCTGCGGGCGGCGCATTTTGCTGTGTAATTTCGAAGCAAATTTACTATAAAATCAGCGATTTGCTGAAATTGTCGGCAAACGAACAAAAAGCGCGATTTCACCCTTTGACAAGGCGAACTGAGGTCGCTACTATGCGCCTCGTTCACACGATTCCTCTGTAGTTCAGTCGGTAGAACGGCGGACTGTTAATCCGTATGTCACTGGTTCGAGTCCAGTCAGAGGAGCCAAATTTGAAAAGCCTGCTTTTGAAGCAGGCTTTTTGCTTTTCTGCGTCGGGTAAAATTGTCGGGTGGCGGCTTCGCCTTATCCGACCTACGGGACTGCATCTCTGAAGTTAACTCTGAATCGCATCCAGCCTGGCAATCACCTTAATCTCAAACTTAAATCCGTACAGCCACGTCACGCCGATCCCGGTCAAGGTAGGATAAGGCGCGTCCCCCCAATATTCTGGCAGGATACTCCAGATAGCGTCGAGGTTTGACTCGGGATCGACGACAAAGAGGGTCACGTCAACCACGTCAGCGAACGTGCAGCCCGCAGCCGCGAGGACAGCATTAAGATTATCGAAGGCCAGCCTGACCTGCGCTCTCAGATCGGGTTCAGGCGAACCATCCTCGCGACTACCCACCTGCCCCGAAACGAACAAGAAACCGTTGGATTTGATGGCCGGTGAATAGCGATTGCGCTCATAGAGCGCCTGCCGACCGGAGGGGAAAACTGCTTCGCGTGCTGTCATGTTTGTACCTTTGCAATAGGGCAAAATCAGCCCGTTGAACATAAAGACACTTTACAGGTGCAGGTTCGGGCGGATAAACAAGCGACTTTGTCCATCATTGTTTGTAATATCCAAACAATCGGTGAAAAGAGAGGATAAGGAATGGATCGTTTCGACGCGATGCGCGCCTTTGCTCGCGTGGTGGAGGCAGGTAGCTTCACAAAGGCTGCCCAAACGCTTCATATGAGCAAAACCACGGTGACGCAGCTCATTCAGCAACTGGAAGCGCGCCTGCGCGTCAAATTGCTCCATCGCACCACCCGCAGGCTCGGTGTGACCCCCGATGGCGCGGTCTACTACGAACGCGTCATCCGCCTGCTGGCGGACATGGAAGATGCTGAAAACAGCCTGTCCAGCGCGACGATGACGCCCAGGGGACGGCTACGGGTTGATGTGCCCAGTCCGCTGGCCCGCCTCATCCTGGTGCCGGCGCTACCGGCTTTCCATGCACGCTACCCGGATATCCAGTTCGATATGGGCGTGAGCGACCGGGTGGTGGATCTGATCGGCGACAACGTGGATTGCGTCCTGCGCGGTGGCGAAATCAACGACGAGTCCCTGATCGCACGCCACGTCGGCGATTTGCACATCGGCGTTTACGTCGCACCGAGCTATGTAGAACGCCTCGGCGCCCCTGCGCACCCGCGAGAGCTGGAAAACACCGACCATCGCATTGTAGGGTTCTTGTCCTCGCGCACCGGTAAGATTGATCCTCTGGTACTGCGCAGTGAGAGTGAACATATTGACATCACGGGCAGCTATGTCCTTGCCGTGGATGATGGCAATGCTTACCTCGAAGCTGGGTTAGCCGGGTTAGGCGTGATTGCGCTGCCGGTCTATATGGCAGAAGCGCATCAGGCTTGTGGTTCCTTGATTCGGCTATTCGAACATTGGCGTATTAAGCCAATGCCCCTGTACCTGGCATTTCCGCCTAACCGCCACGTCAACGCCAGACTGCGCGTTTTTATTGATTGGATCGTTGAATTGATGCAGCAGCATATCCCTAATTCCAATAATAAGTCACTCCCTCCCAGACCCTGATTCGCTCATTAGATTTGGTTACTTTCCACAGCACTCACCGCTCGCCGCCAGGCACGATCTCTTTCTCAAGACCCGCATTCACGCACCACGTTTTCCACGACTCCATGGAAAAAATAAGATGACTTTTTGCAATGTCAGACGGCGTAGCGGGCAGCACGCCCCCGTTATAGCCAGGTGCGGCCACCACAATAAGCTCATCGGAAAAAAGGTAATGGCTTTCACTCCCTTCCCAGTTTCCCTGCCCCATCCGTATCGCGATATCTATCCCTTCCTGCTGCAGGCTGGTGACCGTCAGACTGGCCTGGATCCGCAGGGTGATAAGCGGATACTTCGTCCGAAAGCGTTCCAGGCGCGGCAAAAGCCAGTGGCATCCAAATGACGGCACCATCGCCAGCGTCAGCTCCTGCTTTCTCGGCTTCACCTGTACGAGCCGGGTGGCATCCGCGATGTGGTTCAACGCCTCGCGTACCTGTAAGGCATAGAGCCGCCCTTCTTCGTTGATCTGCACTCCTCGCCCCAGACGGATAAACAGCTTTACGCCCACCATCTCCTCCAGCGTTTTGATCTGCTGGCTGATAGCGGAATGGGTAACGTGGAGTTCTTTCGCCGCCAGCGTCACGCTGCCAAGACGGGCGACGGCTTCAAAGCTTCGCAAACTGGCAATGGGTGGAAAATCCGACATGAAAGCACTTCCTTATCTGCGCTGGATATACAGCGGCAACCTGACCGTATGTCAGTAATACTAACCCTTACGGTAAGATACTGAAGATATTCGCCATGCAAATTGTATTGTAATGTCGGATCATCCTTTTCAATGACGCGTTCTTTCACACAGACAGGAAAACGGGAAAGATGATTAAGCTTGTTGGCATGATGGATTCACCTTATGTACGGCGCGTGGCGATCTCCCTTGAGCTTTATGGCGTTGAGTTTGAAAGCCAGCCGCTGTCAGTCTTTAGCACCTTCGACGCACTCTCCCGGATCAACCCCGCGGTAAAAGCCCCGACGCTGGTTCTGGATAACGGAATACGTCTGATGGATTCCTCGCTGATTCTGAATTATTTTGAGGCTCAGGCCGACCCCGAGCGGAGACTCCTGCCCGTCGCGCCGGATGCGCAGGCAAACGATCTTCAGACGCTGGGCTTTATTCTCGCCGCCGCTGAAAAAGCGGTGCAAAATGTGTATGAACACAACCTGCGCCCGGTAGAAAAGCAGCACGTTTCATGGGTCGAACGCATTACAATCCAGCTGCTGGCGGCCTGCAGGGAATGGAATACCTTACTGGAGGGGCGTCCCGCCACCGCCGTTCCCGATCAGGTTACCGTCACGAGCACGGTTGTCTGGACTTTTATTCAGTCGATGATCCCGCAGGTCGTTAACGCAGCGGATTTTAGAACGATTCAGGCGTTTGCCGAATCATTCGAATCGCAGTCGGCCTTCAAAAAATATCCGTTCAATTAAATGCAGAGCCCGGTAAGCGCAGCACCACCGGGCAAACCCGCACCTAAATCTGATAATCAATCGCCACTTCTTCCGGCTCCATTACCTGACGTTTAATCTCATCCACCGACAGCCCGGCGTTGCAGAGCTCGATAAAGCGCCACACATAGTTGCGCTGCAGCTGCCCGCGCTTCAGGCCAAGCCATACGGTGTTGGCGTCAAACAGATGACGCGTGTCAAGACGCACCAGGTTCCCGTCCTCGCGTTCTCCGCTGGACTGTTCCGCCACCAGGCCAATACCCAGACCCAGCTCGACGTAGGTTTTGATGACGTCAGAGTCCTGCGCGCTCAGCACGATGTCGGGCGTTAACCCTTTACGATTGAAGGCCTCGTCTATGCGCGAGCGTCCCGTGATCCCCTGGCGATAAGTAATGAGCGGCCATTTCGCAACGTCTTCCAGCGTCAGGGGAGAGACCTGATTCAGCGGATGATCGACCGGGAGCAGTAAGCTGTGATACCAGCGGAACCAGGGGAACGCCACCAGCAGCGGGTCGTTGCTCAGGCGTTCGCTGGCGATACCGATATCCGCCCCACCGTTTTGCAGCAGCACTTCAATTTCCTGCGGCGTGCCCTGGATAAGCTCCAGACGCACCTCCGGAAAAAGTTCGCGGAACGCCTTAATCACCGGCGGCAGGCTGTAGCGCGCCTGGGTATGGGTGGTGGCGATGGTGAGCACGCCCGAGGCGTCATTGGTGAAGAGATCCGCCAGGCGACGCACGTTGCTGGCCTCGTTGAGGATCCGCTCAGCGATGGTGAGCAATGCTTTACCCGGCTCCGTCATGCCGAGCAGCCGCTTGCCGCGACGGATAAAGATCTCTATGCCCAGCTCCTCTTCCAGCTCGCGGATATGGCGGCTGACGCCGGACTGAGAGGTATAAAGCATATTGGCGACCTCGGTCAGGTTGTAGTCCCGCCTGGCCGCCTCACGGATAATTTTAAGTTGCTGGAAATTCACGATTCACTCCGGCGCATCTGACATAGCTCTATTGTTAGAGTCAGCCGAGCTGCAGAACAAATAATAAAAACCAGCATCTTATGCTTTTATGGAATATCAGCTCACGAGCTGGAGCTCACGGTTCTCAAGCGACGGCTTGCTGACCAGCGACATCAGAATCTCTTTTACCGCCTGCGCCTGTGGCGACAGCGAACCGCGTGCGGACATATTCAGCGACAGCGGCAGGCTCATCGAAGGCGTGGTGATCCGCGCCATCCAGCCGTTTGCCGCGCTGCACAGCGAACGCGCGGCGGATTCGGGCAGTACGGTGACGCCCATTCCGCTGGCAATGGCTGCGGTCAGCGTGGAGATCGAGTCAATTTCGCCGATGATTTTGGCCGTCAGGCGGCGCAGGGAAAACGCTTCGTCCACGCGCACGCGCACGGCGCTGTAGTCGCGCGGCAGATAGAGGTTCATCTCTGCCACGGCGGTAAGGTCTACGCTCTGGCCCGGACAGTCGCGGGTGCCCACGAGATAGAGATCTTCCTTCAGCAGCGGCTGGCTGGTGATCCCGGCCACCGGGGAGCGATCGTAAAGGACCGCCATGTCCAGCTGGCCGTTGAGCAGTTTGTCATTCAGTACGGACCCGCTGTTTTCGTGCAGGTACACCAGCACTTCAGGCAGCTCAGCGCGAACGGCCTGCAGCAGCGGCATGGTAATAGAGGACGCGGCCGTTCCCGGCGCCAGGCCAATAGAAACGTGTCCGCTCAGGGTCTGGCCCACGTTATTCACCGCCAGCTGCGCCTGCTCGCACTGGCGCAGAATCGTGCGCGCATGGGTATAGAGAATTTTTCCGGCTTCCGTTGGCGTGACGCCGCGTTTGGTGCGGATCAACAGCTGCTGATCCATCTCGCCTTCCAGAGTAGCCACCTGCTGGCTCAGCGCAGGCTGCGCGATATGCAGCACTTCTGCTGCTTGAGTCAGGCTGCCGATATCGACGATTTTTACGAAGTATTTCAGTCGTCTTAAGTTCATTTTGCCCCCTGTTCGAAATGCTGTGCCGGAACCGGCTGTCGTTGTTGAACAGGTTTTGCAATATGAATGCCACTTTTACCAGGCGGTCTGAATTGGGCGCTAAGCGCCTGAAAATAAGGAAACCTAATCATGGAGGGGGTTTTATTACCGAAACAGCAGTTTATGATCTGCCCCATTAGAGGTATATCCGCACCAAAGCGGTGCATTCCGCTGTCAAAAACAGCACTTTGCCGATTTTGTCAGCAAACGATCAAAAGGCGGCGATCCACCCTTTGACAAGGGAGACGCAGGTCGATAATATGCGCCCCGTTCACACGATTCCTCTGTAGTTCAGTCGGTAGAACGGCGGACTGTTAATCCGTATGTCACTGGTTCGAGTCCAGTCAGAGGAGCCAAATTTGAAAAGCCTGCTTTTAAAGCAGGCTTTTTGCTTTTCTGCGTCGGGTAAAATTGTCGGGTGGCGGCGTTGCCTTACCCGACCGACAAAAACCTCGAATCGTAGGCCGGGTAAGGCAACGCCGCCACCCGGCGAAAATGTCCTCAATTGCCGAGCTTCACCGGCATCCCCGACCGCCGTTCCAGCTCAGCACCTGCACCCTCGTTGATCAACTCTGTCCGCAGCGCGGCCGATATCGGCAGCGGCACTTTCCGGGTCGATTCAAATTCCGCACGGTTACGCGATAACGGCTCGTGAACCTCCACCCAGCGGCTGCCGTCCGGTTCCGTGGTGACTTTAACGGGCCGATCGATAAGCTGCAAGCGGGTGCCGACGGGAACATTATCGAAAAGGTATTTGATGTCGTTATTCCGCAGACGAATACAGCCCTGGCTCACCCGCAGCCCGATGCCGAAATTAGAGTTTGTGCCGTGTATGGCATACAGCCTGCCGATATAGATCGCATACAGCCCCATCGGGTTATCCGGCCCGGCGGGCACGAAGGCAGGCAGCGTTTTTCCCTCTGCCGCATAGGCACGGCGCGTATTGGGCGTCGGAGACCAGGTGGGTCCCACCTGCTTACGTTCAACCGCCGTTACCCAGTTACGCGGGGTTTCGCGCCCGGCCTGACCGATGCCGATGGGCAGCACTTCAACGGTATTGCTGCCCGGCGGGTAATAATAGAGACGCATTTCCGCCACGTTAACGACAATCCCCTCGCGAACGGTGTCGGGCAAAATCAGCTGCTGGGGAATGACCAGCCGGGTGCCGGATTTGGGCAAAAAAGGATCCACGCCCGGGTTCGCTTCCAGCATATTGCTCAACCCCTGCCCGTACTGCGCGGCAAACGCCTCAAGCGGTAACGTATTATGATCCGGCACGGTAATGACCTGCGAGCTCCCCACCAGGCGACTGCCCGCCGGCGGTAAAGGATAGCTCACCGCCTGCACGCTCTGGCTGATGAGTAACGCAGCAAGACAGCCCAACGCCTTTTTACGACACATATTCCCTTCCTCAGTCGCTTCGCTCTTTAGTAAGCATAGCGTAGCCGTTTTGCATTACCCATCAGGAAATAAAATCAGTTTGCACAGGCCCCCTGTCGCGGTAGTCTCATAGGTTCCGTTTATATGACGGCCGCTATGTGAGTGACCTTTTCTTATACCAATAATTAAAAATCAGTGCAGACAGGACAACTATGGACTCCACTCTCACCTCCACACATCCCAACGAGGAGACACCTTCGCTCAATCGTGCCCGCCGCGCCGCACTCGGCAGCTTCGCGGGTGCCGTCGTCGACTGGTATGATTTTCTGCTCTACGGCATTACCGCCGCGCTGGTGTTTAACCGCGAATTTTTTCCGCAGGTCAGCCCCGCGATGGGCACCCTCGCCGCGTTTGCCACCTTCGGCGTCGGTTTTCTGTTTCGCCCGCTGGGCGGGGTGATCTTCGGCCACTTTGGCGACCGCCTCGGCCGCAAGCGCATGCTGATGCTTACCGTCTGGATGATGGGGATCGCCACGGCGCTGATTGGCATTCTCCCGTCGTTTTCCGCGATTGGCTGGTGGGCACCGGTATTGCTGGTGACATTACGGGCGATTCAGGGCTTCGCCGTGGGCGGTGAATGGGGCGGCGCGGCGCTGCTATCCGTTGAGAGCGCGCCCAAAAATAAGAAAGCGTTTTACAGCAGCGGCGTGCAGGTCGGATACGGCGTGGGTCTGCTCCTTTCTACCGGGCTGGTCTCCTTGATCAGCCAGCTCACCACCGATGAGCAGTTCCTGAGCTGGGGCTGGCGCATTCCGTTCATCTTCAGCATCGTGCTGGTCATCGCCGCGCTGTGGATCCGTAACGGCATGGAGGAGTCGGCAGAGTTCGAAAAACAGCAGGAAAAACCGGCCGTCAAAAAAAGGCTGCCGGTCATGGAGGCACTCGTCCGGCATCCTGGCGCTTTTCTGAAAATTATTGCCCTGCGCCTGTGTGAACTGCTGACGATGTATATCGTCACCGCGTTTGCCCTGAACTACTCGACGCAGAACCTCGGCCTGCCGCGTGAACTGTTCCTGAATATCGGTCTGGTGGTTGGCGGGATCAGCTGCCTGACCATCCCCTGCTTCGCCTGGCTGGCGGACCGCTTTGGCCGCCGTCGCGTCTATATCACCGGGGCGCTGGTGGGCACCCTCAGCGCCTGGCCATTCTTTATGGCACTGGAGGCGCAGTCGATCTTCTGGATTGTCTTCTTCGCCATCATGCTCGCCAACGTCGCTCACGACATGGTGGTCTGCGTCCAGCAGCCGATGTTTACCGAACTGTTCGGCGCCAGCTACCGTTACAGCGGCGCGGGCGTGGGCTACCAGGTCGCAAGCGTGGTCGGCGGCGGGTTTACGCCATTTATTGCCGCCGCGCTGGTGACCTTCTCCGGCGGAAACTGGCACAGCGTGGCGATTTATCTGCTGGCCGGTTGCCTGCTCTCTGCTGCGACGGCCCTGGTGATGAAAGAGCCCCGCCACACCTGATCGCCCTTTTGTTTCACAGGCGTGTGACATACTATCGGGTAGAGTCGCACACCTGTGGAACAAGGAGACAGAGATGAATAATAAGGGCTCCAGCCTGACCCCGGCTCAGGCGCTGGAAAAACTCGACGCGCTGTATGAACAGTCCGTCAATGCGCTGCGCAGCGCCATCAGCGAATATATCGAAACAGGGAAACTTCCCGACCAAAAGGCCAGAAACGAGGGCCTTTTTGTTTATCCATCGCTCTCTGTGACCTGGGACGGCAGCGCCAGCACGACGCCAAAAACCCGCGCCTACGCCCGTTTTACCCACTCCGGCTGCTACAGCACCACCGTCACCCGCCCGGCTCTGTTCCGCCCGTATCTTGAAGAACAACTTACGCTGTTGTACCAGGATTACGGCGCGCACATTGCCGTTGAGCCCTCGCAGCATGAGATCCCCTATCCGTACGTAATTGACGGTTCGGCGTTAACCCTTGACCGTTCCATGAGCGCGGGGCTGACCCGCCACTTCCCGACGACGGAACTGTCGCAGATTGGCGATGAGACCGCCGACGGGATTTATCACCCGGCAGAATTTTCTCCTCTGTCGCACTTTGACGCCCGCCGGGTCGATTTCTCCCTGGCGCGACTGCGCCACTACACCGGTACGCCCGCTGAACATTTTCAGCCGTTCGTGCTCTTTACCAACTACACCCGCTACGTCGACGAGTTTGTCCGCTGGGGCTGCAGCCAGATCCTCGACCCGGAAAGCCCGTATATTGCACTCTCCTGCGCGGGCGGGATCTGGATCACCGCAGAGACCGAAGCCCCCGAGCAGGCCATCTCCGATCTGGCATGGAAAAAGCATCAGATGCCTGCCTGGCACCTGATCACCGCCGACGGTCAGGGCATTACGTTGATTAACATTGGCGTCGGCCCCTCGAACGCCAAAACCATCTGCGACCATCTGGCGGTGCTGCGCCCGGACGTGTGGCTGATGATTGGTCACTGCGGCGGCCTGCGTGAAAGCCAGCTGATTGGCGATTACGTGCTCGCCCACGCCTACCTGCGCGACGACCACGTGTTGGATGCGGTGCTGCCGCCGGATATCCCAATCCCGAGCATCGCCGAAGTACAGCGTGCGCTGTATGACGCCACCAAAGCGGTCAGCGGCATGCCGGGCGAAGAGGTGAAACAGCGCCTGCGCACCGGTACGGTCGTCACGACGGATGACCGCAACTGGGAGCTGCGTTACTCCGCCTCCGCGCTGCGGTTCAACCTGAGCCGCGCGGTAGCCATTGATATGGAGAGCGCCACCATCGCCGCACAGGGCTATCGCTTCCGCGTCCCGTACGGTACGCTGCTGTGCGTCTCCGATAAGCCGCTGCACGGCGAAATTAAGCTACCGGGCCAGGCCAACCGTTTCTATGAAGGGGCCATCTCAGAGCATCTGCAAATTGGCATTCGCGCCATCGACCTGCTTCGGGCGGAAGGTGACAGGCTGCATTCCCGCAAGCTGCGCACCTTCAACGAGCCGCCGTTCCGCTAATAACGATAAGGAATAACCATGTCCAGCACATCTCCGCTCTCTGCCCTGCGCCACTGGCTTGAGGCCAGCCATCTCGACGGGATGATCGTCCCGCGTGCGGATGCGTGGCAGAGCGAATACTGCGCGCCCTACGACGAAAAGCTGGCCTGGCTGACGGGCTTTGACGGTTCTGCCGGCGTCGCGCTGGTACTGAAGGATAAAGCGCTGCTGTTCGTCGACGGGCGCTATCAGGTGCAGGCCCGCGTTCAGGTGAATCTGGACGAGATTGAAATTCACCACCTGCACAACGAGCCGCTGGCTGAATGGCTGACAGAAAACGTGGAGGCAGGCACGCGCATCGGTTTTGACGCACTGCTGATGACCAATACGGAGTTTGAGCAACTGTCCGCCACGCCGTGCAAGCTGGTACCGCTGAAGGTTTCGCCGTTTGACGCCTTATGGACCGATCGCCCTGCCGCACCGGCGGGGCTTATTCGTGAAATGCCGATTGAAGTAAGCGGTGAAAGCAGCGAGGACAAACGTCAGCGCGTCGCTGCCGTGCTGGCCGCGAACAATGCTGATTATCTGGCCGTTACGCTGCCGGATAACATTGCATGGCTGCTCAACGTAAGGGGCTCAGATATCCCAACCAGTCCGGTACCGCTCTCATTTGCCCTGCTGAGTCGTGACGGCCACGTTGAGTGGTTTGTAAACGACAACAAGCTCGGCGCCCTGCCTGAAGAGGTGCGCAATGCGTTTACCATTGCGCCGCAGGACGCCTTCATCGAACGCTGTCAGCAGATTGCTGCAGGCAAACGGGTGATGGTTGATGCCGATTCCGCTCCGGTCGCCCTGCGCTTTGCCATTGAACCACGGGGAGAGATTGTCTGGCGAACCGATCCCATCACCCTGATGAAGGCCACCAAAAACCCGATCGAGCTGGCTGGGTATCGCGCGTGCCATCACCAGGACGGTGCCGCCTGGGTCAACTTCCTGGCCTGGCTGAGCCGCGAAGTGCCGCTGCGCGAGGCGGCAGGAAATCCCCTCACCGAACTGGAAGTGCAGGCGCAGCAGCTCGCGTTCCGTCAACAGCAGCCCGGGTTTATCGAGCAAAGCTTTGCGACCATCTCCGCCTCTTCGAGCAATGCGGCGATGTGCCACTATCATTCGAGCGAGGCCAGCAACAAGCCCATCGGCCATGATCATTTTTACCTGAACGATTCCGGCGGTCAGTACGTTAATGGCACCACCGACGCCACGCGCACGCTGGCATGGGGTAAGGTCGACCCGCAGCAGCGCCTGCACTACACCGCCGTGCTGAGAGGCTTTCTGTCGCTCATTACCCTGCAGTTCCCCTCTGGCACTCAGGGGCATCAGCTGGATGCCTTCGCGCGTCGTCCGCTGTGGGAGATGGGGCTGGATTACGATCACGGCACAGGGCATGGCGTGGGGCATCAGCTTCTGATCCATGAGAACCCGCATCGCATCGCCAAAAAGGTCAACCCGTGGCCGCTGGTGGCGGGCAATATCATGACGATTGAACCTGGCTACTATCTGGGGATAGCCACGGGATTCGTATTGAAAACCAGGTGGAGATCGTGGAGAGCCGTCCGGGATTCTGTAAATTTGCCTCGCTGACGCTGATCCCGATTGATTTAAGCCAGGTCGAGCTGGATCTGTTGAGCGAACAGGAAAAAGCGTGGCTGGATGCGTATCACCAGCAGGTGCGTGAGGCGCTGTCACCACGGGTGAACAGCGATGCGCGTTCGTGGCTGGAAGAGGCGACGGCACCGGTTCGTGTGAACGGATAGTGCGGCTTTTGCCGGGTGGCGGCTTCGCCTTACCCGGCCTACGATTCGAGGTTTTTGTCGGTCGGGTAAGGCGAAGCCGCCACCCGACAATTTAACCCAACCCAGAAAAGCAAAAAGCCTGCTTTAAAAGCAGGCTTTTCAAATTTGGCTCCTCTGACTGGACTCGAACCAGTGACATACGGATTAACAGTCCGCCGTTCTACCGACTGAACTACAGAGGAATCGTGTGAACGGGGCGCATATTATCGATGCTCCCCCATGATGTCAAAGGCAGAATGCATATTTCCGATCGTTTGCCGATTTATTCTCCACTTCGCACAATTGTCAGGCATTTTTCCGCGGGTATTTCCACAGCCAGCGCCCGCTGACCATGCGCCAGTAGAACAGCGCGCCCCGTACGGCCCAGTCCAGGAACATACCCAGCCAGACGCCAACCACGCCCCATCCGAGCATCACCCCGAGCGTATACCCCGCCACAACGCGACATCCCCACATGCCGAGCATCGACACCCACATCGCAAAGCGGGCGTCACGCGCGCCCTTTAGCCCGGCTGGTAGTACCCATGAGGCCGCCCAGATGGGCATAAAGGCGGCGTTGAGCCAGATGAGGATTTTAACGACCTCTTTAACATCCTCTTCGTGGGTATAGAACGAGGCCATCAGCCCGGCAAACGGCGCCGTTCCCCAGGCAATCACGGTCAGTCCAATGGTCGACAGCCAGAAAACGTGGCGCAGCTGCCGCTCAGCCTGGCCGATCTGCCCTTTCCCGAGCCGTTTCCCGGTGATGATAGTCGAGGCCGAACCCAGCGCGTTACCCGGCAGGTTAATCAGCGAGGCGATAGAAAAGGCGATGAAGTTACCGGCGATAACGTCGGTGCCCATCCCGGCGACAAACATCTGCGTCAGCAGCTTCCCGCCGTTAAACAGCACCGACTCAATACTGGCGGGAATGCCGATCCCCATCACTTCCCAGATAATGGCGAAGTTAAAGGGGCGGAAATAGCTCTTCAGCGTGAGGCGCAGCGAGGGGGTGATCCCCGCCATCAGCACGCCGATAATCGCTGCTGCACCGATATAGCGTGAAATGGTTAGCCCCAGTCCGGCGCCGACGAACCCCAGCCCGTCCCACGAGAACACGCCGTAGATCAGCACGCTGCTGATGATGATATTCAGGATATTCATTCCGCCGTTGATCAGGAGCGGAATTTTGGTGTTACCTGCCCCGCGCAGCGCGCCGCTGCCAATCAGGGCGATAGCCGCCGCCGGATAGCTGATGACGGTCATCTCCAGATAGGTCAGCGCCAGGTCTTTAACCTCGTTCGTGGCTTCCCCGGCGACAAAATCGATAATCTCTTTACCGAAATAGTGAATCACCGCCGCCAGAACAATCGAAAAGACAGTCATGATCATCAGCGACTGGCGGGCTGCCTCGCGCGCACGTTTGGGATCGAGCTTGCCGAGGCTAAAAGCCACCACCACCGTCGTCCCGAGATCGATGGCAGCAAAAAATGACATCACCACCATGTTAAAGCTGTCCGCCAGCCCGACCCCCGCCATCGCCTCTTTCCCCAGCCAGCTCACCAGGAAGGTGCTCAGTACCCCCATCAGCAGAACGCAGGTATTTTCCAGGAAGATAGGCACAGCAAGAGGGGTGATTTCACGCCAGAACAGGACACGATAGCTTTTACGTTTTGCATACCATGGCGTGCGCGCGATCGCCTGGCGTAAGGAGGCAGTGACGTTCAAAATGGACCTTAGCGAGAAAAGTTGAAACTCCATTTCAAATGATGGGGGAGAAATGCTAATCCTGCAAAGTATTTTCCTGAAAAAAGATGTGTGGAATTACAACAAACTGACGACAGAATCAGCAATCAGTCGATTTTCCCTAAGATCAGGTTTGACAAAAGTTTTTTCGCCGCTAAGATAAGCCTCCACAACGATTCCTCTGTAGTTCAGTCGGTAGAACGGCGGACTGTTAATCCGTATGTCACTGGTTCGAGTCCAGTCAGAGGAGCCAAATTTAAAAAGCCTGCTTTTAAAGCAGGCTTTTTGCTTTGCGGATGAGGGAAAATGAACGCTCTGTTTGTCTACGGCACGCTGCGTCCGGGCCATTCTAATGCGCATATCCTTGAAAACATCGGCGGTGAATGGCTGGCCGGTTTCGTCTCCGGTACGTTCTACGAACGCGGCTGGGGTGCGGCGGCAGACTTTCCCGGGATTATCCTCCACTCCGATGGACCGCGCGTCGAAGGCTATCTGTTTATCTCTGATAACCTTTCCGCACACTGGCAAATGCTGGATGAGTTTGAAGACGGCTATGACCGGGTTGAGGTCACGGTGACTACCTCTGAAGGCAAGCAGGTTCAAGCCTGGATTTATCAGCTACAGCCACGTTCTGAGTCATAAAAAAAGGCTCTCTGTCACCAGAGAGCCTTTTTCACGATTCGCTGCGATTACTCGCTTTTTGCTTCGCCGTTTTTGATTTCGCCCATCACTTTCAGCTTCTTAGAGATGTCGCGACGCTCTTTGGACAGTTCAGCGTTTTTGATGATGTAATCATCAACACGGTCTTCATAGTCGCTCTTCATGCTGGCGATGATGCCCTGAATAGCTTCAACACTCATGCCTGGCTTGATGTAGTCGCTCAGGTTGTCGAGCAGCAGAACACGTTTCTGGTTGTCACGGATCTTCTTCTCAACGTCCTGGATTTCACGCTGCAGCTTGTTTTTGCGGCGGAACAGGCGGACGAATTCCAGAACATCCTGGAACGAAGGCTTGGTAGTTTCCATTTTTACACCCCTGATAATGTGAGATTCGGATTCGTTAAAGCAACCGTTGTAACAATAACCTTACTGACAGCGGCTGCGAATGACAATGAGTATATCGTTTAAACCTATCATAACCCCAATTGCTGCTGAATCGAAGCAGCAGGCGTCACATCCGCGTTTTATTTGCGCAGCGCCCGACAAATCAGATGCGATAGCAGCTCAAGCTGTCGCGCCAGTTCCATACTCAGCCAGACATAGCCATGAATGGGCGTTTCCGCCACGTTATCGCCCTGCCGCTCATTGATTAACTGCTTCAGCTCCGCAACGATCTCATTCAGCCGCTCGCTGTTTGCCAGTATCGGCTGCGGGTTACCTTCGTAGAGCGCATGAGCGATGGTCAACAGCGTTTGCTGCGTCATCTGCTGGGTCTCTTTGAGGGTCTGCGCGTTAAGCATCAACAAATGGCTCGGGCGAGAGGCCCAGTGCGCGTTGATTTGCAGTTCAAGCATGCAGACCAGGTTGCGGCTTACCGTCTGGATGGCTTCGAAAATCGCTTTCTGAATATGGGTCTCTTTGCTGGCGGGCGTGATCAGGCCGCGCATTTTGACCACGTCGTTGAGGATGGTTTGCAGATGCTTTTCCAGCCGGGGGCGTTCAACCAGATTAGGGGAAAAACCGGCCTGATAGACGCGGTTAAACGCGGTGACATAGTTGGCCATCTGGATACGCCAGTGCAGAAAAGCCCGCTGCGGCCAGATGCCGGTAAACAGCATGGCGAGCAGTGAACCCAGAATGACATCCCCGCTTCGCCACAGCGCCGTGGTCATATCCCCGGCGGGTGCGCCGACCACCACCGCGAGCGTGATACCAATCAGCAGCGCCTGATAAGGACGCTTGCCCAACGCCAGCCAGCCGCACAGGAACATGGCGGCACCGCACCATATCAGCATGACCGGGAACGAGATAAGCTCCAGCTTCAGGGCGATAAGCCCCAGGGCCGAGCCTAACACGGTCCCGCCAATACGCTCGAAGGCGCGCGGGACAACGTTGCCCCAAAACGAGATGGGCCCCATCACCACCACCAGCGTGATCTGCGGCCACGTCCCTTCCGGAACTTCCAGCAAGCGGACCAGGACAAACGTCAACACGAACGCCAGCGCGATGCGACACCCGTGCACCACACGGTAGTGTTTATACAACCGAATTTCAAAAGGGGTTAATGATTTGTCGGGACGCACACCCGCTCTCCAGCTACACGGCAAATCACAATTGTACTGTGTTTTCAGCCGGGCGGAACGGTCCCGGCTGAAAAACCCTTTTTTCAGCAGGCCTAAACCGGTTTGTGCTCTACCGCGATATACATTTCAATATCCCAGTAGCCGTCCGCGTTGCCGTCATTCAGGTAGCGCTCGAAGCAGGGTTTGAGCGCCATCTGATACTTATTGTCCTGCAGCAGGGAATTGAAGAACTGATACCACGGCGTGGCAAAGTCATAGTTTTCCACACGCGCCGTCGCCACGGCATAATCCCCTCCCGCGATTTCCGTCATCATGACGCCTTCGCTGTTTTCCGGGATCAGAAAATCGTCCGGTACGGTAACGGCCGTATCGCAGCGCAGTTTTTCGGCCGGGACCTCATCGGGGTTATCGTAGTAGACCGCCACCCACTCCAGCGGCTCAATGTGACGCCCGTCGACCCACATGACCAGCTGTTCAAAGCCCTGTTTTACCGTGTGTTCCCACGGACCGACCAAATGAAAACCGGCAATCTTACGTTTCTGTTGCTGCGTAATGCTGTAGTCCATGCTGCCTCCGTTTATCACTGTATATTTATACACTATAAAACTGGATTATGATTATCAGCAAACGAGGAGTGTTTATTATGTGAGCAGACTCGCAACCCTGCCAATCTGCTCATCGGCGGTTAAAGCGTGTGATGCAGATAATCGCTCAGACGAGAGAACAGGCCGCCTTTATCAACGGCTTCCAGCGTGACCAGCGGCCAGTGGGCTACCACCTTGTCACGATCGTAAAGCTGGATCTCCCCGACACGCTGATGCGCGGCAATCGGCGCTTCCAGCTTTTTTTTATCCAGCACGTATTTGGCTTTGATATTGGGCACCTCCGCTTTCGGCAAGGCCAGCCAGAAGTCCTGGTCGGTGCCCAGTTTTACCTGCTCCTTGTCGCCGTACCAGATGCGCTCCGTTCCCACTTTTTTTCCGTTATGCAGGATCTGCACCGTATCGAAATTCTGCTGCCCCCAGTGCAGCAGTTTTCGGGCCTGGTCCTCACGCCCTTTCGGGCTGTCCGCTCCCATTACAACGGCAATCAAACGACGCTGACCGTCAACGGCGGATGCAATCAGGTTAAAGCCGGCCCCCGAGGTATGCCCCGTTTTCAGCCCGTCTACGTTCATGGTCTTATCCCACAGCAGGCCGTTACGGTTCTGCTGGGTGATCCCGTTCCAGGTCAGGCTCTTTTCGCTGTACATATGATAAAACTCGGGCTCACCGTGGATAATGGCCCGGGAGAGAACGGCCAGGTCATACGCCGAGCTATGCTGGCCCGGCGCGTCCAGCCCGTGGACGGTTTCGAAGTGGGTATCACGCAGGTTCAGCTTCTGCACATAGTCGTTCATCATCTTCACGAACTGCGGCTGCCCGCCCGCCACGTGATCGGCGAGCGCCACGCAGGCGTCGTTGCCGGAATCGACAATCAGGCCGCGGCTCAGATCGCGCACGGTGACGCGATCGCCCTCCTTCAGGAACATCAGCGATGAACCGTCAAACACCGGGTTCCCTTTTGCCCACGCATCACGCCCTACGGTGACGATGTCATCCGGGGTAATGCGGTGGCTATCAATGGCCCGATCCACCACATAACCCGTCATCAGCTTGGTCAGGCTCGCCGGATTACGTTGTTGATGTTCGTTGCCCGCCGTTAAAATCTGACCAGTCGTGTAATCCATCAGCACCCAGGAGCCAGCCTGAATGGCCGGAGGCTGCGGCGAAAAATCCAGTGGTTCGGCCGCAAAAGCAGATGAGACACTCGAAGCGAGTAAAGAAACAGCAATAAACAGACGGCGTTTCAACGGTATATCCTCAGGTCATTAAAAATCGATGACCTTTTTACGGGAGTTCTGATGTCGTTACCTGGCTTAATTGCAAAAAAATGTGACAGAACGCAGATTTTTCTCTGAAGCTGGCGCGCAAATTTGCGACGCGGCGGTGCTTTTTATTCGGTCTGACCCGCACGATCGTTTACCATAGTGACGTCATTTTTTAACAGGATGGTATTACTGGTGTCTGACTCTGCCGCTCGCCCGACTTTTTTGTTCCACGACTACGAAACCTTTGGCACGCATCCGGCGCTGGACCGACCGGCGCAGTTTGCCGCCATCCGTACCGACGACGAATTCAACATCATTGGCGAGCCCGAGGTCTTTTACTGCAAGCCTGCGGATGACTACCTGCCGCAGCCCGGCGCGGTGATGGTCACCGGGATCACCCCTCAGGAAGCGCGGGAAAAAGGCGTTAACGAGGCAGAATTCGCCCGACGCATCCACGACTTGTTTACCGTCCCCAACACCTGCGTGGTCGGTTACAACAACATCCGCTTCGATGACGAAGTGACGCGCAACATCTTTTATCGTAACTTCTACGATCCCTATGCCTGGAGCTGGCAGAACCGCAATTCGCGCTGGGATTTGCTCGACATCATGCGCGCCTGCTACGCCCTGCGTCCTGAGGGCATTCACTGGCCGGAAAATGAGGAAGGGCTGACCAGCTTCCGGCTGGAACACCTGACGCGCGCCAACGGCATTGAGCACAGCAATGCCCACGACGCGATGGCGGACGTCTATGCCACCATTGCCATGGCGAAGCTGGTGAAAAGCGCGCAGCCACGACTGTTCGAGTATCTGCTCAGCCATCGCAGCAAGCAGAAGCTTATGACCCTTATCGACGTACCGCAGATGAAACCCCTGGTGCATATTTCCGGCATGTTTGGCGCATGGCGCGGCAATACCAGCTGGGTCGCGCCGCTGGCGTGGCATCCGGACAACCGTAATGCGGTCATCATGGTGGATTTGGCGGGCGATATTTCACCGCTGCTGGAGCTCGACAGCGATACCTTGCGTGAACGGCTGTACACGCCGAAGAATGAACTCGGCGATCTGCCTGCGGTGCCGGTCAAGCTGGTGCATATCAATAAATGTCCGGTCCTGGCGCAGGCGAATACGCTGCGCCCGGAAGATGCTGACAGGCTGGGCATTAACCGCCAGCACTGCCTCGATAATCTCAAAGTGCTGCGTGAAAATCCGCAGGTGCGCGAGAAAGTGGTCGCCATCTTTGCCGAAGCCGAGCCGTTCGTGCCGTCTGAAAACGTGGACGCCCAGCTCTATAATGGTTTCTTCAGTGATGCCGATCGCGCGGCCATGAATATCGTTCTGCAAACCGAGCCGCGCAACTTACCGGCGCTGGATATCACCTTCGCCGATAAGCGCATCGAAAAGCTGATGTTTAATTACCGCGCGCGTAATTACCCGGGAACCCTGGATGAAGCAGAGCAGGAACGCTGGTTGCAGCACCGTCGTAACGTGTTTACGCCAGAGTATCTGCACAATTACGCCCAGGAGCTGGAAATGCTTTATGGCCAGTATGAAGGGAATGCTGAGAAACAGGCGCTGCTGAAATCCCTGTACCAGTACGCGCAAGAGATAGTTTGATCGATGGGTATAAAAAAGCCGGAGGCGATGTCTCCGGCTTTTTTTTTGCCCGGTGGCGCTGCGCTTACGCGGGCCTACGGGGTATGTAGGTCGGGTAAGGCGTAGCCGCCACCCGACACAGTCTTACGCGACGTCTTCGTACTGAGGAACCGGGTTACGGAAACTCTTCGTGACGCAGGCCAGGTAAACTAGGCCGATACCCGCCCAAATCAGGCCAAGCACCATCGAGCTCTCTTCCAGGTTAACCCACAGCGCGCCCACGGTCAGGGCACCACACATCGGCAGGAACAGATACTGGAAGTGATCTTTCAGCGTCTTGTTACGCTTTTCACGGATCCAGAACTGAGAGATAACCGACAGGTTAACAAAGGTAAACGCCACCAGCGCACCAAAGTTAATCAGCGCCGTTGCCATCACCAAGTCAAAGTTAATTGCCAGAAGAGCAATCGCACCGACCAGGATGATGTTCATCGCCGGGGTACGCCAGGTTGGATGCACGTAGCCGAAGAAACTTTTCGGGAATACGCCATCGCGGCCCATTACGTACATCAGACGCGCAACGCCTGCATGCGCGGCCATACCGGACGCCAGTACGGTGATGGTGGAGAAGATCAGCGCGCCGACCTGGAACGCTTTACCCGCCACGTACAGCATAATTTCCGGCTGAGACGCATCCGGATCCTTGAAGCGAGAGATATCCGGGAAGTACAGCTGCAGGAAATAGGTCGAGAAAATAAAGATCAGACCGCCAATCAGCGCCGTCAGGAAGATGGCACGAGGAATTACGCGCTCTGCATCTTTGGTTTCTTCAGACAGGTTGCTGATCCCGTCAAAACCGGTAAAGGAGAAGCACAGAATGGTTGCCCCGGTAATCATCGGGATCACATGCGCATCACCAGACCAGAACGGCTTGCTGCTCGCCAGGGTGCCCGCGCCTTCGCCGTGGAATACGCCGTAAATCACCATGCCAAGAATAACCGCAATCAGGACAACCTGAAGCACAACGATAACGGAGTTAAAGTTGGCGACAGACTTGATGCTGCGCAGGTTAAAGGCCGTCATAAAGGCCACCAGCGCCACAACGAACATCCAGGATGGAATCGACGGCACCAGCGCTTCAAAATAGATTTTTGCCAGCAGAATGTTGATCATCGGCGCGAACAGATAGTCGAGCAGCGAAGACCAGCCCACCATAAAGCCAACCGTCGGGCTGATGGATTTCTGGGCATACGTGTAGGCGGAACCCGCAGACGGGTAGCGACGCACCAGTTTACCGTAGCTCAGCGCGGTAAAGAGGATCGCAATCAGCGCGAAGCCATATGCCGTTGGCACATGACCGTCTGTGAGGCCTGATACGATACCGAATGTATCAAACAGCGTCATCGGTTGCATATAGGCCAGGCCCATCATAACAACCGGAATCAACGTAAGCGTTTTACGTAATTCCACGCGAGAGGTGTTTGGAGTTGCGTTATGCGACATAGTTATTCTCCTTTACGGTGATAACCGCCACGTAAGCGAAAAATTGCCCCATTTCTTTCTTCCTCAGCGACAACAACTGTCGGATTTTAGTAAATATCTATCCGGTACGAAGCCCGGCCTCTTGGTTTTTAGTTTCGTTTCGTACATGCAAAAAAAAATAACCGACGCCTTTTATATCGTCGATTATTCATTTGGTTGCAGCGGCGGCATTTTGCCCCACATCGGATACAAAAGGCAATACTTTGCAACGCACCGGGTAATTTTCTTTTTGCTAACTGGCTGATTTCTCGACGCTGCCCTGAGCATATACAGCAGCGATAGCACTATTTGCTAAAATTTCGTCCCGCCACCAGGCACTCGCCAGCCCGGCGGTCTGTTCATTCCAGCCCACCCACACCGATTCATGGCTGTTTTGAGCAAGTACCTGTTTTTCAACAAGCGCACCGCTGTCAATAAAGCGCTGCGCCAGATAGCGGGGTAAATAGCCGCAGCCCAGACCGCTAATTTGCAGCTCAAGCTTGGTTTTAAAGTCGAAAACGGTAATCGCTTCCTGCTCATCAAGCAGCTGCGAGGAGACCGCACATTCCGGGCGAGAGCTGTCACCCACTACAATCGCGCGGTAGCCTTTAATCACGCGGCGGTTAAGCGGCTCGGGCTCCTGAGCCAGCGGATGATGAGGCGCCACGGCAAATACCTGCTCCAGCACGCCAAGGCGGGCAAAACCAAATTCACTGAGTTGGGGAGGCTCATGCAATGCACCGACAAAAATGTCCGCCCTGCCCTGGGTTAAGGCATCCCAGGAACCGCCCAGCACGCCGTTGATGAAAATAAGCCGGGTGACGCTGTGATGTTGGTAAAACATTTCAATCAGCGGCGTCAGGAGAGAAAAAGGAAAGGTGTCATCCACCCCAATCACCAGCTCGTTTTCCCATCCCTGATGCAGTTTGACGGCCTGTTTTTCGAGTTCACGAACGGTATGGAGGACTTCACGGCCTTTTTCCAGCAGCATCTGTCCGGTGCGGGTAAAGCGCGCGCGATGCCCGGAGCGATCGAGGATCTGGATATTGAGATCGCTTTCCAGTTTTTGAACGGTATAGCTCAAGGCAGATGGGGTTTTGTAGAGCTTCGCCGAGGCTGCCGCAAAGCTCCCCTCTTTTTCCAGTGCATCCAGAATAATAAGAACATCCAGCAGCGGTTTCATGCTCGCCCCCTTCTGGCGTGCGATCGTCTCCGCTGCGGAACTTATTCCATGGGCATCACCAGCGGATCGGGATACTGATACTCAAACCCCAGCTCATGACAAATGCGATTGCCATCAACAATTTTGCCTTTACTGCCATCTTTTGCCTCACCAAAGACCGGCGGAGCCAGGCCCAGCTGACGTGCCATCAGTGGGTAAAAGGTGCTGCGCGCCGGATGAGTCGGTGCACATATATTATAGATGTGTCCGCCTTTCGGAGCCTGTAAGAGTAGCTCAATTGCGCCAATAACATCCTCAAGATGGACAAGATTCACACCATGCTGGCCGTCTGGCGCAGTCTTTCCGGCAAAGAAGCGTCCCGGATGGCGGCCAGGGCCCACCAGCCCCGCCAGACGAACGATATCGACCTGCGTGCCGGGAAGATTGTGCAGCCAGTCTTCCAGCTCTTTCAGGACCTGACCGCTCGCGGTAACGGGACGGCGCTCGGAGGTCTCTTTCACTACGCCTTCAGCATCGCCATAGACCGACGTCGAGCTGGTAAAAACAATGCGCGGTACGTGATGCGCCAGCGCGCTGTCGACTATCTCCTGCATCGCCTGCAGATAAAATGATTCACCCGGGCCGCTGCGCCGCGCGGGTAGCGTAATCACCAGCGCATCGACGTTCATCAGCGTGTCCAGATCGTCCGCATCACACACCAGTTCTGGCTCCAGACGCAGTTCAACGCCCTCAATACCGCACATGCGCGCCGCTTCAACCCCATCTCGGGTGGTCTTGCTCCCGGTCACCTGCCAGCCTTTCGCGGCTAATGACATCGCCAGCGGCATTCCCAGCCATCCTAAACCGACAATCGCGACCTTTTTCATGCGAATTCTCCTGACTCTCACTCGTCTTTCATAAGGCTACGCCAGCCCGGCAGAACACACAATTCATAGCATCAATATGAAATGAATTAATGATCAAAAAAAGCCCTTGCAATATGTCGCACAACTGGTTTAGGTTAAAAGACATCAAATGAATAAGCATTCATCGAGAATTTATATGACACGCGTTCAATTTAAACACCACCATCATCACCATCATCCTGACTAGTCTTTCAGGCGATGTGTGCTGGAAGACGTTTGGATCTTCCAGTGGTGCATGAACGCATGAAAAAGCCCCCGGAAGATCTTCTTCCGGGGGCTTTTTTTTGGACCGAATTCAGACAGGTTAAAACAGGTTAACGAGGAATAAAGAATGTTAGATAACTCACGTTTACGCATAGCTATTCAAAAATCAGGCCGTTTGAGTGACGATTCACGCGAACTGCTGGCCCGCTGCGGGATTAAAATCAACCTGCACACCCAGCGCCTGATTGCTCTGGCTGAAAACATGCCCATCGACATTCTCCGCGTGCGTGATGACGATATTCCCGGCCTGGTGATGGATGGCGTCGTTGACCTCGGCATCATCGGTGAAAACGTGCTGGAAGAAGAGCTGCTGACCCGCCGCGCGCAGGGCGAAGACCCGCGTTACTTCACCCTGCGTCGTCTGGACTTCGGCGGCTGCCGCCTGTCGCTGGCGACGCCGGTTGATGAAGCCTGGGACGGCCCGGCCGCGCTGAACGGCAAACGTATCGCCACCTCCTACCCTCACCTGTTAAAGCGCTATCTGGATCAGAAAGGCGTACAGTTTAAATCCTGTCTGCTGAACGGTTCTGTAGAAGTGGCGCCGCGTGCGGGTCTGGCGGACGCCATCTGTGACCTGGTCTCTACCGGCGCGACGCTGGAAGCGAACGGTCTGCGCGAAGTGGAAGTCATCTACCGCTCTAAAGCGTGCCTGATCCAGCGCGACGGCGAGATGGCCGACGCCAAACAGCAGCTGATCGACAAGCTGCTGACCCGTATTCAGGGCGTGATTCAGGCGCGTGAATCCAAATACATCATGATGCACGCCCCAACCGAGCGTCTGGATGAAGTGATTGCCCTGCTGCCGGGCGCCGAGCGTCCAACCATCCTGCCGCTGGCAGGCGATCAGCAGCGCGTGGCGATGCACATGGTGAGCAGCGAAACCCTGTTCTGGGAAACCATGGAAAAACTGAAAGCGCTGGGCGCAAGCTCCATCCTGGTGCTGCCAATTGAGAAGATGATGGAGTAATGGCCATGAGCTTTAACACAATCATCGACTGGAATACCTGTAGCGACGCACAGCAGCGTGAGCTGCTGATGCGCCCGGCGATTTCCGCTTCCGAGAGCATCTCACGTACCGTGGCAGAGATCCTGGATAACGTCAAAGCCCGCGGCGATGACGCGTTGCGCGAATACAGCGCGAAGTTTGATAAGACGGACGTCGGCGCATTGCAGGTTACCGAGCAGGAAATCATTGATGCCAGCAATCGCCTGGGTGACGACATCAAGCAGGCAATGGCCGTCGCGGTGAAAAACATTGATACCTTCCACACCGCGCAAAAGCTGCAGACCGTGGATGTCGAAACCCTGCCCGGCGTGCGTTGCCAGCAGGTGACGCGCCCGGTTGCGTCCGTCGGCCTCTATATTCCCGGCGGCTCTGCCCCGCTTTTCTCCACCGTGCTAATGCTGGCGACTCCCGCACGCATTGCCGGGTGTCAGAAAGTGGTGCTGTGCTCACCGCCCCCGATTGCCGACGAGATCCTTTACGCGGCGAAGCTGTGCGGCGTGCAGGCGGTCTATAAAGTGGGCGGCGCGCAGGCGATATCCGCCCTGGCATTCGGCACGGAATCCATTCCCAAGGTCGACAAAATCTTTGGCCCGGGCAATGCGTATGTGACCGAGGCTAAGCGTCAGGTCAGCCAGCGTCTGGACGGCGCGGCCATCGATATGCCTGCCGGCCCGTCTGAGGTGCTGGTGATTGCCGACAGCGGCGCCACGCCGGATTTCGTCGCGTCCGACCTGCTTTCTCAGGCGGAACACGGCCCGGACTCGCAGGTCATCCTGCTGACGCCGGATGCCGATATGGCGAAACGCGTGGGTGAAGCCGTGGAGCGTCAGCTTGCCGACCTGCCCCGCGCCGACACAGCACGCCAGGCGTTAGCGGCCAGCCGACTGATTGTGGCGCGCGATCTCGAGCAGTGCATTGCCATTTCTAACCAGTACGGTCCGGAGCACCTGATTATTCAGACCCGCAATGCGCGCGATCTGGTCGACAGCATTACCAGCGCGGGCTCGGTGTTCCTCGGCGACTGGTCACCGGAATCCGCGGGCGATTACGCCTCCGGCACCAACCACGTGCTGCCAACGTATGGCTATACCTCAACCTGTTCCAGCCTGGGGCTGGCGGATTTCCAGAAACGCATGACCGTGCAGGAGCTCTCCCGCGAAGGGTTTGCCTCGCTGGCGTCCACCATTGAAACCCTGGCCGCCGCCGAGCGCCTGACCGCTCACAAAAACGCCGTTACGCTGCGCGTTGCAGCCCTGAAGGAGCAAGCATGAACATTGAAGAATTAGCCCGCGAAAATGTCCGTCGCCTGACGCCTTACCAGTCTGCGCGTCGTCTGGGCGGTAAAGGGGATGTCTGGCTGAACGCCAACGAATATCCTACGGCGGTGCAGTTTGAGCTGTCGCAGCAGACGCTGAACCGCTATCCGGAGTGTCAGCCGAAGGCGGTTATTGAGAACTACGCGCAGTACGCTGGCGTGAAGCCAGAGCAGGTGCTGCTCAGTCGCGGCGCGGATGAGGGCATTGAACTGCTGATCCGCGCCTTCTGCGAGCCGGGCAAAGACGCGGTAATGTACTGCCAGCCGACCTACGGCATGTACAGCGTCAGCGCGGAAACCTTCGGAGTGGCGTGCCGCAACGTGCTCTCACTGGAGAACTGGCAGCTGGATCTGCAGGGGATTGCCGACAACCTTGACGGCGTAAAAGTGGTGTTTGTTTGCAGCCCGAACAACCCGACCGGGCAGATTATTAACCCGCAGGATATCCGCACCCTGCTGGAGATGACGCGCGGTAAAGCCCTGGTGGTCGCGGACGAAGCCTACATCGAGTTCTGCCCGCAGGCGACGCTGGCTGGCTGGCTGGAGGAGTATCCGCACCTGGTGGTGCTGCGTACGCTGTCGAAGGCTTTCGCCCTAGCAGGTCTGCGCTGCGGATTCACCCTGGCAAATAAAGAGGTCATCGACCTGCTGCTGAAGGTGATCGCCCCGTACCCGCTCTCGACGCCGGTTGCCGATATTGCGGCACAGGCGCTGACGCCTCAGGGGATTAACGCGATGCGCGAGCGCGTGGCGCAAATCCTGGAGGAACGTCAGTACCTGGTGACCGCCCTGAAGGATATCCCGTGCGTGGAGCAGGTGTTCGACTCGGAAACCAACTACATCCTGGTGCGCTTTACCGCCTCCAGCGCCGTATTTAAATCTTTATGGGATCAGGGCATTATCTTACGAGACCAGAATAAACAACCTTCTCTGAGTGGCTGCCTGCGCATTACCGTCGGCACCCGTGCAGAGAGCCAGCGCGTGATTGACGCCCTGAAAGCGGAGAAAGTATGACCCAGAAGATCCTTTTCATCGATCGTGACGGCACCCTTATTTCGGAGCCACCAGCTGATTTTCAGGTCGACCGATTCGACAAGCTGGCGTTTGAACCTGACGTGATCCCGGTGCTGCTCAAGCTGCAAAAAGCCGGGTACAAGCTGGTGATGATCACCAACCAGGACGGTCTGGGTACCGACAGCTTCCCGCAGGCAGACTTTGACGGCCCGCATAATCTGATGATGCAGGTGCTGACCTCTCAGGGCGTGGTGTTTGATGAAGTGCTGATTTGCCCGCACATGCCAGCCGACGAGTGCGACTGCCGTAAGCCAAATGTGAAGCTGGTCGAGCGCTATCTGGCGGAGGATGTGCTGGATAAGACTAACAGCTATGTCATCGGCGATCGCATTACCGATATTACGCTGGCGGAGAACATGGGCATCGCGGGGCTGCGCTATGACCGCAACAACCTTAACTGGGCGATGATTGGCGAGCAGCTGACAAAACGTGACCGCTACTCGCACGTTGAACGCAACACCAAAGAGACACAGATTGATGTGAAGGTCTGGCTGGACCGCGAAGGCGGCAGCAAGATCCACACCGGCGTCGGTTTCTTCGACCACATGCTGGACCAGATTGCCACCCACGGCGGTTTCCGCATGGAGATCGCGGTAAAAGGCGACCTGTATATTGACGATCACCACACCGTGGAAGATACCGGCCTGGCGCTGGGTGAAGCCCTTAAGCTGGCGCTCGGCGATAAACGCGGCATTAACCGTTTTGGCTTTGTCCTGCCGATGGACGAGTGTCTGGCGCGCTGCGCGATGGATATCTCCGGTCGTCCGCACCTGGAATACAAAGCAGACTTCAATTACCAGCGCGTGGGCGATCTGAGCACCGAAATGGTGGAGCACTTCTTCCGTTCATTGTCCTACACCATGGGCCTGACGCTGCACCTGAAGACCAAAGGCAAGAACGACCACCACCGCGTGGAGAGTCTCTTCAAGGCCTTTGGCCGCACGCTGCGCCAGGCAATTCGCGTGGAAGGTGACGCCCTGCCCTCATCAAAAGGAGTGCTGTAATGAACGTGGTGATTCTGGATACCGGATGCGCCAACCTCAACTCCGTAAAGTCGGCCATCACCCGCCACGGCTACGAGCCGATGGTCAGCCGTGACCCGGACGTGGTGCTGCGTGCCGACAAGTTATTTCTGCCGGGCGTGGGCACTGCGCAGGCGGCGATGGATCAGATTCGCGAGCGCGAGCTGGTCGATCTGATCAAAGCCTGTACCCAGCCGGTGCTGGGCATTTGCCTGGGTATGCAGATCCTGGGCCGCCGCAGCGAAGAGAGCAACGGCGTTGACCTGCTGGGCATTATCGACGAAGACGTGCCGAAGATGACCGACCACGGTCTGCCTCTGCCGCATATGGGCTGGAACCGCGTGTACGCCAAAGCGGGCGACCGGCTTTTTCGCGGCATTGAAGACGGCGCGTATTTTTACTTCGTGCACAGTTACGCTATGCCGGTGAACGTCAATACCATCGCCCAGTGCACTTACGGCGAGGCGTTTACCGCGGCGGTGCAGAAAGACAATTTCTTCGGCGTACAGTTTCACCCGGAGCGCTCGGGCGCCGCGGGCGCGCAGCTGCTGAAAAACTTCCTGGAGATGTGATGATTATTCCCGCGTTAGATTTAATTGACGGCACGGTTGTCCGTCTTCATCAGGGCGATTACGGGCAGCAGCGAGACTACGGAAACGATCCGCTGCCGCGTCTGCAGGATTATGCCGCCCAGGGTGCTCAGGTGCTGCATCTGGTCGATTTAACGGGTGCGAAAGATCCGGCGAAGCGCCAGATCCCGCTGCTTAAAAATCTGGTTGCCGGTGTTGATGTGCCGGTACAGGTCGGCGGCGGCGTGCGTACGGAAGATGACGTTGCCGCGCTGCTGGATGCGGGCGTGGCGCGCGTGGTGGTCGGTTCAACCGCCGTCAAAGATCCTGAGACGGTGAAGGGCTGGTTCCGCCGCTTTGGCGCCGACGCGCTGGTGCTGGCGCTGGACGTGCGCATTGACGAACAGGGTAATAAACAGGTGGCGGTCAGCGGCTGGCAGGAAAACTCCGGCGTGACGCTGGAGGCGCTGGTCGAGATGTATCTCCCTGTTGGCCTGAAGCACGTGCTGTGCACGGACATCTCGCGCGACGGCACGCTAGCGGGCTCCAACGTTTCTTTATATGAAGAAGTTTGCGCCCGTTATCCGCAGGTGGCGTTCCAGTCATCTGGCGGCATCGGTGACTTAGCCGATATCGCTGCGCTGCGCGGAACCGGCGTGAAGGGCGTGATTGTGGGCCGGGCCCTGCTGGAAGGTAAATTTACGGTGACGGAGGCGATTCAATGCTGGCAAAACGGATAATCCCTTGCCTGGACGTGCGTGACGGCCAGGTCGTGAAAGGCGTGCAGTTCCGCAACCACGAGATCATTGGCGACATCGTTCCGCTGGCAAAACGCTACGCCGATGAAGGCGCAGACGAGCTGGTGTTCTACGATATTACCGCGTCCAGCGATGGACGCGTGGTCGACAAAAGCTGGGTCGCTCGCGTGGCGGAAGTGATCGATATTCCGTTCTGCGTGGCGGGTGGGATTAAATCCGCCGACGACGCCGCCAAAATTCTCTCGTTTGGTGCCGACAAGATTTCCATCAATTCCCCTGCCCTGGCCGACCCGGAGCTGATCACCCGCCTGGCCGATCGTTTTGGCGTGCAGTGTATTGTGGTTGGGATCGACACCTGGTATGACGCCGCAACGGGCAAGTACCACGTCAATCAATACACCGGAGATGAAAGCCGCACGCGCGTGACGCAGTGGGAAACGCTCGACTGGGTGCAGGAAGTGCAGAAGCGTGGCGCGGGCGAGATTGTGCTAAACATGATGAACCAGGACGGCGTGCGTAACGGGTATGACCTCGAGCAGCTGAAAAAAGTCCGTGAGGTCTGCCACGTTCCGCTGATTGCCTCCGGCGGCGCGGGCACCATGGAACACTTCCTCGAAGCCTTCCGCGATGCGAACGTAGACGGCGCGCTGGCCGCTTCCGTGTTCCACAAACAGATTATTAATATTGGTGAGTTAAAAACGTACCTGGCCGACCAGGGCGTGGAGATCAGGGTATGTTAACAGAGCAACAACAGGCGCAGCTGGACTGGAAAAAAACGGACGGATTACTGCCGGTGGTTGTCCAGCATGCCGTCTCAGGCGAAGTGCTGATGCTGGGGTATATGAACCAGGACGCGCTGGCGAAAACGATCGAAAGCGGCAAAGTGACGTTTTACTCCCGCATGAAACAGCGCCTGTGGACAAAAGGGGAAACCTCGGGTCATTTCCTGAACGTGGTCAGCATAACACCTGACTGCGATAACGATACCCTGCTGGTGCTGGCAAACCCAATCGGCCCGACCTGCCATAAGGGCACCAGCAGCTGCTTCGGCGAGGCGAGTCATCAGTGGCTGTTCCTGTATCAACTGGAGCAGCTGCTGGCAGAGCGTAAAACGGCAGATCCGGAGAGTTCTTATACCGCGAAGCTGTACGCCAGCGGAACCAAGCGTATTGCGCAGAAGGTGGGTGAAGAAGGCGTTGAGACGGCGCTGGCCGCGACCGTGCATGACCGCGAGGAGCTGACGAACGAAGCGTCTGACTTGATGTATCACCTGCTGGTGCTGCTGCAGGATCAGGCGCTGGATTTGACGGCGGTGATAGAAAACCTTCGCAAACGTCACAAATAAAAAACCGGGGTATATCCCCGGTTTTTTTTAATCTGCAAATCAGGCTTTTGGTTTGTAGTTTCGTAAGGCGTTACGGCCCAGTACCACACCTGAACCAATCATTCCGCCAAGTAGCACGGCGAGGACCAGAATCACGGCTTTTTTCGGGCTGTCACGGCGGACAGGCAGATCCGGCTTCATAACGTAACGATAAACGTGGATTGTGTCCGGGTTTACGTTCAGATTCTGGATGTCCAAGAGATTTCGCCTGGTCTGATAATAGGCGGTGGGGAAAACCAGTGGGCGCGATGCTTCGTTGTCAATCATCGATTTAAGCCCTTCGCTGCCAAGCAGGAATAATGTTTCCTGTGTGACATCCTGGGTTTGCTGGAGCTGTGGCGAAGTAATTTTCGCTGCCTCAGCGTTTTTCAGTGCCTCAGCAATCTGTTTGATACGCAGATCTTTTTGTTCTTGCGCGACCTTCTCCTGGTTTTGCAGGGAATCATTCAGGGTTTTGATTTGCTCTTTGATATTGTCTTTAAGGTCTACGGCAAGCTCTTTCGCCGTTTGCTCATCAACTTCCTGGATGAACTGTGCCAATTGTTTCTGAGCAGCTTCTGCTGATGTACTGGTATAGGAAATACTGAGCGGGAGGGGCTGTCCAGTCACAGTCGGCGCGATAGTTAGTTTCTCAGGTTCCTCCTGATTTTCAAGCGCCTGAGATAATGCCGAGAATGAAGAGTTAAAACGGCCAATCGCGCGAGTTTGAATATCAAGCATTGACGGCGCAGCGCTGCCGTAGAGAATGTTCAATGCGTTGGAATAGGTTGCAATCTGCGCGGCATCAGGTTGCGCAATAATCGCGTTTGAGGTCCATTTTTCCTTTGCAACTGAAAGATATCCAACCGCCAGGGCAATAAATACAACCACAAAGATTGCTATTGTCCACTTCCCACGCCACAGCTGTAACACCAGATCGAGTAAATCAATTTGCTCAGGTTCATTACCTGAAGAAACCTGACTATTGTTAATTTGCGTCATACAATCCCTAACACATAAAGAGGGGTACCATAATTAAGTTTGCATAGTTTATCGAATACTGTCGATTTTTCTATAAGAATCCGATGAGTAATATCGGAAAGATGGGTTATGTAACTTACATCCTTCGCGCTATCATAGACCCCATGCGATGCATTATGGCATCTGTAAGAATAGGGTTATGAGGGAAGCTATGAAATTTTTAGTCACGGGCGCAGCCGGTTTTATCGGTGCAAATGTTAGTAAACGCCTCCTTGAGGCCGGGCATCTGGTTGTTGGTATCGATAACCTCAATGACTACTACGATGTAAGCCTTAAGCTGGCGCGCCTGGAACTGTTGAAATCAGAGCGTTTCACCTTTCACAAGCTGGAGTTAGCAGACCGTGAAGGCATGGCTGCGCTTTTCGCTGGTGAGAAGTTTGATCGTGTGATTCATCTGGCCGCGCAGGCGGGTGTTCGTTACTCCCTGGAAAACCCCCATGCGTACGCGGACGCCAACCTTATCGGCCACCTCAACGTGCTGGAAGGCTGCCGCCATAACAACGTTCAGCATCTGCTGTATGCCTCATCCAGCTCCGTATATGGCCTCAATCGCAAGATGCCCTTCTCCACTGACGATTCCGTGGATCACCCGGTTTCGCTTTATGCCGCGACCAAAAAAGCCAATGAGCTGATGTCGCACACCTATTCGCATCTCTACAACCTGCCGACAACTGGGCTGCGCTTCTTTACCGTATACGGTCCGTGGGGACGCCCGGACATGGCGCTGTTTAAGTTTACCAAGGCGATGATTGAAGGCAAAAGCATTGATGTCTATAACTACGGTAAGATGAAGCGCGACTTTACGTATATTGATGATATCGCTGAAGCCATTATTCGTCTGCAGGATATAATTCCTCAGTCAGATCCAAACTGGACCGTTGAGACTGGCTCACCGGCAACCAGTTCAGCGCCTTATCGTGTTTACAACATCGGTAACAGTTCACCAGTCGAGCTGATGGATTACATTACCGCGCTGGAAGACGCGCTGGGTAAACAAGCAGAGAAAAACATGCTGCCTCTCCAGCCAGGAGACGTGCTGGAAACCAGCGCCGACACTAAAGCGCTGTATGACGTGATAGGTTTTAAACCGCAAACCTCAGTCAAAGACGGAGTAAAGAACTTCGTTGACTGGTACCGCGAGTTTTACAACGTCTGAAAATAAAAAACCCGGCAAATCAGCCGGGTTTTTTTATCACGAAAAGACTTAGTCACTACCGAAGAGATCGCGGGTATAGACTTTGTCAGCGACGTCAGCCAGTTCTTCGGCCATTCGGTTCGAGATAATAACATCCGCTTCCTTTTTGAAGGCATCCAGATCGCGGATCACGCGTGAATTGAAGAACTGATCGTCCGGCATGGCAGGTTCATAGATAATAACCTCAACGCCTTTTGCCTTGATACGCTTCATGATCCCCTGAATGGAAGAGGCACGGAAGTTATCGGAACCACTCTTCATGATCAGACGGTACACACCGACCACTTTCGGCTGACGTGCAAGGATAGAATCGGAGATGAAGTCTTTACGCGTACGGTTGGCATCAACAATCGCCGAGATGAGGTTATTCGGCACCGCCTGATAGTTTGCCAGTAGTTGCTTCGTATCTTTTGGCAGGCAATAGCCACCGTAGCCAAATGACGGGTTGTTGTAGTGATTGCCAATGCGCGGGTCGAGGCACACCCCTTCAATAATCTGGCGAGTATTCAGTCCGAGGCTTTCTGCGTAGCTGTCGAGCTCATTAAAATAAGCCACTCGCATCGCCAGATAGGTATTCGCGAAGAGCTTGATCGCCTCAGCTTCAGTGGAGTCGGTAAACAGCACCTGAATATCTTTCTTCAGGGCCCCTTCCTGTAGCAACGCAGCAAAACGTTCAGCGCGCTCAGAACGTTCGCCAATAACGATACGCGAAGGATGCAGGTTATCGTAAAGCGCTCTCCCCTCACGCAGGAATTCCGGCGAGAAGAAGATATTATCAATACCGAATTTTTCTTTAATGGATTTGGTAAAACCAACAGGGATGGTCGATTTAATCACCATCACCGCATTAGGGTTGATCGCGATAACGTCTTTGATTACCGCTTCTACCGTTGAGGTGTTGAAATAGTTGGTTTTAGGATCGTAGTCAGTAGGCGTCGCAATGATGACGTAATCCGCATCGCGGTATGCATCTTCTTTATCTGTCGTGGCGCGGAAATTCAGCGGTTTATTGCTGAGATAGTCCTGGATTTCTTTGTCGACAATCGGCGATTTCTTCTGATTGAGCATATCCACTTTGGCCTGCACGATATCCAGCGCAACCACTTCATGATTCTGAGCAATCAAAATGCCGTTAGAAAGACCGACATACCCTGTTCCGGAGATTGTTATTTTCATTCGCTAATGACTTCTGTGAGTTAACTGTACTGATGGCCGCCAGACCATCGCGATAAACATAACTGTTGGGCTTTGTACCTCCTGGCAAACTGAGCTGTCAAGGCAAACCAGGAGTAATCACTGCGAGGAGGATGAGATTCAGACTACTTCGAGTAACAGGCGGCAGTTTTTGCATAAAAAAACCCGGAGACGAGCTCCGGGTTGCGATGACAGCGAGTGCGTTAACTTATTCCATCCATTCGGTATGGAATACGCCTTCTTTATCGGTACGCTTGTAGGTATGCGCACCGAAGTAGTCACGCTGTGCCTGAATCAGGTTTGCAGGAAGAACTGCCGCACGGTAACTGTCGTAGTAGGCTACTGCCGCAGAGAAGGTCGGAACCGGGATGCCGTTCTGAACAGCATAGGCAACCACGTCACGCAGCGCCTGCTGATATTCGTCCGCAATCTTCTTGAAGTACGGTGCCAGTAGCAGGTTAGCGATACCGGCGTTTTCAGCATAGGCATCGGTGATTTTCTGCAGGAACTGCGCACGAATGATACAGCCCGCGCGGAAGATCTTCGCGATCTCACCGTAGTTCAGATCCCAGTTGTTCTCGTCTGATGCCGCACGCAGCTGAGAGAAGCCCTGCGCGTAAGAAACGATTTTACCCAGGTACAGTGCACGACGCACTTTTTCAACGAATTCGGCTTTATCACCCGCTGGTTTAGCCTGAGGGCCAGACAGCACTTTAGACGCCGCCACGCGCTGCTCTTTCAGAGAAGAGATGTAACGCGCGAAGACAGATTCGGTGATCAGTGACAGCGGTTCGCCCAGATCCAGAGAGCTCTGGCTGGTCCATTTACCGGTACCTTTGTTCGCTGCTTCATCCAGAATCACATCAACCAGGTATTTACCCTCTTCATCTTTTTTCGTGAAGATATCTTTGGTGATGTCAATCAGGTAGCTGTTAAGCTCGCCTTTGTTCCACTCGGTGAAGGTTTCCGCCAGCTCTTCATTGGTGAGGTTCAGGCCGCCTTTCAGCAGAGAGTATGCTTCCGCGATCAGCTGCATATCGCCGTATTCGATGCCGTTGTGCACCATTTTCACATAGTGACCTGCACCGTCCGCACCGATATAGGTTACGCAAGGCTCACCATCTTCAGCCACAGCTGCGATTTTGGTCAGGATAGGTGCAACCAGTTCGTATGCATCTTTCTGGCCGCCAGGCATGATAGATGGGCCTTTCAGCGCGCCCTCTTCGCCACCGGATACACCGGTACCGATGAAGTTGAAACCTTCAGCGGACAGTTCACGGTTACGACGAATGGTGTCCTGGAAGAAGGTATTACCGCCATCAATGATGATGTCACCTTTTTCGAGGTAAGGCTTCAGGGAGTCGATAGCTGCATCGGTACCTGCGCCTGCTTTCACCATTAACAGGATACGACGAGGCGTTTCCAGAGACTCAACAAACTCTTTAACCGTATAGAAAGGAACCAGTTTCTTGCCTGGGTTCTCGGCAATCACTTCTTCGGTCTTATCACGGGAGCGGTTGAAAACGGAGACGGTATAACCACGGCTTTCGATGTTGAGCGCCAGGTTGCGCCCCATCACTGCCATACCGACGACGCCGATCTGTTGCTTGGACATTACATACTCCTGTCAGGTAACATTATTATTGAGCAAGCACAATCTTTAAATTCTATCTTATATTTCTGAGAAGAGAAAGCGTTTGCAATATCATTTTTACAATAATGACACAAAATGCATATTAAGAAATAGATGTTCTGATCTTTGGGGTTTAGTTGAAAATAAATTACAAATAATCAATGACATATTCCAGCACAATAGAGTTCCTAACAATTGATTGCATTTCGGCTCATTATAGCACTCACTTTAATTGGTTAACACCCTACACATCAAAACCAACAAAGATATCAAATAAATTGTAAGTCATGCAATTATATTCAACCAGGCACCAATTAAAGGAAACATGTCATTATGTCATTACAAAGCAAAATAAAAACATATCATTGCAATTAAAAGCTCGAAAATAAGAAGTCAGATTTTTTTCTTCGTTAACAACCCAATGCTTACAGCTAATAAAATCATACTTGTAAGTTCCACCGAAGCTATTGTAAAAATTGCACCAATTGTACCATACTGATGAACCAGTATATACATTAGTGGAATAGCTATAAACATACAGATTAATGCGATATATAGACCAAAACGATACAATCCCTGAGATTGGATGATTGATGTTAATGCACCATTCATACATTTGATTCCGGCAATTAATAGAAACCCGAGTATCATTATGTTGTTATTTTCATTATCAAGTATTATGTACCGACCAAAGAAAGATAGAACCGCATAGTAACATACTGTACTTAACGTTATATATCCAACTATCATGTAGATAAAGGGATATACTTTAGTGATATTTCCGTAACTTCTTAAATCCATGCGACTAAACTTCGCATAAGCCACAGTAGAAAACAATGATGAAACCATTACTAATGGATCTACGAGACGAAAAATCTGTCCATACGCAGCTAAACCTTCAGGGACTATATTTTTTATATATATATTATCCAATCTACTGTAAATAATCACCACCATGGCGTTAAGGCCTATACTCACAGTATGCCGATACAAGACAAATACATCTTTCAGGGTAATTTTCCCTTCAGCTCGGATGCTTTTCCAACCCACTTTTCTAAATAGATGAATTGTAACTGCCGATACAAAAAAACCTTCTGCAAGCAAATAATCCCATGCAGTAAAAGGGATTTTTAAAATAAATTGAACACCGTAACTTAAAAAAGTTAGAACCAGTGCTAACGCTATAGAAGGAGATAAAGCCTTATTTAAATTTTGTGATTGGAAGTAGCTATTAGATAGGTTAAAGAGAAGCGCGAAAAACAATGACAAAGAGATAGGAATATATATATCCCTATCGTATCCAAATGCATAAGAGATTACAAAAAACAATATTGAGACAAATATTCCGATGGATACTTTTTGAAAGAATACCTTTTTTAATAATTTAATAGGATTTTCTACATCCGAGTATTTCTTGATTACAAAAATATCCACACCAAAATCAGATACAACTCTTAATATCTCGAGCGTACCTATTAAAAATATAAATGAGCCTCCTGTATCAACACCAAGCTCTCTAGTGATCAACACAATAGCGAGTGTTTTTGCCCCAAAATAACTTATCTTATTAAAGAGCGCAAAGATACCATCACTAAGAATATCTTTTAACATTTTCAATTTCTACTTTTTAGTTGAATCAACAGGTTTGCAATTAATATTATTGGTAATGATTTTAAAACATAAGCAAATGGCAAAACTAATTCTCCACGTACAGAGTAGAAGAAGCCAGTCATCATAACCAGAGCAAAAAAGTTAAAAATAACATAATTACTATTCAAACCTTTTTGGATTATCGAAATCATAATCAATAGATAGGCAAGATAAACAAACAAACTGAAATGTAAACTAATAATACTTGCTTCAAGAAGCCCAGAAGATGACAAAGCTATTCCGTTAGTAATATTCCCAAACACTATTGTTGAATATTCATGATAAATTTGAGCATCACTTATGAAGCCAAAACCACTAAGAGGAAGCACTTGAGATATTATTGTAATCGGATTGAGTAATGCCCAACCTTTTTCATCGGGCAAAGAGTATACATTTTGTAAACCTGCGAGCGTAGACGACAGAGAGTCAAGTACAATCCCTAGATAACTAATAAAATTGACTTCATATCCTTCACGGATGTATGAAATTACTGAAAACCCGACAAACCCAATTAATAAATATTGGAGTTTGGATATTCTGGCGAATATCGCTGTTATTTTTCTCCTGTTTGAATACAATGAGAGAATTATAATACAGATAAAAGCAAAAAAGAATTTATTTCTTATTCCGATTACAAGATCTGATGCAAGCAAAATAAATGCAAACACCTTATATTTCTTCGATGACTTATAATAAAAGACCGCTAAAGCCATTATATATGAAAAACCACTGATAGCACGTATAAGAAAAGGCGTGCTTGCAAGTAATTCTTCACTTTCTGTATAAATGGCTAAATGACCTAAGCCTGAAGATAATATAAACTTTAAATAAAAAACAACTTTAATTAACTGACAGGCACCTACAATGAGAAATATCGTTTTAAATAAACTATTTATGGTTTTTGTTTGTTGCCTGTGAACACTTTTAATAGGTGTGAGATAGAGTATTATATTTATTAACATACCCCATATACAAGTCAATTCAAAACCATTGGAAGCTTGTTTAAAAAAATACAGATAAAAAGAAGGAATACCTATAATCAAAGAGAATACAAAAGCAAACAACAATTGCAAAGAGATATACTTCACTCTATGCATATAGAAATAGAGCATTTCACCAAATAAAATAATAGCGCAAAAAGTCGCAAAAATGTCCTCTACAGTTTCATAAAATGTGGCACTTGCAGATACTGTCAAAAAAATCAACATTAAAGAAAAAGTAAGCAGGAAATATATAAACGCTGAGCGCACACTTATTTTAAAGTGATTGTTTATTAAACTATTCTCATTCATAGAAATTGTATACTTCCCAACATGCACGATTATTAAAGCATCAGATATTATAAATGATAATATATAACTATTATATCAAGGGAGGGCACAACTACATGTGCCCGTCATAAAGAACACAAGCTATGCTCGAATTTTATTCAGTAGCTCTTCTGTTTTGAGCTCCATTAAAGCAGTATTACCTCGTGACTCCACGTTCAAGCGGATAACAGGCTCTGTGTTTGAGCTTCGGAGATTAAAACGCCAGTCAGAAAATTCTATACTGATTCCATCAGTATAGTCTATTTTCAAGGCATCACTTTTATAACACTGAAGTATTTCAGAAATCACTTTTTCTTGATCTTGCACGATACTGTTAATCTCTCCACTGGCCGGGAAAGATTTGATTCGATCATGGACAAGTTCTGCCAATGTTTTATTTTTAATACACACCAACTCGGCTATAAGTAGCCAAGGAATCATTCCACTATCACAGTAAGCAAAGTCACGAAAATAATGATGGGCACTCATTTCACCACCATAAACTGCATCTTCCAAACGCATGCGTTCTTTTATAAAAGCATGTCCGGTTTTGGACATAACCGGAGTACCCTTTGCTTGCAGAACCACATCTATAGTATTCCATGAAAGGCGGGGATCATGTATGATGCGCGCGCCAGGTTGCTTTTCGAGGAAAGATTCTGCAAGCAACCCGACAATGTAATAACCCTCAATAAAATTACCTTCATTATCGAACAGGAAACATCTGTCAAAATCACCATCGAATGCAATTCCCATATCTGCCTTGTGATGAATAACGGCTTCGCTTGTATCGGCACGGCATTCCTGAAGAAGAGGGTTTGGAATACCATTCGGGAAATTCCCATCAGGCTTATTGTGAATTTTCACAAATTCAACTGGAATTTGCATTTCCTTGAAACGTTTTTCGATCTCATCAATAACCGGGCCTGCAGCTCCGTTGCCTGAGTTAATAACAAGTTTCAATGGCTTAATATTTTCAGGCTTGATATAGCTGAGGATATGATCAATATATTCTTTTTTGGTATCTATTTTTTTATAACTTCCGCGCTTCGTGGGATCTACTGGCGAAAAATGATTATCTTCAGCTAGACGTTGTATCTCTCGCAGCCCTGTATCACCACTGATAGGTCGGGCTCCTTCGCGGACTAACTTCATTCCATTGTAATCCATGGGATTATGACTTGCTGTTACTTCAATTCCACCGTCAACACCGAGATGGAATGTAGAGAAATAGATTTCTTCGGTCCCTGTCATTCCAATATCAAGGACGTCAACTCCAGCGTCCTGCAACCCTTCGGCCAGGGACATTTTTAGAGATTCACTTGTAAGGCGGACATCGCCTCCTAATACGACCGTGTTAGGTTTCAAATATTCACCGTAGGCTCGACCGATTCGCTTTGCAATATTATTATTAAGTTCATCACCTAATCGGCCACGTATGTCATATGCCTTGAAACAAGTCAATTTACCCATTTTTTCCTCATCTATCGTTGGTAAATTATTACCATAAACTTTCATAAAACTTATTTGCTGTGAAAATTCCTAAACTCGTCCATAGCGATCTGAAAGACGAATAATGTCATCTTCTTCCAAATAGGAACCAGAACGCACTTCGATCAGCTCAAGCATGATTTTTCCGGGGTTTTCAAGAGAGTGAACTATCCCAAGTGGGATATAAACGGATTCATTTTCAGTCAGAAGCTTTTCTTCGCCGTTTATTGTTACTTTCGCTGTCCCAGATACAATAACCCAGTGCTCAGAACGGTGATGATGCATTTGTTCTGATAGCCCCTCACCTGGTTTTACGCTAATACGCTTAACCTGATAGCGTTCTCCAGTATCAATTGAGTCATATTTACCCCAGGGACGAAAAACTTCGCGGTGTTTATGGTGTTCTAAACGCCCCTCAGCCTTTATTTTCTCAACTATCTTTTTAACATCTTGAACGGCATGTCTATCAGCAATCAGTACTGCATCCTTAGTCTGTACAATGATAAGGTCTTTCACGCCCACAGTGGCAACAAGACTGGATTCTGAATGTATGTAACTATTTTTAGTTCGAAAACTCACTACATCACCACGATGGACATTCCCATCGATATCATGTGGGCTAATATCCCACAATGATGACCATGAACCAACGTCGCTCCACCCGGCATCCATTGGAACCACAACGGCGTCTCCCGTTTTCTCCATCACAGCATAGTCAATCGACTCATCCGGACAAGCTAAGAATGACTTCTCATCAACACGGGTAAAATCAAGGTCGGGATTGATAGCGTTCATTGCGTTTTCGCATGCCTCAAGAATATCTGGCCTGAACTTTTTCAATTCTGCCAGATAGCTATCAACCTGGAAAAGAAACATACCGCTATTCCAATAATATTCCCCGCTGTCCACATAGGATTTAGCTGTATCAAGATCGGGTTTTTCTACAAACTTTGAGACCTTATAGGCTTCATTACACCCTTTCTGGCTAATACTGTCGCCTCGCATAATATAACCATATCCAGTCTCAGCTCTATCTGGAACAATCCCAAAAGTTACAAGTTTGCCTTGTTTTGCGCAAGGAATTGCTTGTCTGATTGCCTCTCGGAAAACTTCTTCTTTCTCGAAAATATGATCGGCCGCAAGCACCAGTAATAATGGATTACTTTCAGCATTATTTTTTTTCGCTGCTAGCGCAGCAAGTGCGACTGCAGGTGCTGTATTTCGCCCTACAGGTTCAAGAATAATATTTTTAGTTAATTTATTTAATTGTAGTAATTGTTCTGCGACGATAAAACGGTGTTTTTCATTACAAATAACAATAGGATTACTACAGTCAAGCCCATCCAGGCGTTTGATGGTTGATTGCAACATCGTGTAATCCCCCTTTACCGGTATGAACTGTTTTGGATAAAGTTCACGGGATAGTGGCCATAAACGACTACCTGTGCCGCCAGCCATTATAATAGGTATCAATTTGCTAGTAGCCATTTTCCAATCTCTTCCTCTAAAATAACATGATACTTAATCTTATAGCCTGTGGTATCACTTTTCACATATGCCAAATGATATTTCTCACAAAAAGAATCATCATCATACAAATAAACACTTTCGTCTCTATGTTCTCTAAATGCAGAAATATTTGATGCTAAAACACTTTTCCCACATATTCTTCCTTCAATAACTGGTCTTCCGAATCCTTCATGTGTCGAATGAGCCCAAACCATTGAAGCGTTCTGTAGCTGCGATAATAATTCGTCATCTGTTAGAATTGGCAGAACATGGACATTTTCAATCTCTAACTTCCTAGTTATATTTAATGCCCATTCTCTGTAAGAACCTAATCCTATAATCTTAAGCTTGTGTGAAGTAGCATATTTGCATGTTTTCCATAAATGCATTGCATGGTCAAATTCTTTATTAGAACCATTTCCTGAAATTAGCACTACATAGGATTCTTCATTCGAGGATTTTTCATTGCATTTTTGTGCGCTATTTTGTGTTAATTTAGCTTCTAGTTGATAAAAGGAATTTGGGAAAAGATAAACGTTACAACCTTTTAACCATTTAACATTCATTCCAATTCTTTTTGTTGTTGCTGAGACAAAAGCAACATCTCTCCTCAAAAAAGCATGAAATCGTTGAGTCAGTACAATATATAACGCAGAAATACTCAGTCTTGTCTTAATTCTTTTGTTTGGGATAAAATCATGAATTATTAATAGAGACTTTTTCGAAAAAGCCGATATTAGAGAACATGAGTTATAAGGATATATGACTTTATCATATCGCCCCAAAATAGTTATAATTGGAACAATAAATTGCTCACAAAAAACAAAGAGTAAGTCTATAATTGCCCGAGGTAATTTATGTGCGAATTTTGGACAACTCCACTCATTAACTATGCATTCTTTCTTTTCTAATGCTGTAATTAAGTTTGATGAATAGATTGGAATACCTCTATACAATATTCCCTTATAAAAATTGAACAACAATACTTTTTTCATTTCATTCCTGTCACACAGTTTATAAGATTCCAGTTATAATCTTTCTTCAATACTTCTATTGCACAGAGAGAATTTTTATTAATCCCCTCTTCTGTAGGCTCAAAAAGTTCAATGGCACGGATAAATTCAGATTTGCTATTAGCAACCATTGCATATTCACTGAGTTTTGGCATTGAATCAAGAACTATATTTGTAGTTATTACTGGAAGGCCCAATGCAAATGCTTCTAATACTTTATTCTGAAGCCCGGAACCGTCGAAAATAGGGAATACAGCTATATCCATATTCGCCAGTAAATTTTTTAAATCATCAACATACCCATGAATGATAATTTCATTTGGTTTATTCAAAGCCATAACTTGTTTACATGGTTGAGCACCGACAATATGGAGTTTATATTTCCCTTTAGGTAGATCATTAAATAAGTTAGCTATAAAGATTGCAGCTTTAACATTGGGATAATAGCTCATATTGCCCCAAAAGGCTAAATTTATTATACCGTCGCTACTTTTAAAATTTCTGTGTATTACAGGAATGCTCACACCATTGGGTATAATTTTAAAATCGTTTTTACCTATATAATTAGCATCTCTTTCTGAGATTATAAACCCTGCATCGATTGCTTCGTATATTTTGTTCTCAACAACAGATAGTTTTTTACTTTCGAAATCACATATTTTCTTCATAAAAAAATTTTCTGTTGCTGCTCTATTTTGCATATTTAATGAAAGAGCATCAACAAAATCACAATAAATTAATGCTTTGATACAATGTTCTTGCCTTAAAGAAATAGTTTTGAATATAAGATATTCTAATCTAACTAATTGAAAAATTATAATATCATAATTATTTGCAATCAAAAGATCCTTTAATTTCTCCCAAGACTTCCTATCATTATACATCGCACATTGCAACGCAGTTTTGCCGCGATTTATAATTATATTTTTTATTTTATCAAGCTTAGATAAACCACCAGAATCACTTAAATTTATAAAGCTATTGACACCACCACTTGAACTGTTTGCTCTTTCAACAGAAAAAACATCAACTAAATTGTCTTTCGAAAGCTCTTTTATTTGATTATAGGCACGTAGAGCATCTCCAGTAATAATTGGCCAGGGATAGCGTGCGGTTACAAATAAAATTCTCTTCATCATCCAACCTATCTGTTTCTTATATTATGTAAGGTACATAAATGCTAAATATGCCAGACAATATCAAATAGACAAATTTTTATCTATTAATCAATTTTAGCAAATATGCACCATAGTTAGTTTTGCCTAAAACCTTCGCTCTTACATTTAGATCCTCATCGCTTAACCAGCCGTTTCTCCAGGCAATTTCCTCCAGGCACGCAATCATCATACCCTGACGCTTTTGAACCGTCTCAACAAAGCTTCCAGCCTCGATCAAACTGTCATGAGTCCCTGTATCAAGCCAAGCAAACCCTCGACCTAACAATTCAACTGTTAACATTTTATTTTCTAGATAAACTTGATTCACAGTTGTAATTTCAAGCTCACCTCGCGATGAAGGCTCTATATTTTTAGCTATATCAATAACATTATTATCATAAAAATAGAGACCTGTTACTGCCCAATTTGATCTAGGTATTTCAGGTTTTTCTTCAATACTCAACGCCGCAAAATTTTTATCAAATTCGACAACGCCAAAATTCTCAGGATTCATAACCTGATAACCAAATACTGTAGCGCCCTTATTTCTGCTTGCGGCAGTTTTTAGTTTTGGTGTAAAGCCTTGACCAAAGAAAATATTATCCCCAAGGACCAAACAAACAGTATCATTTCCAATAAATTTGTCACCAATGATAAATGCCTGAGCTAAACCATCAGGGCTGGGTTGGATTGCATATTTTATATTTATGCCAAACTGATTACCATCACCGAGCAGACGTATAAATCCTGGCTGATCTTCTGGTGTAGTAATAATTAAAACATCATTTACTCCAGCCAACATTAATACTGAAAGCGGATAATAGATCATTGGTTTATCATAAACAGGCAGTAATTGTTTCGATACGCCCATCGTTATTGGATATAATCGTGTGCCTGTGCCTCCAGCTAAAATAATCCCCTTCATTACTTGTCACCCCCGTAATTCTGCTTTATCCAGGAGTGGTAATTTTTGTTTTTAACATTTTCTAGCCACTGTTTATTGGCGAGAAACCACTCAACCGTTTTACGAATCCCACTTTCGAAAGTCTCCAGTGGTTTCCATCCCAGTTCCTTGCTAATCTTTTTAGCATCAATTGCATAACGACGGTCATGACCAGGTCGGTCTTTTATGAATGTTATTTGTCTTCGATAAGAAACTTTTTTTGGGACAATTTCATCTAACAGATCACAAATGGTATGCACAACATCAAGGTTTCTCTGTTCATTATGGCCACCTATATTATAGGTCTCACCGATTTTACCTTGCGTCACAACTGTATATAAAGCGCGGGCGTGATCCTCAACATACAGCCAGTCACGAATTTGATCTCCTTTGCCATACACCGGAAGCGGTTTACCTTCCAGTGCATTGAGAATAACCAACGGGATTAATTTTTCCGGGAAATGATATGGGCCGTAGTTGTTTGAACAGTTGGTTACGATGGTAGGTAAGTCGTAGGTTCGCAGCCATGCGCGGACCAGATGATCACTGGAAGCTTTTGAAGCAGAATACGGGCTGCTCGGAGCATATGCGGTTTTTTCAGTAAACAGCGGTAGTTCTGTGTTCTTTTCTACTTCATCCGGGTGTGGAAGATCGCCATACACTTCATCTGTAGAAATATGATGGAAACGAAATGCCTTTTTTTTCTCTGCGTTCAGCTCGGACCAGTATTTGCGGCTGGCTTCTAATAGCACATAAGTACCGATAATATTAGTCTCGATAAAGGCTGCAGGACCATTTATTGAACGATCGACATGACTCTCAGCCGCCAGATGCATCACAGCATCAGGTTGGTGATAAGACATAATACGTTCTATTGCAGCGTTATCGCAAATATCAGCATGTTCAAAATAATAACGATCGCTCTGAGCTACGCTGGCAACCGTTTCAAGGTTACCGGCGTAGGTCAGTTTATCGACATTTATAACGCTGTCCTGCGTATGATTTATAATATGTCGCACAACTGCAGACCCAATAAAGCCAGCCCCACCTGTGACCAGTATTTTCACGTTTATTTCGCTCTAAAAGTATTCTGAAACAAAAGATGAAGGTCCTAATCCCCTGTTTTCTCACGACCAGTAAACAGTGAGGAAAAAGACGACGATACGCTCATTTAACTCACTTTTTTATTCCAAAGTAAATCGCAAATACCATCAGTTGGATTGAATGCGGCAGGAGCCTGCAAGAGTATCTCGCGCACGCTTTCATAGTCGAACTCGCAGCAGGCTTTGTCGAGATCGTGAAGAATCATGTTCATCTCACTCCACGGCAACATCACTTCGTTAGCAGTCCTGATGCGCGGGTGTTGTGTCGCAGATACGTTGTCGCCGATAAGCAACTCTTCATACAGTTTCTCACCTGGACGCAGACCCGTCGTTTTTATAGCAATATCACCATAGGGGTTTTTATCATCACGAACAGTGAGGCCTTGCAACGTAATCATGCGCTGTGCAAGATCGATTATCTTGACGGGTTCTCCCATGTCCAGAACAAAAACATCACCGCCCGTTCCCATTGCGCCTGCCTGAATCACCAATTGCGCCGCTTCAGGGATAGTCATAAAGTAGCGCGTGATGTTCTCATGTGTCAGCGTCACAGGACCGCCTGCTGCTATCTGTTTTTCAAACAACGGTACGACAGAGCCTGACGAACCTAACACGTTGCCAAAGCGAACCATACTGAAGCAGGTTTTATCGGTTTCTTTCGCCAGCGCCTGCAGCACGAGTTCGGCCATGCGTTTAGTTGCCCCCATCGTATTTGTAGGGCGAACTGCTTTATCGGTCGATATTAAAACAAAGCTTTCTACGCCGCAGCTCGCTGCGGCCTGAGCGCACCTCAGCGTACCGAAAATGTTATTCCGTACGCCATCAAGAACGTTGAATTCAACCAGTGGGACATGCTTGTACGCGGCAGCGTGATAAATTGTATTAACGTTGAATGCTTTTATTAATCTTTCGAGATGTTCTTTATCCTGTACATTACCAAGGATTGGGTAAATTTTAACCTTAAAATCCTGACTAAGACTGAGACTACGAAGTTCTGAATCGATCGAATACAGTGAGAACTCAGACAATTCGAAGAGAATAAGCTGGCTCGGCTTATTTTTAATTATCTGTCGGCATAGTTCAGACCCAATAGATCCCCCAGCTCCAGTAACCATAACCGTTTTGCCGTTGATATTACGGGATATTAATTCCGGAATGGGTGAAACAGGATCGCGACCCAGCAGATCTGTGATAACCACTTTGCGTAATGAATCAATTCGAGCCTTGCCTTCTACCAGGTCGACCATTCCGGGAATGGAGAGCACCTCGCATGGTAAGCCTTCCAGCGTTTTAATGACTTCGTTCTTTCTGGCTCGGCTGGCGCTTGGCATGGCAAGCAAAATTTTCTTCGCTTCGTATTTCTCAACCAACCATGGCAGTTTTTCCGGCGCGAAGACGCTGACGCCGTGAATAACCTGGCCTTGCAGAGCACGGTTGTCATCGACAAAAGCAACAGGATAGTATTCATCCATCTGGCTCAATGCCGGCAGTAGCTGACGACCCGATGCACCAGCACCGTAAATCACTACCCGCGTTCCTAGATTTAAACCGCGATTCACCAACATTCTCATACCAAGCCGCGATCCGGCAATAAGCAGTAAACCGAATGAGAAATAAATGAATGGAATCGTTCTCGGTAAATAGAGATTAGTATAAAACGCTGCGATAATAAGCAAAATGGATGATATAACCATCCCTACTGTAACTACTAGTAATATTTTTGCAGTAATATAGCGAATGACGGCGCGATAAAGCCCTAGCTTAACAAATATCGCCAGGGTGACGATAATTATTGAAAATATAAATAACCAATGCTCCGTACTAAATATTGGAGTCATAGAATCAATGCGTACCCAAAATGCAAACCAAAATGCACTTAATAGAAGTATAACATCTATCGAGAGTGTAATAATACGTTTTATCGGTCTGGATAAAGATATTAAATAATTTAGCATACTTAAAACTGGTCGCCTCGTTAAAACTTGCATTCAGTTTATAAAATAGTACCAGCAGAACATACTGAGTAATCGTCTACCTTTGTATTATACCCACCCACTGTACCCGCCTGCAGAAACGCTGACCTACCTATGATAGTGCTTCCAGCGAGATGAACACCAACCCCTAAGTGGGCAAAATCGCCTAGAATAGAATCATGATCGACCGTCGAATGACTATTTACAATCGTACCCACACCTAATTTCGCGTTGGCACCAACCACTGCTCCCGCCAATACGACAGAGCCATCAGCAATCGTCGCCGATGGACTGACAAAAGCAAGGGGATGAATGAGCGTTACGGGGTCAATGCCTAAGCTGATAAGCTGCTGATAGAGTTGTTCTCTAACATTATTATTACCTATGCCAATAGCTATGTGACTCGCATCGTTGACATGAAACTTTAGCTCGGAGATTTTCCCAATGATGTGTTTATTAGTTTCGATGATGGGTGATGCATTATCATCAAGGAAAACAATATCCTGATATCCCAGCAGTCTCGCCAATTCGTACAGGGTCCGTCCGTGGCCACCTGCACCTAGAATCATTAAATCATGCATTGACGTTGCTCTCTTTATCCTTAACGCCTGCACCGCATTTGAGGGCAACAGCCAAAAGCGGAAGCCAGGCGATAATCAACCCAACGACACCATCAATTTTGGCTGAGGCAATAAGGAAAGCGATAGGAAAGAGCCACAGCAGGTTGACAACGATCGCCATCATTGTCACCGGAACGTGACTTCCATATTTCCTGGCAAGGATTTGGTAGCCGTGACTGGCATGTGCTTCATAAACCTTTTTACCCGCCACAAGCCTTCTCATCAAAGTTGTCGTGGCATCGACGATAAATATGCCCAGCAAACATAATTCTGCAATAAAGAAATGAGTATTAGCTTTGGCAATATGGAGAATCATCAGTCCAATGGATATTCCGAGGAAACCACTCCCGGCGTCGCCCATGAAGATTTTTGCTTTCGGGAAGTTCCAGACAATGAATCCAGCCGCGGCCCCGATAAGAGCAAGCGTTAGCGGAAAAATACTTCCAGGCGCATCCGTGTACTGGTTTACAACAATTAACATCGCACTACATGCGGCAAACGTGATTGCCTCAGCGCTGGCTAAGCCATTAATCCCATCCATGAAATTATACAGGTTCAGCATCCAGACCAGATAAACACATCCAAGAATCATACCAATCCAGGATAATGAAAGATCGTAACCCAACAGCGTAATAACAGGGAATGATCCCAGGAAATAGATGCCAATTGCAGCGGCCATGAAATGCATTAGCAGACGCCATCGAGCCGCAATATGACCATGATCGTCAAGGAAACCAATGATGGCAACAATGATACCAGGAATAAATAAACCCAGGAAGCTCTCCAACGTAAGCGTGCGGTTAATATAAAATACTGCTAAAGCAACCAGTAGCGTCAGAACGATCGCTACCCCTCCCCCCCGTGGGGTCGGCACAGAATGCGAACTTCGCTGGTTTGGACGGTCAATAACATTATGTTTTATGGCATAACCCCGCAATCCCCAGGTCAGTACGCATGAGACTAAAAAAGCGAATAGCGCAATCCCAAAATTCATCATTCTTTATTACCTTCGATATAGTACTTCGCCGTCTTTCTCATCGTTTCATAAAGCGTTATCGGGGGCGTCCAATTTAAATGCTCCCGAGATTTGGTGGCATCAACTTCCAGATCGCCAAATAACTGATCGTAAATTCCGCCTTTACCCACCGCTGAAAGCAATATTTTCAGGATGAACGTTGGGAAATAGATAAGTCTCGTTTCAATGTTCATACCTGCAGAAAAGGTATTAATCATATCTGCAGTCGAGGGGCGTTCTGCATCTGCAAGGAGATAGAGTTGATTTTTTGATTTTTTATTAATCACACATTCACAGATAAAACTAACGACATTATCTAGTGACACCAACGCCCGCTTGTTTTTTACGTTTTTAAATGGCAACGGCAGTTTCTTCGACACCAGTTTCAAAAGACGCTGTATGTTACCAGGAGCATTTTCGCCACATATTAATGCAGGACGGACAATCGTGATCGCCATGTCGCTTCCGTCGAAGTTTTTAAGCAGGCTTTGCTCAGCTTCGAGCTTAGAAATGGCATAATCAGATGTTGGCCGGGGCTTTGACGCTTCAGAAAAAGGAACTCCCGAGGTGGCATTACCGTTGACACCGATTGAACTGACGAAAATAAAATGCTTAACACCACAGGTCGCAGCATCTGAGGCTAACTTCATGGTCGCATCGTGATTAACGCGACGAAATTCCGCTAAAGCATCCTGTGCATCATCATTAAGGATATGTGCTCTTCCCGCAGTATGAATGACTGTGTCGCATCCCTGAACAAGATTTACCCAATTGGTATCGGCGGAAATATCCCCCAGGTTATAAATACCCTTTTCAGGGTTCTCCTGCTTGCGCGTTGTTAATATCACCTCGTGTCCTGATGATTTCAACGTTTGGACTAAAGCAGTACCAAGAAACCCGGTTCCGCCCGTCACCAATACTTTCATTGCCATCCCCTACTTACCCAATCTGATGTTTTTCCCCGCGCAGCCAACTGAAACGCGAGAAACTGTATAGGTCACGACTGTTCGTTCAATATTCAATTCAGAATACAGACACGCTACCGCCCCTGGCTTAACAGCTACCAGTGCACTGAGCGATGTTTGATTAAATGATTTTCCTTGTCTGGATACAGACAAAAACTGGCGTCAATTGTCGTCCTAAACGACCTCAGAAACAAGCACAAATCGTTACAAAGCGGTCCAGAGTTAATGCAGATAACTCTATGTAATCATTTAGTTTATAACAAAAAAACGGCAGTCATCATTTTGGTTAGAAATCAACACACCAAAATAATGACTGCCGTTTGTTCAGATCGAGACTAAAATATCAGTCGTTCGCCAGCAATTTCTCAATCCTGTTTCTGAACTTCGCCCCTTCCTTTAGGTTACGCAGCCCGTAGTTCACGAACGCCTGCATATAGCCCATCTTCTTACCGCAGTCATAGCTCTCACCGGTCATCAGCATCGCATCGACAGACTGCTTCTTCGCCAGCTCGGCAATCGCATCGGTGAGCTGAATACGGTCCCAGGCGCCTGGCTCGGTTTTTTCCAGCTCGGCCCAGATATCCGCGTTCAGAACATAACGGCCCACCGCCATCAGGTCCGAATCCAGCGTCTGCGGCTGATCCGGTTTTTCGATGAACTCAACGATGCGGCTCACCTGCCCTTCCGTTTCCAGCGCTTCTTTGGTCTGAATTACGGAGTACTCGGAGAGATCGCCTTTCATGCGCTTCGCCAGCACCTGGCTACGGCCCGTTTCGTTGAAACGTGCCACCATTGCCGCCAGGTTGTATCGCAGCGGATCGGCGGACGCGTTATCAATAATGATATCCGGCAGCACAACGATGAACGGGTTATCACCCACCACCGGACGGGCACAAAGAATAGAGTGTCCCAGACCCAGCGGCTGCGCCTGACGCACGTTCATGATGGTCACGCCCGGCGGACAAATAGACTGCACTTCCGCCAGCAGCTGACGCTTAACGCGCTGCTCAAGCAACGCTTCGAGTTCGTAAGAGGTGTCGAAGTGGTTTTCTACCGCATTCTTGGATGAGTGCGTAACCAGGACGATTTCTTTGATCCCTGCAGCAACAATCTCGTCGACAATGTACTGAATCATTGGCTTGTCGACGATCGGCAGCATCTCTTTAGGAATGGCTTTTGTGGCGGGCAGCATATGCATGCCCAGGCCTGCTACCGGAATGACTGCTTTCAAATTAATCATTATTTCTTCCACCTTAAAATGGTTGACGAATTATAGCTCTTAAACCTGTTTTCGCCAGCATGATTTGCCGTAATCCTGAAGCAATGTTACGCCTTAGCATCACATATTTCTGTAGTTGTAATCTGATTCGATCGCGCTTATATGCCAGGAATCGTCTTAAAACAGATTATTGTCGATTATCTGTGCGGCAGCGCAAAGTTCAGTCTTTCCACATTCACCACCTGCTGGTCGACCCGGTCAATATCCACCGAGCTTTGCCCCTTCTCGTTCACAGCTTTGATGTTCGCCAGCGAAAGCAGCGTCTCGTCTTTCGCCATAAATTTACCTCGTACATCTTTGCGCAGATCGAAGTTGATCTTCAGGGCAGGACCCACGGCGGCTTCCTGCATCACATTGATATTACGTAAGAAAAGATGCTGCGGCTTGTTGTGCAGTTCCAGCGTTGCGCGCTGCATTTCCACATTGGTAATCGCCACAAACGACGTCGCATTACCGGATGAAATCTGTATTCCGCGCAATTTATAGGCGAGCTGGCGGTTATCGAGATGAATATTATTGAGCTTGAAGTTCTGCGGGATGGACAAATAATCGCCTTTTATGACCCCATAGCCGATTAACATTCCCGCGCTGTTGACCATGTCGACATTATCAATAATGAAATTATCACAGCCATAAATCGCCACCGTGGCGTTGTCTATTCCCGCCTTTTTACTGAAGTCTGGGGTGATATTTTTGGCCTTAATATTGCGGATAACAAAGTGTTTCCCGTTTTCCACGTGTACCAGCTGACGACAGTTGCTACCGGTGATGTTGGCCACCACGAAGTTCTTAACGGTTTGCTTTTCCGGGTAGTCGTTGTCGTAGGTGCTCCCGGCAAGGCCAATGCCGATGCCCCAGTTGATCTTGCCGTTAGTGCAGTTGATGTTGTCGATGACATGGTCGGAGATCAGGATATTGCGATCGTTGATGGCAACGTTCCATTCGATCGCATCGCCCTGCAGATGGCTAAATTTGCTGTTGGTGATGCGGGCGCCGTCCACCTGGTTGTGGAAACCCTGGCGCAGGATGGCGTAGTTGGCCTGACTCACGCTGATGTTATCAATCACCAGATTGCGCATCACGCTCGGTTTCTTACCGCCGATGTAGATTTGCGTCACAGGACCAAAACCGCTCATGGCCAGCCCTTTGATGACGCAGTCGGAGCCACGTACATCGAGAGTGATATTCTCTGTCCGTCCCTCGCCTTCCCCTATCACTTTGCTGCCTTCCTGCAGAACAAAGCGGCCGCGGCCATTGCCGGTTAACGCCCCGCGGATCAGCAGCGTTTTACCGTCGGGAATGAAAATACCCGTGTTGATGTTTTCACAGGTCAGCCCGGCAGGGACAACGACCGTGTCCCCGTCATTAAACGCCTGCTTAAAGGCCGCGATCCAGTCGTTGTTATTGTACTGTTTAACAGAGACCGTTCTTCCGCTTGCCGCCCGCGCGATGCGGGACGACAGCAGCGGCGTAGCCGCCAGAACGGACAGAGACGAGACAAAGGTGCGTCGGGTAATCTTTTTCAGCATACATCCTCGGCGTTACAACGTTTGCAGCAGGCTGGCTAACTGACGGTTAATCACTTGCTGGTTAAAATCGGCTTCAACTTTTTGTCGGGCATTGTGCAGCACGGGCTCCAGCGCCTGCTGGTCGATATCGCTGAAGGCAGCTAACCGATCGGCGAGCGCCATGGCGTTATTCTCCGGCACCAGCCAGCCGGAATGGTCAGACTTAATCAGCTCCGGGATCCCGCTGTGCAGGGTCGAGACCACCGGTATCCCGACGGCCATCGCCTCCATCAGCGCCACCGGAATGCCCTCCATATCGCCATCGGCTCCCGTTACGGAAGGCAGCAGGAACACATCTGCCTCATCGAGCATGGCCTTGACCTCGTGGCTTGGCTTGAAGCCCGGCATCTCTACAACATCTTCCAGCTGATACTGTTCGATAAGCGTGCGCAGACGACGCTCCCACGGCCCAATCCCGAGAATGCGGTAGTGGAAATCCACCCCGCGCGCTTTCAGCTGGCGGCAGGCTTCAATCGCCACATGCAGGCCTTTCTTCTCGGTCAGACGCGCGACGGAGATGATCTGCAGCGGCTTGCCCGGCACCTTCACCGGACGGCGGGTAAAGCGCGTTAAATCCACGCCCATGCGCGACACGGCAATTTTCTCTCCCGGGCAGCCCATGTTTTTCAGGCGTCCGGCCCACAGTTCGCTGATGGGCAGCATCATGTCGCCGCGGCGGAAAAGCTGCTGGTACTCCGGCGTATAATGGTTCAGCACTTCACGGCTGGAGATGTCGATACCGTGGAAAATGGTCGCAATTTTACCGTCAATCACGCCCAGTTCGCGTAGCTTCGCGGCGGTCACGCCTGCCGGGCCAAAGTGGGCAATAAACACGTCAGCACGATACGGCTGCGCCGTTTGCCCGCAGATGGCCGAGAGAATTAAATTGCGTGATTCCGACCCATAGCGGGAAACATTCAGCGCCCGCCACGTCGACGCGCGATGGATCCCACGTAAGGTCTGGCTGGCGCGGTGGCGCAGCTTACTCAGCTTCCCGGACGGCTCATCCTGCAGCCAGCGGGTTTTTGCCTCCAGCCCATAGTGGGTATACGCCGCGTGGGTGTTTTGGGTATCGCCCTTTTGCAGGGCGATAATCTCCACGTCATATCCCATATCGATAAACGCGGTGATTTGGTTCAGAACAAAGGTCTCAGACGACAGCGGAAATTTCAGTAAGAAGAAACCAACCTTCATTTCCCCTCCCGCACGCGGTCAAGTACCGATTTCACCATCCCAATGCCCTTCTCGCGCTCGGCTTTCACCGCCAGCGCCAGACGTTCATTGATCGCAGGCAGCTGGCCGAGCGTGTCGCCCACCATGGCGCCGAGCGATCCGTCCAGCAGATGACGGATATCCACCGCCATTTCCGGCATACCGAGCTGCTGCATAATGCCCACGGACTTGTGCTCATAGTTAATGGCAATGGCCGGCGTGCCAAAGTTCATGGAGATAATGGCCGAGTGCAGTCGGGTGCCCACGGTCAGGTCGCAGGCGGAGAGCAGCTTGCCCATCTCCAGGTCGTTCAGCTCGTCCATCACCACGTGATAGCGGGACGGATCGTTCACCAGGTTGCGCAGGTTGAGCGCCACCATGCGGTCATCTTTGTTGTAGCTGTCGATACCGGTACAGGTGGATAGCGCCAGCACCTGGTACCCGCTGTCCAGCACGCGGTTCACCACGTCGGCGAACGCTTGCTCATACGCCGCCTGCGTCGTGCCTAAACGTTTATCGAATGGCGCCAGCTCGCGCAGGGTGATCGCGACGGTTTTCTGTTTCGCCGTAACGCCGAGCCAGTGCTGCACCGCGTAGCTCGGCTGGAAGCTGTCGTCCTGGTGATCCACCAGCCAAGCGGTATCCACGCCGTGCTCAACTTTCGACGTGTCAATCTCGCTGCGCTTCATCATGTCAAGGCTGACCGACTCACGCAGGATCAGGGCATCGCAGTGGCCAAACACATAGTTCGCCAGCTGGTTAAACTGCGGATCCTGGAAAGGCCCCACGCTGTGGCCGATCATAAACAGCGGCTTTTTCGCCATGAACGTACAAAGCGCATGCTCAAACTGCGGCACGCCGTAGAGATCGACGAAGAACGAACCGCCGACCTGAATAATGGCGTCATAGCCGGAGAGCAGACGGACAAAATCCGTAAAGCCCTGGGCAATGGCGATATTGCGCAGCTTGCCGGTATCGGTCACGCGGGAAAGCAGCACCTGATGCTGGTAGCGACGACGCAGCACTTTTTTCACGCGGCCCATCACGCCCGCGGCGTTGTTATGCTGTTTCATCTGGCTGTAAAGCGGATCGCCCATCACCGGGCGGTTCAGTAACCAGGATGAGCTGACAGGATAACGGCTCATCACGTCCACTTCGGTCTCAGGCTTAAGGGTGTTAATTGCATCCAGTAAACCGCGCAGGATGGCGCTGTCGCCACGGTTGCCGCAGGTATGGTTGCCAAGAATTAATAATTTCATAATGGCCTCTTAAATAACTAGCCTGCGCGAAGCAGCGTTTTCATTTTTTCGTTACGGCAAAACTGGCGCTTAATCTCAACGACCAGCGCATTGCGCGACAGCACGATCATCACGACGAAGGCCAGCGCCCCCGCGGCAACCTGCACCGCCAGCAGCGCGGCCAGCGGCAGATGCCCGCTGAGGATAATGCCCAGGCCGTAGCTCACCGCCAGGGTCGGCAATGAGAGATAGAACGGCAGCCACAGGCTCAGGATGTACTGACGGTAGCTGGAGCCCAGCACCGGTTTAATCATGATGAAGTAGCTCAGGACGGTATTGACGATCTGCACCAGCAGGAAGCCCAGCGTCACGCCAATAGCGCCCGCCATGTGCCCGCCGACGATAATTGCCGGAATAAACAGGAAGGTTTTGAATACGTTGAACTTAAAGCTGATGTCCACGCGCGCTTTTGCCATCAGCAGGGACCCAATCGGGTTTCCCACGGAGCGCAGCAGCCCCACCACGCACAGCAGCTGCAGGATCGGGATGATGCCGTTCCACTTATCGCCAAACACCAGCGGCACGAAGTTGCTGGACACCACCATCAACCCCAGCAGCACCGGGAAGTTGATGATCCCCACCACCGAAAGCAGCTTGTAAAAGTTAATGCGCAGCTTTTCGGTGTCGTCCTGAATCTTGGCAAACGCCGGGAACAGCACACGGGTGATTATTGGGTTCAGCTTCATAGGCGGCACCACCGCAACGTTGTAGGCCAGGTTGTAGCCCCCCGCCACGCTCGCGCCGAGAATACGTGCCAGCACCAGCGTCGAAAGGTTGGTGTTCACGTAGTTGATAATGCTGTCCGCCGTCAGCCACGCGCCAAAGCGCAGGTTGGACGAGACGGACGCAAGAGAGAAATGCAGTCCCGGGCGGTAAATTTTACGCCCAAAGTAGCCGAACAGCAGCGTGCGCACGGCAGAGTTCACCAGGTAACCGAGGATGGCGGTCATCGCCAGCGGCCAGAAATGGGCGCTCACGACGGTAAAGGTAAAGCCCGCCAGCACGGCGCTGGTCTCGATCATGCCGATCTTGTTGAACTCCAGCTCTTTCTGCATCAGCGCGCGGAACTGCTGCCCGTGGGGGATCACCACGAACGCAAACGACAGCGTACGCATCAGCGGGGCGAGATCCGGGTTGTGCAGCACGCTGGCGATGGTATCGCTCAGCAGGAACACCAGCACAAACACGAAAATCCCCAGCCCCACGTTCAGCCAGTAGAGCGTGGTCAGCTCAAGATGGCTGATCTCTTTGCGCTGGATAATCGAGTTGGCGATACCAAAGTCAGACAGCGTATCGGCCAGCGCAATGATCACCAGCGAGACGGTCAGCAGGCCGAACTGGTGATTATCGATAATGCGCGCCAGCACCGTCATCTGCACCAGGCCGAGGCCAATGATGACGATGGTCGCCATCGCTGACCACTTGGCGCCGCTGATGGTTTTTTCACGTAAGCTCATCTTAGTACGCCGCTTTGTTCACGAAACCTTTGAAGATGGTCAGAAAAACAATCTTGATATCGAACCAGAGGCTCCACTCGCGGATGTACTCCAGATCGAACTCGATGCGTTTTTCCATTTTTTCCAGCGTGTCGGTTTCGCCGCGCCAGCCGTTGATTTGCGCCCAGCCGGTGATGCCCGGCTTCACCTTATGGCGCAGCATGTAGCCTTCAATCAGCGAGCGGTACTGCTCGTTATGCGCCACCGCGTGCGGACGCGGGCCAACAATCGACATCCCGCCGGTAAAGACGTTGATAAACTGCGGCAGCTCGTCCAGCGAGGTGCGGCGCAGGAAGTTCCCCACGCGGGTGACGCGCGGATCGTTCTGCGTGGCCTGGGTCACCACCTTGTCGTTCTCCATCACCTTCATGGAGCGGAATTTCCACACCATAATCGGCTTACCGTCCATGCCGTAGCGGGTCTGACGGAAGATAACCGGTCCTGGCGAGCTCAGCTTCACCGCGAGGGCAATGCAGCACAGCACCGGGGAGATGAGCAGCAAAATCAGCGAAGAGAGCACGATATCTTCCAGACGCTTCAGCACGCGGTTAATACCGGACAGCGGCGTGTCGTACAGCGGTACGACCGGCACCCCGTTCACCTCTTCAATACGGGAGTGAAGAATGTTGAAGGTAAACACATCCGGGATCAGGATCACTGAACAGGTGGTATCCGCCAGCTCGCGCATCAGCTGCTTAATGCGGGATTCGTCTTTCATCTGCATGGCGATGTAGACGTTGTGAATTTTGCCGGCTTTGGCATCGTCAATCAGCTGATCGTAGTTGCCCGCCCAGTCGGCAGGCACGCCGCCAGGCTTTGCGTCGTGATAAATCCCGACCACTTCAAAGCCTAACCACGGCTCTTTGCGGAAGCTGTCGAGCAGCACTTTCCCAACCGGCAGATCGCCTGCCACCGCCACGAAGCGACGGTTATAGCCCCGGTTGCGCAGCCAACCCGCGCCAAAGCGGATCAGGGAACGGCACACCACCATGCCGACGCTGGTCAACAGATACCAGCTCAGATAGGTCACGAGGCGATTATCAAAATCATGGCTAAATGCCACCAGGCCTGCGCTGAAGATCAGGCTCAGGGTCCAGTTCTGCAGCAGCAGCATCAGTTCAGTGGTCATTTTGACGCCGCGCCACGAGCGGTAGAAATCGGTCATACCGCCGATCATTTGAAACACGACCAGCGCAATCAGGGCCATCAGCAGATGCATATATAAGAACGGCAGCCCGCTGATCCGACACACCGCCCACAATCCACCGACCATGATGGTGATATCAGAAAAACGCTGCACCATAGAGATTAACGATGCATTCGTTCTCGCTCGTTCGCGTTTTTTTAGATTCGTCATCGTTGTTCCTGTATTCGGTTCCCCCTCCCACCGGGAGGGGCAGTTATTACTGATTCAACAGCGCCAGAATGTCCTTCGTTCGGGCTTCCATCAGCGCGGTGTCAGCGCGGGACTCCACGTTCAGGCGCACCACCGGCTCGGTATTGGACGAGCGCAGGTTAAAGCGCCACTGCGGAAACGCCATGCTGATACCGTCGGTACGGTCAATTTCCAGCGCGTGGATGGCAAAGTGCTGCTCCACGCGGGCAATCGCCTCGGCAGGCTGTGCCAGCTTGCTGTTGATCTCTCCGCTCGCCGGGAACGCCGCCATACGGTCGCGCACCAGCTCGCCCAGGGTTTTCCCCTTCAGGCACAGCAGTTCAGTCACCAGCAGCCACGGGATCATCCCGCTGTCGCAGTAGGCAAAGTCACGGAAGTAGTGGTGGGCGCTCATCTCGCCGCCGTAGATGGCGTCTTCTTCGCGCATGCGCTCTTTGATGAAGGCGTGACCGGTTTTGGACATCACCGGCGTGCCGCCTGCGGCAGAAACCACGTCGACGGTGTTCCAGGAGAGGCGCGGGTCATGAATGATCTTCGCGCCAGGGTTTTTCTCGAGGAACGCTTCCGCCAGCAGGCCGACAATGTAGTAGCCCTCGATGAACTGCCCTTTCTCGTCGAACAGGAAGCAGCGGTCAAAATCGCCGTCAAAGGCGATACCCATGTCCGCGCCGTGTTCAATCACCGCGTTGCGGGTGTCGTCGCGGCACTCCGGCAGCAGCGGGTTAGGAATGCCGTTCGGGAAGTTGCCGTCCGGGGTGTTATGCACTTTCACGAAGGTCACCGGCACGTTCAGTGCCTTAAAGCGCGCTTCAAGGGCATCGACAACCGGGCCGGCCGCGCCGTTACCGGAGTTAATCACCAGCTTCAACGGCTTCAGGTTTGCCACGTTGATGTAGCCCAGCAGGTGGTCGATGTACTCTTTCTGCAGGTTGATTTTTTTGTAGCTGCCGCGCTTCGCCTCGTTCACCGGCGGGAAATCGTTGGCTTCCGCCAGACGCTGCACGTCGCGCAGACCCGTGTCGCCGCTGATAGGACGGGCGCCCTTGCGCACCAGCTTCATGCCGTTGTAATCCATCGGATTGTGGCTGGCCGTCACTTCAATACCGCCGTCCACGCCCAGGTGGAAGGTGGCAAAGTAAATCTCTTCGGTTCCGGACAGGCCGATGTCCAGCACGTCCACGCCCGCGTCCTGCAGCCCTTTCGCCAGCGCCAGCTTGAGGGATTCACTGGTCAGACGCACGTCACCGCCCAGCACGATGGTCTGCGGTTTTAAGTATTCGCCGTACGCGCGGCCAATGCGCCACGCAATGTCTTCATTCAGCTCTTCGCCCAGCTTGCCGCGAATATCGTAGGCTTTAAAACAGGTTAATTTATCCATGATGACCCCTTTTTCAGGCAACAGTCGGTCCTGACCACTAAATGGCCAAATTAATTTTTTTGTCATTCGTAGGCCCGGTAAGCGCAGCGCCACCGGGCATGATGCAGAGAGCTACACTCGCCCGTAGCGGTCCTGGAAGCGCACGATATCGTCCTCTTCCAGATACGAGCCGGAGCGCACCTCAATTAAGTCGAGAGGGATTTTCCCCGGGTTCTCCAGACAGTGCGTCGCCCCCAGCGGAATATAGATGGACTCGTTTTCGCCCAGCAGTTTCACTTCACCGTCGATGGTGACTTTGGCGGTACCCGCGACCACCACCCAGTGCTCGGCGCGGTGATGGTGCATCTGCACCGACAGCCCCTCGCCCGGCTTCACGGTGATGCGTTTCACCTGATAGCGGTCACCGGCGTCAATGGAGTCATATTTGCCCCACGGACGGTAGACTTCGCGATGAATATGGTGCTCGTGACGGCCATCCGCCTTGATCTTCTCCACCACTTTTTTAACGTCCTGCACGGCGTTACGGTCGGCAATCAGCACGGCGTCTTTGGTCTGGACCACAACAAGATCTTTTACCCCAACCGTGGTGACCAGGCCGGACTCGGCGTAGACGTAGCTGTTTTCCGTTTTGTGGCTAATGACATCGCCGTGATGGACGTTACCCTCCGGGGTATGGGCGCTGATCTCCCACAGGGAGGACCAGGATCCAACATCGCTCCAGCCCGCATCCATCGGTACCACGACGGCGTCAGCCGTGCGTTCCATTACCGCATAGTCAATGGATTCTTCCGGACAGGCGAGGAAGGCCTCTTCATCCACGCGGATGAAGTCGAGATCCGGATCCACCACCGCCATCGCTTTCTCGCAGGCGCTCAGAATATCCGGGCGATATTTGCGCAGCTCTTCCAGATAGCGTCCGGCGCGGAACAAGAACATCCCGCTGTTCCAGTAATATTCCCCGCTGGCGACATACGCCTGCGCGGTTTCCAGATTCGGTTTTTCAACAAACTGCGCCACGTCAAACGCCACGCTGTCGCCTTCACCCGGCGTCACGTTGCCGCGACGGATGTAGCCGTAGCCGGTTTCCGGCAGATCCGGCACGATGCCGAAGGTCACCAGCTTGCCGCGCTCAGCGTAAGGAATGGCCGCACGCACCGCGTCGCGGAAGGCCTCTTCCTGCTGGATCACGTGGTCTGCCGCCAGCACCAGCATCAGCGGGTCACAGTCCGGGCTGCTGCGTTTTGCCGCCAGCGCCGCCAGGGCGATAGCCGGTGCGGTATTGCGTCCGGCAGGCTCCAGGATGATATTTTCTGTGAGTTTGTTCAGCTGGCGCAGCTGCTCGGCAACAATAAAGCGGTGCTGTTCGTTACAGATCACCACCGGGCTTTCACACTCCACGCCGTGGAGACGGTTTACCGTCGTCTGCAGCATGGTGAGATCCCCTTTCAGGCAGAGGAACTGTTTTGGATAGAGCACGCGGGACAGCGGCCACAACCGGCTACCAGAGCCACCAGCCATCACAACCGGATACAAAGTGGTTTGACTCATGATTTATCCCCGTATATCTGCAATAAATTGGCTCAGCACGTTCTCTTTCTCGAGCGTGCGTTCGGCATATTCACGTGCCACCGTGTTCACTTTTGGCATGGCAAGTGCCTGTTCAATGCCGGTGACCAGCGCCGGAACCGATTCCGGCTCTACGCACACCGCAATCCCCGGATAGCTGTCACACAGCTGGCCTAATTCAGTTTCGGCTTCGGCCGTAATCACCGCGTTACCGCCCACGGCCAGAATGTTGGTCAGCTTGGACGGCAGCACCGCATCCGCCGCGCCGCGCTTTTGCACCACCAGATGACAGTCGCCCATCTTCAGCAGCGCAGGCAGTGCCTCGTAAGACTGAAGCGGGAAGAATTTCACGTTGGTCAGGCCGCGAACGCTTACCATTTTTTCCAGCCGCGCTTTTCCACCGCCCTGCCCGACAATCACAAACATCCATGGATGTTCGTTCAGCAGTTGAGCCGCCTCGATCACGCTCTCCAGCCCCTGCTTTTCACCGATATTGCCTGAGTAAAGTATGATTTTTTGATCTTCAGGCAAACCGAGCTGCGCGCGCAGCGCCTGAGCGTCTTGCTCAGTAACGTCGCGAAAACGCGCCACTTCGGACCAGTTCGGGAAGAAGATCACCTTCTCCGCCGGGACGCCTTTCTCCTGCGCTTTGTTCATCATGGAGCGCGAGATCGTTGAGACGTAGTCCACGTTGTATAAGCCACTGCGCTCAAACGCGCTGGCGAGCTTCGCCACCTTGCCGCCTTTGCTTTTGCCTGCCATCCCCAGGCCCAGCATGGCGTCCACTTCATAATCCTGAATGTGCAGCAGGGTGCGCGCGCCGGAGAGTTTGCCCAGCAGGCGCATGCCCGGCGTGCAAAACAGCGTCGGCACCACGCCGATAATGCGATCCGGCTTCCAGCGACGCTGCGCCATCAGCGGGAAGAAGCTGCTCAGGGCAAAGCTGCCGAGATGAATCAAGCGCTTCAGCGTCGAGGGCTGCTTAGGCACATACAGCGGGCAGCGCCAGACGGTCGCTGCACCCTCTTCGCGACGGTAGCGCCAGCTTGAGTAGCGCTCCCCCACTTTCCACTCCGGGTAGTACGGCGGCGCGGTAATGACCCGCACGTCATGTCCCTGGCTCGCCATCCACTCGACCATCTCGCCGGTGTATTTCCCGATGCCGGTTAATTCCGGCGAGTAGTTGATTCCGTATACGAGGATCTTCATAAGCCCGGCACCCCGGACTGACGTTCAGCGAGGAAATAGGCACGGCTGTTGTCATGCACATTGTCGCTCGCCAGCAGCGCCTCTGGCGTCTGCCAGCGGTAGTCGTCATGCTGAGAATCAGGCAGACGCAGGTCTGCCTCACTCACCTTCAGGCGGAACCCCAGCACGATGTAGTGCGTGGAGAACCCGGTACCCGAAAAGTTATCGTCATAGAAGTGCTGCCAGACCCCGTAAAACTGGCCCGCTGCCATCGGCAACTGCAGGCCCAGTTCCGCCAGAGTGAGACGCTCAAACGCATCGGTCAGCGTCTCATCCTTTTGCACGCGCCCGCCGGGCACGAACCAGAAGCCCTGTGCAGGACGGTTGGTTCGTTTCCCCAGCAAGAACTCGCCGCGTTCGTTCTCCACGATCAAATCAATTGAGATGAGCGGAGTGGAACGCACTACCGTGGCAAAATCTTCCTGACTTAAAAACATCGTTACCCCCGGAAGCGATGCTGGTTTTCCAGGAACCACTGATAGGTGCTGGCCAGCCCCTGCTCCAGTGACACCTCGTGATACCAGCCCAGCTGATGCAGACGGGTCACGTCCAGCAGTTTGCGCGGCGCGCCGTCCGGTTTCGTGGCGTCAAACACCACGCGGCCTTTGTAGCCCACCACCTGCGCGATGGTCTGCGCCAGCTCTCGAATGGTGCAGTCCACGCCGGTGCCCACGTTGATGTGCGACAGCATCGGCTCGGTGTTCTCCTGCCACACCTCGCGATCCAGCTCCATCACGTGAATGCTGGCCGCAGCCATGTCGTCCACGTGCAGGAATTCGCGCATCGGCGTACCGCTGCCCCACACCACCACATCCGGCGCGTTCTCGGCGGTCGCCTCGTGGAAGCGGCGCAGCAGCGCCGGGATCACGTGCGAGTTGCTCGGGTGGAAGTTGTCGTGCGGCCCGTAAAGGTTGGTCGGCATCACCGAGCGATAGTCGCGGTTGTACTGACGGTTGTAGGACTCGCACAGCTTGATCCCGGCAATTTTGGCAATCGCGTACGGCTCGTTGGTGGCTTCAAGCGTGCCCTGCAGCAGCTCGCTTTCAGCGATCGGCTGTTTTGCCATTTTCGGGTAAATACAGGATGAGCCGAGGAACAGCAGCTTGTTCACGTTGTGCAGATGCGCCGCGTGAATGATGTTGCTCTCAATCATCATGTTTTCGTAGATGAAATCCGCCGGGTAGGTGTTGTTGGCTACAATGCCGCCCACCTTCGCCGCCGCCAGATACACCTGGTCAATACGTTCGTTCGCAAAGAAGTCCTGTACAGCACGGCTGTCGAGCAGGTTCAGCTCGTCGCGCGTGCGGACAACCACTTCGACGTCACCGCGCTGTTCGAGCTGGCGAACAATCGCGGAACCCACCATTCCGCGATGACCGGCGACAAAAATACGTTGTTTTGTCATTCTCAGGACTCCAGCGCGATGGCAACCTCGTAGCCATGAGATTTGAGCAGGGAGTGTTTTTTCGCTGCTTCAAGATCTTTGGCTACCATCTCGGAAACCATCTCCTGCAGAGTGGTTTCTGGTTTCCAGCCCAGCTTCTCGTGCGCTTTGGTTGGGTCGCCCAGCAGGGTTTCCACTTCAGCAGGACGGAAGTAGCGTGGGTCAACCTGCACAATCACGTCGCCTGGCTTCACGCCCGGTGCGTCATGGCCGGTCACGGAAACCACGATGCCCTTCTCTTCCACGCCGGTGCCTTCGAAGCGCAGCTTGATGCCCAATTGAGCGGCAGCCATTTCAACGAACTGACGAACGGAGTACTGCACGCCGGTCGCAATCACGAAGTCTTCTGGCTGTTCCTGCTGCAGCATCATCCACTGCATTTTCACGTAGTCTTTGGCATGGCCCCAGTCACGCAGGGAATCCATGTTGCCAAGGTGCAGGCACGATTCCAGACCCTGCGCAATGTTGGCGATAGCGCGGGTGATTTTGCGGGTCACGAAGGTTTCGCCGCGACGTGGAGATTCGTGGTTGAACAGAATGCCGTTACAGGCGTACATGCCGTAGGATTCACGGTAGTTCACGGTGATCCAGTAGGCGTACAGTTTCGCTACCGCATACGGAGAACGTGGGTAGAACGGCGTGGTCTCTTTCTGTGGGATTTCCTGCACCAGGCCGTACAGCTCAGAGGTGGATGCCTGGTAGAAACGGGTTTTCTTCTCAAGACCCAGGAAGCGGATAGCCTCCAGCAGACGCAGGGTACCCATGGCGTCCACGTCAGCGGTGTATTCCGGAGACTCGAAGGAGACCGCAACGTGGCTCATCGCGCCCAGGTTGTAGACTTCATCCGGCTGCACTTCCTGCAGGATACGGGTCAGGTTGGAGGTATCGGTCAGGTCGCCGTAGTGCAGGTGGAATTTCGGGTTCGCCGCGTGAGGATCCTGATAAATATGATCGACACGTTCGGTGTTAAATGAAGACGCACGACGTTTAATACCGTGTACTTCATAACCTTTTTCCAGCAGTAACTCTGCCAGGTAAGAACCATCCTGTCCGGTAACGCCGGTGATGAGAGCGACTTTAGACATGTTTATATTCCTCTACTTATGAATTTAATCAGTTTCAACGCGTTCGCGTATCACCACTGCGGGGTTGCCACGACAAATTTTATTTGCCGGTAGCGATTTAAAAACGCTGCTGCGGGCACCGACTACCGTGCCATCGCCAACAGAAACACCCGGTGCAACAAAAACATCCGTTGCCAGCCAGCATTTTTCACCGATCACAATAGGCGAAGCGGTAATATCAAAATGCTGACTCATAAAGTCGTGGCTGCCGGTGCACAAATAACATTTCTGTGAAACCACCGAATTCGCGCCAATCGTAATCTCGCCCAGGGTATATAACACCGCGTCATCCCCTACCCAGGCGTAGTCCCCCAGCGTTAATTTCCAGGGATAGGTAATTTTCACCGAAGGTCGAATGACTACGTTTTTTCCTATTTTTGCGCCAAACAGACGCAATAAAAATGCTCGCCAGCGGTACAGTATTTGCGGTGACCAGGCAAATAAGGTGGCCTGAACCGCCCACCATAGCTGCACTTTAATACCGCCCGCCCCCCGAAAACCTTTCGGTACGGAGAAACCGTTCAGATCCTGCATTACGTTTCCTTATATTCAGGCTTTGTTATATAAGGCTTTCGTTTTACTCGTGGTACGCACGCGTAAAAAATAAGATAATTCCGCCCAGAATCCCGGCACGCGTAATATTTTACGCTGCACGTTTTTGGCATCCTGGCACAACTCCAGATTATTCGAGGTTGACACACCACCCATTGAAAACTCAGATACCAGCCCTTTAATTCGGCGGAACGGGTAACCTGACTTATACAGACTGGCGGCCAGCGCATAATCGGATGACACTTTATACTGCAAATCGTAAGGCTGTTTTTTCAGACCTTTTACCGGGAAGAATATGGCCTGATGGCTGGCCGGTAAGCTGTGGTAGATATACCAGCCCGGCTTCGCGCTGCGGCACACTTTATGTCCGTCGCCAAAATCAAGCAGCGCATCGCCAATATACATGGCGTCCTCTTTCTGGCGCGCCAGCTGGCGGGCAAACAGCGCCACGTCGTCATGGAAGATATCACCCGAATTCAGGAAGATGGCATAACGGCCTTGCGCCATGTTAATGCCTTTGTTCATTGCATCGTAGATGCCTTTATCTTTCTCGCTGATGTAGCGTAAGTTGAACTCACCGTTGAGTTTTTCCAGAAACTCTGCCGTGCCATCGTTCGAGCCGCCGTCGACCACAATCCACTCAAAGGTGAGGCTTGGATCGCGCGCCAGGTTGCGCAGCGAGCGCCAGGTTTTTACCACCCCTTCGTAATTACGAAAAGCGACAGTAATGACGCTAAGAAACATAAATCACCTCATTTGGTCATACGTGCGTAATATTAAGCGCCTTGCGCAGAATAAACGGACAGACAATCAAGAAAGCATATTCCGGGCTAAATATTGACCCGGTAAAAAACAGCGACACCGGCGTAAACAGATAAAGTTGCACGCGAAAGTTCTGGTTATCACCAAACGCGTTAATCATCATTTTGAAAACTTTAAACAGATACCACAGCGTCAACAGTACGGCGAACCACGAAAAATAAATAATTAACAGATACAGACCATTGTCTATGGTTTTACCGACATCCGCACCGTTAAAGATTCCGAATGATGCAACATATTCGTAAAGTGAGCCGAATCTTACTACACCATCAATATGGGTTAAGGAATAACCCACCATCACCAGTGGTCCAATGATGCGATAATAGGACGAGGATCCTTCCGTTCCCAAATCACCCAGACGTTCTGAGATGTAGGGGAAAGCAAATATCACGCCCACCATAAATACCGTCAGGGAGATAATCGCCAGCGGCAGTTTTTTCTTAATCGCATCTTTGTTCAGGTACTGAAACGCCCATTCCAGCAGGTAAAACAGGATAAATGTCATTACCCCTGAGAACGATCCAGACAGAACGATTCCTGCAAGAATCATAGCATCGGTCTTAGGCGTTTTGATACCAAACTGTTTGATGCTGAGCCAAATTGAGATTAACGCCAAAGCGAAAAACGCCGGTTCAAAATAGAGGGCCGTGGTACGCTTCCCGCCGAACTTGATGAAGTTCAATACATAGCTGTTGCTGTAAATGAGATATTTCGAAATTATCTCCATCAGGCTGCTGCCGCCGGTGAGAATAATTTGCGCCATCTCCATAGCAGCAAGCATAACAATTAACGCAACGGCAATATAAAAGAACCTGAGGATTTTCCGATAATTGTGCGGAGAAATCGTTTTAAAGCGAATACTCCAGACCATACCGATAATAATGACAATATAAACAAACAGCATGGTCGAGGTGACGTATTTACTGGCATCCAGCGACTGGCCGAAGATATAGTTAAACAGCGTCAGGCCCGTACCCAACCCTAAGGCAATCATCAGCTTCTTCAGGTTGATTTTATCGACATACAGCAGAAGCAGAACGGGCAAGAAGGTGACGATGGTTATCGGGAAGCTTTCGCCGAGCTGGGCAATTTTAACGTTGACCAGCAGGTAAATCAGCGGCAGCAGCAGATAACTACAGATTCTGATAGAACGAGACATACTCCTCCAGCATCTGTTGTCCACTGTAGGCCTTGCGGCTGCGGTTGCGGAACGATTCCAGGTCGGTGCCAAAAACGGCCTGAGCGATCTGCGCCTTCGGCAATTGCACCAGCGGCAGAACCTCCTGCTCCGCAAAAGTTTTCCCGCCGGATTTTTCCAGCACCTCACGTGCCGCATCGCTGTGGGTGGCAATCACCGGCACGCCGATGGAGAGCGCTTCACAGAGGATCAGCGGGTAGTTATCCACGCGGGAGCTGAACACCAGCGCATCCATTTCATTCAGCGCGCTCATCAGCTTGCGCTTATCGGTTTCAAACCCGTGGTTGACCACGTTAGTCCCTTCAAACGGTGAAAATTTGCCGAAGGTGTGAAGCTCAATTTTGTCACCCAGCGCCATCATGTCGCGCACCAGCTGCTGGTTGGTTTTCCCGTCGTAACGCAGGTCATGCGCAACGATAGCGATTTTCGGTTTGCCAGTGGTTTGCGCCACCGGCGTCAGGTCGGCGAGAATGGCTTCCGTCGCCACGTCGATGCCGTTGTTAATAATCTGGCAGCGCCCTGCCCCGTACAGACTGTTGAAGGCATCTGCCACGTGCTGGCTCGGGGAGATAAACGTACACCCGAGCGAGAGCATGTCGCGGAAAAGCTGACGCTTTCCGGCCACCAGCTTGTGCGCGCGATCCACCTTCACCGGCGGATAGTTGCTCAGCGTCGGGCATTTCTGGCAGTTGTTTTTCCAGCCTTCGCAGCCGTCGGTAAACGCGCAACGGCCGGTTACGCTCCAGTGATCGTGCAGCGTCCAGACGAAGCGGGTGTCGGGCTTGTGGGCCTGCACCTTCTGACAAAACGCCACCACCTCTTCCAGATTCAGCCAGTAGCTGTGCAGCACGTGAAAATGCAGCACAACCGGGCCGGTGGTGCGGGTCACCGTGCGATAAAGCGTATTCAGGTTGCCAAACAGATCGCGGTTAAACAGACGGAACAACGCAATGTTGGCAATCGAGGTCAGGCGCGGCGTGTGCTTATGCACCTGCGGGAAGTTATCGTGACTGACGCTTTTCTTGCCGCCCTTGCCATAGCCATAAATAAAACGAGACTGAAGTCCTTTTTGCAGCGCGCGCTGGTGCAGATCCAGCGCCACCCCTGCCGCTCCGCCTTCTGCGAGGCGTACGTTAAATTGCAGAATATTCATTTAATCACCTTCACGCGGGCTTTTTCTCCCACCACCAGCGCGTTATCCGGAATGGTGTCCAGCACCACGCTGCCCGCACCAATCGTGACGTTGTTACCAATCGTAATGTCGCCAATGATCACCACGTTCGCGCCCAGCTCGACGTTATTGCCAATGACCGGGCAGGCCAGGCTGTCTGGTCCACGGTTGCCAATGGTCACCCCATGGCGGATGGTGAAATCATCCCCGGCGACCACGAACTTGTTGATCACCACCGCATAGCCGTGATGGATGGTAAAGCGACGGCCAATGGTTGCAGCGGCCTGAATTTCATAGCCAAAAAAGCATTCGGTAATGATGCGGTACAGCACCAGCACGGGGGCCGCCCAGATGTTGTTCAGGATATTTTTCTTACGCCACACCGAGCAAAAATGCGCGATGCGGTACGCCAGAACCATGCAGCAAGGGCGCAGGCTCCAGCTGTTAGCGCGGCAATCTTCCAGAAACATTATTTCCCCCGAAGTCCATCAGCCAGGCGCTTGCCGTTACGTATGGACAACAGCGTCAGCAGCGTGCGCCAGTTCATGCGCTTATTGCGGATCTGATAGAGGGTAAAGAGCTGATATTTACGGCTGGCACGGTCAAACTTGTCCTTGTGCTTGCGGTAAAAATGGAAGTAGCCCGAGAACTTCTTCGGCGACGAGGTGATCTGCATCTCCCCGTGGTTGATGTGCAGGATCTGCGTGGCCTCTTCCACTTTCCACGGCTCGCCATACTCCACCACCATCCGCAGGAAGATGTCGTAATCCTGCGCGGCCTTCAGTTCGGTATCGAACAGGCACTCCTTGAAGCGCCACGCCCAGGTGAAGACCTGGTTACCAATGATGTTGCGCTTGTAGAACAGGCGTCGAGAGTACGGTGATTTCGGATAGAGCGGCAGGCTGGCAGGCTGCGAGTACACCTCGCCCTGACAGACATAGTCGTTGGCATACAGGAAAGCATGCGTGACCAGCTGCTCTTTATGCGACAGGAAAATAGACAGGCGGTTCGGCGTCCATTCGTCATCGTCGTCGATGCCGGTCAGATACTGCCCTTTGGCCTGCATAATCGCCTGATTTCGTACAGCGCAGGCGCCGGAGTTAATCTCGTTGTGGGTATAGACCACCCGCGGGTCGTTGAGGTCAGTCACGAATTTTTGCAGCTGTTCATACGAGGAAGAGCAGTCATCAACGATGATCAGCTCCCAGTTATCGTAATCCTGACGTAACACCGACTTGATTGCGCGGATCGCCAGCTGCTGACGATTCCATGTCGGCATATAGATTGAAACTAAAGGGCGTTGTGTGGTCATGATCTTCCCCTGATCCCTCACCCCGCCCCTCTCCCCTCGGGAGAGGGTTAGGGTGAGGGGGATTGTTATTTGCTGTCAGACTTATATTCGTACTCGTAATACCCGTAATCCTGGTACCCGGTCGCGCGGCGGAAGATGGAGTTCAGGATCACCCCTTTCACCTCAATCCCGTTCTGCTCGAAGCGGCTCAGGCTGGTTTCCACCTCTTTCAGGGTGTTCACCGCGTAACGCGCCACCATCAGCGTTGTACCCGCATGGCGCCCCACAACGGCAGCGTCGGTCACGGCCAGAATCGGCGGCGTATCGATCAGCACCAGGTCGTAGTTTTTGCTCGCCCACTCCACCAGCTCGGTAAAGCGTTCGCTCATCAGCAGCTCTGACGGGTTAGGCGGTACCTGACCACGTGGGATCAGGTCAAATTTCGGCACGGTAGTCGGTTTTGCGCTCTGGCTGATGTCACCTTTGCCAAGCAGGATCTCTGACAGACCGTTGACGTTGTTGGTGCCCAGCAGCTCGTGGGTGTAGCCCTTACGCATATCGCAGTCGATAAGCAGCACGCGCTTGTTGGTCTGGCTGACCACCGCCGCCAGGTTGGCGCAGACAAAGGTTTTACCGATTGACGGGCTAACACCGGTCAGCATCAGGACGTTGTTTTTAGCCTGCATCATGGCGAAGTGCAGACTGGTACGCAGGCTGCGTATCGCTTCAATCGCCAGGTCGGTTGGGTTACCCACCGCCAGCAGCTGGCTTTGTTTGTAACGCTTAACGCCTTTGATGGTTTTCACGCTGTCACGGGATTTTTGCCACTCAGACAGCGGAATGCTGGCATAGACGTTGATACCGTTCTCTTCCAGCACCTGCGGGCTTTCGATACCGCGGTTGAACAGCGAACGCAGCAGCACGCCAACGATGGAGAGCATCAGGCCGAGAATAATGCTGCCGAGAATGATCAGCGCTTTCTTCGGCTTCAGCACGCCTGGCTGGGTAATCGCCGGGTCGACGATGCGCACGTCACCCACGGTGCTTGCCTCGGTGATTTTCAGCTCCTGCTGCTTGTTCAGCAGCTGCATGTAAACCTGCTGTCCTGACTCCACGTCGCGGGTCAGACGCACGATCTCCTGCTGCGTTTTCGGCATCGCGGTCACACGGTCATTGAGCTTCGCCTTCTCCTCTTCCAGCGTGCGGCGTTTCTCCAGCAGCGTGCGGTAAGCCGGGTGACGTTTGGTGTAAAGCTTGGAGATCTCCGCCTCTTTGAAGGTGAGCTCGTTGAGCTGCGCGTCAATGTTGACCATCGAATCGAGGACCGATTTCGCCTCCAGCGGCAGGTCGACAGAGTCTTTATCCTGGCGGTAGGCGTTCAGCTTGTTCTCGGCATCATCCAGGCGGGCGCGCACTTCCGGGAGCTGTTTCGACAGGAACGCCAGGCTTTTCGCCGCTTCAGCCGACTTACGCTCAACGTTCTGCTCAAGGTAGTTGCGGGTAATGCTGTTCAGGATGTCGCGGATCTGATCCTTATCTTCCCCGGTAAAGGTCATGCTCAGCACGCCGGTGTCCTTACCGTTTTCAGTGACGGTCAGGTTGTTTTGCAGGTTGTTGATCATCCCCAGCGTGGAGAATTTGGTGACGGTAAACTCCCCACCCTCCTGGGCGTTGATCGCACTGACCATCATGCTGACGCCGTCTTTGCTCAGCATCTGTCCGACTTCACCGCGCGCGCTAAAGCCCGCGTCGCTGGTCAACTGATACTGTTTCGGGCCAAGCACCGTGAGGGTAAAGGTCTGATCGGCTGCCCCTTTTGGCAGCACGAAGTCAGTGACCTTCACCGTGTCGTTGCTTCTGCCCATCAGCCGATCCCAGCCCGCACCAAAGATTGGGAAGGTATTTTTGGTGACGGAGATATCGAGCCCAAGGTCGTGAACCGTTTTACCCAGCACCAGACGTGACTGGATGAGCTGGATTTCAGCGTCAGAGGCCGGCGGCTTGTTCGCCAGCGCGGAGCCAATGTCCTGCACCAGCGAGTTACCGGTATTCTGCTCGATCTGCACCAGCGCATCGGCGCTGTAGATAGGGGTGGCGAACAGCGTATAGACGACGGCCGCCGCGGCAAACACGGCGGTAATGCCCAGCACCCACCACTTTGCCTCGATAACCGTGCCAACCAGGCGCCCAATATCAATTTCATCACTGCCCGAAGTCGGGGCGGCAGAAGGTTTTGTTTTTTCTGTCATTGTTATCCCTGCTGAGCTTTCAGTGCCTGCGCCCACTGTCGGGCAGACTGGTCAAGTAAGGTGTAAACCGCCTCGAAAGCCTCATGGCTTTTGCGATATGGATCGGGAATTTCACGCTCATTGTCCCAGTGTCCAAACAGCATCACCTTACCGCGCATCTCCGGAGCGATATCGCACAGCGCTTGAATATGGCGTTTTTCCATCGCCAGAATCAGGTCATACTCACGGCACATGCGGCCAGTGACCTGGCGGGCAACATGCCCGTCGAGAGAGAGGTGATGGTCCCGCGCCACGCTCATTGCGCGCTCATCGGCACCTTTACCGACCAGTGCACCCAGCCCTGCCGAATCAACGGTCAGTTCGGGCTGGTAGTGTTTCAACAACCGTTCAGCCGTAGGGGAACGGCAAATGTTCCCCACGCATACCACCAGAATTTTGTTAAACATCGCGGATTACCAGGTATGAATGTCGCGCGCCGTATCCGTCATGTAGCGAACGCCACTGATGGTTGGCAGCAACTGGTTGATCAGACGGTTCCAGCGGGCAACCGGTGCGGTAGTGACATACACCACGTCGTATGGCTGGAGACGGAACTCCGTCGCCATCACCAGAGAGGTCGCATCGGACATATCCAGCTGGTAGATGTTGGCAATCTTGCCTTTCGCGCTGCCCTCACCTTTCAGCGGACGGATCACGAAGATACCGGTCGCGTTAGAGGTCGTCAGATCGATACCCTCAGCATTGCCCAGCGCTTCGGTCAGCGTCATACCGCTGAAGTCCATCTTGAGGGTGCTCTGTTTCTTCACTTCACCCATCACGAAGACTTTAAGATCGTCATTGCGTGGTACATAGAGGATATCGCCCGGATAAAGCAGGCGGTTCTGGGTCAGATCGCCGTTTTGCATCAGCGCCTGCAGCGAAATGCGCTGCTCTTTCCCGTTGTGGGTCAGTACCACGTTGCGCCAGTCGGCGCCGTCGGTTAACCCGCCAGCCGCGTTAATGGCATCCAGCACGGTCAGAGGAACGTTGGTGATGGCCTGCTGACCAGATTTGTTCACCTGGCCGGAGATATAGGCTTTTTGCGAGCGGAATGCGGCGATATTAACGTCCACCTGCGGATCGGCGATGTACTGCGCTAAGCGGCCGGTAATATCACTGCGGATCTCGGCAAGCGTTTTCCCTGCTACATGGACTTTACCAATGTAGGGATAGAACATGGTGCCATCTGACTGCACCCAGTTACCGGTGTCGCTTGAGCTACGGTACTGGCCCGCTGGCGTGGTCAGTTCGGGGTGATCCCAGACGGTCACGTTAATGACGTCTCCAGGCCCTACGCGATACTGGTAGGAAGCAATTTCCTGGTCCAGTGACATATTTGGCTGGGCAACGTTTGGACGTGGGCGTAATTGTTCGACCAGACGAGGCGTAAGTGGATAAACATTCACCATTTTGTCGAGATCAAAATCGGCATCCTGTTGCTTGATCACATCCTTGCCCATTGTAGACATATTGCTTCCGGGAAAGACCGTGCAACCGCTCATCAAGGTCACAGACACCAATAATGGCATCAATTTCATTTTGGAGTTCATCATTGATTATTTATCACTTTGGCAGAGTAATTATCCTGTGCAATTTAAATACGTGTGAATCTAAAATGCATTAAGAATGTAGCTAATTAAATAAAAATATAAGTGGCATCATTCCTAAAAAAAACGCTATTTGGCCAGTCATTGTTGACAACGTAATCATGGCCCACCCACACACATTCAGGCACGCTACCGCCCTTGGCTTCCAGCTACCAATACGCTATAACACAATGAATTACAGGCAAAAAACCGCAAGGATTTTTTGCTGGTGAAATAAATGAAGCATTCAAAATACGCAGGCACTATTTCGTTAATCGCCCAAAAAAAACATCAATCCTTAACGGGAGTTATCCTTTTTTAGGCTAATAATCTTGTAACAGTTAATCCCAAAACAGGCAAGAAAACGGGTTCCGAACGTCAACTTTTAAGAATTTATTTAGAAATGCACTTTATTTTTAAGAATTTCTTTATGTTGACAGCGTTATGATTGAACATCTTTTAATGCGATATTTCTTAATTTTGTTATTTCGGATAAATACAGATTTCCTGGATAAATTAAAACTATTATACCCGGCAGTTTTAATTTAATGATTATTGAGAGAAATCTCATACTGACATTGCATTTTCCCACAGCTTTATCCATGATCGAATTGTGTCATTAGTCATGTTACAGAAGGTATTGCTACTACTATGGAATGGATTGCCGATCCCTCAATCTGGGCCGGGCTGGTTACGCTGGTTGTCATCGAGCTGGTGCTCGGGATTGATAATCTGGTTTTTATCGCCATCCTCGCTGAAAAACTGCCCCCTTCCCAGCGCGATCGCGCGCGCGTAACGGGGCTGCTGCTGGCGATGGTGATGCGCTTACTGCTGCTGGCCTCTATTTCCTGGCTGGTCACGCTCACTCAGCCTCTGTTCTCCATTCACGGTCTGAGCTTTAGCGCCCGCGATCTGATCATGCTCTTCGGCGGGCTATTCCTGCTGTTCAAAGCCACCGTGGAGCTCAACGAGCGGCTGGAAGGCAAAGACAGCGAGAACCCGACCCAGCGCCGCGGAGCAAAATTCTGGCCGGTGGTCGCGCAAATCGTGGTGCTGGATGCGGTCTTCTCCCTGGACTCGGTGATCACCGCCGTCGGGATGGTGGACCACCTTGCGGTGATGATGGCCGCGGTCATTATTGCCATCACGCTGATGGTCATGGCCAGCAAGGCACTGACCCGCTTCGTGAACAGTCACCCGACCATCGTTATTCTTTGCCTGAGCTTCCTGCTGATGATTGGCTTCAGCCTGGTGGCCGACGGTTTTGGCTTCCATATTCCGAAAGGCTACCTGTATGCCGCCATCGGGTTCTCCGTCATGATTGAAGCGCTTAACCAGCTGGCGATATTCAACCGCCGTCGCTTCCTTTCCGCCAATCAGACTCTGCGTCAGCGCACAGCCGACACGGTCATGCGTCTGTTAAGCGGCAAGAAAGAGGATGCGGAGCTGGACGCCGAATCCTCCGCCATGCTGGCCGACCACAGCGACGGGCAGATCTTTGACCCGCAGGAACGACGGATGATTGAGCGAGTGCTCAATCTGAACCAGCGTACGGTCAGCAGCATTATGACGTCGCGGCATGACATTGAGCATATTGACCTGACGGCCCCGGAAGCGCACATTCGCGCCCTGCTGGATAAAAACCAGCACACCCGCGTGGTGGTGACCGGCGGGGAAGCGGAAGAGGAACTGCTGGGCGTGGTGCACGTCATTGACCTACTCCAGCAGCAGCTTCACGGCGAGCCGCTCAATCTCCGCGTCCTGGTTCGCCAGCCGCTGGTCTTCCCGGAGGGGCTGCCGTTGCTTTCCGCCCTTGAGCAGTTCCGTAACGCGCGGACCCACTTTGCCTTTGTGGTGGATGAGTTTGGTTCGGTGGAAGGACTGGTCACGCTCAGCGACGTGATGGAAACCATTGCCGGTAACCTGCCAAACGAGGTGGATGAGATAGACGCCCGCCACGACATTCAGAAAAACGCCGACGGCTCGTGGACGGCTAACGGCCATATGCCGCTGGAAGACCTGGTGCAGTATGTGCCGCTGCCGCTGGATGATAAACGGGAATACCACACCATTGCCGGTCTGCTGATGGAGTATTTGCAGCGTATCCCACAGCCGGGGGAAGAGGTTCAGGTCGGCGACTATCGGCTTAAAACGCTCCAGATTGAAAACCATCGCGTGCAGAAGGTTCAGCTGATACCGCTGCGGGAAGAGGAAGAACTGGATTTTGAGGTGTAAAAAAGCCGGGTGGCGTTTCGCTCACCCGGCCTGCGGTGTTCGGTTTTTGTAGGCCGGGTAAGGCGAAGCCGCCCCCCGGCGCAACAGGCATCAAAGCTTATCCAGCAGCTTCTTCACATCCTTGCCGTCCTGTGAATCTTTATTACGATCCGCCCAGTCGCTGAGTCGACGTTTCGCTTCATCCTGCAGATGCTTACGCAGGATCTGATCCACCTGCAGACTGTAATTCAGGGCCTGCCATTTGCCGTATACGGTCAGCGGGACCGGCGTCTCTTTCAGGAAGTCAATGAGCTTGCTTTCCCCCTGCCAGCCGGAAAGTACCCGCACGTTAAAGCGCGTGTCCGCCGTCTCTTTGACCAGATCCAGCTTACCCTCGCCCGTTAATGATAAGAGTGAAGAGGTACCCTGCATTCCGTCGAGAGAGAGTTGTCCGTTGTTCAGCGTCAGGTCCGTGGTGAAGCTGTCGAGGCGCGTGGCACTGTCGTAGCTCTCCTGGGCTTTCACATCGCTGCTGCGCTCCACCGCCTGCTGCACCAGCTGCTGGAAGTTAAGCCCTTCCATACGGGAGTTTTTCAGATCAAGATGCGCCTGCCCCTGCCACTCGCGGCGGAAAGCATCGGCATCAATTTTCGTGCCGGAGAAATTACCCGCGAGCGTCAACTGCCCCGTCAGAGAGATCGGGTAGTTAAACGCGGTCAGGATGGTGCCTATCTCAACGTTATCGAGACGCGGCTGGAATTCGGCGCTGGCAACGTCTTTACGGACATCCAGCGTGCCGGGCAGTGAGAGGTGTCCTGCGCCCATCTTGCCGCTCAGTTCGGAGATCACCAGCAAACCGTTATGGTTAAACATCTGGCTGCTCACGTCGGTAAAGTCCATGCCGCGCCAGCGCAGGCTGGTGGCTTTCAGCAGAATATCCGCCGTGAATCCGCGCAGAGCGTTATAGTCAGGTTGATCGAGATTCGACGAAATAACCGGACGTGATACCGGTGTCTGGCTTTGCCCCGTCTGCGTCGCCTCGCTGTCCGTGGCGCTGGCTGGCAGAGGTGGCAACAGGTTTTCCAGGTTGAGCTTGTCAAATTGCAGATCCAGCACCCACTTCGGCTTCTCTTCAAAGGTGACGCTCGCCTGTCCCTTCAGGCTACTGTCATTTGCCTGCAGGTTGAGATTATCCAGCTCCAGCTGTTTTTGTTCCTCACGCCACACGGCCTGCAGCGTCCCCTGACCGGCGATCCCCTGGGTGGGCAGATTGGCCCCCGTCAGCTGCCAGTTAAGCTGCTGGATGTTCGCCGTGAGCTGATGCGGATAGTCTGACGCATTCACATTAGCATTCAACGACAGCGTCAGATCCCGCTGATCGCGGTTCACGCGCCCGCTGAATTCCACCGATGCAAGATGGTGCTCATCCTGTTCCATCTGCAGATTAATGTTGCGAACGGTGACCAGCTCTTCGTGCTCATGCTGGAAAACCAGCACGCTATCGGCCACTTTCAGTTTGCCAATATCAAAGGACCAGCCAGTATCAGACGGTTCATCAGGCAGGGTATTTTCACGCGGTGCCACCGGCGCGTTGGCATCACGCACAGCTTCAGTTTGCGGGGTGAGCTGAATCACCGCGCCTTTCAGCATCACCTGATTCACCTGCAGCTGATGGGAAATGAGCGGGATCAGCGCCACATCAAGGCGCATGTTGTCTGCGGACACCAGCGGCTGGGACGCCCCCGGCGCCGTGAGCGACATGCGGCCAGAGAGAATGCTGAGCTGCGGCCAGACGTGCCAGCGCAGCGGCCCGTCCAGCTTCAGTTGATAACCACTGCGTGCCTCAACCTGCCGCACCATATACGCGCGGAAGTCGTTAGGGTTAACCAGCAGAACCAACGCCGAAAGGCCAGCCACCAGCACCACCAGCAAAATCATCAGCGTTGTCAGAACTCTTCTCATGGCATCCTCAATGGACTAACGATCAGTCTTTATCAATACGGCTGGCAACCGCACCCTGCTGGTCGCGATATTTTGCGTCCTGACGGCGGTTATACGGCCTGTCTGCCGGGCCTGACAGCGGTTCAAAACTTAACGCGCCGATCATCATCCCCGGACGAAGCGCCAGCGGCAATTTACCGGCATTGAAGAATTCCAGCACAATACGGCCCGACCAGCCTGGATCGATACGGTGCGCGGTCACGTGTACCATCAGTCCCAGTCGGGCCAGCGAAGAACGGCCGTCAAGCCAGCCGACGAGGTCCGCAGGCAGGGTGACGGATTCAAACGTTACCGCCAGCGCCAGTTCACCCGGATGCAGATAAAAGGCTTCGCCATCTTCGATTACGATTTCGTCACTCATCACGCGATCGAGCGCGGCGCTGACTTCGTCCTTCGGTCCGCTGAGGTCAATGAACGGTGCGGTATGGCCGCTAAAGGTGCGGAATTTATTCCCCAACCGGACATCGACGGTCACCCCATTGATACGCTCAACAGGTGGACGTGGGGTAATAGACAAACGGCCTTCATCCAGCCAGGCTTCAATATCGCGATCACAAAGACGCATGCCTTTTTCTCCTTTCATGCATCGTACCCTGAGCCGGTAAGTGCTCAGGGTAAAACCAGGTTATCTCTGAACGGTACACAATTCACGCGGCTTATTCAAAAAACTGGCTGATTTTCGCTTTTAAGATATCGATCGCGATGCGGTTTTTACCCCCGCGCGGCACGATGATATCGGCGTATTGTTTGGAGGGCTCAATAAACTGCAGGAACATCGGGCGGACCGTTTTCTGGTATTGCGCCATCACGGAGTCCATTGAGCGGCCGCGTTCATTAACGTCACGCTTGATGCGGCGCATCAGGCAAATATCCAGCGGGGTATCGACGAAAATCGAGAAGTTCATGGATTCACGCAGGCGGGCGTCGGTCAGCAGCAGGATGCCTTCAAGGATAATGACCTTTTTCGGCTCGATGCGGATCGTTTCCTGGGTGCGGGTATGTTCTACGTAACTGTAAACGGGCAGTTCGATCGCCTGGCCGCTCTTAAGCGCTTCTAAATGCTGGAACAGCAGGCTGTGATCCATCGCATTTGGGTGGTCATAGTTCGTTTTAACGCGCTCTTCCATCGACAGATGGGATTGATCTTTGTAATAGCTGTCTTCGGGAATGACGCCGATATGCTCATCACCTACTTGTTCACGCAGTTCGCGATAAAGCGTACTGGCAATTAGACTTTTACCTGAAGCCGATGCGCCGGCGATGCCTATAATGACGCACTGATGAGACTTATCAGTCATAAATTTAGCGACCTGATTAACCTGGATGTAAAGGAAGGACGACGCCGGAGCGTCAAACGCGGCAATTATAGGGATTTCGCGGGCGTGATACCAGTCGAATACTCAGGTTCTGCGAGACTGACCGAAAAGTGACGAGTTATTCCCTGAATGAAATTTAAATGTGCATTTTTTCGCCGCTTACCCGTTTTTTTTTCACGGAGTAAGTATTTAATAAGTCTGTGTTGTCAAATTCTGAGCGGTCACCATATGAATTGTAAATTGTTTGTACTAGCATAAACCAAATTATCAAATTCACGCGTTCGGACATCTTCTTCCCTGACGGCATGGCGTCTCTGGATAAAGCGGTAATGAATAAACAATACCAGCGGGTTTTGGTGACCACCCCACATCCTTTATTACGACTTGTCTGTCTGGGCCTGGTCACCTTTATCTTTACCTTATTTTCGCTGGAGCTCACCCGCTTCGGCACCCTGCTGGCCCCGCTCTGGTTTCCCACCGCCATTATGATGGTGGCGTTTTACCGCCATGCCGGAAAAATGTGGCCGGGCATTGCCCTGGCCTGTTCGTTCGGCAATATTCTGGCCTCATGGATGCTGTTCTCCTGGGGGTCGGTCAGCCTCATCTACCCTGCGGTCAACGTCATTGAGGCCGTTATCGGCGCGCTGTTCCTGCGTAAATGGCTCCCGTGGTACAACCCGCTGCAGAATCTGAACGACTGGATCCGCGTGGCCATCGGCAGCGCGCTGGTGCCGCCACTGATGGGCGGCATTCTGGTGTCTCTGCTGGCACCCGGCTCTGAGCCCCTGCGTAATTTCTTCGTCTGGGTGTTGTCAGAAGCCATTGGCGCACTGGCACTGGTGCCACTGGGGCTGTTATTTAAACCGCATTATCTGCTGCGCCACCGTGACCCGCGATTGCTGCTGGAAACGCTGACCACGCTGGCCGTGACGTTAGCCCTCAGTTGGGCCGCCATCACCTGGCTGCCGTGGCCCTTCACCTGCGTGATCGTTCTGCTGATGTGGAGCGCCGTGCGCCTGCCGCGGATGGAAGCGTTCATGGTGTTTCTGGTCACCGTGATGGTGGTGTCGCTGATGATTGCCCGCAATCCTCTGGCGCTGACCACCCAGCACGCCGGGCCGATGCTGAACGCCCCCTGGCTGCCGTTCCTGATGCTGCTCCTGCCCGCTAACGTGATGACCATGGTGATGTACGCCTTCCGCGCCGAACGCAAACACATCACCGAAAGCGAAGAGCGCTTTCGTAACGCGATGGAATATTCCGCCATCGGTATGGCGTTGGTCAGCATTGAAGGCAAATGGCTTCAGGCGAACAAGGCGCTGTGCAATTTCCTCGGCTACAGCCAGACGGAGCTTCAGTCGCTGACCTTCCAGCAGCTCACCTGGCCAGAAGATCTGAATACCGACCTCGAGCAGCTCGAACAGCTGGTCAACGGCGAGATCAATACCTACTCCCTCGAGAAGCGCTATTACACCCGCGACGGGGAAGTGGTCTGGGCGCTTCTTGCCGTCTCCGTGGTGCGCCATGCCGACGGCTCCCCGCTCTATTTTATTGCCCAGATTGAAGACATTAACGATCTGAAGCAGACCGAATGGGTCAATAAGCGCCTGATGGAGCGCATTACGCTGGCTAACGAAGCCGGGGGCATCGGCATCTGGGAGTGGGATCTGGAACCCGACATTATCAGCTGGGATAAGCGGATGTTTGAGCTCTATGAAATACCGCCGCACATCAAGCCCACCTGGCAGCTCTGGCACGACACGATGCTGCCGGAGGATCGCGTCCACGCCGAGCAGGTGCTGCGGGACTCCCTGATTTCCCGCCTGCCGTTTAAGCTGGAATTCCGCATCCGCGTGAAGGAAGGCGTGCGTCATATTCGCTCCCTGGCGAACCGGGTGCTCAATAAGCAGGGGGAAGTTGAACGGCTGCTCGGCATCAACATGGACATGACCGAGGTTAAGCAGCTTAACGAGGCCCTCTTCCAGGAAAAAGAGCGTCTGCACATTACCCTCGACTCCATCGGTGAAGCGGTGCTGTGCACCGATATCAACATGAACGTCACCTTTATGAACCCGGTCGCGGAGAAAATGAGCGGCTGGCTCCAGACCGAGGCTATCGGCCAGCCGATCCTGAAGGTGTTACACATTACCTTCGGCGAAAAAGGGCCGCTGATGGAGAATATTCACAGCGGCGATATGTCCCGTTCCGATATCGATCAGGATGTGGTGCTGAACTGCCGTACCGGCGGCAATTATGATATCCACTACAGCATTACGCCGCTCAGCACGCTGGATGGACAGAATATTGGCTCGGTGATCGTGATTCAGGACGTGACCGAGTCGCGTAAAATGCTGCGCCAGCTGAGCTACAGCGCCTCCCACGATGCCCTGACCCATCTGGCAAACCGGGTCAGCTTCGAAAACCATCTCAAACGGCTCTTGCAGACCGTTCGCGAAACGCGCCAGCGCCATGCCCTGGTGTTTATCGACCTCGATCGCTTCAAAGCCGTCAACGACACGGCTGGCCACGCCGCGGGTGATGCCCTGCTGCGGGAACTGGCTTCCCTGATGTTGACCATGCTCCGCTCCAGCGACGTGCTGGCGCGTCTGGGCGGGGACGAGTTCGGGTTACTGTTACCGGACTGCAACCTGGAAAGCGCGCGCTATATCGCCGGTCGCCTGATTCATGCCATCAACGACTATCACTTTATGTGGGAAGGCCGCCTGCACCGGATCGGCGCCAGCGCCGGCATCACGCTGATTGATGAAAATAACCATCAGGCGTCGGAGATCATGTCGCAGGCGGACATTGCCTGTTACGCCTCAAAAAACAGCGGACGTGGCATGGTGACGGTGTATGAACCCCAGCAGGAGCGGGATCACCACACGCGCAGCATGATGTCGCTTGATGAACAGTGGCACATGATTAAAGACAATCATCTGATGATGATTGCCCGCAGCGTCGCCTCACCGCGCATCCCTGAGAGCAGTAATTTCTGGCTGCTGTCGTTACGCCTGTGGACCAGCCAGGGCGAAGTTCAGGAAGAGCATGCCTTCCGCTCGGGCCTGGCGGAACCAGAGCTTCTGCATGCCCTCGACAGGCGGATCTTTAGCGAGTTTTTCCGCACCTCAGCCGCCCAGATCGCCAGTAAAGGCATGGGTGTGGCGCTGCCGCTCTCGGAGGCCGGTTTAGCCAGCGTAACGCTGGTCGATGAACTGCTCGACCTGCTGGATAAAAGCCCGATGCCGGGCCGTCTGCTGCATCTGGTTATCTCTGTCGATGTGGTGTGCAATCCGGATAAGAACCTGCATCGGGGTCTGCAAAAGCTTCGCCAGGCGGGCTGCCGCGTGATCTTCAGCCAGGTGGGACGCGATATGAACGTCTTTACCCACCTGACTGCGAACATGACCGACTATCTGATGCTGGATGCGGAGGTGGTAACCAACGTGTACGGCAATCTGATGGATGAGATGATGGTGACCATTGTTCAGGGCCACGCCCAGCGTCTGGGAATGAAAACCATCGCAGGCCCCTGTAACCAGCCCATCATGATGGATACGCTCTCCGGTATCGGCATCGATTTTATCTTTGGTGACACCATCGCCGAGCCGCAGCCATTAGATCTTCTTCTCAATACCAGTTATTTCGCGATCAACTGACGGTGCCCAGCCGTCGGTATACCAGATATGCAGCAGCGCGTAGGAGCGCCACGGCTTCCAGCGTTCGGCATAGCGACGAATTTGCGCGGGCGTCATTCCGGCGAAGCGTTGTTTAATCAGGTAATCATCCGGCAGAAACACATCTTTCGCCTGCCAGCCGCGCAGGGCCAGATAATTTGCCGTCCAGCGCCCTATCCCCGGCCGCTTTTGTAGCGCCTTCATCCCCTCTTCTATATTCGCGGGCGGGAAAAGCGGAAATGTTCCGTCGATAACCGACTGCGCCAGATGAATCAGCGACTCCGCGCGCTTTATCGGCATGCCCAACGCTTTCAGCGCCAGCGGGTCCGCTGCCGCCAGCGCCTGCGGCGTGGGGAAGCAGAGATAGCCCGGGCAATCCGCCACGGGTTCACCGCATAACGCCACCACGCGTGACGCCAGCTTCGCCGCCATCGCCACGCTCACCAACTGCCCGAGAATCGCCCGGACGCCCTGCTCGTACGCATCCATCGCTCCCGGCAAACGTAAGCCCGGCCTTGCAGCACCGAGATCGCCCAGCGTCTCTGCGATGTGCTGCGGATTGCAGGCAAGATCGAACAGGCGTTCTATGCGCTCAAGGCACGGCTGCGCAACCGGAATTAACCCCGGGCTGAGGGTTACGGTCAGCGTATGTGTTGCGATATCCGGCGTCACGCGGAAGATCCCCTGATGTCCCTCGCAGGCAAAACTGCGCTCGTAGTAGTCGTGCGTGACGGTTTCAATGCCCGTCACCGCACGCGCGCCAAGAAAGCCAAACATCCACTGCCAGTCGTAAGGGGGAAGCCAGTTCAGGGTGTACATCATCTCTCCTTTTGGGTTCTTCACAGCATAAACGGAAAGGTCCTGTTTCGCCTTGCTTTCATATTCCTGTTGTCGCCATGCGGACATTTCGTTAAAGTCTCGCCCCTTCTCACCGGCATGGGGATTCATCGTGTTTATTGGATTTGACTACGGTACGGCAAACTGCTCGGTTGCGATTATGCAAAACGGGCAGCCACGGCTCCTGAAAATGGAAAAAGAGAGCACGCTACTGCCGTCAATGCTCTGCGCACCGACGCGTGAAGCGGTGAGCGAATGGCTGTTCCGCCACCATCAGGTTCCGGCTTCGGCGGCGGAAACCCAGGCGCTGTTACGCCGTGCCGTCAGCTTCAACCGCGAGGAAGATATCGACGTTACGCCGTCCAGCGTGCAGTTCGGCCTCTCCTCGCTCGGACACTACATTGAAGACCCGGAAGAGGTCTATTTCGTTAAGTCGCCAAAATCCTTCCTCGGCGCCAGCGGCCTGAAGCCGCAGCAGGTCGCGCTGTTTGAAGACCTGGTGTGTGCGATGATGCTGCACATCCGCAACCAGGCGCAGACGCAGGTCCCAGAGGCGATTACCCAGGCGGTGATTGGCCGACCAATTAACTTCCAGGGGCTGGGCGGCGACGAGGCCAACCAGCAGGCGCAGGGGATCCTGGAACGCGCGGCGCACCGCGCAGGCTTCCGCGACGTGGTATTCCAGTACGAGCCGGTTGCGGCGGGGCTGGATTTTGAAGCCACGCTGTCGGAAGAGAAGCGCGTATTGGTCGTGGACATCGGCGGGGGCACGACGGACTGCTCGCTGCTGCTGATGGGCCCCCAGTGGCATAACCGGCGCGATCGTGAAAACAGCCTGCTGGGGCACAGCGGCTGCCGCGTAGGCGGGAACGATCTTGACATCGCCCTGGCATTCAAAAGCCTGATGCCGCTGCTCGGCATGGGCGGGCAAACGGAAAAAGGCATCGCGCTGCCGATCCTGCCGTGGTGGAACGCGATTGCCATCAACGACGTGCCGGCACAGAGTGATTTTTACAGCACCGCCAACGGCCGCTTCCTTAACGATCTGGTTCGCGATGCTCAGGATGGCGAAAAAGTCGCCCTGCTCTATAAAGTGTGGCGCCAGCGTCTGAGCTACCGCGTGGTGCGAACTGCGGAAGAGAGCAAAATCGCCCTTTCCGACCGCGCTGAACATGCGGTCTCCCTGCCGTTTATCAGTGACGAACTGGCCACCGCTATTTCGCAGGACGGGCTGGAGACGGCGCTTGCCCAGCCGCTACAGCGCATTCTGGAACAGGTGCAGCTCGCGCTGGAGAACGGCAAAGAGAAGCCGGACGTGATTTACCTGACCGGGGGAAGTGCCCGTTCACCGCTGATCAAGAAAGCGCTGGCCGAACAGCTGCCGGGTATTCCGATTGCGGGTGGTGATGACTTTGGCTCCGTTACCGCCGGTCTGGCGCGCTGGGCGCAGGTGATGTTTAGCTAGTGCGGTTGTGCCGGATGGCGGCTTCGCCTTACCCGGCCTTCAAAACGTGTGTTGTTGTAGTGCGGTCTGGTGCCCTCTCCCACAAAACACCAAAAACGGCAACTTCTGTTGCCGTTCGCATTTACCTTGTAGGCCGGGTAAGCGAAGCGTCACCCGGCAACACTCAGACAATTCCCGACAGTCTTCCATATTTCCTCCATTTTTCCGCTGTGTTGCCTGACTAAACTAGTATCATTCCCCGAAGTATTCAGGATGAGAACGTATAACGATGAAAGGCAGTAACAAATCCCGCTGGGCAATCGCCGCTGGCATCATTGTGGTGGCCCTTGCCGCCGCCTGGTACTGGCACAGCCAATCCGCGAACTCCGCCGCACCCGCCGGTGCCACCAGCCAGGCTCAGCGCCCCACGGGCGGAGGGCGTCATGGAATGCGCGGCGGCGCCCTGGCGCCGGTTCAGGCGGCGACGGCGGTGAATAAAGCCGTTCCTCGCTATCTCACCGGTCTCGGGACCATTACCGCCGCCAACACCGCCACGGTGCGCAGCCGCGTCGACGGCCAGCTCATCGCGATCCACTTCCAGGAAGGTCAGCAGGTTAAGGCTGGTGACCTGCTGGCGGAAATCGACCCGAGTCAGTTTAAGGTCGCCCTCGCCCAGGCGCAGGGACAGCTCGCGAAAGACAACGCGACCCTCGCCAACGCCCGGCGCGATTTAGCCCGCTACCAGCAACTGGTGAAAACGAATCTGGTGTCCCGTCAGGAGCTGGATACCCAGCAGTCGCTGGTCCGTGAAACGCAGGGCACGATCAAAGCGGACGAAGCCGCTGTGGCCAGCGCCCAGCTGCAGCTGGACTGGAGCCGCATCACCGCGCCGATTGACGGCCGCGTTGGCCTGAAGCAGGTTGATATCGGCAACCAAATCTCCAGCGGCGACACCACGGGCATCGTGGTGATCACCCAGACCCACCCGATTGATTTAGTCTTTACCCTGCCGGAAAGCGATATCGCGACCGTCATGCAGGCGCAAAAAGCCGGTAAAGGCCTGGTTGTGGAAGCCTGGGACCGCACCAACAAGCAGAAACTGAGTGAAGGGTCTCTGCTCAGTCTGGATAACCAGATCGACACCACCACCGGCACCATCAAGCTGAAGGCGCGCTTTAATAACCAGGACGATGCCCTCTTCCCGAACCAGTTCGTCAATGCGCGCATGCTGGTTGCGACCGAAGAGAACGCGGTGGTGATCCCCACCGCTGCACTGCAGATGGGTAATGAAGGTAACTTTGTCTGGGTGCTTAACAGCGACAATAAAGTCAGCAAGCATCTCGTAAAAACCGGAATTCAGGACAGCCAGACGGTGGTCATCAGCGCCGGGCTTTCCGCAGGCGACCGCGTGGTCACCGACGGCATTGATCGTCTAACCGAAGGGGCCAAAGTGGAAGTGGTTGAACCTGCGAAACAGGGAGCGACCTCCTGATGCAGGTGCTGCCGCCGGGCTCTACAGGTGGGCCTTCACGCCTGTTTATCCTCCGTCCTGTCGCCACCACGTTGCTGATGGTGGCGATCCTGCTCGCCGGGATTATCGGCTATCGCTTCCTGCCCGTCTCGGCGCTGCCGGAGGTGGATTACCCAACGATTCAGGTTGTCACCCTCTATCCCGGGGCCAGCCCTGACGTGGTGACGTCCGCCATTACCGCCCCGCTGGAGCGCCAGTTCGGCCAGATGTCGGGGCTAAAACAGATGTCCTCCCAGAGTTCCGGCGGGGCATCCGTCGTGACGCTGCAGTTCCAGCTGACGCTGTCGCTGGACGTCGCCGAGCAGGAGGTGCAGGCCGCCATCAACGCCGCTACCAACCTGCTGCCGTCAGACCTGCCTAACCCACCGGTCTACAGCAAGGTGAACCCGGCAGATCCGCCGATCATGACGCTTGCCGTCACCTCCTCCGCCATGCCGATGACCCAGGTCGAAGACATGGTCGAAACGCGCGTGGCGCAGAAGATTTCTCAGGTCTCCGGCGTTGGCCTCGTCACCCTCGCGGGCGGCCAGCGCCCGGCGGTGCGCGTCAAGCTGAACGCGCAGGCCATCGCCGCGCTGGGGCTCACCAGCGAAACCATCCGCAGCGCCATCAGCAATGCCAACGTCAACTCGGCGAAGGGCTCGCTGGACGGCCCAACCCGCGCCGTGACGCTCTCCGCCAACGACCAGATGCAGTCCGCCGACGAATATCGTCAGCTGATTATCGCCTACCAGAACGGCGCGCCAGTGCGTCTGGGCGACGTGGCGACTGTAGAACAAGGCGCGGAGAACAGCTGGCTGGGAGCCTGGGCCAACAAACAGCAGGCGATCGTGATGAACGTGCAGCGCCAGCCGGGTGCCAACATCATCGAAACCGCCGACAGCATCCGCACCATGCTGCCGCAGCTGATCGAAAGCCTGCCGAAATCGGTCAGCGTGAAGGTGCTTTCCGACCGTACCACCAACATTCGCGCGTCGGTCACCGACACCCAGTTCGAGCTGATGCTGGCGATTGCGCTGGTGGTGATGATTATCTATCTGTTCCTGCGTAACGTCCCGGCGACCATCATCCCCGCCGTCGCCGTACCGCTCTCGCTGGTCGGTACCTTTGCGGTGATGGTGTTCCTCGATTTTTCGATCAACAACCTGACGCTGATGGCGCTCACCATCGCCACCGGGTTCGTGGTGGATGACGCAATCGTCGTTATTGAGAACATCTCGCGCTATATCGAGAAAGGCGAAAAACCGCTGGCCGCCGCGCTGAAAGGCGCGGGCGAGATCGGCTTTACCATTATCTCGCTGACCTTCTCCCTGATTGCGGTGCTGATCCCGCTGCTGTTTATGGGCGATATCGTCGGTCGTCTTTTCCGCGAGTTTGCCGTCACGCTGGCGGTCGCCATTCTGATCTCCGCGGTGGTATCGCTGACCCTGACGCCGATGATGTGCGCCCGCATGCTGAGCCACGCGTCGCTGCGCAAGCAAAACCGCTTCTCGCGCGCCTCCGAGCGCATGTTCGAGCGCATTATTGCCGCCTACGGTCGCGTGCTGGCGAAAGTCCTCAACCACCCGTGGGCGACGCTCGGCGTGGCGCTCGGCACGCTGGCGCTCAGCGTGATGCTGTGGATTTTCATTCCGAAAGGCTTCTTCCCCATCCAGGACAACGGCATTATTCAGGGCACGCTTCAGGCGCCGCAGTCGGTCTCCTTCGCCAATATGGCCCAGCGCCAGCAGCAGGTGTCTGAGATTGTTATGAAAGATCCGGCGGTCGAGAGCCTGACCTCCTACGTGGGCGTCGACGGCACCAACCCGTCGCTCAACAGCGCGCGTCTGCAGATCAACCTTAAGCCGCTGGATGAGCGCGACGATCGCGTCAACGCCGTCATTGAGCGGCTGCAAAACGCCGTCGCGCGCGTGCCGGGCGTTGAGCTTTACCTGCAACCGATTCAGGATTTGACCATCGATACCCAGGTCAGCCGCACGCAGTACCAGTTCACGCTGCAGGCCACCTCGCTGGACGCGCTCAGCACCTGGGTGCCGCAGCTGGTGGATAAACTCAAAACCCTGCCGCAGCTCTCGGACGTCAGCAGCGACTGGCAGGACAAAGGGCTGGCGGCGTATGTGAACGTCAACCGCGACGCCGCCAGCCGTCTGGGTATTACCATGGCGGACGTGGATAACGCCCTGTACAACGCCTTCGGTCAGCGCCTGATCTCCACCATCTACACCCAGGCGAACCAGTACCGCGTGGTGCTGGAGCACAACACCGAAAATACGCCCGGCCTGGCGGGGCTGGACTCGGTGCGCCTGACCAGCAAAGACGGCGGCATTGTGCCGCTGAGCGCTATCGCCACGGTGGAAGAACGCTACACCCCGCTGTCGATTAACCATCTGGATCAGTTCCCGTCCACCACCATCTCCTTTAACGTGCCGGACAATTACTCTCTGGGTGAAGCGGTGGAGGCCATTCAGGCGGCGGAAAAAGACCTCAGCTTCCCGGCTGATATTCAGACCCAGTTCCAGGGCAGCACCCTGGCGTTTCAGGCCGCGCTGGGCAACACCATCTGGTTGATCGTGGCGGCGGTCGTGGCGATGTACATCGTGCTCGGCGTGCTGTACGAAAGCTTTATACACCCGATCACCATCCTTTCTACCCTGCCGACGGCGGGCGTGGGGGCACTGCTGGCATTAATGCTGGCGGGCAGCGAGCTGGATGTGATTGCCATCATCGGCATTATCCTGCTTATCGGGATCGTAAAGAAAAACGCCATCATGATGATCGACTTTGCCCTGGCCGCCGAGCGCGAACAGGGGATGTCGCCGCGCGATGCCATCTTCCAGGCCTGCCTGCTGCGTTTTCGTCCGATCCTGATGACCACGCTGGCCGCCTTACTGGGCGCGCTGCCGTTGATGCTGAGCACCGGCGTCGGCGCGGAGCTGCGCCGTCCGCTGGGTATTGGCATGGTCGGCGGTCTACTGGTGAGCCAGGTGCTGACGCTGTTCACCACGCCGGTGATCTACCTGCTGTTTGACCGCCTGGCGCTGTGGACCAAAAGCCGCTTCCCGAAACGTGAAGAGGAGGCATAAGTGAAGTTTTTCGCCCTCTTCATTTATCGCCCGGTGGCGACGATTTTAATCTCGCTCGCCATTACCCTCTGCGGCGTGCTGGGCTTCCGGCTGCTGCCGGTGGCCCCCCTGCCGCAGGTAGATTTCCCGGTGATCATGGTCAGCGCCTCGCTGCCGGGCGCCTCGCCGGAAACCATGGCCTCGTCCGTTGCCACGCCGCTGGAACGCTCGCTCGGGCGGATTGCGGGGGTCAACGAGATGACCTCCAGCAGCTCGCTGGGCAGCACGCGCATTATTCTGGAATTCAGCTTCGACCGGGATATCAACGGCGCGGCGCGCGACGTGCAGGCGGCCATCAACGCCGCACAGAGCCTGCTGCCGAGCGGGATGCCGAGCCGTCCGACCTACCGCAAGGCCAACCCGTCTGACGCGCCGATCATGATCCTGACGCTGACCTCGGATACGTACTCGCAGGGGCAGCTGTACGACTTTGCGTCCACCCAGCTGGCGCAGACCATCTCTCAAATTAACGGCGTCGGGGACGTGAGCGTCGGCGGGAGTTCCCTGCCCGCGGTGCGCGTGGGGTTAAACCCGCAGGCGCTGTTCAACCAGGGCGTGTCGCTGGACGACGTGCGCTCCGCCATCAGCAACGCCAACGTGCGCAAACCGCAGGGGGCGATAGAGGACAACAGCCACCGCTGGCAGATCCACACCAACGACGAGCTGAAAACCGCGGAGGAATATCAGCCGCTCATTATTCACTACAACAACGGTGCGGCGGTGCGCTTAAGCGACGTGGCCAGCGTCACCGACTCGGTGCAGGACGTACGCAACGCCGGGATGACCAACGCCAAGCCGGCGATTCTGCTGATGATCCGCAAGCTGCCGGAAGCGAACATTATCGAGACAGTGAACAGCATTCGCGCCCGTCTCCCGGAGCTGCAGGAGACCATCCCGGCAGCAATCGATCTGCAAATTGCCCAGGATCGCTCCCCGACCATTCGCGCCTCGCTGGAAGAGGTGGAGCAAACGCTGGTGATTTCCGTCGCGCTGGTGATCCTGGTGGTGTTCCTGTTCCTGCGATCCGGCCGCGCGACGCTGATCCCGGCGGTGGCCGTGCCGGTCTCGCTGATCGGCACCTTTGCCGCCATGTATCTGTGCGGGTTTAGCCTCAACAACCTGTCGCTGATGGCCCTGACGATTGCCACCGGCTTCGTGGTGGATGACGCCATCGTGGTGCTGGAAAACATTTCCCGCCATCTGGAAGCGGGCGTGAAACCGCTGCAGGCCGCGCTGCAGGGCACGCGCGAGGTGGGCTTTACGGTACTCTCCATGAGCCTGTCGCTGGTGGCGGTCTTTCTGCCGCTGCTGCTGATGGGCGGGCTGCCGGGCAGGCTGCTGCGCGAGTTTGCCGTCACGCTGTCGGTTGCCATTGGCATTTCGCTGGTCATCTCCTTAACGCTGACGCCGATGATGTGCGGCTGGATGCTCAAGCGCAGCAAGCCGCACTCGCAGCCGCGCCGCAAAGGCTTTGGCCGCGTTCTGATGGCGATGCAGGAAGGCTACGGCAAATCGCTGAAGTGGGTGCTGAACCACACAAGGCTGGTCGGCCTGGTGCTGATCGGCACCATCGTGCTCAACGTGTGGCTGTATATTTCCATCCCGAAAACCTTTTTCCCGGAGCAGGATACCGGCGTGCTGATGGGCGGCATTCAGGCGGACCAGAGCATTTCCTTCCAGGCGATGCGCGGCAAGCTGCAGGACTTTATGAAGATCATTCGTGAAGACAAAGCGGTGGATAACGTCACTGGCTTTACCGGCGGGTCGCGCGTCAACAGCGGGATGATGTTTATTACCCTGAAACCGCGCGGCGAGCGCAACGAAACCGCCCAGCAGGTGATTGACCGCCTGCGGGTGAAGCTCGCCAAAGAGCCCGGAGCCAACCTGTTTTTGATGGCCGTTCAGGATATCCGCGTCGGCGGGCGACAGGCGAACGCCAGCTATCAGTACACGTTACTCTCGGACGACTTAGCCGCCCTGCGCGAGTGGGAGCCGAAGATCCGCAAGGCGCTGGCCGCCCTGCCGGAGCTGGCGGACGTGAACTCCGATCAGCAGGACAACGGCGCCGAGATGGCCCTGACCTACGACCGCGAAACCATGTCGCGGCTGGGCATTAACGTTGAAGCCGCCAACAGCCTGCTGAACAACGCCTTTGGCCAGCGCGAGATCTCCACCATCTACCAGCCGATGAACCAGTACAAGGTGGTGATGGAGGTTGACCCGCGCTACACCCAGGACATCAGCGCCCTGGACAAAATGTTTGTGATTAACAACGACGGCAAGGCGATTCCGCTCTCGTACTTTGCCAGCTGGCAGCCTGCCAACGCGCCGCTGTCGGTGAACCATCAGGGGCTGTCGGCGGCGTCGACCATCTCCTTTAACCTGCCCGCCGGTTCGTCACTTTCCGAGGCCAGCGACGCGATCAACCGCGCGATGACCCAGCTTGGCGTGCCGTCCACCGTGCGCGGCAGCTTTGCCGGGACCGCGCAGGTATTCCAGGAGACGATGAACTCGCAGGTGATTTTAATTCTGGCCGCCATCGCTACGGTCTATATTGTGCTGGGCGTGCTGTATGAAAGCTACGTGCACCCGCTGACCATCCTTTCGACGCTGCCGTCGGCGGGCGTGGGGGCACTGCTGGCCCTGGAGCTGTTCGGCGCGCCGTTCAGCCTTATCGCGCTCATCGGGATCATGCTGCTGATCGGCATCGTGAAGAAAAACGCCATCATGATGGTGGACTTCGCGCTGGACGCCCAGCGCAACGGCGACCTCTCGCCGCAAGAGGCCATCTTCCAGGCCTGCCTGCTGCGCTTCCGTCCGATCATGATGACCACCCTGGCGGCGCTGTTTGGCGCGCTGCCGCTGGTGATCTCGGGCGGCGACGGCTCAGAGCTGCGCCAGCCGCTGGGGATCACCATTGTCGGCGGCCTGGTGATGAGCCAGCTGCTGACGCTGTACACCACGCCGGTGGTCTATCTGTTCTTCGACCGCCTGCGGCTGCGCTTTTCGCGTAAAAACAGAACTACGGTGACAGGATAAATGACAGAGCTTCCCAGCAACGTTCGCTGGCAATTATGGATAGTCGCCTTCGGCTTCTTTATGCAGTCGCTGGATACGACCATCGTCAACACCGCCCTCCCCTCGATGGCGAAAAGCCTCGGGGAGAGCACGCTGCATATGCACATGGTGATTGTCTCCTACGTGCTGACGGTTGCCGTGATGCTGCCCGCCAGCGGCTGGCTGGCCGATAAGGTCGGCGTGCGGAATATCTTCTTTACCGCCATCGTGCTGTTTACCACCGGCTCGCTATTTTGCGCGCAGGCCAACACCCTCGACCAGCTGGTCATGGCGCGCGTGCTGCAGGGCATCGGCGGGGCGATGATGGTGCCCGTTGGGCGACTAACGGTGATGAAGATTGTACCGCGCGAGCAGTACATGGCGGCGATGACCTTTGTCACCCTGCCCGGCCAGGTGGGGCCGCTGCTTGGGCCTGCGCTGGGCGGTATGCTGGTGGAGTACGCCTCCTGGCACTGGATCTTCTTAATCAATCTCCCGGTAGGCATCATCGGCGCGATGGCCACCCTGGCACTGATGCCGAACTACAAAATGCAGACCCGGCGCTTTGATTTCTTCGGCTTTATTCTGCTGGCAGCGGGCATGGCCACGCTTACCCTGGCACTCGACGGGCAAAAGGGGCTGGGAATTTCGACACTGATGCTCGGGTTGCTGGTGGTTATCGGCATTTCCACCATTGCAGGGTATTTGTGGCTTGCTCGTGGGAATGACCAGGCGCTGTTCAGCCTGAACTTGTTTAAAAACCCTACCTACCGTCTCGGGCTGTTCGGCAGCTTTGCCGGACGCGTCGGCAGCGGCATGCTGCCGTTTATGACGCCCGTTTTTCTGCAAATTGGCATGGGCTTTTCGCCATTCCACGCGGGCCTGATGATGATCCCAATGGTGCTCGGCAGCATGGGGATGAAGCGCATGGTGGTGCAGGTGGTGAACCGCTTTGGCTACCGTCACGTGCTGGTGGCCGCCACGCTGGGGCTGGCGCTGGTCAGCCTGCTGTTTATGGCCGTGGCGCTGATGGGCTGGTACTACGTCCTGCCGCTGGTGCTGTTCTGCCAGGGGATCATCAACTCCATGCGCTTCTCGTCGATGAATACCCTGACGCTGAAGGACCTGCCGGACGATCTGGCGAGCAGCGGCAACAGCCTGCTGTCGATGGTGATGCAGCTTTCCATGAGCGTGGGCGTGACTATTGCGGGGTTACTGCTCGGCATGTACGGTCAGCACCACCTCAGCGTCGACACGCCGGTGGCGCATCAGGTCTTTATGTATACCTACCTCAGCATGGCGATCATTATCGCCCTGCCCGCTTTCATCTTCGCCAGAGTGCCGGATGATACCAGCAAGAACGTCGTGATTAGGCGCGGCAAAAGGAGTGGCTCATGAAATTCTGGCGTCCGGGTATTACCGGCAAGCTCTTTGTAGCGATCTTCGCCACCTGTATCGTCCTGCTGATCACCATGCACTGGGCGGTGCGGGTCAGCTTCGAGCGCGGCTTTATTGATTACATTAAGCATGGCAATGAGCAGCGTTTGCAGGGCTTAAGCGATGCGCTGAGTGAACAGTACGCCCAGCACGGCAACTGGCGTTTTCTGCGCAACAATGATCGCTTTATTTTCCAGATCCTGCGCTCGCTGGAGCACGATACCGGCGACGATCGTCCGGGCCCGGGCATGCCGCCGCACGGCTGGCGCACCCAGTTCTGGGTAATCGACCAGGATATGCGCCCCCTGGTTGGGCCGCGCGCGCCGATACCGCCTGACGGCACCCGGCGGGCGATTAAAGTCAATAACGCCACCGTTGGCTGGGTGATCGCCTCCCCGGTGGAGCGCCTGACGCGCAACACCGACATCAACTTTGACCGCCAGCAGCGTCGCACAAGCTGGCTGATTGTCGCGCTCTCCACGCTGCTCGCCGCGCTCGCCACTTTCCCGCTGGCGCGCGGTCTGCTCGCCCCGGTGAAACGCCTGGTGGAAGGCACGCACAAGCTCGCCGCCGGGGATTTCACTACCCGCGTCGATACCCGCAGCCAGGACGAGCTGGGCAAGCTGGCGCAGGACTTTAACCAGCTCGCCAGCACGCTTGAGAAAAACCAGCAGATGCGCCGCGACTTTATGGCCGATATTTCACACGAGCTGCGTACGCCGCTGGCGGTGCTGCGCGGCGAGCTCGAGGCCATTCAGGACGGCGTGCGCCAGTTTACGCCCGAATCGGTGGCTTCCCTGCAGGCGGAGGTGGGCACGCTCACCAAGCTGGTGGACGATCTCCACCAGCTCTCCATGTCCGACGAAGGCGCACTGGCCTACCAGAAGGCGCCCGTAGACGTCATTAACGTGCTGGAGGTGGCGAGCGGCGCCTTCCGCGAACGCTTTGCCAGTCGCAACCTGAAAATCGACCTCTCCCTGCCGGACAGCGCGGTGGTGTTTGGCGACAAAGATCGGCTGATGCAGCTGTTCAACAACCTGCTGGAAAACAGCCTGCGCTATACCGACAGCGGCGGCGGGCTGCTGATTTCCGGCAGACAGGAAAACGGGCGCTTTGCCCTTACCTTCGCGGATTCCGCACCCGGCGTGCAGGACACGCAGCTGGAAAAACTGTTTGAACGTTTTTACCGTACCGAAGGCTCCCGCAATCGCGCCAGCGGCGGCTCCGGTCTGGGGCTGGCGATTTGCGTTAACATCGTCGAGGCGCATAATGGCACGATCCGCGCCGCCCATTCGCCTTTTGGCGGGGTTAGCATTACAGTAGAGTTACCTCTGGAACGGGATTTATCGAGAGAAGTATGACCGAGTTACCGATTGACGAAAACACGCCGCGCATTTTGATCGTCGAAGACGAACCCAAGCTGGGACAGCTGCTGATCGACTATTTACGCGCGGCCAGCTATGCCCCGTCACTGATCAGCCACGGCGACCAGGTGCTGCCGTACGTGCGCCAGACCCCGCCGGATCTGATCCTTCTGGATTTAATGCTGCCGGGCGTTGACGGACTGACCCTGTGCCGGGAAATTCGTCGCTTCTCCGACGTGCCGATCGTCATGGTCACCGCCAAAATTGAAGAGATTGACCGCCTGCTGGGGCTCGAAATCGGCGCGGACGACTACATCTGCAAGCCCTACAGCCCGCGCGAGGTGGTCGCCCGCGTAAAAACCATTCTGCGCCGCTGCAGGCCGCAGCGCGAGCTTCAGGTGCTGGACGCCGAAAGCCCGCTGATTGTCGACGAAAGCCGCTTCCAGGCGAGCTGGCGCAGCAAGCTGCTGGACCTGACGCCTGCGGAGTTCCGCCTGCTGAAAACCCTCTCCCACGAGCCGGGCAAAGTCTTCTCCCGCGAACAGCTGCTGAACCACCTGTATGACGATTACCGCGTGGTGACCGACCGCACCATCGACAGCCATATCAAAAACCTGCGCCGCAAGCTGGAGGCGCTGGACGCCGAGCAGTCGTTTATTCGCGCGGTGTATGGTGTGGGGTATCGCTGGGAAGCGGATGCGTGCAGGATTGCCTAGCCAGCAGAGGGTCAATCCAGGCCGGGTAAGGCGAAGCCGCCGCCCGGCACAATAACTTTACCTCCCTGCCCCGCAGCGCTACAATGCCCGCCCTTAAAGTGGGGGATCTCCCCTTACCGCTGCACCTGGTGCACGCGGATCTGACCTGTCATCAGAACGAGAACAAACATGTTTAAACCGGAACTCCTTTCCCCGGCGGGAACGCTGCAAAATATGCGTTACGCTTTCGCCTATGGCGCCGACGCCGTGTATGCGGGCCAGCCGCGCTACTCGCTGCGCGTGCGTAATAACGAATTCAACCACGAGAACCTGCAGCTCGGCATCAACGAAGCGCATGCTCTGGGTAAAAAATTCTACGTGGTGGTCAACATCGCGCCGCACAACGCCAAGCTGAAAACGTTCATCCGTGACCTGAAGCCGGTGGTGGATATGGGGCCGGACGCGCTGATCATGTCGGACCCGGGTTTAATCATGCTGGTTCGGGAGAACTTCCCGGAGATGGATATCCACCTCTCCGTACAGGCTAACGCCGTCAACTGGGCGACGGTGAAATTCTGGAAGCAGATGGGGCTGACCCGCGTCATCCTGTCCCGCGAGCTTTCGCTGGAAGAGATCGAAGAGATCCGCACCCAGGTGCCGGATATGGAAATCGAAATCTTCGTTCACGGCGCGCTGTGCATGGCCTACTCCGGCCGCTGCCTGCTCTCCGGCTATATCAACAAGCGCGACCCGAACCAGGGCACCTGCACCAACGCCTGCCGCTGGGAATATAACGTCCAGGAAGGCAAAGAGGACGACATCGGCAACATCGTCCACAAGCACGAGCCGATCCCGGTGACCAACGTTGAGCCTACGCTGGGCATCGGCGCGCCAACCGACAGCGTGTTTATGATTGAAGAAGCCAAACGTCCGGGCGAGTACATGACCGCCTTTGAAGACGAGCACGGCACCTACATCATGAACTCGAAGGATCTGCGCGCCATCGCCCACGTTGAGCGCCTGACCCAGATGGGCGTGCACTCCCTGAAGATTGAAGGGCGCACCAAATCCTATTACTACTGCGCGCGTACCGCACAGGTGTACCGTAAAGCCATCGACGATGCGGCAGCCGGTAAACCGTTCGATACCAGCCTGCTGGAAACGCTGGAAGGCCTGGCGCACCGCGGCTATACCGAAGGCTTCCTGCGCCGTCATACCCACGACGACTACCAGAACTACGAGCACGGCTACTCCGTTTCCGAGCGCCAGCAGTTTGTCGGTGACTTCACCGGCGAGCGCAAAGGCGCGCTGGCGGCCGTTGCGGTGAAAAACAAATTCACCAAAGGCGACAGCCTGGAGCTGATGACCCCGCAGGGCAACATGAACTTCACGCTGGAGCATCTGGAAAACGGCAAAGGCGAAGCGATTGAGGTCGCGCCAGGCGACGGGCACACCGTCTGGCTGCCGGTTCCGGAAGAGGTGGAGCTGAAGTTCGCGCTGCTGATGCGTAACTTCAACGGTGAAAGCACCCGAAACCCACACGGCAAATAGTCAATCAGGGAAATTTTTTCGCGCTGGGATAATTCTTAGAATCGGATCACATACCGCTTCGTTCAATACGGGTATTATCCCCCCGCTGAAAAACATAACCCATAAATGCTAGCTGTACCAGGAACCACCTCCTTAGCCTGCGTAATCTCCCTTACGCGGGCTTATTTTTTTGAATTAACACCCTGAAATAAAAGGATTTATTTCTGGTCACGTCCACACATTGACCACATCGTAAAAAAGCCCTGCCATGTGCGGGGCTTTACTTTTTTAGTATTTAAATGACACAATGAATTTCAAGCATTTGTTTAATAAGGAAATTATTTTGAAACTTCTGAAATCTATACTCCTACTCTCCCTCGTCCTTACGTCCTTTACCTCGCAGGCAAATGACATCGCCACTCTCAAAAAATCGCTTAAGCCGTGGCAGCCGATCGAGATTTCGAAAAGCAGTGAAACGCTGACGGTGACGCTCAACGAGAACCAAATCACCCCTACCGTTTACGATGCAATTATCAGCGCAGGTGCCTGCATGGCTATCTGGACTAAGGATGTACCGACTAATTACCTTAAGACTGTCAAAGAGCTGCACATTCTAAACAAGCATAAAGCACAAGGTTATGTGATGGAAAACCCGCTCGATACCTGTAATGAAATGGGGAAAGAAACAGAAGTAAAAGCAAAAGGGATCATGCTTTCACATACGCGGCTTTTTAAGTAGTCAGCATACAAAAAGCCCCGCATTTGCGGGACTTTCTTTTGGTCACTGCCAGTGCATTTGTTGCTGGCCTGATGTTGTCGGGTGAGGTGCTGCTGGTACTACAACGCCCGGCGATACGATAAAACGCTCGACCGTTTCGGTGGTCACAAACGTCGCGCTGCAGTTGATGTTTGTGCACTGGTGATACCGCTCTTTGGTCGTGTCAGTAAAATAGCGACTTGTGCGGGCGTGAGCGGCGAAATGGCATTTTGGACAGTGAAACATGGCGAGCACCTCATTTATTTTCCGATGCGCTAATTTTACTCACTTTTTCCTTATATAACAAATAGTTAAAAGCAAATCACTGCGTTAATTCTTCGCTTTCGTACTCCACATCCGAAACCTTAACCTCAAGCTCTAAGCCCGTCGTGTAGCCGTTGCTGTTGAGGTTATGCACCACCCGGCTGATTATCCACGCCTGCTCGTCTATGACGCGCTTAAAGCCTTTCACCGCGACTGGCGTTTCAGGAAATAAATCTGCCCGGCCAATCGCCAGCGAGATTGAAAACTCCGCAACGCCTCGCTGCAGCTTGTCCCACTTCGCCTGAGCCGCGCGCATGGCCTGCGCCTTTGTCGCGTAGATGGTTGTAAGCTCCAGCACGTTGTCAGCCTCACCGGCCATGTACTCACCCTCGCGCGCTTCCTGCTCTTTTTTGGCTTTAGTCTTTGCCGGGGCTTTTGTCGCTTTCGGGTGCTGCAGCGCGCGGAGGTGCTTCTCTTTGGGCTTACGCTTGAGCTTCACCTTTTGCTTTTGCGGCTTCGGGTCTTTGGTGTGCAGCCACTTTGCCGTCACGCCGGTGTAGGCTTCCCGGTCAGCAATGGCAAACTGATGACGATCGCCGTCCCCGCGCTCAAGCGTCATCTGCGGAATGGGCTTTCCGCTGGCCGTCTTACCGCTCCCCGCTTTCAGGAATAACAGTTTCCCCGCTTTTACCGAGACTGCCGCCCCGTTCCGGTCAGCCAGGCGGGACAGAAACACCGCGTCGGATTCCTGCGACTGGTCAATGTGAGGCACGGCGACGGCTTTCAGCGTTTCGGCCACGCTGGCCGTCAGCTTATTGCGCGCCGCAATCGTCTCGACAATTTTCCCGAGCGTGGTGTCATGCCATGACTGTTCCCGGCGCGAGTTCAGCGACCCGCGAAAATCGGCGCTGCGTCCCCGGATGGTCAGCGTATCAGGCGCGCCCCTGTGCTCGATTTCGTCGACCGTGAACGTCCCCTTTTTTATCAGCGCGGAATCCTGCCAGCCTAACCACAGCGTCAACGTTGCGCCGCGCGGTGGCAAAGCTATCTGGCCGTCAGTGTCATCGAGCTCGATATCGAGCTGGTCAGCCTCGAATCCGCGATTGTCGGTCATGGTCAGGCTGATAAGGCGGTCACTAAAATCCTGCGTGATATCCTCGTTATCCAGCTTGAGCATAAACGCCGGAGCTATCTTCGCCCCGGCCTGAATATCCATACCTGTAATCATCCCGCCAGCCCTCCCAGCCAGTCACCGGCAGACGTGACCAGATTGTCGGCCTGCGTTTTCAGGTCGCCATAAATGGCCGCCAGCGATTTATCGACTCGCTTAAGCGAAAGGCTAAACTCGATTTTTTTGGCAGCACCGTCACTGAATAGCTCAGTGTGGGTGTGCGTCACTTTGTCGATGACATACATGCCGTGGATCATGCCCGTCCCGTCAATCAGCGGCCACGCGCGCCCCTCGTCGGCCATCAGCTCGATGGCGGTCAGTGACAGACGTCCGCCGGTGATTTCGGGATAGAGCACGCCCGACAGCGTGCGCGTGGTTTCTCCTTCCCCGAGATACTGGTAAGCCGGTGGCTTTCCGATACGGTCGTTTGACGCCCAGCGGTAATCCTTCGAATACTGCATGGACTGATAGGGCAGCGTGCGGCGCTCAAACACAAACAAACCTAAAACCATTAACATGCTTTATCCCCCTCAGTCATGACGCATACTTGAGCGCTGACGCGCACGGTTTTCACGGTCGAGTTTATCGACAGCCTCGCGGAGCTGCCGGTCAAGGTCGCTGCCCGGCGCGATGCCACCATTCAGGTTGATGTTGTATTCAGGCTTGCTCTGGTCGACGTAAGTCTTACCAGTGGGTGCCGTTACCGGCTGATATGCCTGATAACCGCCATATGCTGAGGTTGCCGGAATATAAGACCCATTTTGCGAGCCGGTGGCGGCATTGGCTTTTGCGGCCTTCTGGTCAAGATCGCTTGATTCTTTATTGATAACCCCGAGCTTTTCCAGTAACCAGTTAACGCCGGTACGCAATGTATTAAAGCTTTTGAGCGGTAGCATCAGCGCTTCGGCCAGCATCTTACCGAACATCACACCCGCATTTTTGCAGCTGTCGAGCGTCTCCTGCGTCGACTTTACCGGTGCGATCAGGTCTTTAAACCATTGCCAAGCCGCTTTAAGTTTGTCACCCAGCCAGTCAAAAACCGGCTTTAACGGTTCGAATAATTCCACTACAGGGGCAAAAGCCTGCTTTAGCCCCTCCATTACGCCTGAGAAAAACGCGCTTATTGGTTCCCAGTATTTGCGGATAAGCAGCGCACCGGCGACGATGGCAACGCCAATAGCCACAATCGGCCAGGTAAGCGCCCCGAGCACGGTCATGATGGCACCGCCCACCACAGAGAAAACCGTCCCGAGTAGTGATGCACCGGCAATCAAAATATTAATGCCGGTAATGACCGGCCAGGCGACCAGACCAATTGCCCCGAGGATGCCAATAATTGCCAGTGCGCCGCCTGCTATGATGCCGATGGTCTGCGCCAGCCCCTGATTTTTCTGGATCCAGCCGTCGAGCTTTAACACATATTTCGTGGCAGTTTGGGTGAGCTTACGCAGCGACCCCTCCTGCTGGTCAAATAGGTCAGTACCGACGGCCTCATAGGCTGACTGAAATTCTTTGAAGTCGCCTCCGAGGTTGTCCTGCATGATTTTAACGAGCTCAGCGGTTTTCCCGTCCGAGGCTTTGAACGCCGCCGTGAGCTGGTCGAGTTTGCCGCTTGAGGCCGCGGTCATCAGTACCGCCGCCGCCGAGCTGGCTTCCTCACCAAAGATGGTTTTCATGTACTCGCCTTTCTGGCTTGTTCCGAGATTGTTTTTCTCAAAACTGCGCTGCATTTCTTTCAGAATGGCGAATATCGGGCGCGTGTTGCCCTTGCTGTCAGACGTTTTAACGCCGAGCTCTTTAATGGCCTCGTATGCCTTACCGGTCGGAGCCTGCAGGCGACTCAGGACGGCACGGCTGCCCGTCCCCGCCATCGAGCCGGTGATTTTGGCGTCATGGAGCGCGCCGACCATTGCGGCGGTCTGCTCGATACTGACCCCGGCATTTTTTGCCACTGGCGCAGCATAGGTCAGCGCGTCGCTCAGCCCGTCAAAGTCAGCGGCCGTTTTGTTCATGGTCATCGACAACACGTCGCCGATGTGTGCGATCTGGTCGTTTGACATCTGAAACGCGGATTTCATACCCGTCAGCAGCGCGGCGTTTTCTTCCATCGAGCGACGGTTAGACAGCGCCATATTCAGCGTGACCGGCGTCGCCGCCTGAATCGCTGCGGCATCCCCGCCGCTTTTCGCAATGATAATCTGCGCGCTGGCCGCATCATCTGCAGACGCAGCGGTATTGTCCCCGAGCTGGCGCGCCTGTTTGCGCAGCGCCTCCATTTCGGGTGACTGTTTATCGACCCCGAGCACGGCCTGCAGCTCAGAGTTTTTCTGTGCAAAGTCATAACCGGGCGTGAGTAATTTCACTCCGGCCATCGTTCCCGCCGTGGCGATACCGACGCCCGCCGCGCCTGCCGCTGCAGCGCCTCCGGCAAGGGATTTACCGGCCTGATAACGCTCTTTAACGCGACTCAGTCGCGCCTGCTGTTGACTGACCCGCGCCAGTGCCTCGCGCTGCCGGTTGAGCTGCGCAGTTGTGTCACTGATGCTGGTTTTCAGTCGGCGCTCATCCGCCGACAGGGTGCGGGTATTAATACCGGCCTGCGCGAGCTCGGTGCGCTGGCGCTGTAACGACTGCCTGAGGCTGTTGTATTTGAGCTGCAGGTCAGCGGCGGATTTCTTCGCCGCCTCCATCGCGCGCGCCTGCGCGGTTGTCGGGTTCTGCGTGTTTTTAAACTGGACGGCCAGCGCGGCGGCTTCCTGTTTCGCCTTGTTAAGCGACTGGCCGGTCACGGCAAGCTGTGCGCTCGCTTTCCTGAATCCGTCGATTCGGCCAGCCTGCGCATTCAGATCGCGCAGGCTGTTCTGAGAAGAGCGGATATCGCCGGCAAGGGTCTTGCTGGCAGTCTGGATAGCTTTGAGCGGTCGGCTTGCCCGGTCGACTGCGTTCAGCAGTACCTCAAGTCTGACGTTATTGCTCATGGTGGTGTCCGCTTCGCTGTAGCGCCTTTTCGCGCCATGTGATGAGCTCGGTCACGCTCAGGGAATTCAGCTCTGATGGCGGCCAGTGAAATATCACCGCGATATCCGCCATCAGGTCATCGACCGAAAGGTTATCCGGGAAGGTCAGCGAGCCGAAGATGGCGACAAAAAACCGACCACCTTACCGGCGAACAAAATCAGGTCTGACGCTTCCAGACGCATGACCTCGGGCTCGGTCAGCGCCGGGTACGTCATACGCGGCAGCACTTTAATCAGCGCATCGACGTCAGAGTTTGCCAGCGAGGCCAGACTCACGCCGCGCAGAGTACCGGCGTTGGGTCTGGTCACGGTGACCTGTTCGATTTTTTGCTCACCGCGCATGATTGGATTATCGAGGATCACAATGTTTGGGTTTTCGGTTTCGGTGGTGGCGGTTTCGTTGATGTTTTCCATGATGTTGCTCTCTTTGAATGTGAGTAAGTGACCGGCCAGCCTGGCTGACCGGTTAACGGGTTACAGGCCAATCGCCCGGCGGTGCTCTGCGAGACGGTCGACGCCGTCGACTTTCATCACCATGTTGACGACGTCAATCTCGATGACCTCCTTGCCGTCGATCGTGAGCTGGTAGTACGAGCACTCGGTCGCGATTTTGGTCGTGCCGCTTTCGCCCTGTTTGTTTTCGCCGCCGTCGTACTCCTTGTGACGGCCACGCATGACCACCTCAACGGCGGAAATTGCGCCGGTGTCATCGCGCTGGAATGAGCCGGTGAAGCGTAGCGGCACGCTGTCGGCACCCGGTGACGCGTACTGCGCCCACAGCTCAACGTCAGGCAGGCCGCCCAGCGTCCACTCAAGCGACAGCGCGTCGTCGTCGAGGCCGAGGTCAATCGACACCGAGCCCGGCATCCCGCCGCCGCGATATTTCTCAAGCTTGCGGGTCAGCTTTGGCAGGGTGACGGATTCAACGACGCCCATGTAGCTGAGACCGTCGTTAAACATGTTCAGGTATTTCAGTTTGCGTGGTAACGCCATGCTCTGATCTCCTTAGCTGTTGACCGAGTCTGACAGGTCTGCCAGATAGGTATCGGTGATGCGCTGGCGCAGGGTCAGGTTTTCCAGCGGCGGGACGGGGGTGTAGTCGTAATCGATGTACAGCTTCCCGGCTTTCAGGGTTTCCACGCTGTTTGACTCCGGGTCGTACCAGCATGAGCCGTCAACGATATAGCCGTTGTTTTTCAGCTCGCGGAATTTGGCATTGATACCGGCGACGATGTCGCGGATGAGCGTTGCGGAAACGGGCTTATCCATCGCCCACGCGTGCGCCTCCGCCATCGTGTCGGCCAACACCTGCGCCGTGCGGGTGTAGTTTTCAAACACGAATAACGGATCGTCCGAGCAGGTGCGGTTACCCCAGAATTTAAAGCCGTCGTTGCGGATGAGCGTTGTTACCCCGGCCTGATTCAGCAGGTTGGCGTCGGTGGCCTGCTCCTGCAAATCCCATGAGACCGAGGCACTGACGCCGGTGACGCCATTCACGCCGACGTTGGACAGCGTTTTGTGCCAGCCGGTCTCCTGGTCGATTCTGGCACGCAGGCCGAGCGCGCGGGCGGTCGCCCATGCAATATCGGTTTCGTTCGCCGTGGTGTCCCATGCCAGAAAATCAGGGTGAATGACCATGAGCTCGCGCTGGCTGAAGTTCTCACGGTATTTGATGGCATCGGAAATGGTCTTGCAGCCCCACGCGCTCACATAGCCGAAAGCGCGCAGGCTCTGGCAGGTTGACGCAAGTGCGGTCGCCACTTCCTGCGTATCCAGCCCCGGCACGCCGAGAATGCGCGGCTTAACGCCGGTGACGGTTTTCGCTGTTAACAGCGCTTTCAGCCCGGTGTATTTGCCGTTTTCGTCGGTCGTGCCGATGATGTTGGAAATGGTTTCTTTCTGCGCCGCTTCCGGGTCGGAAGGGTCTTCGATACCTTCTGGAACGCGCACCACCACAATGACCGGTTTGCACTGGTCGGCGATGGCCTGCAGGGATTTTGCCAGCGTGCCTTTTTTTCCGGCTTTCCCGATCGCAGTTTGCACACTGGTAATCAGCACCGGCTCGTTAAGGGGGAAAGTCTTTGCGTCTGCATCGCTGGCCGTGCAGACCATGCCGATGATAGCGGTCGAAACCGTGGAAATGACGCGGGTGCCGTCGTTAATTTCAAGCACCTGCACGCCGTGGTGAAAATCACTCATCCGGTTAACTCCGTAGTTAAGGGGTGAGCGTATTTTCTGTTGTACTGTAACGGTGGGCTATTTGTCGGCGTTGGGCAAGGGGTGATACAACAGCAGGGTAAAAAGAAAGCGGGTTTAACCCGCTTCTTTCATACCGGTGCGTCAGGCCAGTTAATATCAGGAATCGCCCGACAATCAACACGCATCAGCATAACCCGGTATTTCTTCCATTCAGACAACGCGGCAATCTCTTTTGTCGTCGCAATCCCCAAATCAACCGCATCCTGCAATGGAGCAATCTCTGCGTTAGCCGTCTGCATCAGACGTGACTTTTTGCTTTCCGCCTGCGCAATGAGTTCTTCTGGCGAGTAATCCGGCTGGTCAACCAGAACTGGTCCATCAGGCGTATGGTTAATGTATTTACCCCGCTCCTGACCAAGAAACATTGCGGCGTGCTCTTCCTCGCTGACGGGTATAAGGTCAGCGGGAATATCATTCCCCTTTAGCTCATCTTCGCCCAGCCAGAAAAAACCTTTTGCGGAATAGCTGTAATAATATTGCTCATTCATCATTAATACCCCAGTGCAAACCAAGAAATACCACACGCAGTATCCGATCCACTGTTCGCTTTACTTGCGAGTCGGAATTGCGTTTTACTCACAGGATAACCATAGGCATTATCAATTGCGCCAAGCTGGCCATCTTTGTTTGTCGCGAAAACAGCAAAGCAGGTGTCTATAAATGCCCGTGGAAAGGAGTATGTTCCGTTAGCTTTATCAACGTTGCCCCATTGCATAATCAGCCCCGTTGACTCATCACGACTCCAGCCTGAGAACCCCAGTGTTGCCGTATTTTTTTTATTATAGGTATTGTATAAATAATCATTCAGCCAGCCTCCCCATACCTCACCGTTAATGTTTCCATCGGACCCAATTCGCGTCTTTCCTGAAAGACATATTTCAGTACCTAACAAACGGCCTGGGCTTCTGAACTCTCCTGACGCCACATCAAAAACCCAAAGTTTATCGTTAACCTCAAAATCTGTTTTCGCATGGAGCACAATCTGTGGGAAATTCGGCTTACCTGTAGTAAGCAATCCCATTGACGCGGCTACCGGATAACCTGACTGAAGGCTTACAATTTGCTTCCACAAAGGAAAGTAATTGTTATCATTATTTTGACGCACTATTGCCGGGCTATAAAATGGTGCGCAGCTGGTAAGTTGAGAACCAAACCCTCCAGCCCCCTCTGTCGCGTTTCCGATTGAAATAGCCCGAAAGATTTTTGTCAGTACCTTTTCGTGATGCTGTAATTCATTTTCCGAGAAATACCCGGCAAGAACACCATTTGCCATCAGCGCAATGTTACCATCACCATTTGACTTAAACCCTGAATCGTTGTCACCGATGGCAATGGAGTTTCCGCCGAGCACGTTCTCAGTACCCACACCAAAAGAGGATGTTCGTGTCAGGCCGAGCGGTCCATCCATATTGTCGCCGGACCTCTGAATAGCACCGTCAGCTTTATTTACAGTATCCTGCAGACCTATGTTTTGAATAAATAACTGCTTATTAGGAATGTCGCCGCCATTTCTGTCTTTAGCTAGTCTTGCATTTGCATTTTCCATCGCTATTTTTACTGCTTTCGATGTTGCTGCAAGATTTTCAGCATCACTGTCAATTGCACTGTTGAGGCGCACAATACCCTTTTGCGTTGTGCTCGCATCCAGAGCTGTATATTTACCATTGGCAAGGTCATACGCAGCCTTAACCGCTTTCGGGGTTGCAGCCTTCCCTTCGTCACTGCTATCAGTTGCGCTGCTCAGTTGCACAATACCCTTTTGCGCTGTGCTCGCGTCCTGAGCCGTATATTTACCATTGGCAAGGTCATACGCCTCCTTAACTGCTTTCGGCGTCGCCGCGAGGCTCTCAGACACGCTGCCTGTGGCGCTACTGAGCTGCACAAAACCCTTTTCATTCAGCGTGGCGTCAGGATGTTTGCGGGACTGTTCATGCTCGGCGAGTTTGTCGTCAACATAATCCTGCGTTGCCATCACCGTTGAGGTGTCAATCGTCAGCTCGACTGACTCGATGTCGCTTACCATGATGACCATACGCACGGTCTGCGCGCGGCCTGACCCCTCAGCCAGCTCCGGCTTATAGCTTTCCGCCATGTTGCCGACGGCAATCAGCGTGCCGGTGTCGTCATAGAGACCCATTTCGCGCATCCAGAAACCGCCGGTTTCAGGCGGGATGACCAGCTCTGCGATCACATAGTTTTGATGTTTGTTGTCCTGGCTGATTTTGTTCAGCGCATGGCGCCAGACCTCATTGACGAGCTTTGTCTGGCTGGCATCTGGCACCGGCAATGTGCCGCCACCGTCGCCGATGGCCATCGCCGTAAAATTCACTTTTTTCCCGTTCGGGACGGTCGCTGCAGCAAGCTTAATCGCACCGGCTTTGGTGATGACCGTTTTATATTTTACTGTCATTGTGTTCTCACTTATCCGGGTAAACCGTGATGGTGTCGCCGTCATACGTCAGCGCGCCGGTGTACAGATAACCCGGCACATCCTGAATAATGTTGAGGCCGATAAGATGGCGACTGGCTGGCTTTGCATCGGCAATGAGCCGCTCCATCTCGTAGTACATTTCCTCGGTGATGCCGGTCTCTAACACACCGATATCGAGGCGAAACGTGCCGGGCGGGTCGTTAGTTTCCCACCACTCGGATACGTTAATCAGGTAGCCGAGGGGCTCCACCACGCGGCGCACCGCCCCAATCGTCCCTTTGTGCGCATGGATAAACCACGCCGCGCGGATCACATCCCGCTTTGTAGCCTCCGGCCAGTTCTCATCCCAGCGGTCAACGGAAAACGCCCACGCCAGCCACGGCAGCAGATTTGCCGGGCAGTCGTCAGGACTCCAGAGGCGGCGCAGCGGAACGGGGGTGTTTTCAATCTCTGCGCAGGCGCGCGCCGCCGCCACCTCAAGCGGTGACGAGCCCACCGGCAGCAGGCGGGTATCATTCATCGTTGCCCCCGATCGTCACGCTGTAATCTCTGCACCATGACGCCTGCGTGTCATCGAGCACGATGTCGGCCACCGGTTCGGCCAGCTCAACGCGCTGCACGCCCTCGACGTGGAGCGCGGCATAAATCGCTGATTTGCGGATGTCTCGCCCGAGCCGGTGCTGCGCGGTGATATACGCCTGCAGCTTTGTTTTTGCCGCACTCAGCACCGGCTCACTTTCGGGACCGGGGTAAAGGTAAAGCGATGCGATAATTTTATAGTCGACAATGTTCGCCGACTGCACGGTCACGCGGTCAGCGACCGGCCTGACGTCCTCATCGTTCAGCGCGGTGCGCACGATGGCGAGCAGCTCGTCAGACGCCACGCCGTTATTTTCGCGTGACAGCACCGTGACCGTGACACACGCAGGCTCGGGACTGATGACCGAAATATCGGCGACCCGCCCGTCAGCGCTGCGGCCGTGAAACTGATAAGAGCCGGTAGAGCCTGCGGTACTCAGCCCCTCAAATGCCTGTTGAATGCGAAGACGGTAGTCGGTGTCCGACTCCATCACGGCAGGCGTCGGCGGTATCGTCGTATCGTCTGCAGGGGTGATGACAAGGCGCTGGACGTTGTAATTTCCGCCTATCTGGTCGAGGTCTGCGCCGGTGGCGTAGGCCAGCATGACCGCACGCGCGGCCTCATTGACGCGCTGTCGCCAGATAACTTCCCGGTAGGCGTTTTCCTGCAGCAGCTTCACCAGCGGCTCAGACTCAAGCGACAGCGTGCGCGCGATGGCGTCCTGCTGGTCTTCCGGGTACAGCGAGACGAGCATCGCCTTTCGCTCGCTCAGGATGGTTTCATAGTCCAGTTCTTCCACGACGTCAGGCGCGGCGAGCTGGTTAAGGTCAACAATTGCCATAGCGTTTAACTCAGTGGAATGGTGAGTGAAAAAGGCTGGCCGCCGGTGGAGCGGGTGCCGGTAATGTCGACATACAGCCCGCCGTCGGTCTCCGACCGTTCAAAGGTGATGGTCGAGAGATTTACGCGGGGCTCCCACTTCTGGATCGCGGAATAGCACGCGGCCATAATCTGCAGGCGCAGCGCCGGGGTTTGCGGCTGGTCAATCATCTGCGACAGAAGCGAGCCGTATTCACGGCGCATGACGCGCGAGCCAACCGGCGTGACCAGAATGTCGCGCACGCTTTGCCGGATATGCTCAACCTCAGAGATACTGAGGCCGGTCTGGCTGTTCATTCCCAGATAACGCACCGTCATTGCGTCCCCTTAGTCCAGCTTCCGCCGCTCTGTACGTTGCCGTGCGCGTGGTTATCCACCTGCACGCCGTTTGATTTCAGTGTCCCGCCGGTGTGCTCGATGTTCCCGCGCATGGTGCCGCCTTTCTGCACTTCTAGCGTGCCGGTCGTCAGCTTGTTGGTGCAAACCACCTCCGGCGTATCGAGCGTGATGCGGGTTTCCGCTTTCACCAGTACCAGCGGCACGGTGGCCGTAATGGACTCAGACGCGGTGACGTCAGCGGTTTTGATGCCTGACACGGTGAGCGCACCGCTTTCGGGCTCGTACTCGATAACCGCCCCGTCAGGAAAGGACACGTGAAGTGCATCAGGGGAGGCAGACGGTGCGGGATGGTCATCCGAGAAAATGCCGGGCAGCACAAACGCCGTATCGAGCTCGCCGCCGACAGAAAGCAAAAGTACCTGCTCACCAACAGAAGGAGCCCACCATACGCGCGAGCGACCGGCGCGGCAGGTCAGCCAGTTCAGCCAGGTGGTTTCCATGCCGCCGGTCTGGACGCGACAAAGCCCCTCGTCGTGGTCGACGTCGGTCACGATGCCGGTGCGGATAAGGTTGCGGATCGCGCGTGCGATTTCCTGCAGAGAATTTAGATTATTCATAGGGAAAGGATGCCGCCGGGTGAGGCCAGCGGCAATGGAACGGTGTTTTGTGGTTGTTGTGACAACGCTCAGAGAGAGAGGTGTTTAATTATCAGCGTCTCGACGAGCTGTTTATCTTCCCGGCTGAATCCGAGTAGCTGGCGCGCCGCGTACTGCACGTCACGGCTGTGCGGGTTAGGGCGGTCTTTTAGCCCGTACTGATGGACTTGCGCGATACGCTGCACCTTGCCGGTAAATTCCACCACCGCGCTGTTTTCGCGGCCAGTGGCTTTCATGTACCGGCTTGTGCGTAGCTTCTGGAACATCGCCCGCTTAATCCGCCCGGTCTTAGCCCTGAGTGGCTGACGCTTTCGCGCCTGATATAGGGAGCCGTCCGGGGCTTTCTGCAGCTTGATACGTTGCTGTTGCGACTTGCGCAGCTCCTTTGCTATCTCTCCGGCAAGCCGTCGGCGTGCAGCCGGTGACAGGGCAGCAATCAGACCATTGAGCCTGTCGTCAAAGGGCTTAAATTCACTCATCCCATTTGCTCACCAGTTCGCCGTTGATGTAGAGCTCTTTTGGCCGGGTGACGGGCTCCGGCAGCGGCGGTTCAGGGGCATAGCTCACGTGCAGAGCGCCGTTTTCCTCTTTGATGAGGGTGCGCTCGGTGAGCTGCAGGCTGATGCTGATATCGACGCTGTCCCCGTCGTTCAAATCCATCTGGAAACGGTAGCCCTTTTTGCGGCCGTCATCGAGCGTGCAGATATCCGGCTGGTTTTCCCTGAGCCATGCTGCCACCGGCACGAAAATCAGGTCAGGGTCGCCCACAAAGTCACACACGATCACATTCAGGGTATAAATTTTCTCGTGCGACAGCGAGGCCGCGAGACGCGCATCGATATTGCCCTCATCGGCAAAGATGCGCATCATTTCGGGGTTTGTTTCCAGTTGCGGAACGGCTTTAATCAGCGCTTCGCGCAGGCTGCGTGCTTTCTTCATCGAGTTTATCCTGACAGTCTTTGACGGTTTCAACCTGCAGCGCGCAGGCGGCGAGCGCGTGCTCAAGCCTGCGAATATCGGCGCTCAGGTCGCCATTAATGGCCGGGTCGCTTCCCGGCATCGGGCAGTAGCTCACTTTCGGGCAGGCGCTGTAAACAATGACCGGCGGAGGCACAGGCGGCGCGGGTGTGCAGCCGACGCACAACATCAGGCAGCTCAGCGCTGTACCAGCGGCGTAACGTTTCATTCTCATTAATCAGCCTCGTAATGGTTTCTTCACGCCGCACGGCCATCGCACCGGCGGCCAGCAGTTCGCCGCGTAAACTGACCTGCGCGGTTTCGTTTGTCCTGGCGATTCGTCTCGATACGGAAAGCTGATTTTCCAGCACCCCGATCACGTTTTTTTGTTCCGTCGCGACCTTATTCGCCCGTTCAAAAGAGCGCGTCAGGTTGCCGTTTTCATGACGCAGCCAGAGCACAACCGACATCAGCGCGGCCAGTAAAAACAACATCACTTTCATTGAATCCCCCTGAGACAGTAGGCACGCTCGCGCGCGCGGCGGTTTTCCAGCCCCTTGTTAATTTCGCCATTCACGTAAACCCAGCGGGTGAGCTGGTCGCACGCCTGCGGCCATTGCTGGCGCTTGATAAACGAGACCAGCGTCGACCGGCAGGCCGCGCCGGTTCCCACGTTGAATGAGAAACTGACCAGCGCGTCGTAAACGTGCTGCGGCATTTTCACCGGCGCGCATACGGCCAGACGTTTCTCGACGTTCAGCACATCCGCGACAAGGTTCGCCGCCGCCTGACGCTCGGTGATTTCTCCCTTCGGCACGACGCCTGCAGTGTGGCCGATGCCCGACGTCCACACTCCCGCGCTGCACTGGTAAGGCGTCAGGCGACAACCTTCGAGGTCGGCAATCAGCGCCAGCCCCCCGGGCGAGGTGTTAAGCAGACGAAAGTCAGGCATCAGCGCTGCCAGCGCCAGCACGGCGGCCACACTGCATTTTTTAACGATTGATTTCACGAATAGCCCCTTTATCGAGTCCGAGCGATGTCAGATAGAGGTACGTCTTGCGCTTAAACCAGTAGTTCGTCAGCGCGGTAAAAATGGCGCATCCGCCGCCCACGTAAAGCGCCATCTTTTCGGGGGACATTGCCCCGACATACGCCAGCCCCACGGCCAGCCAGTAGGCAATAAACGTGGTGATTTTTTCCATACTCAGTCCCATAGATTCACCGTTTCGGTTCTGGCCGCGCTTTCGGTCTCGGGCAGCTCAACTGCCGTGCCGTGCGGCAGGATCACACCGAGCTCAGACAGGCCGGGATTAGCCTCTAAGACGGTTTCGACCACGCCCTCAGTGCGCCCGTAGTACCGGGCGCAAATCGCGTCGAGGGTGTCGCCCTGCAGCGCATACGCTTTCATCAGATTTGCCCCACAATGCAGCGCGCTTTGTCCTGGATGCGCGCCACAGACCAGCGCATATCCCGCCACATTTCATCGATAGTGCTGTCGATGCTGTCGGCTTTTTTGTCCCCTTTGGCGGTCGCATCCACGCCGCGAAAACGCTCATACAGCGTGGCCGTCGTCATCGAGCATACGGCGTTGAAGTAGTGGAAAACGCGCACGCTCTCGCCGTCGAGCTTGTCGGTCGGGACATCCGCCAGCGTGGCGTAACCGGCATCGAGCTGAATTTCGCGCCAGTCGCTCAGCTCCGCGTTAGTCTCCGCTATCGCGGTCTTAATCGCCCGGCGCAGGCGAACGGGGGAAACGGTCTGCTCCAGTCGCATTTCCTCACGCACGCGCTTCGGATCCACGTCAGGAAAAAACGGGGTGTTTTTGATTACCGGCTCGCTCACGCCCGGCGGCGGTATCACCACGCCCGGCACATCCTGCGGCTCTTTTTTTGGCTCAATAATCAGCGTCGTCATGACAACCTCGGGTAATGGGTGGGCGGTGGACGCCGGTCGCAGTCAGGGCAATGAATACCCGCATTGACCGGCGTGCCGCCCGGCTCGGGGAGCGCTCGGTTAACCAGCGGCTTTTGCCGCCTTTGGTGGACGCCCGCGCCGTGCCGCCGGTTTAGCGGCGACTTTGCGCGTGCGCGGTTGAGTCGTTTTGGTTTTCGGTGCCGGTTCGGGTTTTGGCCTGAGCTGGCGCTCTAACTGCTCGATATCCTTTTTCACCCCGATAGTGCTTTCTAACTGGATCGCACGCTGCAGGTGCGCCAGTGCCTCCGGCAGTTGCTCCACATCACGCAGCACGTAGCCGGTGATTTTGTGCAGCTTCGCACGCACGATATCAGGCATATCCGCGCGTTCAGTTAGCGCGATAGTGTCGAGCAGGTTCGCCAGATTGACCGGCTGTTTTGTCGTCAGCAGGCGCTGCGCGGCGAGCGCGACCTCTTCGGCCAGCAGGCACGGCGTCGGACGGCGACCGACCGGCATGGTGAGGCCGTAGGTCATGGCGTAACGGGCGATTTCCAGCGCCCCGGCGATATCGTCAGCATCGAGACGCCACAGCATCACCGTCATGACGATGTCATCCTGTGCGCCTTTGCCGTTTGCGAGGACGCCAGCGACCCACGGCAGGTAGAACGGTAGCAGCTCGCGCTTTTTCGCGGCTTTGCGCTCTTTGGAGCTGATTTGTTTTAGCGTGCGGTTGTCTGCGGCCAGCTTAACGAGCATCTGCTCATAGGCAGTTGCATTGCGCAGCGGGACAGCAGCCCGCCGCGCTGTTTCAGAGGCCGAGACCCGCATCATGTGACGCGCTGCGGGACTCGTCATGGCTTACTCTCCGCTTTCCGGTGCTGCAGGCGCGGAAGCGCTTTCCGGTGCTGCAGGTGCGGTGAAGTCACCGAGCTTGATGTTTTCAATCAGGCAACCGGCGGCGTAAGCCTCGACCACATAGTCAACATTCATTGACTCGTAGTTTTCGATGCGGTCTTTCTTAGGGTTTTCGATGATGCTGCGACGGTGCGCGTCATCCATGAAGTAGACAGACAGGTTGTCGAGACGCGTCACCATCAGCGCATCTGCCGGGAAGTAAGGCACGCGCACGGCTGGCAGGTTGCCGATTCGCTTCTGGCTGATGATGATGTCAGCTGCCAGCGACTCGGTGTTTGCCTGCTCTTTGTTGACGATCGGGAAATATTTATCCGCCATCAGCTTACGCCCGGTGATGACGACGAGCTCCGGGTCATCCTGATAAATCTCGTCAATCAGGTTGCCGGTGGCATCCATGACCAGCGCGTCGAGGTTCGCATAGTCGCCGTTTTTACCCACGCGGATCACTTCAGAAATCACCGCACCTTCTTCGTCGGTGATTTTTGACATCACGCGCGCTGGCGCTTCATTGCGGTACTTCTGCAGCCAGCCGATCGCCACGTCCTGCAGCAGTGGATTTTTTTTACGGTCGGAGGTCGCCGCGCGCTCAATGCCGTTGAAACCGGCCATGATGAAATCGAGGGACTGACGTTTGATGATGGCGTCACGGATACGGGTCTGGAAGTCCTGGAATCGCGCCCACAGGTCGAGCTGTTTGTAGCGGATATGGAAGTCAAAGTTAATCTGGTCGCACTCGTATTTATTGGACTCCAGCGCGGTAAAGTCAGCGGTCTTACGCTCATCATCACCGGCGGTGTCGGCGGTGCTCGCAATCGTACCGTTAACGCCGACGCCGACTTTTTCGCCTTTCAGCTCGTCGACCGGCACGATGTTGATTTTGGTCAGAAACGCGGATGACATCTGCAGGGTTGTCATCAGGGTTTGCGTGACCGACGGCTCGACGGTGAATTTCTTCGCCACATCATCGGTGGAAATACCGTTCAGCTCCGCGACGCGGGACAGGTAGGCATTAAATTTGAAGCGGGTATCTTTACGCATGGTTTTTCCTGTTCGGGTAAAAGGGTTCAGGCCGGGCAACGCGCCCGGCGCGTTATCAGCAGTTGGTCAGCAGCTCGTCGCCCGTACCGCCTTTTGAAAGCTCGCGGCGCGGCTGGCGCTGGCTTTCGGTGCTGTCGAGGGAGCTTTTGAGGTCGTTAAACGCCTGCGCGTTTTCATCGACTTTGCTTGTCACGTCCTGCTTAAGCTGCGCAAAAGCGGTCTCCAGCTCGGTGACGCGCTGGTCGGTGGCGTTGAGATTGGTTTGCACCTGCTCGGTGACGGTGGTCACGGCCTCATGCACATCGGCGAGACGTGCATCATCGCTGGCCTGCTTGCGGCTGAAAATGGCTTTGACCTTGTCGGTCAGGCTGTTGAGCATGGTGTCGGGGACGTCTTCAAACTCCAGCTCAGCCAGTGAGGCCACAGAGAAAACGTCGTCCGGCTGGTCTTTTTTACCGGCGAGCGGGTTCTGCGCGGCGCGGCTGCAGAATTCGAGGTATTCCGTGCCGAGGCTTGCCGGGTCATCGGTGACGGCAAGGCCAACGAGGTAACATTTGCCGCTGTTGGCAAAGTTCGGGCGGATCTCCATGGAGGTGTAAACCTTCTGCCCGGCCTTAACCATGCTGACCAGCTCGTCGAGCGGGGCAATTTTGGCAAACAGCGCCTTTTTTCCGTTGAGGACAGAGTCATCGCTGATAATCTCCGCCTTGAGCTCGGTTACATCGCCATAGCGTTTAAACGGACTGTCAGGCATCAGACCCCGGATATGTTCGAGGTTAATGCGGCAGCCGTAGACGCGGGGGTCGAACGTGTCGGCCATATCCTGAATGTCATCGCCGCTGATGACACGGCCATCGCAGGTGTCACCCTCGACGCCGATGCGAAACCATTTAGAAACTTTCTTTGCCATTGTTCAGGTGTCCTGATGTTGGGTTTTCGGGTCGGGTTTAGTTTCCCGACTCTGACCCGTATCAGCCACCGCTTGTGCTCCTGTTAGATCTGATACAACAGGCACTTAGCGCGAATAACACCCCATTTCCTTAGCCTTGCCACGTCACACCCAAAACGAGGCAAGCATGACCATTTCAACTGACCTTTCACTGCTCAATGACCCGCGACGACAGGCGCGCCTGTTGTACTGGCAGGGGTTCGCCGTGCCGCAAATCTGCGAGATGCTGCAGCTCAAGCGCCCGACCGTGCAGAGCTGGAAACAGCGCGATGGATGGGAGGAAACCGCGCCGATTAACCGCGTGGAATCGACGTTAGAGGCGCGGCTTATCCAGCTCTACGCAAAGCCAGACCTGACCGCGCATGACTTCAAAGTCGCTGATTTTCTGTCGCGCCAGATGGAGCGGCTCGCGCGCGTTAACCGCTACGGCCAGACCGGAAACGAGGTGGATTTAAACCCCAATATCGCCAGCCGCAACAAAGGGGATCGCAAAAAGCCGAAACGAAATTATTTCAGCGAGGAGGCCATAGAGAAACTGGAGGAGATTTTCTTCGACCAGTCGTTTGACTATCAGCTCCGCTGGCATAAAGCGGGGTTAGAGCACCGCATCCGCCACATCCTGAAATCGCGACAGATTGGCGCGACGTTCTACTTTGCGCGTGAGTCACTCCTGCGCGCGCTTAAGACCGGGCAAAACCAGATATTTTTATCAGCCAGTAAAACGCAGGCTTACGTGTTCCGTAAGTACATTATCGCCTTTGCCCGTCTGGTCGACGTCGACCTGTCAGGCGACCCGATCGTCATCGGCAACAATGGCGCTGAGCTGATTTTTCTCGGGACCAATTCCAACACCGCGCAGAGCCACAACGGCGACCTGTACGTAGACGAAATTTTCTGGATCCCCAATTTTCAGAAGCTGCGCAAAGTCGCCTCGGGCATGGCCTCGCAGTCACACCTGCGCACCACCTATTTTTCGACGCCGTCGACGCTGGCGCACGGCGCGTATCCGTTCTGGTCTGGCGAGCTGTTTAACCGTGGCCGCAGCAACCGCGACGAACGTGTCGACATCGATATCAGTCATCAGGCGCTTGCCGGTGGCGTGCTGTGCGGAGACGGTCAGTGGCGGCAGATTGTCACCATTGAGGACGCGCTGGCCGGTGGCTGCACCCTGTTTAACCTCGACCAGCTTAAGCAGGAAAACAGCGCGGATGACTTCCGTAACCTGTTTATGTGCGAGTTCGTCGACGATAAGGCGTCGGTATTCCCGTTCGAGGAGCTGCAGCGCTGCATGGTCGATGCAATGGAAGAATGGGAGGACTTCGAGCCATTCGCCGACCGTCCGTTTAACTGGCGACCGGTCTGGATTGGCTACGACCCGTCACACACCGGCGACAGTGCAGGCTGTGCGGTACTGGCTCCGCCGGTGGTTGCCGGTGGCAAGTTCCGCATCCTTGAGCGTCACCAGTGGAAAGGCATGGACTTTGCCGCGCAGGCCGAGGCCATCCGGTCGCTGACCGAGAAATACACCGTCGACTATATCGGCATCGATGCGACCGGCATCGGCCAGGGCGTTTACCAGCTCGTGCGCTCATTCTTCCCGGCGGCGCGCGCCATCCGCTACACGCCGGAAATGAAAACCGCAATGGTGCTGAAAGCGAAAGACACCATTCGCCGCGGGTGTCTGGAATATGACGCCGGTGCGACCGACATCACGCAGTCATTTATGGCAATCCGCAAAACCATGACCAGCAGTGGCCGCAGCGCCACCTATGAAGCCAGCCGCAGCGAGGAAGCCAGCCACGCGGATATCGCGTGGGCGACCATGCACGCCCTGTTAAACGAGCCGCTTTCCGCCGGTAGCGGTATGCAATCAAGTTCAATTCTGGATATTAACTAAGATGAAAAAACGCCAAAAGAAACAGCCAAAACAGACCAGCATGACCGCCAGCGCGCCGCAGAAAATGGAGGCGTTCACCTTTGGTGAGCCGTCGCCCGTTCTGGATCGCCGCGACATCCTTGACTATGTGGAGTGCATCAATAACGGCAAATGGTACGAGCCGCCGGTCAACTTCTCGGGACTGGCAAAAAGCCTGCGCGCCGCCGTACACCACAGCTCCCCGATTTACGTAAAGCGCAACATTCTGACCAGCACCTTTATCCCGCACCCGTTGCTGTCCCGTCAGGACTTCAGCCGCCTAGTGCTTGATTATCTGGTGTTTGCAAACGGCTATCTCGAAAAGCGCATGAGCGTGACCGGCCAGCTCTTTAAGCTGGAAACCTCCCCGGCCAAATACACCCGCCGTGGTGTCGAGGATGGCGTTTACTGGTACGTGTCGAGCTTTACCAATCCGCACCAGTTCGCCCCCGGTTCGGTGTTTCATCTGCTTGAGCCTGATATCAATCAGGAGCTCTACGGGATGCCGGAATACCTGAGCGCGCTCAATTCCGCCTGGCTGAATGAATCCGCCACGCTGTTTCGTCGTAAGTATTACCAGAACGGCGCGCACGCGGGTTACATCATGTACGTGACCGACGCGGCACAGAGCAGCACCGACGTCGAGGCGCTGCGCTCCGCGATGCGCGACTCGAAAGGACTCGGGAATTTTAAAAACCTGTTCTTCTACGCCCCGAACGGGAAACCGGACGGCATTAAGATCGTGCCGCTGAGTGAAGTCGCCACGAAGGATGATTTTTTTAACATCAAGAAGGTGAGCGCCGCTGACCTGCTCGATGCGCACCGCGTGCCGTTCCAGCTCATGGGCGGCAAGCCTGAAAATATCGGCTCGATGGGCGATATCGAGAAGGTGGCGCGGGTATTTGTGCGTAACGAGCTGACGCCGCTGCAGGAGCGTTTCAAAGAGATAAACGACTGGCTCGGGATGGAGGTGATCCGCTTTAAGGATTACAACATCGAGACCGAGTAGACCCGCATAAAATGCCGCCTCCGGGCGGCACATCCTCAGAGCTCACCAGACGCCTCACACGCCACGCAACCCCGCCACCGCCTCACGATTCGACCTCATCACTCAGCGCGCCACCACGACGCGCACAGACGCGCAAAATAAATCCTGTCACCACGTCTGGCGCGCAGTGCTATCCCCGCCTCGCCTGCGCGCTTAACGGGTCGCTTTTAATGCAGGTGCATCAGGAGCCCCGAGCCGCGCCAACGCTGGCACTGGCTGGCAAACGCAGGAATAAAAAACGAATGCAAATCCATGCACCTGATGCATGCGCCGCTTAAAAACGGGAAAATCGCGGATAAAGGGCATAAAAAAACCGGCATTTTCCGTGCCGGTTAGCGTAGTTATTTATGGGGTTTACTGGCCGCGCAATGCGCCAATGATACTGTTTAGGCAACAACTGGCGACAACTAACAAAAAAACCGTCGTCCAAGGATTTTCATAAACGAGAGATAACATATTGATATAGATCCTTTTATTTTTGCATTCTGATGTGGTTTAACAGGTGTTTTATAACGACCGTAAGCTCATCTTTACCGGCTTGTTCGACCATTTGTTCGGTGTAACTTTCCACCTCGCGAGAACTCAGGTCGTTATTTGAAGCCATTAAAGTCAGCTTTTTTGCCCAATCGGCAAACGGGTCTATTGATGAAAGGGAATTATGCATGTCCAAAAACCTCGAATTATTTAACCAGCAGACGGCGGAAGTTTTTGCGGTGCTATGGGATAACTTCCCGGTGCCGCAGGTTATTACCTACGAAAAATTTAACGCCGCGCTACCTGATGACTACTTTGACCAACTTAACTCACCAGAAATGAAAGCACTGAATCAATTACGTAGTGTGGTTGAGGGTACATTCACTTTTCTGAGTGAAAACGGCTACATCCAGTATGAAACAGACCATCAGACCTATTTTCGGGATGTGCGCCTGACCGAGAAAGCACTCGCCGTGCTCAACAAAAAGCCCGAGGCACTCGGTGGTAATGAAACGATGGGTGATAAAATTATCAGTGCCGTGAAAGACGGGACGCCGGGAGTTATTGCCGGTGCGGTGACAAACTTGCTATCGCTCGGTGTCAATCTGGTAACCAGCTAACGCCTCGCCGGGCTCGTTGTTCAACACCACCGGCACTGAAAGCGAGTTTCAGCACCGGTGGCGTTCTTACGGTCGCCGTGGTGGCGGCTGGATCACAACCGATTTATGGCTGCTGATATCGTTGTATTTTAGGTGATTATCCCGGACGACACCTGCACACCCGACCAGCTCGTCAGGGGTCAAATTTTCGTTAATCATGATTTGTTGCAGGCGGCGCACGACGGCCATCAGCTTTATACTTTTAGTGGTATGCACCGGCGGTGCTGGCATCATTCGCGCATGCCTCATTTTAACCACCCATTTTTTTTAGCTTCTGCGACCAGCTCGTCAGAATATTGCCATTCCCCATCGTCTGCGACGAAAGCCCCACCCGAAACCCCGTTAAGTGTTTCATACCCAATAGCCAGCCCTAATGGGTGCAAAATTTCATGATTAATTCTGAAAACTAGCCCCTTTTCGCTAAGTTCTTTCCAGTTCAACATGGTCATCCCACATGGTTCATCCTGAACAAGTAGCTGGAAGCTCAACATCACATAGTTTCCCACCCACGCCGTTAAACCAGTTACGTCTGTAACCCTTACTGATACACGTTTCCCGGTATAGCCGTTCTCAGGCTCCCACTCATGCAACCTGAGAACATCGCCACGAGAATAATCTCGGTCATTGATACGAAATTCAGCGCGTTTTTCTCCTGACTGCACAGATGCAAAGTGTTCTGATGCGATTTTTAAATCATGTATTTTGGTCATTTACTTTACTCCTCCTACATTGAAAATCCCGGCCACTCATCAGCAGCCGCGTATTTGAATTTTTTATCGCCATAAACGACCGTCGCACCACGCGCCAGCGCATCGAGCTCCCACCGTTCCGGGGTAATGCCCTCCTGAGCCAAATCGAAACGAATTTTTGCGACGCGATCCCTTTCGGGTTTTGTCATCCTGGCTGATGGCGCTTGTTCGCTCGTTTTGAGCGGCGCGTTGCTTCTTTGCTGGCGATTTTTGCGCGGTGTACCAGCTTTTAACGCACCGTTAAGCACTTTCACGACGTCTGGCTCATTCCATCCGATAACCCCGCGCTCAATCAGATTTAACACCGCTGCGGCTTGCTCAGACGGTGTAGGAGTCATAACTGGATCGCCACCGGCGGTGAGCTTTCCACAGTTATTGACAGGACTCCGAGGCGCGGCAGAGCCGCTTTTTAAGGTCAAAGGCTCAACGGCCAAAACCTTTGGAACAATGCGCCATTCGGCTGTACGGGTTACATGGACACGGTGCGCCCCGAGGTGAGGGGCATAAATCCCGACCACTCTCTCGATATCTTCCTCGTATTCGTTGACCTCATCCGTCACCTTACGGGCGACCCTGACGGCCTGAGCATCACGCGGCATGTTTGCCCCGCCCTGCGCGATGATATACAGGTCAAAATCGCCCTTATCTGCAGCCGCACGCGCGGCCTCGACACGGTCGTCAAACTCGCTGGCGATACTCACGCCACGCGGCAGCTTGCGCAGTTCGCGGTAAGCGCCCATAGTCGGCAGGCCGATTGGTTTAAATTGCGGGATGCGCCATGTAGACGCCCATGCGGTGACGGCGGCGGCTGTATCTTTCAGGGGCTTGCCGGTGTCGTAGTCGAGCTGGCCGTCGAGTGCGTAGCCGTCGATATTTTTGGCAATGTATTTAGCGATATAACCCGCCGCGCCGCCCTGATTAAGATGACGAGACTCAAAGCGCTGTTTTGCCGCGCCCTTTTCGTGTCCGTCCTCTCTGAGGGCATAACGACGCATGATTTCGTTAATGGCTTTACGCTGACCGGGTTTGCAAAACAGCATCATGTGCCAGTGTGGCGTGCCGTCGTGGTGCGGTTCGACAACGCGCATCCCGTAAACCTCTAAATCGTTATCCTTGAAAGCGGTACGCATCAGGCTCCAGATTCGGCAGAGATAGCGCTGGCCGTCTTTTGGCGTGAATGCGGTTTCGTTCCAGCCGTGATTGAGCTGCACCGTTTTGCTGTCGCCTTTCCCGACCTGACGAGTCGGGTGATATTTCGATGGTGTGGTCAGGGTGATAAACATTCCCACGTCACCCACACTGGCCGCGTAGCGCTCAATCCCGGCGATAGTATTCATCAGCTCCATACGACGTATTTCAGGGTTTGAGATACTCCCCATGACCTTACTGATGAGGTCGATACGTTCGCCGGTGACTTTGTTTTCCAGCTCGCAGGATTTCAGGTATTCGAGATTAGCCAGGCGGCGCGCGTGAACGTCTCGGATCGCCATTTTGCTGGCGTAGGGTGAACGGTCTTTGTTGACCTCACCGGCAGCAATAAGCAGCGCCTCGCGCCAGCGCATACGCTGCGCCTTGAGCTGGTTAACCCACCACTCGTCTTTTATTAGTCGTGAAATAGCGGAAAATGCCATGCGGATCGTCATCTGACCCTTACGGTACTTTTTCCAGTACATCGGTGTGATGTTAAAAGCGCGTGCGACACCGGCCACCTGACCGTATATGTGCGCCTGAGCCTCATCGGTAAAAAGGGATTCTTTACCGCCAAAAGCCTCAGCCCATTCGTCGCTGAGCTCCTCGTATTTACTCCAGAGCTGCGAGGCAATACGGGAAGCAAATTTTTTGAGCTCTTTGTCGCTCATATCCGGCAAACGGGCATATACATCACGCTCTGACAGAAAGCCGGGTGATACGGATTCATTTATTCCGCTCAGCTCGTTAACCCGCTCAAGACGCGGCAGCAGCTTGCGCTCAAACGTGTTTTTGAGGAAATACAGCCCACCTAAAGGGCTCTTTGTGCGACGTACAAAGTTATAACGCGCGGTAAACAGCGTTTGCAGAAAAAACGGGAGGCGGTCAATCCGGTTTAAAACACCTTGCACCTGACGGAGTTCGGCACGTGTAAGGGGTCTGTCGCGGCCTATGGCCTCGCGGGATTTGTTCCACGGATAAGCACCGACGAAATTCTCACCGGTGCTTTTTAGTAGTGGGGGTGGTGGCGAGGGGGCAACGCGCCCCCGGTTCTCAGCGGCCATTGTCGGTGAATGCTTCCAGACATTTTTGACCTAACTGCTCGACCTGCTTTTCTAAGTCTGAAAATTGACGAGCTTCACCGGTTAGAATGTTGTGCAGCACCAGACCGGAAACGAGCTTGCTGATAGTTGGATAAAAGCCAACAGTATCGAGCCATTCTTTACCGGCATTTTTGCCAGATTTAGCGGTTTTCTTTTCCTGCAAAATAAACTGAAATTGGTCGCTAGTGATTACGAATTTATTATCAATGACGATATTAATGCTCATACAATCCCTTATTAATTTATCTCTGATTTAAAATAGAGTTGTGAATCTTTTCGGATTCCTGCCCCAATAGTTCGATGATTTCCGTACGGTTCATTTCAGACTTGCAGATGTGAGCTATCACAGAATCAAGATGCGAGGCATAGCGCGTTGCAACAACGAGCTGCGCCTCTACTACAACCTCCATCAGAACGAATTTTTCATTCCTGCGTGGTGCTAAATGCTGCTCTTTCATTTCTCTTACTCCAGACAAAAAGAAGCCCCGCGCATTCAAGCGCGTAAAAAGTTTTGCGAGTTAATTAATGCAAATATTGCTCAGGCTTAACTGAGGTTAAAATAGTTGGGGCATATTCAAACAAGCTGAATAATTCACGTAGCGCGCGGAATAATTGCTCCCGCCAATAACATGAATCTTCATTAACGCGCCAGTAAGGTTGATTAAACTCTTTCTCAGTTAATCCGGCATGAAGAAATAAAGTGCGGCGCTGGCTTACTGTCAGATAACTTATATACGTCGATTCACTGGCTCCGACCTGACGACGTTTAGAAAATGCGCCGCGCAGCTCGTCAATCGCGCAGGCCAGACGCTCACGATCTACATCGTTCATTTCTTCAAAACGCATGGTCGCGTGACGCTGTTTAAGCTGAGCATGAAAACAGACCGTCAGGCGGTCGCGTTCCATCATCTGATTATAAAAATCGCAGGAGTCGTGCCAGCGTGGTTCTGCAAGATGCTTACCGATAATAACGCGCAGCGCTGCAGGTTGTTTTTGTACTAAATCAAGAGTCATCACAGCCATTTTGACACCTCTCTGATTTTCATGATGCGCTTAACAACGACGGCCAAAATGCCAGGCTTACGGGTGCGGATAATGATGCCTTTACGCCCCCGCCCGTGGGTGATCGTGAAATTAATCGGGGTAGAGCTTTCTTTACGGAGTAACTGAGCAATGCAACGAGGTTCTGTCATGTTGTCTCCCTAAACCGGTTCGCCTAAACCTAACCACATCAACCAGCCATCGCGGATCTCTTTTGGTCGGCTTTCATACGCCATTTGCATTCCTTTGTTCCATGCCGGAAGGTAAACCCAATACTCTCCAGCACGTTTAGCAGCCGATTTTGGGTCGGTCATTTCAATAACAGGCAACTTCCCTTTCTCAATCATTCCACGAACAGCATCAGGGGATTTACCAATAAGCCTTGCAAACTCTTTGTAAGGCACTGCATCGCTACTGCTGACAATTTGTTTACTCATCTGTTAACCTTTCATCTAGATCTAACCAATGGGTTTCAATGTTCTCTAATGTTTAGTAATGGGCATTAAAGAATCTAGAAACATAACATCAACTTCGAGACAATTATTAAAGGATCTAGATAACATGTCAATTGCAATAAGTGAGAAACTAGCTTTGATGAGAGAGTCAGAGCGGCTGAATCGTAGGCAATTCGCTGAAATTACAGGAGTTCCATACACTTCACTTACTTACTACGAGAGCGGAAGGACGACGCCGCCCACGGATGTATCGATGAAAATCCTTCAGCATCCACGTTTCACTAAGTACACGTTATGGTTTATGACTGAAACCATATCTCCTGAGTCCGGGCAAATCGCGCCGGCTCTCGCACACTTTGGGCAATCCGAAACAACCTCGCAGCACTCAGACCAAAAGACTGGCTGACGCTTTACCGCCATTACATGCACGTCAAATGCGTGTTACTGGTCGAGAAATATTCCAAACATACTGGTACGACGTGTAACAAAATTAAACAAAGCGTAAATCGGAGGGTTTCATGAGTATCAAGAAACTCGATGATGGTCGTTATGAAGTGGACATCAGACCTGCCGGGCGCAACGGAAAGCGCATCCGCAGGAAGTTCGAAAAGAAAAGCGAGGCTATCGCTTTTGAGAAGCACACCCAATACAACCACCACAACAAGGATTGGTTAGCAAAACCGACGGATAAGCGGCATCTGTCAGAATTGACCAAAGTCTGGTGGGAGTTGAAAGGTAAGCATGAGGATCACGGTAAGTCTAATCTCGGAAAAATTGAGATATTCACTAAGATTACCGATGACCCTTGCGCATTCCAAATTACTAAATCAGTGATAAGCCAATACACAGCGGTACGCAGGTCTCAAGGCGTTAAACCGTCCAGTATTAACAGAGACTTAACCTGCCTTAGCGGCATGTTTACTGCTCTTATCGATGCTGAATTATTCTTTGGAGAGCACCCGTTTCGGGGCATGAAAAGGCTGAAAGAAGATAAACCCGAAACGGGCTATCTAACACAGGATGAGATCGCCCTTCTGCTTTCGAAACTGGATGGTGACAATAAGAAAATTGCAATTTTATGTCTCAGCACTGGGGCAAGATGGAGCGAAGCGGCGCGGCTTAAAGCGGAAAACGTTATTCACAACCGCTGCACTTTTGTTAAAACCAAAACGAATAAGCCCCGCACCGTCCCTATATCGGACGAAGTCGCAAGGCTAGTTACTGGAAACAAGCGAGGATTCTTATTCCCGGATGCCAATTATCCGGCATTCAGGCGGCTAATGAAGGAGTTGAAACCAGATTTACCTACTGGTCAAGCAACCCACGCATTACGACATAGCTTCGCAACACATTTCATGATTAATGGAGGGAGTATTATCACATTACAAAGGATACTCGGGCATTCCCGCATAGAACAAACCATGGTCTATGCGCATTTTGCACCTGAGTATTTACAAGATGCGATTACACTAAATCCGTTGCGAGGTAGAGTGAGCGCCGAGAGTGTCCACACTGCGTCCACACTGTAGTGGTTTATAGTGGCTTTCAGTGGTCTTGTGTGCCGCGCAAACCCGCATTGCACCGCTGAAAGCCTCTGCTGTAAGGGGGTTAAATCTCCCTTACGCGGGCTTATTTTTTGCCTTCTCTCTTCTCAATCCAGGCAATGAGTTCGTCGATTTGCTTCTCTGTGAACACGGCGATCCCATTCTCAGCGAGCAACGACGCAGCAACCCCCATCCCCGCTTTCTGTATACCGCGAAACGATCCGTCATAAATAAACTCACTGCCGCACGTGGGGCTGCCATCGGTTAGCAATGCAGCGCTACACCCCGACGCCTGAGCAGCGCGTAGCGCGAGCCAGGCTGCAAGCTGATAATGTGCGGTCACGTCCTGCCCGGTATTTTCCATAATTCTGGCTTGCCCGTGCATCACGTCTTTGCCATCAGCGAATTTAATCTCTGCCGGAGGACGCGGTACAGGCAGCCCGGCAGCCAATTCAGGGCAGTGGATAACCAGACGTTGTTCCTGTTGCCAGCGAGCGAGTGGCTCGTTCATTCGCGCTTTTTCACTTCCGTTATAACGGACCCTAAAGCCCATCAGGCAAGCGCTTACCAAAATTTTATTCATCATCACTTTCCTGTGATTACATTAATCTCATCGCTGAAGTGTAACGCGCTTTTGTGCCTGTTTTGTTCCTTTCATCCTGTTCTTACCCGCTTTTTCCCTCTCTGCTATACACTCTTACTAACGCTAAAAAAGGGAGCAGCGCGGATGGCAACCTATCCAGACAGTTTATTGATTCTCAACGGCAAAAGTGCGGGCAACGATCTGCTGCGTCAGGCCATTCAGGGTTTGCGTGACGACGGCGCGCGCATCCACGTCAGAGTAACCTGGGAAAAAGGCGACGCGGCACGTTATATCAATGAAGCCCTCGGGCTTGGCGTTGAGACCATCATTTCCGGCGGCGGCGATGGCACCATCAATGAGATCGCATCAGCGCTGATCGACCTGCCCCCGGCAGACCGTCCGGTGATGGGTATTTTACCGCTCGGCACCGCCAATGATTTTGCCACCAGCGCCGGGATCCCCGAGGCGTTAGAGAAAGCGCTTCAGCTGGCGATCCTCGGTAAAGCGACCGCGGTAGATATTGCGCAGGTGAATGACAAAACCTGCTTTATCAATATGGCCACCGGCGGGTTCGGCACGCGCATCACCAGCGAAACGCCGGAAAAACTCAAGGCGGCGCTGGGCGGCGTGTCGTATCTGATCCACGGTCTGATGCGCATGGATACCCTCAAGCCTGACCGCTGCGAAATTCGCGGCGAGGATTTTCAGTGGCAGGGCGACGCGCTGGTGATTGGCATCGGTAATGGTCGTCAGGCCGGCGGCGGGCAGCAGCTGTGCCCGGAGGCGCTGATCAATGACGGTCAGCTACAGCTGCGGATTTTCACGGGTGACGGCCTGCTGCCCGCGCTGTTTACCACGCTGACGCAGCCGGAAGAGAGTCCGAATATCATTGACGGGAAATCCGCATGGTTTGAGGTAAATGCCCCGCACGGGATGACCTTTAACCTCGACGGGGAACCGCTCAGCGGGACGCAGTTCCGAATTGAAGTGTTGCCCGGCGCGCTGCAGTGTCGGTTGCCGCCAGACTGTGTGCTTTTGCGCTGATGGTATTGCCGGGTGGCGGCTACGCCTTACCCGGCCTACGCTTCGCCCTCAGGTCAGGCAATCGTGACTTTGCTGTCCAGATAAACGTCCTGAACCGCATTGATCAGCTTCACGCCGTCAGCCATCGATTTCTTAAACGCCTTACGGCCAAGGATCAGCCCCATGCCGCCCGCGCGTTTGTTGATAACCGCCGTACGCACCGCGTCTGACAGGTCAGTATCGCCGCCCGCCGCGCCGCCGGAGTTAATCAGCCCTGCGCGGCCCATGTAGCAGTTCGCCAGCTGGTAGCGCACCAGGTCGATCGGGTTATCGCTGGTCAGTTTGCTGTAAACGCGGTCATCGGTGTAACCAAAGTTCACTGCTTTATAGCCGCCGTTATTCTCGGCCATTTTCTGCTTCACGATATCCGCGCCAATGGTCGCCGCCAGATGGTTCGCCTGGCCGGTCAGGTCAGCCGACACGTGGTAATCCACGCCGTCTTTTTTGAACGCCGAGTTGCGCAGGTACGCCCACAGCACGGTCACCATACCCAGCTCGTGCGCGCGCTCAAACGCCGCAGAGATCTCTTCAATTTGACGACGAGATTGTTCTGAGCCGAAATAGATGGTCGCCCCAACGGCAACCGCCCCCATATTGAACGCCTGCTCGACGCTGGCATAGAGCGTCTGGTCATATTCGGTGGGGTAGCTCAGGGTTTCATTGTGGTTCAGCTTCACGAGGAACGGAATGCGGTGGGCATAGCGACGCGAGACGGAGGCCAGCACGCCGTAGGTGGACGCCACGCAGTTACAGCCCGCTTCAATCGCCAGCTCAACAATGTTCTTCGGATCGAAATAGAGCGGATTCGCCGCGAAGGAGGCGCCCGCCGAGTGCTCAACGCCCTGGTCTACCGGCAGAATAGAGAGATATCCGGTGCCGCCGAGCCGCCCGGTGTTATAGAGCGTCTGCATATTTCTTAGCACGGCAGGCGGACGGTTATTATCGACCATCACGCGGTCAACGTAGTCATGACCAGGCAGATAAAGCTGGTCGGCTGGAATGGTCATACAACGATGCTGTAAAAGGCTGTCGGCGTCTTTGCCAAGCAACTGCGCAATATCAGTCATGTGATACTCCCGTAGGTTCGACGTCATGTCGGTGTGCGTTTATCCAGTCCCATCTTTTATGGGCAGACTAAGCCTGGTACCGACTTAACAGATTTTCCACCCTTTGCAATTTTTTTCAGCACAATCTGCTGGCTCGATTCGTGTACAACAAAACTGTTACATTGATCAAACAATCGCCACAAAGGTATTTAAAAGGTATTATTGAATGGTATGTTAAAGGCGTACCCTCTCTGACATGCAGGATTCAAAAATGAAAACGAAAGTCCAACTGTCATTCATGATGTTTGTTGAATGGTTTATCTGGGGCGCATGGTTTGTGCCGCTGTGGCTGTGGCTAAGCAAAAGCGGTTTTACCGCCGGGGAAATTGGCTGGTCTTATGCCTGTACCGCCATTGCCGCCATCCTCTCCCCAATTCTGGTCGGCTCGCTGACCGACCGCTTCTTCGCCGCGCAGAAAGTACTGGCGGTGCTGATGTTTGCCGGCGCGATTCTGATGTACTTCGCGGCACAGCAAACCCAGTTCAGCACCTTCTTCCCGCTGCTGCTGGTTTACTCCCTGACCTACATGCCCACCATCGCGCTGACCAACAGCATTGCCTTCGCCAACGTGGACGACGTCGAGGCCGACTTCCCTCGTATCCGCGTGATGGGCACCCTCGGCTGGATCGCCTCCGGTCTGGCGTGCGGCTTCCTGCCGCAGATGCTGGGCTATAGCGATATTTCCGATACCAATATTCCGCTGCTGATGACGGCCGCCAGCTCCGCCCTGCTCGGCGTCTTTGCCCTGTTCCTGCCGAACACGCCGCCGAAAAGTACCGGCAAGCTGGACTTCAAAGTGATGCTGGGGCTGGACGCGCTGATCCTGCTGCGCGACAAAAACTTCCTCGTGTTCTTTTTCTGCTCGTTCCTGTTCGCCATGCCGCTGGCCTTCTACTACATTTTCGCCAACGGCTATCTCACTGAAGTGGGGATGAAAAACGCCACCGGCTGGATGACGCTCGGCCAGTTCTCTGAAATCTTCTTTATGCTGGCGCTGCCGTTCTTTACCAAACGCTTTGGTATTAAGAAGGTCTTACTGCTGGGTCTGATTACCGCCGCCATCCGCTACGGGTTCTTCGTTTACGGCGGTGCGGAACAATACTTCACCTACGCCCTGCTGTTCCTCGGAATTCTGCTGCACGGCGTGAGCTACGACTTCTACTACGTCACCGCGTATATCTACGTGGATAAAAAAGCGCCGGTGCATATGCGCACCGCCGCGCAGGGCCTGATTACGCTCTGCTGTCAGGGCTTTGGTAGCCTGCTGGGTTACCGCCTGGGCGGCGTGATGATGGAAAAAATGTTCGCCTACAAAGAGCCGGTGAAGGGGCTGACCTTCAACTGGGCCGGAATGTGGACATTTGGCGCAATCATGATTGCCGTGATTGCCGTGCTGTTTATGCTGTTTTTCCGCGAATCGGACAAAGAGATCGCTGCAATTGCGGTGGTTGATGGCGATGCCGCGCTGACACAAGGGGAAGTTAAATGAAACAAGAACGTATTCTCGGTGCCCTTTACGGGCAGGCGTTAGGGGATGCGATGGGCATGCCGTCGGAGCTGTGGCCGAGAAAGCGCGTCAAGGCGCACTTCGGCTGGATCGACCGCTTTTTACCCGGCCCGGCAGAAAATAACGCGGCCTGCTATTTCAGGCAGGCCGAGTTCACCGACGATACCTCAATGGCGCTGTGCCTGGCCGATGCGATTATCGAGTGCGACGGGGAAATTAATGCGGACGTTATCGGCAAGCATATCCTGAACTGGGCGCTTGATTTCGACGCGTTCAACAAGAACGTGCTTGGCCCCACTTCCAAAATCGCGCTTAATGCGATTCGTGACGGGAAGCCGGTCAGCGCGCTGGAAAACAACGGCGTGACCAACGGGGCGGCGATGCGCGCCTCCCCGCTGGGCTGTCTCCTTCCGGCGACGCGGCTGGAACACTTTGTTGAACAGGTGGCGCAGGCCTCCAGCCCGACCCATAAATCGGACCTCGCGATTGCCGGCGCGGTGGTGATGGCCTGGGCGGTTTCCCGCGCCATCGACGGCGAAAGCTGGCAGAACATCGTTGATGCCCTGCCGGGGATCGCCCGCTATGCGCAGGAGATGAAAACCACCACCTTCAGCGCGTCGCTGGCGGCACGTATTGAGCTGGCGCTAAAGACCGTACGGGAAGCCAACGGTATTGAGTCCGCCAGCGAGCAGGTTTATCAGCTGATTGGCGCGGGAACCAGCACCATTGAGTCCGTTCCGGCGGCCATTGCGATGGTGGAACTGGCAGGAACCGACCCGAACCGCTGCGCCATCTTATGCGCCAATCTGGGCGGTGATACGGACACTATTGGCGCCATGGCGACGGCCATCTGCGGCGCGCTCCACGGCGTGCAGGCGATTGATCCGGCGCTCAAAGCCGAACTCGACGCCGTCAACCAGCTCAACTTCGGCCATTATTGCGAAAAACTGCTGCACTTCAGGGAGCAAAGGGAGGGCGTATGAATGCATTTGCCCAACGTCTCGAAAACCTGCACGCCACGCGCCCGGTGACGGTGCTGGGCGCCGCGGTGATTGACGTCATCGCCGACGCCTACGCCCTACCCTGGCGCGGGTGCGATATCGAACTTAAGCAGCAGGGCGTAAATATTGGCGGCTGCGCGCTGAACATTGCCATCGCCCTGAAACGCCTCGGGATCGCCGCGCAAAATGCCCTTCCCGTCGGCCATGGCGTGTGGGCGGATATTATCCGCAACGCCATGGCGAAGCAGGATCTGCACAGCGCCATCGAGGCCGAAACCGGCGATAACGGCTGGTGCCTGGCGCTGGTGGAGCCAGACGGCGAGCGCACCTTTATGTCCTTTAGCGGCGTGGAAAACCAGTGGCAGCAGCGCTGGCTGGATACGCTTCACGTTCCGCAAAACAGCCTGGTTTATCTCTCCGGCTACCAGCTGGCCGCGCCGTGCGGCGAACTGCTGACAGGCTGGCTGGAGGGATTACAGGACGTGACGGCCTTTATCGATTTCGGCCCACGCATCGCGGATGTTCCTGATGCGCTGATGGAGAGAATCATGGCCTGCAGGCCAATCGTGTCGCTCAATCGTCAGGAAGCGGGGCTCGCGGCTGAAAGACTGGGTGTGGAGGCTGAAAACCTGGGTGAAGTGTGGCAGCAGCGCTTCGGCGCCGCGCTGATTGTGCGCCATGATAAAGACGGTGCTACGTGGTATGACGGTGACGCCTCGGGCGTTGTTCCGGCGTTTCCGGCGACGGTTGTGGATACCATTGGTGCAGGCGACAGCCACGCGGGCGGCACGCTGGCCGGGCTGGCTGCGGGATGGTCACTGGCAGATGCCGTTCTGCTGGGGAATGCAGTGGCGTCATGGGTGGTCAGCCACCGCGGCGGGGATTGCGCCCCGACGCGCGAGGCACTACTCCTCGCACACAAAGACGTATAGATCGCTGCGACAGTAGCTGATGCTGTACTCAATCGGCCGGTGCTGCTGGTCAAGCGCGACCTGCTTGATCACCAGCACCGGTATTTTTTCATCCATCTTAATGTGCGCCTGAAACTCGCTGTCGGGCATGCGGGCGCTCACCCTTGAGCGGGTGCGCTGCGGGTAGATGTTCTGACTGCGGAAGTAGTCATAGAGCGAAATGCCAATCGCATCCGGGTCGGGAATTAACCCGACGGGGACCCAGGACTCTTCAATCGACACCGCATCGTCTTCAACATAGCGAATGCGCTTGAGCAAAAAGACCTCGCTGTCCGGGGAGATCGACAGGTGGTTGGCCACCTCTTCCGGACACTTCACCACCCGCTTGTTGACCCAGAGCGTATTCGGCTTCTTGCCGCGCAGCACCACCTGCTGGGAAAAACCGCGCGCCTCTTTCAGCGAATATTCGAAGATATTGTTGATTTGCGTGCCATAGCCACGGGCGCGCGTCACCACGCCCTCTTCTTCCAGCGCCTGCATCGCTTTACGCACGGTAATGCGCGACACCCCGGTCAACTGGCTCAGATCGCGCTCGCCGGGCAAAATATTCCCGTGCTCCAGCACCCCGCTGCGCACCGCGTTTTTTACCGTTTCGGCAAACTTCAGGTACAGCGGCGTGTTATCGGGCGCGGCGATCCGTTCATTCAGTTGAGCGATTAACCGGGTATGCGCTTGTTCCATCTCTGTTTTCTCAGGCGTGATGTATTCTGCCAGTATACTGGCTTACCACCATGCATGAAAATGGTGTACCGGCCCAATACCGTGACCGACTTCCAGAGTATCGGCTTTTGCCAGCGCCGCCGAGAGCCAAGCTTTTGCTTCGCTAACCGTATCGGCCCAGCTTTCATGACGTGGGCGCAGCGCCGCCAGCGCGGCCGAGAGCGTACAGCCCGTGCCGTGGGTATTTTGGGTCTGCACGCGCGGCGCGGTAAAGCGTACTTCGCCGTCGCGGGTGAAGAGCCAGTCCGGACTTTCCGGATCATCAAGATGCCCGCCCTTCATCAGCACCGCCCCGCAGCCCATCGCCAGCAGCGCATTGCCCTGCTCTTTCATTTCCCGTTCAGTTTGCGCGTGCGGCGCGCCCAGCAGCGCGGCGGCTTCCGGAAGATTGGGCGTGATGAGCGCTACCTGCGGCAGCAGCTTATTGCGCAGCGTCTCGACGGCGGAGGCGGAGAGCAGCGGATCGCCGCTTTTTGCCAGCATGACGGTATCCAGCACCACGTTTTGCACCTGATAGCGCTTAAGCCGTTCGGCCACCGCTTCTACAATGTCCGTTTCGGCCAGCATGCCGATCTTGGTGGTATCAATACGCACGTCGCTGAACACCGAATCCAGCTGCGCGGCAACAAAATCTGGCTCGATGCGGTAGACCGACTGCACGCCGCACGTGTTTTGCGCCACCAGCGCGGTAATCACCGAGCAGCCGTACGCGCCCAGCGCCGAGAAGGTTTTCAGGTCTGCCTGGATACCCGCGCCGCCGCTGGGATCGGTGCCGGCAATGGTCAGGGCGTTAATCCGCTTCATGCCTGCTCCTCCAGCGTGTAGAGCGCGTCGAGGAACGCGCTGGCAAAACTGCCCGGGCCGCGCGAGTGCGCAACGGCCAGCGTTCCGGCCCGCTTCATCCATCCGCAGGCGGCGGCGATGTTATCCAGCCGGTCACCCGGCAGCGAGCAACTCGCCGCCACAACGGCAGAGAGCGCGCACCCGGTTCCCACCACGCGCGTCATCAGCGGGTCACCGCCGGTTACCGTTCGGGTACGTTGCCCGTCCGTGATGTAGTCCACCTCGCCGGTGACCACCACAATCGTATTGATCTGCCGGGCCAGCGCCTGGGCAGCAGGCACCGCGCTGGCGGCGGTATCGGTCGTATCGACGCCGCGCCCGCCCGCGCTCATCCCGGCGAGGGCAAGGATTTCGGAAGCATTGCCGCGAATGGCGGCCGGTTTCAGGGCAAGGATTTGATGGCAAAACCGGGTGCGGAACGCCAGGGCGCCCACGGCAACCGGGTCCAGTGTCCAGGGTTTGCCTGCCGCTACCGCACTTTCAATAGCACTACGCATCGACTGGGCGCGCAGCGCGGTCAGCGTGCCAACGTTAACCAGCAGCGCATCGGCTATCGCGGCAAACTGCTCGGCCTCTTCGGCCTCGATCACCATCGCCGGGGATGCGCCAAGCGCCAGCAAAACGTTGGCCGTAAAGGTCTGTACGACGTCATTGGTCATACAGTGGGTCAGCGGAGAACGGGTTCGGAAGTGGTGTAAAACGTGTAAATCGAGCAGGTCAGGCTGCATGGGTTCGCTCCTGCCTTGCGTGAAGAAGCGATGACCGGGAAGGCATCTGACTTCCCTACGCTGGCATTATCCAGATCAGGTAATACGGGTATTTCTCAGCCTTCACGCAGAAGGGCACCCCGAGTCAAATAAATAAAAATCAAAAGCTTGCGATTAATGCTCCTCATTAATCCCTGATCAGGATAGTAATGCCAGCGGGAAGTCTTGTAAACGGCAAAAGTGGCCCTTTTGGGCAATGTGTGACAGGTTGAGTGACACAATGTGTGCCATGTAGAATGCTCTTAAGTCGTCAACAACCGCATAAAAAAAGAGGTCATGATGGATTTACAAGCATGGGATAACGTTATCTCTATCGCTTCGAATGCTGTAACAGCGCTGAGTGTGGTTGGTGGCGTCATCTTCGGAGGGGTTAAACTTCAGGAGATTGTGAAGACGAGAAAAATGGAGCGGGCAATTGATTCAGCAATCGCTCTTAAAGAAGAAATTGATGGCACCAGAAGCCGTTACAATCGTATGCGCTTTGACTTAAACCGTATTATGACTTTTCTCGACACACTGGCGAAATCAGGACAAAGAGCCGACGAAGAAAGCTATTATCATATTCAAGACTCCTTGAAAGATATGACGGAAAATACCTTTCGCATTGGTAGCTCTTTCATCAAGTTACGTCACTATAATGTTCTGATTAAAGAGGTTTCCTGGGAGCCATTCAACGCCCTTCTTCGATCTGCTGGTAATACGCAAATAGCCATCTCAAAACTGATGACTCTCATCATGCAGGCTTTGCTTAAAGAACAGATAACACCAGAAGAATTCATGGCAATACGTAACGCTTATGATGAACATGGCGCAAAGATGAAAGATGTTAATCACGCTATCTCTGAATTAGATATCATTAAATTTGACAATCTTTTTGACTTCAGCAAAGTACATAAAAAAAGCCGGGATTAACCCGGCTCTCATGTTTTCAGTTTTCGTTGTCGCTGTTCGCTGAGGTAGTACCTAATAGCACTGTCGAATCCGTGGTTTTGAATGCGGTCAAGTAGGCTGGAACGACTACAGCCGAGCCTACGGGCCAAAGCGGACATGTTAACAATCGCATCGTCATTGGTCCCGTCTAAAATCCACTGCATCAACGGCATGTTGCCAGTACCGATCAAAGCTAATTTCATATGTATCTCCTTTCCTTTGCCTCCAGCACCGAAGGTGTCTCGCAATAGCGAGAGTGCTTCGCACCGTTAGCCTCACCAGCAGCGGGGACAATGCGTCCCCAATAACTGCTTACTGATCGTTAAGCTGCGTCGTTCGCCAGTTTGGTCACAAAGTCTGGACGGTACACCACAGGCAAGATTGAGCTTTCCGCGAATAGCTCCACGTTCTTAAACTTGTCCTGTACGCTCCAGATACGGAAATCAACCGGATCAGCAAATGCCAGATCAAGATTGCGGCTGGTAGCCGTTGCTACATAACCGAAAGGTAGAGCAATATCAGAGGACAGGGGGCGGCTGAAACGTGGAACTAGGAAGGATTCATCCGGACCAATTCCATAAAGATTTTGGTCCGTTACTTCCACCACTCGGACATTTTCAATAATGAATGTTGAGAACGCAGGAAGCACTTCTTTGTTAAACAGAAGATCACGATCAAGCACACCGAACTGAACATTCTGGCGCACGTCTGGGTGATACTTGATGCCGCGAAAAACATTGCTACCTGCAAACAGGATAAATCCATCAAGCTGACCAGCAAGGCCCCCCATACGCACTTTTGCGGCGGTTACAGCATCATCGAGGCTGCGAAGTGGGTCACCAGAGCTAACGTTGGTTTTGATTGTCCCGGTTGCCTGTTGGTATCCAAATTCATCTTCCCAGGAAATGATCGGCTGCTGGGTGTAGGTCGCTTCGACGGTATTACGAAAAAGCGCATCAGCAAAAATCCGCTCACGGGTACGCATGTACTTATCGTGCATTGCGACAGCAGAAGAAGTGACCGCATCCATTACAGACATTTGCAGGTCGGAGCCTGGTTTGCGATATGGTTGCACGTCTGCCGCTGTAATACGGTCCTGATAAGCATAAAGCGGAGCTTCAATCAGGTGATTGCTAGCGCTACGCTTAGGAATGCTAGACCACTCAGAGCCGTAACGATTAACAGAGCTTGCCACCTTCTGAGCGACTTCATCAATGATATCGAGGCTCACCTTCGGACTTGCAGAAGTCTGACGATCACTGAAAACATTAAGCGTGGACAGCAAAGTGTTCTTTGCATCCATGTTCACAAAGGTGTTGGTGTAATCCGCGTAGCTGAAATTGGTTGATAGTCCCATGTTGTCTTCTCCTTATTATTATTCTGCGTCCGGTGCGCTTGTACGGATAGCGCCCGTTTTGGTGAGTGCGGCAATAGCATTAGCGCCAGCGGTAGCGCCCATAACAGCGGTGATGGTGTCTTGTTTGATGTAAATCCCGCGATCAGCAACGATGATATGAGCAGCATCTTCTGCCCTGTGGTGGCTCAGAACCAGCAGGCAATCATCACCAGAGACATAAGCCGCGCCTGCACTGGTAATGCAACTACCCGGCTGGACTTCTACAGCTAGATCGACAGTAATAGTCTTGCGGTCAAAATTCGGATCGGCTGCATACGCGATCACGTCATTGTAAGAACGTTCAGTTGTTCCCATTTTCATATAATTAACTCCCGTTAAATTTCACATAGCTATGTAAACAAAAGGCCAGCGCCTGCTTGAGCCGTAAACGGCGACAGGGCCAGCCTTTCGAATTGTTCCGATGAAAAAGAAAACCGGACGGAGAGAGGCCCGGTGTGAATTTCACTGGTAGGAATGAGGAGGTGATCAGCGCCATCCATGAGGTAAGGAGCCTCAAACGCTGAACACCTGAGCCAGTTTGCATCATGGCTGATGACCGGAGGAGAGCCGGATTTAATGGCAAATCCAGACCGGAGGCCTAGACTTTGTACGCCCTATGACATCGCAGCGCGATTTAAAACAAAGTTTTAAACCCGTCCACGGGTACTAAAGGCGAATCTTTCTTTTCTAGAGTACACCCAGCGGCTATGGCGTAGCCTTTCTGTGAGAGTGCAGGTCATTGGATGTACTTTAGAAAAGAGGCTCTGACGGTGTCACAGAGCCTGCTTTATATTTCGTAAGGAGAAGGAATTGCTGTACAAACATACGATTCAAATAATCACGATATGTAATTATTTTACCACGAAACAATATCTTTCGCAACAAATACTTGGCATATTTGACGGAAATATATTGACTTCCCGTGAAATTTGCTATTGAGATAATGAGGCCCCATCATGAGGGCATTTTATGATGTTTTATTGAGCAACGCCCAGAATGAGGTTGTTCTGCGCCTGTTCGTAGTCCCTCAGTTTTGTATCAATCAGACCGTTAATAGCGCCGTCATTCACGTTAATATCAAGCGGTGAGAGTTTAATCTCAGCTTCGCCAGTGACCGCAACAGGAATCAGCTGTCGCTGCGTCATGCTGTCAATTGTCGGAACTGTAAACGTCGGTTGCTGGGGTGTCAGATAGTTCAGGCTAGGAACATTAAACGCTAGCGCTGGATCGTTATACGCCGTGCCTGAGCCGATATTGCTCGGAGCGGAACTATCCAGCCACGGGTAAATCTGCTTAAGCGTCTGACCGATGCTACGTGGATCAAAGCCGGTATTTTCCTTAATCCAATCAGCAGCACCATTTGCGGAGTCATCTACCACGCTCGTATAAACCGCATCCGGCAATGTCGTGAATCGCCACGGGTTTAACAGACACCTCAGAGTCATTTAAGATGGCTTAAAGAGAGGTGCCCATGAGCGGTAAGCGTTATCCCGAAGAGTTTAAAACTGAAGCAGTCAAACAGGTTGTTGATCGCGGTTATTCTGTTG